>WNGE01001489.1_pt1 | contig 34289 bp, 31 predicted proteins | sample 5400651 | NCBI WGS metagenome assembly WNGE01 (sample SAMN13153370, study PRJNA577476) | soil metagenome | isolation source: 60 cm soil or saprolite under grassland replicate 2 | place: USA:California | collected 2016-06-15
GCTTCCTAAGCCCGAAGCCCACAGGTCCGGCGATGGCAACAGCCTGACGCACGGAACTAGAGCGCCCGCCCTTGAACACTCCCCTCAGGTTCAACCTACTTGCCCCACAAACTGAGTTTTTCAACAGCTACAGGGCTTCCCGCTCACTATTCCGAATCGGGATGGTGCCCCACGTTTGCAGCCCGCGGAAAAGCCGCCAGATCGATCCCAGGCATTCGATTTGCAGAACGTAGAGAGCGGGCAAGCTCAATTGCCGGATTACTCCCGTATCACGGGCAATCCGCAAACTGACCCACTACCCGCGATTCCGACACATTTCCGCCTCGGGAGATGCAGAGTAGAATCGCAGGATGAAATCATCGTCTCGCTTCGCACTGCTCTGCGTTCCCATTTTGCTAGGCTTTATCGCCTGCAATTACACCAAGCCGGTGATGTACATCGACATCGCGAACCGCTCCGGGCATGTGCTGGAAAACGTCGAGGTCAAGCATCCCACGGGCGCATTCGGCATTCCGAAGTTGCGAACCGATCAGACACACCAGCACATGGCGCCCATCGGCTCTCCCTGCAAATTCACCCTCGCCTTTGACGATCAGGCGGGCAAGCATTACCTCAGCAACCACGACCTCGGCGCGAACTGCCCGACGGAGATCGTCTTCGAGGTGGGCCCGGGAATGAGCGTCAGCCAGCGGACGGCGAGGCCGTAGCCCAGCCCCAATCTGCCAACAACAGGCAGATTGGGGGCCCCGCCGAATCGCCATCGACACGGTGCCCCAGGTTCCGCGCCGCGCATTTTGCGGCGCTAACCTGGGAAAACCAGCCCCCCGGCGCTCAGCTATTCGCGATATTTCTCCGGCAGCGCGCTGTTGATCGCCGCGCGCACGGCGGCCATCAGCTCTTCCCTGCTGGCAAACTGCCGCGGATCGATCGGCGGGTGAAAGTGCACCACGATCTTGCCGGCGCGCAGCTTCGTGCTGCCCTTTGGCCAAGCCTCGTGGCTGCCCACCACCGTGATCGGCACCACCGGAACGCCGGCCTCGATGGCCAGATGGAACGGGCCTTTTTTGAACGGCAGCAGGCGGCCGTTGCGGGAGCGTGTGCCCTCGGGAAAGACCATCATGCCCAGCCCCGACTGCAGCACATGGGCCGCATTGCTGACGCTCTCTACCGCCGAGCGCCGGTCCGCGCGGTTCACCGAGACAAAGCTGGCCTTGCGCATGGCGTAGCCGAAGAGCGGGATCTTGAACAGCTCCTGCTTGGCGATGATGGCGATGCGCCGGCCGAGCAGCGGCGTGATGACCGGCGGATCGAGGTTGGAGCTGTGGTTCGCCATGAAAAGATAGGCGCGGCCCGGCTCCAGTTGCTCGCGTCCGATGGCGCGCACGCGGATTCCAGCCAGGCGATATCCGGTGCGGGCCGCCCAAAGCGAGAGGTCCCACAGCACATCGATGCGTCCGGTCAGATACAACGCAGGAAGGCCGATGATCGCCGTGATGAGGGCGAAGAGGGTCCAGAGAATGACGCAAAAGATGAGACGGATCACGGTCCTGCGTTCTCCGGTTTTCGGGGCTCCGGTTCACCGCGCTCGGCTTCGCCGCGCATGAAGGCCGTGCGGCGCCCCCTCTCCAGCGCAGTGACCCCCGGCCTCTCGATAAATTGATATTCGTCGATCTTCTGGGTGCTCAACGGCAGTTCCACCGACAGGCCCTCTCCCCTGGCCGACTTGATCCTGAGCCGCAGGCGCGGATGGGAATTCTGCTTCTGAAGGAACTGGTTCCAGTCTCCGGAGACCGGTTGTCCGTTGACGCTCAGAATCACGTCGCCCCGTTGCAGCTTCAACCGGGCGGCTGCCGAATCCTCATCGACGCGCATGATCGTGGGCGGCTGTCCGGGCGCGTTCGACACGGTGAACCCAGCGTAAACCTGCGCCACCTGCCGGTGCCGCAGCGCCAGGCCGACATAGGCGAAGAACTGGTCGTAAGGGACCTCCTCCACGCCCGACACATAGCGCGCGAAGAAATCGCGGAAATCGTTTCCGGTCAGCTCCTCCAGCGCCAGGCGCACGCCTTCGGAGTCATCGAAGTAGCTTCCCGTCTTGCCGTAGCGCTGGTCGAGGTATTGAAAGAGATCGCGCAGGCAGCGGCGTCCCCTGGTCAGGCGGCGCATCTCGAGATCGATGAGAAATCCGAGCAGCTCGCCTTTGACGTAGTAGGAGATGCTGCGTTCCGTGCGGCGATATGCCGGATAGCCGTCGAACCATGTGTCCAGGCTGGCCTCCTCCGCCGACTGCGTGCGGCGCGCGCCGCGCAACTGCACCGTGGTGATCACCGACGCCAGGTGCGCCAGCCAGTGCTGCTCATCGGAGAGGCCGGCGCGCATCTCGATCACATCGGCGACCGTGCTGGTCACGCCTTCGCTGAACCATAGCACGCGCGAGTACTGCTCGCGGGTGTAATCCACCGGCTCAAGCGACCTTGGACGAATGCGCTTCACGTTCCAGAGATGAAAAAATTCGTGGGCCGCGTAATCGGCCGCGTTCAGCACGTCTCTTTTGAGCCGCTCGTAGCCTACGTCGATCACGCTGGAGTCGGCGTGCTCCATGCCTCCGCCGCCCGAGCCATAAGCGGCGGGAAACAGAAACGTGTACTGGCCGCCCGGGGCTTCCTGCATCCAATCCACCGCCGCGGCAGTGATCTTGCGCAGCATGGCCTCCAGCGCCTGAAGATCGACCTCCGGCGAGTCCACCACAATGCGATAGGTTGTGCCGTCCTGCTGGAAGCTGCGCTCATAGAGCTTGCCAAGCATCACCGGCGAGTCCGCCAGGCGGCCGTAGCTCTCGGCCTTCACCGGCGCATCGAGGTCCCCGACGCGCCCGCTGTTGGCGTGCTGGGGTGACGACGCGTTGGCTGCTACATCCTCGGCGCGCACCGCGAAGACACCGCCGCCGCGCCGCTTCCACCCCAAGGGCGTATTCAAGATGCGCAGCGAGACGGGCGCCTGCTGCTGGCCTGGGCGATAGACCAGGAGCTGCGCCCAGTTGAAAAAGCCGTGTTGCGCGTCGAGGCTCGCGCCGTACGGCCCCGGATCATTGGCCGTCACGTCGTAGCTGAAGGTGATGCAGGGATGCTTGCCTGAGGTGGAAACCACCCAGGTGGATTTGTCGCGCTTTGTGGCATGGGCCTCGCGGGTCTCGCAGTGGTCGCACATCCACTGCGGCACGCCCTCGTAGGCAATTACGTGATTCACATTCACGGCGAAGTTGCGGACCTGGTAGAGGGCGTTCCAGACCGGAAGCTGGAATTCGCTTGCCGGCTGCTGCGCAACGGCGTCTACGTGCACCAGGTGCTCGGAGGGCCGCAGCGAGATGCCATAGGAGATGCCTGGCGCAGGGCACCAGGAGTCGGATGCCTGCGGGGTCCCAGGTGCGCCTGTTTTTGGCGTGCTGGGGTGGGCCGCGCTTGTTTGGGCAAGCCCCCCGCAAGCCAGAAGCAACGTCCCCGCCAGAAGCGGCACGCAGCCAATGGCCATCCGCCGCCCCATCCCGCTCATGATTGCCCGGGGTCCCGGGCAAAGCTACGGTTGGACTTGCTGGGGCGACTTGCCTCCAGCGCTGCCGGAAGCTTCTCATAGATCCCGCCGAATCCGCCGTTGGACAGGATCGCCAGCACGTCGCCGGAGGCGGCCCGCGCGGCAACTTCGCTGACGATTGCGTCCACGTCCGCAAGCTGCTGCGCGGCCGTTCCGCGCGCGTTCAGCTCGCTCACCACGCGCTCCACATCGAGCCGCTCGCTCGGGCCAAGCACATCGTTGCTCTTGAAGAAGACACTGGCCACGATCACCTGGTCTGCCCGCGACAGGCTCTCTACCAGCTCGCGCTGAAAAACATTGCGGCGAAGCGTGTTGGAGCGCGGTTCCAGAATGGCCCACAGCCGGCGTCCCGCATAGCGGCCGCGCAGCGCCTGCAGCGTGGCTCCAATCGCCGTGGGGTGGTGGGCGAAGTCGTCGATCACCGTGATGCCGTCCACCTCGGCGCGTATCTCCAGGCGGCGCTTGACGGAGAGGAAGCCGCGCAGCGCACCGGCGGTCGTCTCGGCAGGGATTCCGTACGCGTGCGCCAGCGCGGCGGCGGCCGTGGCGTTGAGCACGTTGTACTCGCCGGCCAATGCAAATTCCAAGTCGGCAAAATGCTTGCCCTCGCGCAGCACCGTCCAGCGCGTGGCGTCCGGTTCGTAGCGCACGTTCTCGATGCGCCAGAACGATTCGGCGCCGAAGCCGTAGCGCTCGACGGGGCAGAAGGCGCGCTCCACGCATTCCGCGACGTTCACGCTGCCGTCTCGCCCCGGCAAGCCAGAGGCAGGCTCGCCGGGGACCCCGTCCCAGGCGATGATCTTTCCGCGCCGCGGCACCAGGTTCACCAGCCGCTTGAAGGCAAACTTCACCGCCTCCAGGTCGCGATAGATGTCCGCGTGGTCGAACTCGACCGAGGTGAGGATGACCGCGTCGGGAAAGTAGTGCAGGAACTTTGGTCCCTTGTCGAAGAACGCCGTGTCGTACTCGTCGCCTTCGATGATGAACTCCGCGCCATCGGTTACGGCGAAGCTGGAGCCGAAATTTTCCGCGATGCCGCCGACGAGAAACGAAGGCTTGCGTCCGGCGTATTCGAAGATCCACGCCGCCATGCTGGTCGTGGTGGTCTTGCCGTGCGTGCCGGCGATGACCAGCGAGTTGCGGCCGCGGATGAACTCGTCATGGATCACCTGGGGCATGGAGACGAACGGAATGCGCCGGTCGAGCAGCGAGATCGCATTGCCCACCACAACCAGGTCGGGCGCAGGTTCGAGGTTCTGCTCGCTGAACGGCTGCATCACGCGAATGCCGAGCGACTCGAGAAAGGTGGACATCGGCGGGTAGGCGGCGCTGTCGGAGCCGCGCACGTCCAGCCCGCGCAGCTTCAGCATTCCGGCCAGCGAGGCCATCGCCGTGCCGCAGATTCCGATCAGATGGATGCTTCGGGCCTTCATCGCTGTCCTTATGAATTCGCTAGCTGTGGGGCTCCGGCGCGCCAGTTGTTGGCACGCTCGGGTGGCTGGCCACGAATGTCGCCGGCTCCACCTGCAGCCGTATGCTGGTCTCGCCGGCAAATAGCACCGCTGGAACGCCGAACGGCAATGTGATGTTGTCCTGGGCCACATGGCCGGATGGCAAGCCGAGCACGATGGGAACATGCAGGCCCTCCAGCACGCGAAGAATCGTCTTCGCCAGCGGCTCCTCGTCAGGCGACTCCGGAGCGCAGGCGCGCATCGCGCCGAAGATGATTCCGCGCACCCCATCGAGCTTGCCGGCCAGCAGCAGGTGCCGCAGCATGCGGTCGATGCGGTAGGGCTTCTCGTTCACGTCTTCGAGGAAGAGGACCTTGCCCTCGGTCTCAATTTCCCACGGCGTCCCGAGTGAGGTGACGACCACGGAGAGGCAGCCTCCCGTGATTGGGCCGCGCGCCTCTCCCGCAATGAGCGTTTGAATCCGCGAATCGGCGTTGAACGCGAGGTCCAGCGCCTCTCCACCCAACGCGGCGCGGAAGGAGCGCTCATCTGCGCCGCCGCAGGCAAAGTCGCTGGCCACCATGGGCCCGTGGAAGGCGACCAGGCCGGCGCGCTCCAACGCCAGCAGCAGGCAGGTGTTGTCGCTGTATCCCACGAACGCCTTGGGCGTCATGCGCAGCGCATCGAAGTCGAGCAGCGGCAGAAGATAGTTGGCGCCGTAGCCGCCGCGCGAGCACATCACCACGTCCACATCGTCGCGCTGCCACATCTCCATCAGCTCCGCCGCCCGCATAGCGGCGCCTCCCGCGAAACCGCCGTCGGTCTGCAGCGCGAATGGCGAAGTCAGGACCTGCCAGCCGTTCATGGCGCCCAGCGCGCGGCAGCCGGCATCCAGCGCGGAGCGCTCCACACGACTGGCGGGACTGACCACGCCAATCTTGCCCTGCGGCCCCAGGCCGCGGACGCGCCTTCGCCCCAGCTCGCCAACAACGGGCGCGCTGGGGACCCCGCTGCCGGACCGATCGCGATTGTGCATCGCTCGATGTTAAACGAAAAATGGCAGGCTCTGCTAACGCCACGGTTCCCGGGTTAGCGCCGCACAAAACCTGGGTCCCCGGCAAGCCCGTAGTTGGCCAGCTGGATGTGGAAGCACGGCGCGGAACCTGGGGCGCCCAACTCTCCGAAAATGGCTACAGGAAGAATTCCCCGCTGCAGATCAGGCTGGCCGAGCCTTCCAACTTGAGCGAGCGACCCGGCATCCAGCGTACCCGCTGCATGCCGCCCGGGGCCACCACGGTCAGGTTCGCCGCGAGCTGGCGCGTGGCAATGGCCGCGGCGGCCGAGGCCGAGGTGCCCGTCCCCGACGAGTGCGTCTCGCCCGCGCCGCGCTCGTAGATGCGGATCGAGATCTGCGATGCTTTGTCGAACTTCACCCATTCGACGTTGATGCCATCGGGAAACAGATCGCGCCGCGCCTGGATCAGCTGCGAATCCTGCCGCCAGTCAACCGGAAATTCCGCCACAAAGATCACATAATGCGGATTGCCCATCGAGACCGGAATGCCCTGGTACTGAACATGCCCAAGGTCGACCACTAGCTCCTTCCGGACCACGGGCGCGCCCATGTCGGTGAGGAATTCGAAGCAATTTCCTTCGCGGCCGATGAGCGTGCAGCGCCTGGCGCCCGCGTCGGTTGCGATCAGCAGCTCCTTGCTGTTGCCCGTGGCCGCTAGGTGCGCGGCGACGCAGCGGGTGCCGTTGCCGGAGAGTTCGGCGGGCGAGCCGTCCGCATTGATCAGCTCAATGCGCGCGGCGTATCCGTTCTGGTCGCTCAGCCACTCGACCCCATCGGCGCCGACGCCTATGTGGCGGTTGCACATCGCGCGGGTAAGCCCGGCCGGGTCGCCGCCCTGAAACTCCTTGCGAACAATCAGAAAATCATTGCCATAGGCAGTGGCCTTGACGAATGGAATTTGGGAGTCTTGGGACAAGGCTTACTCCTGCTCGCTGGAGCTGAAAGAGACGATCCTGTGGCTATCAAATTCGGTGCGCAGCTTCTGCTGCAGCTCGTGGTGGGTGGCTGTGTGGGCCTGCAGCGTAAACTGCACGTGCGCCGCCTGCTGGGCGTTGGAGATCTTCACATCCAGCAACTTGCTGTGCTTTGCCTCGCGGGCCCGGTCGAGAAGCGCATACAGTGCTTCTCTGTTTGCCGACGTGGCCCGATAGGCCGCCGGATATGGCCGCGGGAAAATATGCTGTTCCCATATCCCGAGGAACAGCAGGGAAAAGACAACCAGCGCGGTTGCCAGCGCCGCGGGGATCATCAGTCCCGCGCCGGTACACATGCCAATAGCGGCGACGACGAAGACGGTAGCAGCGGTCGTCAGTCCCTGCACCCCGCCACGGGAGTGCAGGATTGATCCCGCGCCGATAAAGCCAATGCCGGTGATGATCTGCGCGGCGATGCGCGACTGGTCCTGCCCACCCGGCCCGGCCAGGAACACGGAAAGCATGGTGAACATGGCCGAGCCGAAGCACATGAACATGTTGGTGCGAAGGCCGGCCGGGCGATGCTTCTGCTCACGCTCTAGCCCGATCAGGCCGCCCAGCAGAGCGGCCACGATGAGCCGCTCCAGCACCGCCCCGGAGGTTGCGGCCGCCGAAGCGTGCAGCGACTCATTTAGAAACGGAGTTGGGTTCAGCATGGGACGATCGGCCTGGACGGCCGTAACTGGAGCTCAGGTACCCGAGGATTGTAACACTCGATTCCTGTGGGGGAGCCCAGCGCGCCTGCCTTCGGCGTGCTAAGGCGGAGGCCAAAAATAAAAGGCCACGGAGTTCCGTGGCCTTTCACCGTTGCATGTTCCAACTACTGACGCGGGCCTCGCGGACCGCGTGGCGTACGCCGGCGGCGCCGTCGAGCGTCTCCTCCGCCACCCGCACCGGCAGCCCCGGCGCCGGCCCCGGACAGGCGGGACTCGTAGCTGGGCGGCTCATTGGGCGTGCTCTCGCGATTGAAGTTGTCGTCCTCTTCGCCCCCATCGCCGTCGAAGCCGCCCTCGAATGTGACGGCTGCGCCTTCCAGCGATGGCTCGGAGGCAGGCGCGCGGCCCGCGTGGGCTGCAGGCGTCCCGCCGCTAACCTGGGCCTCGAGCTTCGCCCGCTGCTCTTTGAGGATCGCCTTCCGCGACAGCTTAATGCGGTTGCCTTCGACGGAGAGGACCTTCACCAGCACCTGGTCGCCTTCTTTCAGCTCGTCCTTGATGTCCTTGATGCGGTGCTCGGCAACTTCGCTGATGTGCAGCAGACCGTCGGTGCCGGGGATGATCTCTACAAATGCGCCGAACTCGGCCAGGCGGGTCACGGTTCCGAGGTACGTCCGGCCCACTTCCGGCACGGCCGTGATGTCGCCGATCATCTGCAGCGCCTTCTCCGCGGCGGCTGCGTCGCTGGAGGCCACGCGCACCTGGCCGTTGTCCTCCACGTCGATCTTTACGCCGGTCGCCTCGACGATGCCGCGGATCACCTTGCCGCCCGGTCCGATCAGCTCGCGGATCTTGTCCGTGGGGATCATCACCGTGTAGAAGCGCGGTGCGTGCGCGCTGACCTGGGCGCGCGCCTCACGGATCGACTCATCCATCTTGTCCAGGATGAACAGCCGTCCGCGGCGGGCCTGCTCCAGCGCCTCGCGCATGATCTGCGGCGTGATGCCCATGATCTTGATGTCCATCTGCAGCGCGGTAATGCCATCGCGCGTGCCGGCCACCTTGAAGTCCATGTCGCCGTAATGGTCTTCCGCGCCCGCAATGTCGGTGAGGATGGCGTAGTCAGGGCCCTCCTTCACCAGGCCCATGGCGACTCCGGCCACGGGCGCGCGCAGGGGCACCCCGCCATCCATCAGGCTCAGCGAGCCACCGCAGACCGTGGCCATCGACGACGAGCCATTGGACTCCAGGATGTCGCTGACCACGCGCATCGCGTAGGGGAAGTCCTCGTCAGAGGGCAGCACGGCGGAGAGAGCGCGCTCGGCCAGCGCTCCGTGGCCGATCTCGCGCCGTCCGGCGCCGCGCAGGAAGCCGACCTCGCCCACCGAAAACGGCGGGAAGTTGTAGTGCAGCATGAAGCGCTTTTTGGTCTCGCCCTCGAAGCGCTCCAGCCGCTGCATGTCGTCGCTGGTGCCCAGCGTAGTGGTGACCAGCGCCTGGGTCTCGCCGCGGGTGAAGACCGCCGAGCCGTGGGTGCGCGGCAGCACTCCAACCTCGCAGGAGATGGGGCGGATCTGGTCGAAGGGGCGGCCATCGGGACGGCGTCGATTCTTCGTGACCTCCTCGCGGAAGACGAGCTCGCGCAGGTGGTCGAAGTACTTGCCCGCCTTGGTGCGCTCCTCGGCCTGCTCCTCAGGAACCTCCTGCTTCACACGGTCCTTCAGCGCCTTGATCCTCGAGTAGCTCTCGACCTTGGTGTACTTCTCCGTGTTGACCGCGTCGGAGAGCTCGGCGCCGATCTTCGAGCGCAGCGCATCCAGATAAGCCTGGTCGATCACCGGAGCCTCGATCACGCGCTTGGCCTTCCCGTGCTTTTGGGCAAAATCGCTGATCGTGGCGCAGATCTTTTTGATCTCGGCATGGCCGAACTCGATGGCGTCCACCACGCGGTCTTCCTGCACCTCGGTGGCGGCGGCCTCGATCATCACAATGCCTTCAGCCGTGCCCACCACCATGATGTTGACCTTGCTCTCGCGCTGCTCGGCGTAGGTGGGATTGATGAGGAACTCATTGTTCACCAGCCCTACGCGCACCGCGCCGATGGGGCCGGAGAACGGAATGTCGGAGAGCGCGAGCGCGGCCGAGGCGCCGTTGATGGCCGCAACGTCGGGATCGTTCTCCGTGTCAGCCGAAAGCACAAAGGCGATCACCTGCGTCTCACAGCGGAAGCCTTCCGGGAACAGCGGACGGATCGGACGGTCGATCTGGCGGCTGGTGAGGATCTCGCGCTCGCTGGGGCGGCCTTCGCGCTTGATGAAGCCACCGGGAATGCGCCCGCCGGCGTAGGTGTACTCGCGGTAGTCCACCGTGAGCGGGAAGAAATCGATGCCGACGCGCGGCTCGGCGTTGGCGCAGGCGGAGGCCAGGACCACGGTTTCGCCCAAGCGGACTACGGTGGAGCCATGGGCCTGCTTGGCCCAGTGACCGGTCTCAAATGTGATGGTTTTACCGCCGGAAAGTGCAGTGCTTGTCTCTTGTTTCATCATTCCCTCTCACAGGGGGGCGCGTCAACGATAGGAGCACTCCGCCAAGGCGCGCGCGAGCAGAAGGCGCGAAGCCAGGGTCAAGAATGCGCAAAGGAAATTTCAGCCGCTACGTGCGTCCGGCACTCCTGGCAGTCCCCACGACTGCTGCAACGAGGAGGCGGTGCACCGGCGCAACTCGAACGGGGAGCACGCCGGCAAAATAAAACGCGGGAGCCAACTGAGGCTCCCGGCGGACGTTTACTTGCGGATACCCACCTTCTGAATCACGGCCTTGTACCGCTCGGTATCGTACTTCTTCAGATAATCGAGCAGGCCGCGACGCCGGCTCACCATCATCAGAAGTCCGCGACGCGATGCGTGGTCCTTCTTGTGCGCGCGGAAGTGCTCGGTCAACTGGCCGATGCGCTCGCTGAGAAGGGCAATCTGGACTTCAGGGCTGCCGGTGTCGGAGGTGTGGGTCTTATACTTCTCGATGATATTCGACTTCTGCTCTCGTGCTAACACTGGGAACTGACGCGCTCCTGCTTCTTTTCTGTTCGATGTTGTAACTCATCAAAAATATCACGTTCGCTGACGAAAGTGCAAAGTTGAGCCGTTTTCGCGGCGGCTGCGCCGCGAGGCGATTCCTGAGCGGAGCGAAGGACCTGCCCTGTGGAAGTTATGCGGGCCGGCTCCATTCCTGAACAGGATATTCAATTCCTGCGGTCATTCTAGCGAAGCGAAGAACCCCTGCGCGGCTTAAATCTCCTCAAGGGGTGGGGAGGCAACTCGGCCATCAAGCGTCATTCAGAGGCAATCCGTGCAGCCTCAGGAAGGTGAGCTTGTCCCAGTATCCGCGCTGGAAGACGATCTTGTCGTCGACAATATGAAAGAACCCGCACCCGCGCAGTCCCAATGGGTCGCGCCATTCCAGAACTGCCCACTCACCGTCCTCGAAGATGTTCTCAGGAATGCAAACCATTTCGGCTGATGCGAAAGCCTGCTGAAACATCGTTCGGATCGCTTCGCGACCTTCCACCGGCGATTCCGGCACCTGATGATTGATCGCCGTCTCGCTGTAGAAGCCAGCGAGCGCATCGAGATCGCGCTTGTTGAATGCCTCCACCCAGGCCTGAACCAGCTCGCGTGGTCTCATCGTGCCTCCAGCGCATGTCTGTGGGTAGCCCCTCAAGCAGGGGCCGGGGTGGCCCACTCAAGCTTCCTTTGCTTGAGTGGGGTTGTTGATTTTCTTGTGCTGCTCCACCAGTTTGAGGAATTCCTCGTGTACGCGCCTGTCCTGGCTGAGCTCGGGATGGAAGGTCGCAGCCATCAGCTTGCCTTGGCGAATCAGCACCGGATGTCCATCGCGTTCGGCCAGCACCTCAACCTCGGGCCCGGCGCGCTCGATGCGCGGCGCGCGAATATAGACCTGCTCCAGCGGGCCGCCCGCGAGAGTGGTCGCGCCTTCTAGGATGGTCGAGTCGATCTGCCGCCCGTACGCGTTGCGCCGCACCGTGATGTCCAGCGCGCCAATTCCCTGCTGCGCGGGGTTCTCCACCTCGCGTGCCATCAGGATGCACCCCGCACACGTGCCGAATGCGGGCTTATTGTGCAGAAAATCGGCGAGCTTGCTGAAGCCGGCCTCGCCCAGAAGATTCAGAAACACGGAGGACTCGCCGCCGGGAATGATGAGCCCGTCGACGGCTTCGAGCTGCTCCGGCTTGCGCACCAGCACGGGCTCGGCCCCGAGCTCGGCAAGCCGCCGCCGGTGGGCCTCAAAATCGCCCTGCAGGGCCAGGATTCCAATCTTCAACATTATGGATTTAATGTAGCAGTTTGATGGAGCTGGTGCTTGGGGGACGCATGGTGGCCCACTCAAGCTTCTTTTGCTTGAGTGGGGCAGTTGATTTTGTTTTTTGGGGTCATCCTGAACGAAGTGAAGGACCCCGAAAGGCTTCCCCTTCTCAGCGCAGCCTGGAGCTTTTCAACCAAAACTGTTCGATTGCAGAGCTCGGAGGAAATGCCGGTAATGATCGCACTGTTTGCTATATCGAGATCGGTGCGAGGCGGGCGGAGGCATTCAAGGGAAACTCGATGGCCGAAAAACCTGGAAGCGCATCGCGAAGTGCGAGCGTCGCTGGGGTCCTTCACTGCGTTCAGGATGACCCCCTCAAAAACAAGAACAAGATCAAAAACAACTGCAACAGCCCCACTCAAGCGAAAGAAGCTTGAGTGGGGCACCCGCCGCATTTGTCGTCGCAAGCACTCCACGCGCTAACACTAATCATCGTCGTCCGATCCGCACAAAAAGTTAAGGCGCGGCTTGCACCGCGCCTCTTCCCTTTCCCATTTTTCTCTTGCTTACCAGCCTCGCGTCTGCAGCAGGTCCGCTTCGGCGATGTTGCCGACGGCCAGGCCCTTCATGCTGCCGGTCATCTGTTCGCTGACTTCGGCCAGCACCTTGGGGTCCTGGTAGTGCGTGGTGGCGATGACGATGGCCTTGGCGCGTGACTCGGCCTCGGCGCGTTCCTTCTTGTCGTGCAGGTCAAGCGGCGTCGCGGCGCCCTTCATGAAGATGCCGCTGCCGACGAAGACCGCCTCGGCCCCGAGCTGCATCACCAGCGATGCGTCGGCCGGGGTGGCAATACCGCCCGCGCTGAAGTTCGGCACCGGCAGCTTGCCCGCCTTGGCCACCATGCGCACCAGCTCGTAGGGCGCCTGGTGCTCCTTGGCCGCCAGGTAAAGTTCTTCTTCCCGCATCACCGTCAACTGCTTCATCTCGCTCATGATCTGGCGCATGTGCTTGACGGCGTGGATGACGTCCCCGGTGCCCGCCTCGCCCTTGGTGCGAATCATGGCCGCGCCCTCGGCGATGCGGCGCAGGGCCTCGCCCAGGTTGCGCGCGCCGCAAACAAATGGCGTCTTGAAGGCGTGCTTGTCGATGTGGTGCGCCTCGTCCGCCGGGGTGAGCACCTCGCTCTCGTCGATGTAGTCGACGCCGAGCTCCTGCAGGATCTGCGCCTCGGCAAAGTGGCCGATGCGCGCCTTGGCCATCACGGGAATGTTCACCGTGGCCATCACTTCCTTGATGATCTTGGGCGAGGCCATGCGCGCCACGCCGCCCTCGGCGCGGATCATCGCCGGGACGCGCTCCAGCGCCATCACCGCGCAGGCGCCTGCGCGCTCGGCGATCTCGGCCTGCTCGGCGCTCATCACGTCCATGATGACGCCGCCCTTGAGCATCTCTGCCAGGCCGGTCTTGAGCCGCAGCCCGTAGCCATTCGACCCCAACGCGCCAACAGCAGGCGTGTTGGGGGCCCCATTGTTCTCTGACATCAGTTAGTTCTCCCTGCTCACCGCTCCGGTTGAGCCTGTCCCACGCTCCAGCTCTTCGGGCCGCAGCTCAGACCACCGCTTCTCACCAGCAGCAACGCACCGAGAGCTGTGGGATGAATCTTTATTCTATCGCGTTCCGCAAAAGCCTGCCTGTTTCCACAATTTGAGGCAACTGTGAACCATCTCTGAGTAAGTCATATGCCGCACAGCTACTTTTTTTAGCTTAGTTCCGGCAAAGTTTCTGATACATTGTTGACGCCCCGTAAATACGATTTGAAGTCGCATCTATCGCAGATTACTCGTATTCTCACTGCCCGTTCCGGGTTCTAGGAGAGACTGTGGCCTCTACCGCTCAACCGACCAGCACATCCACTCCCAAGGGTGTCGCCCCGCTGCGTGCCGGCGTGGGCTACTCCTTTTTCTGGCGGCGTCTCCACTCGTTGACCGGCATCGTTCCCGTCGGCGTCTTCCTGGTGGAGCACCTGCTGTCCAATGCGGCGGCGACCAATGGTGTGGCCGCCTACAACGAGCAGGTCAAGTTCCTGACCGGGCTGCCCTTCCGGCTTTGGCTGGAGGTCTTCGGCATCTTCCTTCCGCTTGCGTACCACGCCATTTACGGCGTCTACATCTGGTGGCGCGGCGAAAGCAACGTCGTCGACTATTCATTTTCCGGCAACTGGTTTTATACCCTTCAGCGCTACACCGGAATCGTCGTCTTCGCTTATGTGGCCTATCACATCTGGTACATGCGTTTTGCCGGCGTGCATCTAGTGGAGCACTACGACGCCTCGTTCTGGAAGGTGCAAACCGAACTCTCGCATCCGCTGGCGCTGGCCGCCTATCTCATTGGCGTGACCGCGGCCTCGTGGCACTTCGGCTATGGCCTTTTCCTCTTCGCGGCCAAGTGGGGACTGATCACCGGCGAACGGGCGCAAAAGCGGGCGCAGAGCGCCGGCATCGCCGTCTCCGTTCTGCTCACGCTGATCGGCATTGCGTCGATCTATGCGTTTACGGCGAAGTTCCCGCGGCAGGAGTTCAACCCCGTGTGGGAGCAGCCTGGAGAGAACGGTCCCGCGGAACAGAGCCGCATGCTTCCATCCAGCAACGGGGTCCCCAGCGCGCCCGTGGTTGGCGTGATGGGGCAAAGCAGTCCCAATAACATTCCCAGCAGCCCAGCGCGATAAGCCGGGCCGAAGAGAGAATTTATGGCGACAACGACTCCTAGAATCATCATCGTCGGCGGCGGACTGGCGGGCCTTTCGGCCGCGATCAAAGTCGCCGAAGCCGGCGGCCAGGTCGATCTGTTCTCGCTCGTTCCGGTCAAGCGCTCGCACTCGGTCTGCGCGCAGGGCGGCATCAACGCGGCCAAGAACCTGAAGGGCGAAGGCGACACCACCTGGAACCACTTCGACGACACGGTCTACGGCGGCGACTTTTTGGCCAATCAGCCGCCCGTAAAGCAGATGTGCGAGATGGGGCCCTCGATCATCGAGGTGCTCGACCGCATGGGCGTTCCCTTCAGCCGCACTCCCGAAGGTCTGCTTGATTTCCGCCGCTTCGGCGGCACGCTCTTCCACCGCACGGCCTTTGCCGGCGCCACCACCGGCCAGCAGCTCCTTTATGCACTGGACGAGCAAGTGCGGCGCTTCGAATCCGAGGGTAAGGTGCGCAAGTTCGAGTACTGGGAGTTCCTCTCCGCCGTGCTCGATTCGCAGAACACGTGCCGCGGCATCTGCGCCATGGACCTGCGCTCGATGGAGGTGGTCACCTTCCCCGCCGACGCGGTCATCATGGCCACCGGCGGTGTGGGCGCCATCTACGGCAAGTCCACCAATTCCGTGGTCTGCACCGGCTCGGCGCAGGGCGCGCTCTATCAGCAGGGCGCGGCCTATGGCAATGGCGAGATGATTCAGGTGCACCCAACCTGCATTCCCGGCGAAGATAAGCTGCGCCTGATGTCGGAGTCGGCCCGCGGCGAAGGCGGCCGGGTCTGGGTGCCGAAAAATCCCAAGGAGACCCGCACCGCCAAGCAGGTTCCCGAGGCCGACCGCTGGTACTTCCTCGAGGAGTGGTATCCCAAGTACGGCAATCTGGTGCCGCGCGACATCGCCACCCGCGCCATTCACAAGGTGGTCTACGAGCACCATCTCGGCCTGAATGGCCAGCCAATGGTCTATCTCGACCTCACCCACATCGACCGCGCCACGCTGGACCGCAAGCTCGGCGGCATCCTGGAGATCTACGAGAAGTTCGTAGGCGATGACCCGCGCGATATCCCCATGAAGATCTTCCCCGGCATGCACTACACCATGGGCGGACTGTGGGTGGACTTCGATCAGATGACCAATATCCGCGGCCTCTACGCGGTGGGCGAGTGCGACTACTCGATCCACGGCGCGAACCGCCTGGGCGCCAACTCCCTGCTGAGCTGCATCTATGCGGGCTTCACCGCCGGTCCTAATGCGATGAAGTACGCTTGCAGTATGCCGGCGCCAACGGAGAACCTGGCAGCCTCGTTTGAAAACGAGAGAAAGAAACAGATCGAGGCCAACAATACCTTGATCAATAACCAGGGCAATGAGAACCCGTTCAAGCTCTGGCGAGAGCTGGGCGACATCATGTCGAAGAACGTGACGGTCACCCGCTACAACGCCAAGCTGCAGGAGACCGACATCAAGCTGGTGGAGCTGCTGGAGCGCTATCGCAAGGTCAACCTGAGCGACAAGTCGATGTGGTCCAACCAGTCGTTCATGTTTACGCGGCAGCTCTACAACATGCTGCAGCTGGCGCGCGTGATCACCCAGGGTGCGTTCCTGCGCGACGAATCGCGCGGCTCGCACTACAAGCCGGATTTTCCGGAGCGCGACGACGAGCGGTTCCTGAAGACGACCAAGGCGTACTTTGCGCCCGATGCGGATGAGCCGCGCTTTGAGTGGGAGCCGGTGGACACCTCGCTCATCAAACCGCGTCCGCGCCGTTACGACACGAAATAGCTTCTTGATTCCTGCCCTTCCGTCCGCATGGGCGGAAGGCAAAAAATGGGGCCCCCGGCGCGCCCGTTGTTGCGTGCTGGGGCAGAAGGGCTTAGAACTCATGGCAGATAAGAGCGTACTTTTCAAGATCAAGCGCCAGGCAACTCCCACCAGCCAACCCTACTGGGAGGAGTTCGAGATTCCCTGGCGGCCTGGGCTGAACGTGATCGGGCTGTTCATGGAGGTCGCGCTCAATCCGGTGACGCGCGACGGCAAGCCGACGACGCCCATCAACTATGACTCCAATTGCCTGGAAGAGGTCTGCGGCTCCTGCGCCATGCTGATCAACGGCCGCGCGCGCATGGCCTGCTCTGCCCTGGTGGACAACCTGGAGCAGCCGCTGACCATTGAGCCGTTCTCCAAGTTCCCCGTGACGCGCGACCTGGTGGTGGACCGCTCGGTGCTCTTCGAGAACCTGAAGGCCGTCAAGGCATGGGTGCCGGTGGATGGCACGTACTCTCTCGGCGACGGCCCGCGGATCGTTCCGCAGGTGCAGGAGCAGGCCTACACGCTCTCCACCTGTATGAGCTGCTGCTGCTGCATGGAGGCCTGCCCGCAGTTCAACGAGGGCACCGGATTCGTCGGCGCGGCGACGATTGCGCAGGCCCGGCTCTTCAATATGCATCCCACCGGCAAGGTGCTGAAGGAAGAGCGGCTGGCGGCGCTGATGGGCGACGGCGGCATCCAGGAGTGCGGCTACGCGCAGAACTGCGTCGAGGTCTGTCCCAAGGACATTCCGCTCACCCAGTCGATCAGCAGCGTCGGCGCCGAGGTCATGAAGAAGGCCGTCCTCGACTTCTTCCGGACTTGACCCACGCCCCGGCAAGCCGGCACGGGCTCGCTAGGGGACTCCGGCCGCCCTGCTCAGTTTTCGCCGTCCCACTTCTGCCAAACGGAAGGCAGAAGTGGGCACTCGGCCGCTCTGCTCAGCTCTGCGCTGAGAATTGCACGCAACCTATCTGATGAAACCCAGCATGGCCTGATGAAACCCCAGCATGCCTGTTATTGCAGTGCCCGGACCGATTCCGGGCACATTTTCTGCCGCAGTGATTCCGGCTTCACCGTAATCACACCTGCTCACAACGAGCTTTCCCTTAAATTGCAATTGAGGGATAAACCTGAATAAATTTTCGGCTTTTCTCAGTTACATTCGGGGGCTTAGAGTCATCTATGTACGTAGGAGTTGCGCGATTTCGATGATGCGTCGTTTCTGTTCGCTGATCTTGTTCGTTTTCATTTTGGCCGGCTTTGCCGACGCCGCCAGCATCCGCTCGCCGTACGGTCGCGCCTCGCGCCGTCCGGTGCGTCAGGCTTCGCTGCGCCGCGCGCATCTGCGCATGCGGTGGAACCCCGTGCTGCGCGGCTCGCATGAGTCGATGCTGCGGCAGAACGAGGAGATCGACCGGCTGCGGCTGACTCGCATCGCCGACGACCAGCAGCTTGAGGACATGGAACTGCGCGGCGAGCTGGTAGGCCTGCACGAGTCGCGCGCGCTCCTCATCGCTCCCAACATCGAACTCAACCGCCGCTACTGCCGTCCCTGGGCGCGCGCCTTTGTGGAAGACCTCAGCGATGCCTTCTACGCCGAGTTCCGCGAGCCGATCCACGTCACCTCCGCGGTGCGCACGGTGGACCAGCAGTCGCGGCTGCGGCGCTGGAACGGCAACGCGGCGGCGATTGACGGCGATACCGCCTCCTCGCACCTGGCTGGGCTCTCGGTCGATATCGGCAAGCGTCCAATGTCGCGCAGGCAGCGCGCCTGGTTCGATCGGTACGTGCTGCGCCTGCAGAGGCTGGGGCTGGTGGAGGCCGCCGAAGAGCGCCGCCAGGCCTGCTATCACATCATGGTCAGCGGCCGCTACGACGATTACCGCAGCTCGCCTGAGACCTACGCCGCGCAATACGCTCCGCAGTCTGTAGAGCAATAAGACCCAGCATTCAAGTCAAGTTAGAGAACTTCAGGGCCCCGTCCAACTTTCTGTCGGACGGGGTTTTTGATTTTGCGGCTGTATGTATAATTCCTCTTCGCATTCCATCCGATACTCGCCGCACATCTGGAGGACTCCCAATCTATGCGCAATTCCTGGACCGCAATTTGCGTCCTTACGCTCGCCCTGGGCGCCGGCCTCTATGGCGCGCCGGCCCCGCAGGGTTCAGCCGACCAGCCCGTCGCCACCATTGAGACCAGCGCGGGCAATCTGACATGTGTGCTCTTTCCTAAAGCTGCGCCCATCGGCACCGCAAACTTCATCGGCCTGGCGCGCGGGACGAAGGACTGGACCGATCCTCGGACGATGAGGGAAATGCACGGCGTGCCGCTCTATGACAACACCATCTTTCACCGAGTGATCCCCGAGTTCATGATCCAGGGCGGCGATCCGGCCGGCAACGGCACCGGCGACCCCGGATACACGTTCAAGAATGAGAACTGGCCCGATCTGCGCTTCGACCAGCCGGGACGGCTTGCCTACGCCAATCGCGGAGCGGACACCAACGGCTCGCAGTTCTTCATCACCGAGGGCCCCATGGGGTTCCTCGACGGCAAGTACACGATCTTCGGACAGTGCGACGCCGCCAGCGTCGAGTTGGTCAAGAAGATCGCGCGCCAGCCGCGCGATGAGCGGGACCGCCCCGATGCGCCGGTGGTCATCAAACACATTCGCATCGACGACGGCTCAAGGCCCAAAGCGACAATCAAGAAAAAGCCGGCAGGAACGCAGTAGCAACAGGTTTGGTGTCCCACTTCTCCATCGCACCAAGCGCAAAACAGGCTTGCCGGGGAAACCGTCCCCGGTCTGGCAAAAGTGGGTGAAGCACGGAAGTCTGTTAATCTGACCAGTCTGTCATCTACGCACACTAGGTGTCCCACCGCGCTCGCCTGGCGCACTGGGACGGAAGGAGCCATCATGGCCGAACGCACGCCGGGTCTTTACGCGAGTTTTGTCACCAACCAGGGCAACATCGTCTGCCGCCTTTTCGAAAAGGAAGCGCCGAAGACCGTGGCCAATTTTGTGGAGCTCGCCGAGGGCAAGCGCGATTGGAAGGACAGCGTAAGCGGCAAGAAGGGTCCCGGCCCGATCTACAACGGGACTGTCTTCCACCGTGTCATCCCCAACTTCATGATCCAGGGCGGAGATCCCAGCGGCACCGGCATGGGCGGCCCAGGCTATCGCTTCGAGGACGAGACCAAAGGCTCGCCGTACAAGTTCGACAAGGCCGGCAAGCTGGCCATGGCCAACGCCGGACCGAACACCAACGGCTCGCAGTTCTTCATCACCGTCGCGCCCACGCCATGGCTCACAGGCAATCACACCATCTTCGGCGAGGTGATCGAGGGCCAGGACATCTCGGACAAGATCAGCACCCTGCCGCGCAATCACCAGGACCGCCCGAAGACCGATGTGGTGCTGGAGAGTGTGACGATAGAGCGGGTGTAGCGCGCGGGCCAGACGTGCTGCGAGGGGAACTTAGGTTTGGTGCCCCACATCTGTCGCATTTAGCAGATGTGGGTTTTTGACTTTGCTACACCCCGTGCGCCCGAGCAATCTCCGTGCTCGTCTTGACAGGCTTCTTCTTCGGGGATGTCCCCGCGGCCGTCGCCTCCGCGTGGATCTGCGCCGCGCGGTCCAGCGCCTGCTGGATGTTGCTGCAGATGTTCTCCGCTCCGATCTGCTCGAGAAATACGCTTTGGTGCAGCAGGCGCGCGGGATGCTCCTTGGCCCCGCACAGCAGCAGGTGACGTCCGGAGGCGGTCAGTCGCGCATGCAGCTCCTCGATCGCGCCCACTCCGGTGGTGTCGATGGCGTTCATGAAGCGCATTCGCAGGATGACGATCAGCGGCAAGCTGTTCAAGCGATGAGTGATCACTTCGAGCTTTTGCGCCGCGCCGAAAAGCAGCGCTCCCTGAACACTGAAGACCTCGACGTAGTCCGGGATGTGCTTATCATGCAGCAGGTGCATGCGCGCGTTGCTGAGGAAGTCCTCGTTCACCGGCGTGACCTCGGTGGTCGCGGCGACGTCGCGAATGAAGGTAAGGGCGGCGAGGATCATTCCGAACTCGACGGCCGTCGTCAGGTCGGCCATCACGGTGAGCACAATGGTCACCAGCCATACCGAAATCGCCGTCTTTCTCATCTGCAACAGGCGCACCGTCTCCGACCACTGGCCCATGTTGTAGCTGACGACGAAGAGGATGGAGGCCAGCACGGCCATTGGGATGTAACGCGCCAGCGGCGCGGCGCACAGCAGCACCACCATCAGCGTGGCCGAGTGCAGCATGCCCGCCACAGGCGTGCGCGCGCCGCTGCGAATGTTGGTGGCCGTTCGCGCAATCGCGCCGGTCGCCGGCAGCCCGCCGAAGACAGGCGAGACGATGTTCGCGATGCCCTGCGCGACCAGCTCGACGTTGGGATTGTGCTTGTCGTTGCTCATGGTGTCGGCCACCACGGCCGACATCAGTGATTCGATTGCGCCGAGCATCGCGACCGTCATGGCCGAGGAGATCAGCGGCAAAACGAGGCTGGCGTGAAACGGCGGAATCTGCAGGTGCGGCATGCCGGAAGGAATGCCGCCGAAGCGGCTGCCGATGGTTTCTACCGGCAACTTCAGCAAAGCCGCGCCGGCGGTGCCGACGACGAGCGCGACGATGTATCCCGGAACGCGCTTGGTGACGCGCGGGGTGAGCAGGATGATCGCAAGCGAGGCCACGCCAAGCAAAGTCGCCGGCAGCGAGAGGGTGTGCGCATTCTGCACCAGTACGCGCATGCGCTCGATGAACTCGCTGGGGTTCGAAGTCAACTGCAGGCCGAAGAAGTCGCGAACCTGCGTGATGGCAATCAGCACGGCGATGCCGTTGGTGAAGCCCAGCACTACCGGCCGCGGAATGAAGTGCACCGCCTTGCCCAGGCCGGTGAGGCCCATGATGACCAGGATCACGCCCGCCATCATGGTGCAGAGGAAGAGCCCGTAGAGCCCGTGCTTGGCGACGATTCCGGCAACGACTACGACAAACGCGCCGGTGGGGCCGCCGATCTGAGTGCGCGAGCCGCCCAGCAGCGAGATCAGAAATCCGGTGACCACCGCGCAGTAGATGCCGGCCTGCGGACTCAACCCGCTGGCGATGGCAAAGGCCATGGCGAGCGGCAGCGCGACAAGTCCTACGGTAACGCCCGCGGCGAGGTCGGCGGCAAAGGTCTGGGCGGAGTAGTCCTTCAGGCAGGAAACTGACTTGGGGAGAAACTGCTTCCAGCGTGTATCTGAAGCGTTCATCAACTCTGATGTTAGTACAATTTCATCAACTCTGCATCCGCAGGCGTAGCGTGGTGGTAACGAAGGTCATGCGACGCGCAAAAGATGCCATGATCCGGCGGAGAGTAGCGACCCTTTGAGAGCTGCCAAGACATTGAAGGAAAAGGACAAGGTCGATCGCAAGATGTTCGCCGAGATGCTGCGGCAGGTGCGGCGCGTGCCGCGCGGCAAGGTCGCAACCTACGGCGACATCGCCTACGCGGCGGGCTATCCGGGCGCGGCGCGGCAGGTGGCGTGGGCACTACACCAGGGACATGGAGACGTGCCCTGGCAACGCATAGTGGGTGCCGGCGGGAAAATCCTGCTCACCGGCGAGTTCGGCTTCGAGCAGCGTATGAAGCTGCAGGCGGAGGGAGTTGGGTTCCTGGGGCTCAAGGTGAATATGAAGGTGCATTGGCACAATTTCTTTGCCGAGTCGGCCGGAATAAAGAAGGCGGCGCGAGGTGCGGCCAAATCCACGCGCCGAAAGACTCTCCACTAGACGATGCTCGGAATTCCGGTGCTGCGTCAGTTTCCGCCTGGCGGACCATACACCTACCGGCTGTTGCACAGCCAGTGCTACTTCTCGCTGACTGAAATCTTTGAATCTGAAGATTATATGTATAATCTGATAAGAAGACCATGCGTTACCAACCGGAACACAAGACGCAAACGCGCGATCGTATCGTGCGGAACGCCGCTCGCAAGCTTCGCGCCGAGGGGCTGAGCGGCCCTGGCGTCGCCAGCGTGATGAAAGCCTCGGGCCTGACAGTGGGCGGGTTTTATAAGCACTTTCGGAGCAAGGACGAGCTTCTCGCTGACGCCATTGCACAGGCATTCTCGGACAGCGAGAAGGTCTTTGCCTCCCTGCAAAACATACCGCGTGAGGACAGATGGAAGGAAATTGTGCGGCTGTACCTTTCACCCGAGCACTGCGATCATCCCGCCACGGGTTGCCCGGTCGCTGCGTTGGCGCCTGAGATTGCTCGCGCAAATTCAGTATCAGAAAACGAATTTCCCGCCTAATGAAAGAGCGTACGGACCGATGGGTGGAGTTCATGCCTGGATTGACCGCAGCAGATCGGGAGCGAAACTTCTTCGTGATCTTTAGTGCAATGGCGGGTGCCTTGTCCGTTGCCCGTCTTCTTACCGAGCCTGCAGACAGGGAGAAGGTGTTGGCGGGTATGAGAGACCATCTTTTGCACAGCTTTTGAGATTTTTTGGAAACTATTGGCTTATGTCTATAATCCAATGTAATATGCGGCATCGGAGGGTCAACTCGCGAGGGCTGACACCGTTCCGGTCCGCTAGACAATCGAATCCGTTTCCGTGGACAGTGGTCACGAAAGGACTTATGAAACTGAAAGGTCGCACCATTCTTATAACCGGGGGCTCCGCCGGCATCGGCCTTGCTTTCGCGCTCAAGTTCGCCGAACTCGGCAACGAAGTCATTGTGACTGGCCGGCGCCAGGCGGTGCTCGATGAGGTGAAGGCGAAGCACCCGAAGATTCACACCATCCAGAGCGACGTCGCAGATCCCGCTCAAATCGTCGCCCTCGCAGCGCGCGTGAAGGCGGAGTTCCCCAGGCTTGACGTGCTGATGAACAACGCCGGCATCATGCTCTACAAGAACCTTAAGGCCCCGGCGGCCGACCTCGGTGGGCTAACGGCGGAGATGAACATCAACGTGGGCGGCGTAATCGGCATGACCTCCGCGTTCATCGACATCCTCACCGCCAATAGGGGTACGGTAATTAACGTGTCCTCCGCCCTCGCCTTCGTTCCGCTGCCGGCCGCGCCAATTTACTGCGCCACCAAGGCGGCGATCCACTCCTACACCCAGTCGCTGCGGTTCCAATTGGAGGAAACCGGCGTTGAGGTCATTGAGCTCATGCCACCCGCGGTGAAGACCGACCTGGCGGCAGACCTTGCCGAGGGCGACGGCATTACTTTGATGACGACAGACGAGTTGGTGAAGCAGTCCTTTGCATCCCTCAAGATGGGGATCCTCGAGATTCGGCCGGGGCAGGCCAAACAGCTCGCGTTCATGCGCCGGTTCGCACCGGATTTCATCAACAGGCAGCTCTGGAAGGCGTCTAAGAAACTGGTGCCGGTCGGGGTGGGATAGAGACGCCGAGGAGAGATCCCATCATGTCGCAAATCAATCTGCATGAGTCTTCCCCAACCCGATTCCGAATGGCCAATTTCGCCCGACAGGTTTTGTCGAGCAATTTCTGGATGTCGGGTCTTCCCATGCTGAGGTACATCCCACGGTCCCTCCGTGTGAAGCCTGTCGATGGAATGGCTTTCTTTACGGGAAGAAAAACGCGAGGAATACCGGTTGAGGGTTCACCGGATTACTGCAAACAACCCGCGGCAGTGGGGCACGATGGATGTAGCACAGATGCTTCATCACCTGAACCTGGCCTGTGGTAGTTCGCTTGGCGTCTACAAGGTTCCGGATGAGAGCTACCTGCTATCGCGCACCGTTTTTCGATGGGTAATCGTCGACTGGTTCGCGGAGCAACCCATGGGTCTGCGGCTTCCGTCCGGCTTCAAGATTTCCCATGATCAGCACTTCGATTTCGAATCTGAACGTGCGCAACTCGCCACCATTCTGGAAGCGGCGTGGCACGCCACGACCGATGCGGCATGGCAGCCACACTGCATGTTCGGAAAGATGAGTGTTTGCGAGTGGGGCAAGCTCCTTCAGATTCACGTCGACTATCACCTGAGGCAGTTCGCCGCCTGAAGCAAGCGCGTGAATTCTACGCGGAGGCCACCCGTCCGATCATGAAGGCATTCATTGTCGATCGATACAAGAAAAAGGGCGCCCCTGCGGTTTGGTGAAATACCGGAGCCGGAGCCACGGGACGATGACGTATTGGTCCAGATTCACGCCGCTAGTGTAAACCCTCTGGATTTCAAAATCAGAGACGGAAAGTTCAAACTCTTTTTGCCGTATCGCTTACCGCTCATTTTGGGCAATGATCTGGCTGGAGTCGTAGTTCGAGTCGGATCTCGAGTGCGGCGATTCAAGCCTGGCGACGAGGTCTATGCGCGGCCGGATCAAGATCGAATCGGTGCTTTCGCGGAATTCATTGCGATGAATGAAGCCGACGTCGCGCTGAAGCCGAAGAACCTCACCATGGAAGAAGCGGCTTCCATCCCTTTGGTGGGTCTGACCGCCTGGCAGGTACTGATCGAACGCGCCAAGCTGAAGAAGGGACAGAAGGTCCTCCTCCACGCGGGCTCGGGTGGTGTGGGAACATTCGCAATTCAGCTTGCGAAGCACATTGGGGCGACCGTGGCGACGACGACGAGCTCGGCAAATGTCGAGTTGGTCAAGAGTCTCGGCGCGGACGTTGTGATCGACTACAAGACAACCGATTTCGAGAAAGTCCTGCGTGATTACGATGTGGTCTTGAATAGCCTGGGAGGAGAGACGCTCGAAAAATCTCTCACGGTACTGAAGCCCGGCGGACAGCTCATTTCCATCTCCGGTCCTCCGGATGTCGCGTTCGCGAAGGTAAACGGGTCGAACTGGTTCTTGCAGCAGGTGATGCGTCTATTGAGCTTCGGCATCCGCAGGAAGGCCAGGCGCGGCCGCGTCAGCTATTCGTTCGTTTTCATGAGAGCGAACGGAGAGCAGTTGCGCGAGATCACGTCTCTCATTGAATCCGGGATCATTCGCCCAATCATGGACCCTGTGTTCCCCTTCGAAGCGACAAACGACGCCTTGGCTTACATCGAGACAGGACGATCGAAAGGCAAGGTCGTCGTCAAGGTGAGATAGAAATCGTCTTACTTCCGGGGAGTAGGTGGATGTGACGCCAGTCCGTTGTTGACTCCCAGATGACGGGCAAGCCGGAAGTTGACCCATTACCAAGAATTCCGCCTTGCTTGACGTAAAACACAGCAAAAGGGCGCCGCCGCAGCGACGCCCTCATGTTTTGCTTCGAACTGCGGTTTACTTCGACGCTGCGGCCTGGGCGGACTTAGCGCCATTGCGCAGGGCTTCGGCCTTGTCCGTCTGCTCCCAGGTGAAGTCCTCGTCGTGGCGGCCGAAGTGGCCGTAGGCGGCGGTCTTCTGGAAGATGGGGCGGCGCAGGTTGAGCGACTCGATGATGCCCTTGGGCGTGAGCTGGAAGTTCTTGCGCACCAGGTCGGCCAGGATCTTGCTGTCCACCTTGCCGGTGCCGAACGTCTCAACGAGCACGCTTACCGGCTCGGCCACGCCGATGGCGTAGGCGAGCTGAACTTCGCAGCGCTCGGCCAGGCCGGCGGCGACGATGTTCTTGGCGATGTAGCGCGCCATATAGGCCGCCGAGCGGTCGACCTTTGTCGGGTCCTTGCCGCTGAAGGCGCCGCCACCGTGACGGCCCATGCCGCCGTAAGTATCGACGATGATCTTGCGGCCGGTCAGCCCGGTGTCGCCCATCGGTCCGCCGATGACGAAGCGGCCCGTCGGGTTGATGTGGTACTTGGTGTTCTCATCCAGCAGGTTGGAGGGCAGCGTGGCCTGAATGACGTGCTTGAGGATGTCAGCGCGCAACTCTTCGGTGGTGACCGCTTCGGAGTGCTGCGTCGAAACCACCACGGCGTCGATGCGCTTCGGCTTGCCGCTTTCGTCGTACTCCACGGTCACCTGGCTCTTGCCGTCGGGACGCAGGTAGGGAAGCTTGCCGCTCTTGCGGACTTCGGTCAGCTTGTGGGCCAGCTTGTGGGCCAGCGAGATGGGCAGCGGCATCAGCTCGGGCGTCTCGTTGGTGGCATAGCCGAACATCATGCCCTGGTCGCCGGCGCCGCCGGTGTCCACGCCCATGGCGATGTCGCCGCTCTGCTTGTTGATGCTGGAGACGACTGAGCAGGTGTTCGAATCGAAGCCGTAGACCGCGTTGTCATAGCCGATGGAGCTGACGACGCCGCGCACCAGGTTCTGGAAGTCGACATATGCGTTGGTGGTAATTTCGCCCGCAATCATGACCAGGCCGGTGCAGGTGAGCGTCTCGCATGCCACGCGGCTGTATGGGTCCTGCTCGAGGCAGGCGTCAAGGATTGCATCGGAGATCTGGTCTGCGATTTTGTCGGGATGCCCCTCGGTCACCGACTCAGAGGTGAACAGAAAACGGTTTTGCGACGACAATGTAGTGCCTCCTGAAAACTAACTTCTTGGAATCCCGGACAGGAGAGGGTGCCACAAGCCGGGGGAAGGTTAGCTTGCACAAGTGTACCGCGTGCAAGCCGCTGCAAACAATGCGGCGGTGGCCCGAGAGCAATTTAGGGCCACTGAGTGGGGAGTTCAGGGGTGCGAGCGGGGACGGGACCCGAAGTCCACCCGGCTTTTCTCGTTTATAGTGTGTCGGATGAAACGAGTTCTGTTGTCCTGGAGCAGCGGGAAAGACAGCGCGTGGACGTTGCACCTGCTCCGCCAGCATGGGGACTGCGAGGTCGTTGCCCTGCTCACGACGGTGAACACGGAATTTGACCGTGTGGCGATGCACGGCACCCGGCGGACGGTCCTCGAAGCGCAGGCACGGGCCGCCGGGCTGCCGCTGTGGACCATTCCCCTACCCTGGCCGTGCTCGAATGAGATCTACAAGCAGCGGATGCTTGCCGCATGCGAGCGAGCGGTAAATGAAGGGGTGACCGCGATTGCTTTTGGCGACCTGTTCCTCGAGGACATTCGGGCCTACCGCGAGAAGCAACTGCAGCCAACCGGCCTCGAGCCGCTATTTCCGCTCTGGCAGAAGCCGACTGCGCAGCTGGCCCGCGAGATGATCGCGGGCGGCCTTCGCGCCAAGCTGACCTGCGTGGATACGAAACAGCTTTCGCCATCCTTCGCCGGCCGGGACTTCGACGCCGCTCTGCTCGACGAACTGCCGCCGGAAGTTGACCCCTGTGGCGAGCGCGGCGAATTCCACTCCTGCGTCTACGCGGGGCCGATGCTCGGGCGAGCGCTGTCTTTGCAGGCGGGAGCGGCCGTCCATCGCGATGGCTTCGCCTACGCCGACTTCAGCTGACTTGTCCGGGGTGGCCCACTCACAACGCTCTTTCATATATGGGGTTTTCAACTACCGTTTTCAACTACCCCATTCAAGCCAAAAGAAGGCTTGAATGGGCCACCACAACAAGGCCGACTTGCTACAATCAGCTTTCACCACTCTTTCAGACGGGAATTGACCGATCGCTATGCATCGCTGGTCCAAGCTGTTCATTCCTACCCTGCGCGAAGCGCCTGCCGACGCCGAGGTCGCCAGCCACAAGTTCCTGGTGCGCGCCGGATATGTCCGCCAACTGGCTGCCGGAATCTACTCCTACCTCTTCCTCGCCCAGCGCACCATTCTCAAGATCGTCGGCATCGTGCGCGAGGAGATGGACACCATCGGCCAGGAGCTCTACCTGCCGGCTCTGAACCCGCGCGACGTGTGGGAGGCCAGCGGACGCTGGAGCGTGATGGGCGACAACATGTTTCGCCTGAAGGACCGCAAGGGCGCCGACCTATGCCTGGGCATGACGCACGAAGAGATCATGACCGACATCGCGCGCAAGGAGCTGCGCAGCTACAAGCAGCTTCCCCAGGTCTGGTACCAGATCCAGACCAAGTTCCGCGACGAGCCGCGCCCCAAGAGCGGCCTGCTGCGCGTGCGCCAGTTCACCATGAAGGACTCCTACTCGTTCGACATCGACCGCGCCGGGCTGGACAAGAGCTTCGACCTGCACGACGCCGTCTACCGCCGCATCTTCCGCCGCTGCGGGCTGGAGTTCGTCTCGGTCGAGGCCCACTCGGGCTCCATGGGCGGCTCGCAGTCCCAGGAGTTCATGGTCTATACGGACGCGGGCGAGGACCTGGTGGCATCTTGCGGAAAGTGCGGCTATGCAGCCAATCTGGAGAAAGCAACATCCCGGTTGGGAGCGGTGGATGAGCTTCCGCCCACGCCCAGCGGCAAGCCGGAGAAGGTTCACACACCGGGGACCAAGACGATCGACGAAGTCTCGGCGTTTCTTAACCTTCCGGTGAACTGCAACATGAAGTCGCTGGCCTACATGATGGCCGACGGAGCCGATGCAGCGGGCCAGCCAATGCATCGTCCGCTGCTGGTGCTGATGCGGGGCAATGACCAGATGAACGAGGCCAAGCTCTCCTCGGCAATCGGCGGACGCGACTTCCGCCCTATGGCGGAGGACGAGATCGAGCGCTATTTCAATTCGCCCGCCGGATATCTTGGCCCGGTTGGCCTCAAGCAGGTCCGGCAGGTCGAAGAAAAGGGCAAAGCCGGCTTTGCCGGCGGCCCTGAAGCTTTTGTGGTGGTGATGGACGAAGCCCTGCGTGGGCGCAAGAACCTGGTGAGCGGGGCCAACGAACTGAATCATCACCTCACGGGGCTGAACGTGGAGAGCGACTTTGAGGTGACCAGCATCGCCGACCTGCGCAACGTGGTGGAGGGCGAGGGCTGTCCCAATTGCGGTGAGCCGCTGAAGCTTGGCAAGGCAGTGGAGATTGGGCACATTTTCAAACTGGGGACCAAGTACGCCGAATCCATGGGCGCAAGCGTGCTTGACAAGGACGGCAAGGAGGTCACCATCGTCATGGGCAGCTACGGCATCGGCGTGGAGCGCATCCTGACCGCGTGCATCGAGCAGAACCACGACGAAAACGGCTTCTGGCTGGCGCCCACGATTGCCCCGTTCACGGTGGTGGTGGTGCCGACCAACGTGAAGGACGCCGCAGTGCAGGAGGCGGGCGAAAAGATCGCCGCCGAGCTGGAGGCGGCGGGATACGACGTGCTGCTCGACGACCGCGATGAGCGGCCGGGAGTGAAGTTCAAGGACGCCGACCTGGTCGGCATCCCATATCGCATCAACATCGGCAAGAAGCTGGCCGAAGGAAAAGTAGAAGTGGTGGAGCGCTCAAAGGCCGCCTCGTGCGACGTCGCTGTAAGCCAGGTCCTCTCGCACCTGCGGGGCCTCTTTGACCCGCGCGCTTAGTCGCCCCAGCAAGCCAAACACGGGCTTCCTGGGGACCCCGAGGAGAGACGCGTGAAGGATTTCAAAGCTATATGCGGGCTGCTGATTATGCTGGTCGGCGCCTTCGTACTTTATAAGGTCCTGCCGGCCTACTGGAACAACTACAGGGTGGGGCGCATGATCTCCGAGCAAGCGATCGTCTTCACTAATTTTCCGAAGAGCGAGGAGGAGATGAAGATCGTGATCGCGCAGAAGGCGCAGGACTTGGACGTTCCGATTGCGCCCGAGCAGGTTGCGGTGAGCCGCAGCCGCGGCGACGTCTCGATCAGCTTCGCCTACTCCGTCCACATCGATTTGCCCGGCTATCCGTTGGATTTGAACTTCGAGCCCTCGACCACCAATCAGAACGTGATGAAGTAGGGGCGGCGGGACGCGATAGGAGTCACGCGGTGGAAGGTCAGCGGGCCCGCGAGAGCTACCGATTATGGCGCTTCCCCACGGGGACCCCAGCGCGCCCGGTGTTGGCGTGCCGGCGATCGGGTATTTCCCTCTTGCTTTTTTCCGCCTGACGACCTCGTCGAATCGTGTTTCGTCGCTCGAAGAACCACGAATGTAACGTCTGTGTAACGCCTCCGTTTCGCGGCTTTTTTGCGCACTCACGCTGCCTTACAATGGAGCTACGTGGCCATCAAACTTAAAATCCCGAATCTGTCCTGGGCCTCGCGCCCGTGGTTCCGCACTGCCTTCGCGATCTTCATCATCGTCTTCCTGGCCTGCTTCGGCGTCTTCGCCTACTACTACGTCAAATACGACCGCATCATCACCAAGCGGATGAGCGGCCAGATCTTTTCGGCGTCCGCGAAGATCTATGCGCGGCCGATCGCAGTCCATCCCGGCGATCCTTTTACGCCGTCCCAGATCTCCGCCATGCTGCGCCGCGCCGGCTATCTCGACGGCAGCAACGGAATGGAGGCGCCGATCGGCACCTACCGTGTTCTTCCCGGCACAATCGAGGTGCGGCCCGGTCCCGAGTCGTATCACTCGACCGATGGCGCCAGGATTGTCGGCGGATCCAACGGCCGCATTCAGGCGATCTACGGCACCGGCGCAAACGCGGGGACAGAGCTGGAGTCCTACGAGCTTGAGCCCGAGCTGGTCACCGCGCTCTTCCAGGGCGAGGAGCGCACCAAGCGCGAGCTGCTGACCTATGATGCAATCCCCAAGGTCATGGTGAACGCGGTGCTGGCCATCGAAGACCGCAAGTATTTCGAGCACAGCGGCATCAACTGGTTGAGCCTGATCGGCGCGGCCATCGCGGACGTGCGCGCAGAAGGAAAGCGGCGCGGCGGATCGACCATCACCATGCAGGTCTCGCGCGGCTTCTTCCTGACCCAGGCAAAGACGGTTCGCCGCAAGCTGACTGAGATGCTCATCGCGGTGGAGCTTGAGCAAAAGCTCAACAAGCAGCAGATCTTCGAGCTGTATGCCAATCAGGTCTATCTGGGGCAGCGCGGATCGTATTCCATCAACGGCTTCGGCGAGGCCTCGCGCGCCTACTTCGGCAAGAACATCAAGGAAATCACTTTGCCCGAGGCGGCCATGATCGCCGGCATCATCCAGTCGCCCAACATCCTCAATCCCTACAAGCGTCCCGAGAAGGTGATGGAGCGGCGCAATGTTGTGCTGGAGTCGATGGTGGAGACCGGCGCCATCACGCGCGCGCAATGTGACGCGGCCAAGGCGGCGTCTCTCAAGCTCACCGCGCCCAACGTGGAGGCCAGCGACGCTCCGTACTTTGTCGATCTGGTCAAGGACACTCTCTCCGGCGAGCACACTGAGGCCAGCCTCAACGAGAACGGCTATCACATCTACACCACGCTCGACCCGCAGCTCCAGCATGCCGCCGCCGAAGCGGTCTCCGAGGGCATCAAGCTGGTGGACGAGCAGGTAGCCAAGCAGCGCACGCGCCGCGTGAAGGTGGGCAAAGGCAAGGATGCCAGGGTCGAGGTAAACACCCTTCCCGGACCTACCCCGCAGGTTGCGTTGGTTGCCTTGGATCCCCACACCGGCGAGGTGCTGGCGCTGGTGGGCGGAAGAAATTACGGCGTCAGCCAGTTAAACCACGCCGTCGCCAAGCGGCCCACCGGCTCCATCTTTAAGCCCTTTGTCTACGCCGCGGCGGTGAATTCGGCCATCACCGCGCAGGGCACGGACGCGGTCTTTACCCAGGTCTCGCTGGTCGATGACTCGCCCACGACCTTTGAATTCGACGGTAAGGTCTACGATCCGCGCAACTACAAGAACGAGTACCACGGCCAGGTGACGGCGCGCTTTGCCCTGCAGATGTCGTTGAACAATGCGACGGTCCGCATGGCCGAGATGATCGGCTACGATAAGGTCGCCGAGCTGGCCAGGAATGCGGGCATCTCGAGCGTGCGCGCCACACCGGCGGCCGCACTGGGGGCCTATGACGCCAGCCCGCTGGAGATGTCCGGGGCCTACACGGTGCTGGCCAATGGCGGCACGCGCGTCGACCCGCTGCTGCTGCATTCCATCCGCGCCCCCAACGGCGACGTGGTGGAAGACTTCCACAACAACCGGCGCCCGGTGCTGGATCCGCGCGTGGCCTACGTGGTCACCAACATGATGCAGAACGTCATCGACCACGGCACCGGCTTCACGGTTCGCGCGCGCGGATTCACGGCGCCTGCCGCGGGCAAGACCGGGACCTCGCACGACGCCTGGTTTGCCGGCTATACCAACAACCTGCTCTGCATCGTCTGGGTAGGCTATGACGACTACAGCGACCTGAAGCTGGCGGGCAGCGCCACGGCGGGGCCGATCTGGGCCGAGTTCATGAAGCGCGCGGTGCGCCTGCCGCAGTACAGCAATGTCGCTGATTTCCCGCCGCCCGAAGGCGTGGTGACGGTTTCGCTGGACAAGAACACCAATCTGCTGGCCACCCCGAGCTGCCCCGAGGACTACACCTCAGTCTTCATCGAGGGCTCCGAGCCCAGGGAGACCTGCGACCGCGGCGACCAGCGCAATGTCTTCCAGAAGCTCTTCGGCGGCCCGGCTCCGGAGGCACCGGCGGTGAACCAGCCGGCTCAGGTGATCCCGCCGACCCAGACTGCGCGCCGGAGCCCGAGAACGGATGAGGTCGAGCAGCGGCAGCCCGCTCCGCCTCCAGCCCAGGATCAAACCGGAGAGAAGAAAAAGAAGAAGAAGGGATTCTGGGGCAAGCTTTTTGGACAGGAAGACGAATAAAGGCTTAGCCAGGCACTCCCGTCTGTTGACTTCAGCCTCGTAGAGCACCACGCAAACTTCCCCACTCAACGAAAAAACGTTGAGTGGGGCACTTGTCCGAAAACTTGAAGAACCACGAGGGTGCCCCATCCTAACCATCTCTTGGTTAGGGTGGGGCAGTTGATTTTGTTTTTGATCTTGCAGCGCTAACTATTCATCCAGCAGCGGCGGCGCACCATGCAGCAGCGGCCCTCTTGCGCGGCGGCTGCGCTCTTCCAGATGGCGCTCCCGGAAATGCTTCAGCGCTCGATTTCCCCAGGCCCGCACAAAGTAATAGTTCAGCAGCCCGCCCACGGCCGAGCTGAGGATGGGGACCGTGCGCGCGACCATCTTGTCGGCGAATTCGGCGCTGAAGCGCGCCGCCATGCGGCCAACCACGCGCTCCGCCAAACTCTTCAGCACGGTCCGCTCCAGCAGGTCCTTGCCCAGATCGACCCCGGCGGCGGTGCCCGCCGCGATCCAGAGCTCGGCAACCTCCTCGTCGGTGTTGTATTGGAATCCATAAATCAGGCTGAGTTTCTGCACCGTGCGCATGGTGATCATCGCGAGGATTCCCATGTCGGGCACGACCGTGGCGAAGCCGCCCAGGCCGAGCCCCGCGCCCTCGGCGCCGGCCAGCTTCATCGAGCTCCGCAGTGCGTGCTGCGCAATCGAATCCAGCTCGTCCAGAGGCAGCGAGAACAGCTCGTCGTAGCTCTCTGCCTCCACCCCATAGGCGCGCTGCAGCTGCTCCAGAAAGGCCTCCGGTTGGACCTTCGACGATTCATAGGCCCGCGTCAGGGCGAAGCGGAATGCCTCTTCGACCCGCCGGCTCAGCCAGGAGCTGCCGCTCTCTACGTACTCGTCCGCAAACTCAGCCATCGGCCCAGTGTATGCCCACTCCGCCGGGATGAAAAGGCCGGAGGTGTGCTGTTGGACCGGGGCTGGTGCCCCACTCAACGTTCCTTTCGTTGAGCGGGGCTGTTGCATGGAGAGATAAACTAACGAGCCCACTCAGGCAAAGAAGCTTGAGTGGGGCACCTGCAACCCTCAACCCTGGCCCGCTCTGGTTGCGCCGCTGTGCTACGATCATCCGATATGCCCGCCGGAAAG
>WNGE01002992.1_pt1 | contig 34278 bp, 30 predicted proteins | sample 5400651 | NCBI WGS metagenome assembly WNGE01 (sample SAMN13153370, study PRJNA577476) | soil metagenome | isolation source: 60 cm soil or saprolite under grassland replicate 2 | place: USA:California | collected 2016-06-15
CGGCGCCCGCACGCGGGTGTACTCGAGGTCGAGCTCGGCCGAGTGCAGCGCGGCCTCCGCCGCGGCGACGCGCGCGTTCATGTTCGCCACCTGACCGACTGCGTCCTCCGCCCGGGCGCGTTCGCTCTTGGACTGGCGTAGTGCGGCCTCGGTCGCGAGATGCTGAGCGCGTGTGGCCGCCAGCGTGGCCACGGCCGCTCGCTTTTTGGCGCGAGCCTCGTTGAGCGCGGCATCGGCAGCCAGCACCGACGTCCGCGCCTGCTCGGCGGCCATGGCTGCCGACACCCGCCGCGTGCGGGCTTCGTCCACTTTGTCCTCGGTCACGAACTTCTCGGGCAGCAGCGGTTCGAGCCGGGCGAGGTGGTCGTCGGTGTTTCGGAACTCGGCGTTTGCACGATGCAGCGCCGCCTCCGAGGCGACCCGCTGCGCTTCCAGACGTGCGATCTCGGCATCCGCGGCGACGGGGTCGGTCTCACGGCGCACGACGTCCGCCGCCGAAGCATCGAGCTGCGCGGTCGCGCGCGCGATGCCGGCATCGGCGGTGGAGACGCCCTTGCGCAGGCCCTCGACCTCCTTGCGCGTCAGCGCGAGGTTGGCCCGGGCACGAGCGACGGCGATCTCGTATGGCCGCGGGTCAACGACGAACAGCAGGTCGCCTTCCTGGACCTGCTGGTTGTCCCGGACACGCAGATCGACGATGTGACCGCTCACCTGGGGCGCGATGCCGACGAAGTTGGCCCGCACCGTCGCGTCGTCCGTCTGCGGGCGAGTCTCCCACTGCAGCAGGGTGACCACCACGGCGACGACGGCGCCAGCGACGATCAAGCCGCCGATCAGGCGTCCAGCAACACGGCGTGCAGTCGAATCCGCGGCCGTTTCACGCTGCGCCATCGGCTAGGTCCTGAACAGCGCCACCCAGAGGACGAGGGTGACGAGAATCGCGAGGCTCGAATAGACGAGCGCTCGCGGGCCGAGGTAGGGGTCGACGCCCACGCGGAGGAAGAGCCATCGCGCGACGACGGCGACGGCGATGCCGATCGCCGCGCAGAGCATCCACGACGGGAAGAACGAACCGATGACGTTGATCTGCGGTCCCAAGATCTCCCCCTATCGCCCCGGCCCGGAGGGTGCGTTCCCGACCTCGCCCGTCGTGAACGCGAGGGCCGCGGAAGACTCGAGCAGCTTGACCTTGGTGTCGAGCTCGACGAACCGCGCCCGGCTCAACTCGCGCCGGGCAGCGAGGAGGTCGGTGAGCGTGCCGAGCCCCAGACGATACGATCTGAGCGAATCCTCGTACGAGAGCTGCGATGCCTCGACCAGCGCCGCGGCGACGTCGAGACGCCGGAAGGCGAGCTTGACGTCGGTGTACGCCTTCCAGATCTCGCTGACGGCGCGGTCGCGCGTGGCCGTGATCTCGTCCTGGGCGGCCCGACGCGCCGATTCGGCCAGCTCGACCCGGCGCCGACGCGCACCGCCGTCGAAGATCTCCCACTCGAGCAAAAACCCGGCGCCATAGCTCGGTTGGGTCGCTCCGAACCATCCGGTGGACATCCCGTCGGCGGTGATCCTCGCTTTGCCGAGGATCGATCCGACATCGGCGACCAGCGACAGCGTTGGCCAGTAGGCGGCACGGGCCCGCCCGACCTCTGCCTCGGACGCGCGTAGCGCCGCGACCCGAGCGATGAGGTCGGGTCGCTTTTCGAGTGCGCGATCGATCGTCTTCTCGACGGTTTCCTGGAGCTCGGCCGGGGGAGGCAGCACCGAAAAATCGGCGACCTGGATCGGTGTCGTGGGCGTGGTGCCGATACTCTCCGCGAGTGTCACCTGCGCGTCCCGCTCTTTCTCGAGCACCTCCTCCAGCTCGAAGATGGCCTGGGCCGTTTGCTGTCGCGCCAGAGCAAGCTCTGGACGAGTCGCGAGCCCGCTTCTCAGACGGGTCTCCGTCGCCTCCTGCACCGCGCGGGCGGCGTCCAGTGAGCTCTGAGCGACTGCGATCCGCGCGCGGACGCTGGTGAGGCTGTAAAACGCGCTCTGTACGGCGAAGGCGATCTGCTGGTGCTTCCGATTGAACCCGAGGTTCGCGGCCAGCAGCCGCTCCTTCGCGGCATCTCGAGCGCTCCCGCGACGACCGAAGTCGAGCAGCAACCAGCGCAGATTCAAGGTGGGAACCACCTGGGCCAGGTCGAAGCGGAAGAAGCCGTCGGAGACGAGATCCTTGGGGATGGGGACTCCCACGCTCTTGTAGCCACCGAGGGCCGAGATGGCCAACACCGGGAAGTATTCGGCTTCCACGAGCCCGACGGCGAGCGCGGCCCGGCGGGCGGCCTCCCACGGCACGCGCGTCTCGGGGTTCAAGCGTTGGGCGAGATCGATCAGCTCCGGCAGCGCATAGCGCGTGTTCGGTTCGATCACGGGGGTCTCGGTCGATTTGAGCACCCGGGTGTAATCGCGGAGGTCGGGCGATCGCCAGAACGTGCTCGGCGTCGGGGCGACCTGACGGCTATACCGCTCGGGTAGATCCCTGGTGGGTTGTGGTTCGAGACGCGACTCCTGTGCGGAAGGGGATTGCACGTTGCAGATGAGCAAGACGGCACCCACAGTCGCGGCCACGCGTGTCATCATCGTCGGCCTCCTTTAGACGATCGAAGAGCCGCGGGGTTTCGCGATGGGCAGGGACTCCGCCAAGCGCTTCCGGAGGAACAACCTGGCGCGATGCACCCTCGTCTTCACCGTGCCGATGCTGATGCCCAAGGCCTCGGCAACTTCGGCAGACGTCCAACCCACCACGTCCCGCAGCACCACGGTGGCTCTATAGTAAGCGGGCAGCTCTTCGACGGCGGCGCTCACCGCCAGCCGCACCTCGATCCGACGCGAAGGGTCGTCGACGACGGCGGACCAGTCGACGACAGGCGCGGCATGCCGGCCGTCGGCGTCGAACAGGGGCAACACCTGGTCCAGGGGCAGCGCGACGCGCGGCCCTTGCCGGCGGCGGGCCTTGCCAAGCGCGCTATTGGCGACGATCCGATAGAGCCACGATCCGAAGGCCGACTCGCCTCGGAACGTGTCGATCTTGGTGATGGCGTTCAGGAAGGCATCCTGGACGACTTCCTCCGCGTCCTCGGCGTTCGCCGTGATGCCGATGGCCAGACGATAGGCTCGGCTGTGGTACGCCGTGACGAGACGCTCGGCGGCGCCGTCCTCGCGAAGCCGTAGCGATTCCGCGAGCTGACCATCGCGGTCGTCCCGGCCGATGCGCGTCCGCACATGCGATGACGCGCGGGTCCGTTCGCCGCGACAATGCTCCGTGGCGGCGACCGATTGACAGATCATTGGCCGTCCCTTTCCGCAGAGATCCAGCTGCGCACGTACTCGGGGCAGTTGATGATCTCGGTCCCGGCCATCTCGACGCGTGCGAGGAACTGGACCGCCGCGCGATCGACGAGGGTGATGTCCCTCAGATCGAGAACGATCCGGCCGGCCGCCGCCGTCGCAAGCAGCTCCTGCAACCGCGCCACATGCTCGCTGTCCAGCACGCCACTCAGAACGAAGACGCTGCCGTCGGCTTGCTTGGAGTGGTGGATTCTGTAGGTCACGTCCGCGCTCCGGGGTCCCTCATCCCAGTCCTGATTGCGGTGAACACGCGCCCCGGAGGCAGCAATGCGTGGGCCAAACGTAAACGGTTGGTTTTATTGATGGACGGGCTGGGGTTCGCGAGTTTCTCGCGATCGGCCGCGACTTTCATCTCGGACCTGCGCGCGGTGTCGGTAACGGACCAGCCGGATGACGAGGGTCACGATCGCAGCGGTCGACCAGCCGAACGCGAGAGTGCCGCTCGCGGCTTCCTGCGGCCCGAGCAGGCGCCAGCGCGGAGACATGACGATGTCGCCGTAGCCAAGCGTCGTGTAGTTGACCGCCGAGTGGTAGAAGGCGACCGCGAAAGTCCCGAACTCCCCGGCCGCCATGAAGGCGAGCGCCCACACGGCCATCTGTGCCAGGTGTCCCGTCAACAAGATCATGATGAGCATGAACGTGGCCAGGCCATTGCGCCAGATGGTGCCGACCGCTCGCCTTGCCAGTAGCGCGCCAATCACCTCGACGCCCAGTGCAGCCGCCATGCCCTGGACTACGAGGGCGCTCACCGTCACGCCGATGCCGGCCAGCAGCGTCATCATTGCCTCGAGGGATCTTACAGAGCAACGAGCCGGCCAACCCTAAGTGCTTGCTTTCCAATCAGGGCGGTGCTCGACTTCGCGAATTTCTTACGAGGCGTCGCGAAAAACGATGGGTGAAGGGAGGCGAGAGGAGGTCCCGGATCCCGACGGCGTCAGAATGGGGCTGCCAATCGTTGACAGGCGCTAGCCCGGTAGCACGCCAACGTTGGCGGCGCCTTGGACCGAGCCGTAGAACCGAGGTCGGCCGCCTTGCGACTCGACCATTTCTGGAGCAACTGATTCTCGTCGTAGACACGGCACGTCATTTGCTAGTGAACACACGCTCGAGGATAGGGCATGACGCCGATCCAGACGCCGAGCATCTTCGCGCCGGTTTCGACTCCGGCATACGCGATTCGCGACCTGTCCTTCATCGTGCTGGCCATCAGCGCCGCGATCTTCCTGATCGTCGCAGGCTTTGCGATCTACACGCTCATCCGGTTCGGTCGACGGTCGCCGAACCCCGAGGTCGAGCCGGCGCAGGTGTATGGCAGCACGCAGATCGAGCTGGCGTGGACGGTCGTGCCGCTCTTGATCGTCGTCGTTCTCTTCCTGGTCACCGCCCGGTACATCTACGGGATCGAGCGCCGCCCGCAGCCGCCGGACGCGCTCGAGCTCACCGTCATCGGCCACCAGTGGTGGTGGGAGATCCGCTATCCGAAGCTCGGGATCGTCACGGCGAACGAGATCCACGTCCCGGTGCGTGACGCGGCCAATCCGGCGCCGACGTTCATCACCCTGGAGTCGGCCGACGTGGCACACAGCTTCTGGGTTCCGCAGCTCGCAGGGAAGATGGACGTGATCCCGAACAAGACGAATCGCGTCTGGATCGAGCCTCACCAGGTGGGGACGTTCGTCGGCCAATGCGCCGAGTACTGCGGGCTCCAGCACGCATTGATGCTCCTGATGGTGGTCGTGCATCCGCAGGACGAGTTCCGGACATGGGTCGCGGCCCAGCAGGCGACGCCGGCAGAGCCGGCCGCCGCGAGGGCGGGGCGCGAGCTCTTCTCGTCCCTGTCCTGCATCAACTGCCATACCGTCCGGGGAACGCCGGGCAACGGCGTGTTCGGCCCGGACCTGACCCATCTGATGAGCCGCTCGACGCTCGGCGCGGGCGCCACCCGCAACACGCCGGAAAATCTTCGCGCGTGGGTGAAGGACCCGGGCGCGGTCAAGGCCGGTGCCCTGATGCCGGCGATGCAGCTCGACGACGCTCAGCTCGACCAGCTGCTCGCGTATCTCGTCACGCTGCGCTGACGACCATGGCGACGACGCCCGTGCCCGCTCCGTTTTCCCCGTCACTCGACGCCGTCGAGACCTCGAGCCGCTCCGGTGTCCTGGCAGTCCTGCACGACTGGGTCGTGACAGTGGATCACAAGCGCCTCGGCATCATGTACGTCGTGACCGGTCTCATCTTCCTCGTGATCGGCGGCATCGAGGCCTCGCTCATGCGCTTGCAGCTGGCACGGCCCGGCCTCACGCTCGTGCCAGCCGAGACGTTCAATCGTCTGTTCACGCTGCACGGCACCACGATGGTCTTCCTGGTCGGGATCCCGATCGTCTTCGGCTTCGCGAACTATCTGGTCCCGCTGATGATCGGCGCACGGGATCTCGCCTTTCCGCGGCTGAACGCCTTCGGGTTCTGGATCCTCCTGTTCGGCGGCGTGCTGCTGTACTGGAGCTTCCTGGGCGGGGACGGGCTCTACGGCGCCGGCTCGGCGCCGGCCGTCGGATGGTTCGCCTATGCGCCCCTCACCGAGCGCGCCTTCACCCCGGGCAACGCCACCGACTATTGGAACCTGTCCGTGCTGATCACCGGCTTCGGGACGATCGCGACCGCCATCAACTTGATCGCGACCATCGCCACGATGCGGGCGCCGGGGATGACGCTCGGGCGGCTGCCGGTGTACGTGTGGACCGTGCTGACTGTGTCCGCGATGACGCTCCTCATCTTGCCGCCGCTGTCCGCCGCCCAGATCATGCTGCTGCTGGACCGGTTCCTCGGCGCCCACTACTTCGACACGCAGGCGGGCGGCTCCGCGGTCATCTGGCAGCACTTCTTCTGGTTCTTCGGCCACCCGGAGGTCTACATCCTGATGCTGCCGGGATTCGGATTCGTCTCGGAGATCATTCCGGTGTTCTCCCGGAAGGTCATCTTCGGCTACGCGAGCCTCGTCGCGGCCACCGTGTCGATCGGTGCCGTCGCCATGAGCACGTGGGCGCATCACATGTTCGCGGTCGGCATGGGCGGCACGCTGAACTCGTTCTTCGCGGTCTCCACCATGCTCGTCGGCGTCCCGACCGGAGTGAAGATCTTCAACTGGCTCGCGACGCTGTACGGTGGCAAGCTGCGCTTCCGGACGCCGCTCCTCTTCTGCTGCGCGTTCCTGTTCCAGTTCCTCTGCGCGGGCCTGACCGGCATCATGCTCGCGGTCGCGCCGTTCGACTGGCAGCTCACCGATTCGTACTTCGTGGTCGCGCACTTCCACTTCGTCCTGTTCGGCGCGCTGGTCTTCACGATCTTCGCGGCGCTGTACTACTGGTTCCCGAAAGCGACCGGCCGGATGCTGAGCGAGCGGGTCGGACGGTGGGTGTTCTGGCTGCTCGTCGTCGGGTTCAACGTGACCTTCGTGACGATGCACGTCCAGGGAGTGCTCGGCATGCCTCGACGGATCTACACGTATCCCGCCGACCGCGGCTGGGATCTCTGGAACCTCGTGACGACGCTGGGTGTGCCGTTGCAGGCTCTCGCGGTGCTGATCTTCATCATCAACGTCGTGTACTCGTTGCGGCACGGCGAGCCGGCCGGAGACAACCCGTGGGAGGCCTGGACGCTCGAATGGGCCACGACCTCCCCGCCGCCCGCGTACAACTTCGCGACCGTCCCACCCGTGACGAGCCGGCGGCCGTTGTGGGACCTGCAGCATCCCGACGACCCGGACGGACCGCATGAATAGCGCGACAGCGCACGGGCGCGCCGGCGTCATCGGGTTCATCGTGGCCGAGACGTCGCTCTTCTCCGTCTTCGTCGTCGCCTACCTCTTCTATCTCGGCAAGAGCCTGACGGGCCCGTATCCGAAGGAGGTGCTCGACCTGCCGATCGTCGGCACGGTGTGCCTGCTGTCGAGCAGCGTCACCGTCGCGCTGGCGACGCGAGCGCTCGCCGCCGGCCGGGTCGCGCGCGCCGGCTCGTGGCTGTTCGTGACCGTCGTGCTCGGCCTCGTCTTCCTCGCGAGTACGGCGCGGGAGTGGCGGCGGCTCATCGTCGAGCACGGGCTCACGATCGGCACGAATCTCTTCGGGACGACGTTCTATCCGCTGGTGGGCCTTCATGCGTCGCACGTGATCCTCGGGCTCATCATGCTGAGCCTCTGCGTTCGTTTCGCATGCTCCGGAGCACTCAAGGTCGTCCACGCGGGACGCGTCGAGCTCGTCTCCTGGTACTGGCACTTCGTGGACGGGGTGTGGGTCGTCGTCTTCACCGTCGTGTATCTGATCGGACGATGAGCAAGCCGGCCGTCGAGACCATTGCCGCAGCCAGTGTCCCGCGGGACCGGGACCAGGTGGCATCCGACCTGATCGCGCTGACGAAGCCGCGCGTCCTCCTGATGGTCCTCGCGACCACGCTCGTCGGATATCTCGCGGCACTCCGCGGACCGGCGGAACTCCTCCGTGTGGCGCACCTGCTCGTCGGGACCCTCCTGGCTGCCGGCGGGACACTGGCGCTGAACCAGTACCTCGAGCGTGACGTCGACGCCCGCATGGAGCGCACGAAACGGCGCCCTCTGCCGGAGGGGCGGCTGAAGCCGCCGGAGGCGTTGCTCTTCGCCAGCGCGCTCGCGTCGCTGGGTGTGGCCTATCTCGCCATCGGCGTCGGGGTCGCCGCCGCGATCCTGACGCTGACGACGACTGTGCTGTATCTGTTCGCGTACACGCCGCTCAAGACGCGCACGGCACTGTGCATGCTCGTCGGCGCTGCCCCCGGCGCGCTGCCTCCGGTGACCGGATGGATCGCGGCGCGCGGCGACCTCGGGCTCGGCGCCGCGGTGCTGTTCGCGATCGTGTTCCTCTGGCAGCTCCCTCACACGCTCGCGATCGCTCGTCTCTATGCCGACGACTATGCCCGCGCGGGCGTGCGCGTGCTTCCCGTCGTCGACGTGCACGGGACGATGACCGAGCGTCACATCGTGTCGTCGACGCTGGCGCTCGTCGCGGTCAGCCTGCTCCCGACGGTGATCGGGATCAGCGGCACCGCGTACTTCGCGACGGCGTGCGTGCTCGGCCTTGGGCTGCTCGGCGTCGGTCTGGCGCACGCGACCTCGCGGTCGACGGCCTCGGCGCGGGTCGTGTTGATCGCCACGCTGTTCTATCTCCCGTTGCTCCTCGCCGTCCTGGCGTTCGACCAGCCATGACCGCGTCGAAGGAACCGGACCGCATCGCCCTTCCCGCGCCGACCGTGTGGCCGATGGTCGTCGCGCTCGGCGTGACCCTCGGACTCGGGGGGCTGGTGATGCATGTCGCCGTGAGCGCGGTCGGAGTGGCGCTCGCCCTGGTCGGCGGTGTGGGGTGGTGGCGATGCGTGCTCCCGGAGGAGCGGGAGGAGGACGTGCCGGTGCTGCCGGCGCCCCGCCCGTCGCAGCGCGTGACATCGCCGCCCCGAAGCGTGGAACGGTTCTGGTTCGGCGACGAGCGCCACCGTGTGCGAGTTCCGGTGGAGGTGCAGCCGCTGTCCGCGGGAGTCATCGGCGGGCTCGTCGGTGGGTGCGCGATGGCCGTGTGCGCCGCGATCTACGGCATCGTCGTTCAGCGCAGCGTCTGGTATCCGCTCAACCTGCTCGCTGCCATCGCGATGCCCCGGATGGCGGAGGCCGATCTGACGACGCTGCGGGCGTTCGACGGCCTCGCAGTGGTCATCGGCATCGTCGCGCACGGCGTGACCTCGGTGCTGGTGGGCGCGCTCTACGCGGCCATCCTGCCGCTGCTTCCGCGGCGCCATCTGCTCTGGGGCGGCCTGCTCGCCCCGCTACTGTGGAGCGGCTTGCTGTGGGCCACCCTCGGCGTCATCAATCCCGCGCTGAACGCGCGGATCGCGTGGCCCTGGTTCGTCGCCTCCCAGATCGCGTTTGGCATCACGGCTGGCTACGTCGTCGCCAGCGCGACGCCGGTCGCCACCGCGCAGACGCGGCTCTTCGTCGCGCGAGCGCGTGTCGAGGCGACGGGACGCGGACCTCGTCTGGATCTCCGGCCATGACGACGCGACTGATCATGGCGGCCCTCGTGGCGGCGCTCGCGCTCGCGGGATGTGACGCGGTGCCCGGCAGGCCGAGGCCGGACGCTCGCGAGCTGGCGCCGACCGAGGTCATGGCGTTCGAGCCGCTCTATGCGCGGAACTGCGCCGGGTGTCACGGCGAGACCGGGCGCCTGGGGCCGGCGCGGGCGCTGAACGATCCGGTCTATCTCGCTCTGGTGCCGCCCGAGCACGTGCGCCAGGTGATCACCACCGGCGTGCCGGGGACGGCGCAACCCGCGTTTGCCCTGAGTGCGGGCGGCCCGCTCACGGATCAACAGATCGACGTCCTCGTTCGCGGAATCGAGGATCGCTGGCGGCGCCCAGGCGCCGCGCTGGGACAGGAAATTCCGCCCTACGACGGAGGACGAGCGGGGGACCGCGAGCCCGGCAACGCGGATCGCGGACGTGGCGTCTTTGCCAGCGCCTGCGCTCGCTGCCACGGCGACGAGGGACGGAGAAGCGCAAAGGGCGGGAGTGTCACCGATCCGTCCTATCTCGCACTCGTCAGCGATCAGCACCTGAGGACCACGGTCATCGCCGGGCGCTCCGATCTTGGAATGCCGGATTGGCAGGGTGACAGAGGCGCCGCGCCGCTGACGCCACAGCAGGTCTCGGATGTCGTCGCCTGGCTCATCGCGCAGCGGCGGCCGGTGCCAGGGAGGCTTCCATGACCCCACCGTCGCCGTCGCGGAGAGGTTTCCTGTTCCGGCTCGGCATCGCCTTGAACGTGCTCGGCGCTGCGCTGGTCGGCGTTCCGGTCATCGGATATATCTTCGGGCCGGCCCGCCGGCCCACCGATGGGCAGTCGTGGATCTCCCTCGGTCCGATCAACGGATTCCCCGCCGGCGAGACACGATTGGCGACGTACGAGAATCCGGTGCGGGTGCCGTGGGACGGCGCGACCGCGAAGGTCGCCTGCTGGGTGCGCCACATCGAGGGCGAGCGCTTTCAGGTGTTCGCCGTGAACTGCGCGCATCTCGGATGTCCGGTGCGCTGGTTCGCGCAGTCACGCCTCTTCATGTGTCCGTGCCACGGCGGTGCGTACTACGAGGACGGCTCGCGGGCCTCCGGGCCGCCGCCACGGGGCCTGTTCGAGTACGAGCATCGCGTCCGCGACGGCGCACTCCTGGTGCGCGGCGGACAGCTGCCGACGCTCTCGAGGCCGGTGTGAGCGCGCACGGTCTTGGACCCGTTCGTTCGACGCTCGGCTGGCTCGAGGAGCGAGCGGGCCTGGGCGGCGCCCTTGCGCCGGCGCTGGAGCATCCGGTGCCGCGCAGCACGGCGAGCTGGTGGTACGTCTTCGGCAGCGCGACGCTCGCGCTCTTCGTGCTGCAGATCGCGACGGGCATCTGCCTCGCGCTCGTCTACGTGCCGTCGGCCGACGGTGCCTATCAGAGCCTGCTCTATCTGAACTTCCAGGCCCCGTTCGGCTGGTTCTTGCGCGCGGTCCACTTCTGGGGCTCCAACGCGATGGTCGCCGTCATGACGCTGCACATGATCCAGGTCTTTCTGTGGGGCGCCCACAAGTACCCCCGCGAGCTGACGTGGGTCGTCGGCGTCTTCCTGTTCCTCTGCACGCTCGGCATGGCCTTCACGGGCCAGATCCTTCGCTGGGATCAGGACGCGTACTGGGGGCTCGGGATCGGGGCGTCCATCGCATCGCGGGCGCCGGGCGTCGGCGACACGCTCGTCCAGCTCCTGCTCGGCGGACCGATCATCGCGGGGCGCACGCTGTCGCGGTTCTTCGCCGTACACGTGTTCCTCGTTCCCGGGATCCTCATCGGCATGATCGGGCTCCACCTGTGGCTCGTGCTCCGGCTCGGCATCAACGAGTGGCCGATGCCGGGCCGCGTCGTCACGCGCGAGACCTATCGACGACGGTACGACGAGGAGGTGCACAAGGACGGGGTCTCGTTCTTCCCGTACGCCGCGCGGAAGGACATGGTGGCCTGCGGCGTGGTCGTCCTGGCCGTGGTGCTCTGCGCGTTGCTGTTCGGGCCCTTCGGCCCGCATGGCGTTCCAGATCCGACGCTCATCGATACGGCGCCGAAGCCCGATTTCTACTTTCTCGCGCTGTACGCGTTGTTCGCGCTGCTGCCGCCGTGGACGGAGACCGTCGTCATCCTGGTCGGGCCCGTGCTCGCCATCGTGGCCCTCTTTCTCGTCCCGTTCATCGCCGGCACCGGAGAGAAGAGCTGGAAGCGCCGACCCGTCGCCGTCCTCGGTGTGCTGGTCATCGTTCTGACCGTCACGACGCTCGCCGCGCTCGGCGTCGCGGTGCCGTGGTCGCCGAAGATGGAAGCGTGGACGGCCGCCCCGACACCGATTCGATACGTTCGGGGCCGCACGCCGCTCGAGCTGCAGGGCGCCCTCGTGCTGCAGAACAAGCAGTGCCGCACCTGCCACAGTCTCGGCGGTGAGGGAGGCAAGCGTGGCCCGGCACTCGACGGGATCGCGACCCGTCAGACCCGCGATCAGCTCGTTCGTCAGGTGCTGCAGGGCGGCGGCAACATGCCGGCCTACGGAAAGAATCTGAGCCCCGCGGAAGTGAACGCCGTCGTGGCGTTCATGGAGACGCTTCGGCCATGAGCGCCTGGCCGCTCGAGCCGTCGGTGAGCGTTCCGGCCGTGGCGATCGCGGTCCTGTATCTCCGGGGTTGGAGCCTGTTGCGCCGCCGTCTGCCGCAACGGTTCGACGGGCGTCACGCGGCCGCCTTCCTCTCGGGGCTCGGCATCATGATGCTCGCGCTCGCGTCACCGCTCGATGGGCTGACGCAGCGCTGGCTGGCCGCCCACATGGTGCAGCACCTGCTTCTCATGGTGGTCGTGGCGCCCCTGTCGTGGATGGGCGCGCCGGAGGCTCCGGTGCTCGTCGGCCTGCCCCGGAGGATCCGCGGTCTCGTGCTCCGCGGTATGAGCGGAGCCGGCATGCGACGCCTGTCACGTACGGTATTGCATCCGGCTGTGGGCTGGACGACGTTCGCGGTCAGCTTCTGGGTCTGGCACACCCCGGGACTCTACGAGCTCACGCTCCAGTCCCACCTCTGGCACCACGTCGAGCACGCGTGTTTCCTCGGGAGCGCGCTGCTGTTCTGGCGCCCCGTGATCCTCGCGTGGCCGGCTCGAATGACGTGGCCGCGCTGGGCGATGATTCCGTACCTGGGCCTCGCGATGTTCCAGAGCCTGCCGCTGGCCGCGATCCTGACGTTCTCCGACCGCGTGATCTACCGCGGATACTCGTCCCTCGATGACCAGGCGCTGGCCGGGGTCATCATGTGGGTCCCCGGATCGTTTCCGCTCCTGCTTCCGATTCTCCGGCTGATCGTGGAACTGTCCACCGGCCGCGTCGTGATCGTGCGCACCCATGGCTGAGCGGGTGCCGCGCGTCGTCATCGTGGGCGGGGGATTCGGCGGCCTGGCCGCCGCGAAGGCGCTTGGCAAGATCGCCGCCCAGGTCGTCCTCATCGACCGGCAGAATCATCACCTGTTTCAGCCGCTGCTGTACCAGGTCGCGACGTCCGTCCTCAGCCCTGGACAGATCGCCTCGCCGATTCGCGAGATCCTGAGGAAGCAGCGCAACACGACGGTGATCCTCGGGGGAGTGATCGGTGTCGACGCCGATCGGCGATGCGTCTTCATCGACTCGGTGGACCGCGAAAGTGTCGCCGTCCCCTACGACTATCTCATTCTCGCGACGGGCGCGAGCCACAGCTACTTCGGCCACGACGAGTTCGAACGGTTTGCCCCCGGGCTCAAGAGCCTCGCCGACGCGGTGGCGATCCGAAACCGGGTCTTGCTGGCCTTCGAGCAGGCGGAGGCGGAGGAAGATCCGCAGCGTCACCGCGACCTGCTGACCTTCGTGCTCGTGGGCGGCGGCCCCACGGGGGTGGAGATGGCCGGCGCGCTGGCCGGGCTCGTGAGCGGGGCGTTGCGGTCGGAGTTTCGGCGAATCGATCCCACCTCCGCGCGGATCATCCTCCTCGACATGGGGCACCGTGTGCTCGCGACGTTTTCCGAGACGCTGTCGGCCGCGGCGAAGCAGCGGCTCGAGAAGCTCGGCGTCGAAGTCCGGCTCGGTCACGGCGTGGAGCGCATCGACGCCGACGGCGTCACCGTGGACGGTGAACGCATCGCCAGCAAGACTGTGATCTGGACGGCGGGCGTGGCGCCCTCACCCGCCGGCGCGTGGCTCAAGACGGCGACGGATCGCGCCGGCCGCGTCCGCGTGCAGCCGGATCTCACGGTGACGGGTCATCCCGAGATCTTCGTGATTGGCGACACCGCGTCGCTCGATCAGGACGGTCATCCGCTGCCCGGCGTGGCGCAGGTCGCGATGCAGCAAGGTCGCTATGCGGGGAGGCTGATTGACCGACGTCTCCGGGGGAAACCCGCCCCGCCGCCGTTTCGCTACTTCGACAAGGGCAACATGGCCGTCGTCGGCAAGGGTTTCGCCGTGTTGCAGAGCGGCCGGGTGGCGCTCAGCGGCTTTCTCGCATGGATGGCCTGGGCGGCCGTGCATCTCGAGTTCCTGGCGCAGTCGAGTCTTCGCGTCAGCGTGTTCGTGCAGTGGGTGTGGACGTATCTGACCGGACAGCGGGGCGCGCGCCTGATCGTGAATCATCACGGATCTGTGACCGACACCCACGTCCCCGCATCTTCAGAGAACCAGTCGGTGAGGACCTGATGACAACCGATGCTCTGCCAGTCGACTGGCAGTCGCCGGCCCGTTGGCAGCATGGGGCCGACACGGCACGGGACTGACCGATCTCCCGCTGACCGCTCAGGGCGAAGCCGAGGCCGCCCGGCTCGGACAGCGGCTCGAAGGATTGACGTTCGCGGCGGTGCTCACGAGCCCCCTGAAGCGAGCGGTCCGGACCTGCGAGCTGGCTGGATTCGGCTCCGCGGCGGACATCGAGCCCGATCTCGTGGAGTGGAACTACGGGGCGTACGAAGGTCGTACGAGCGCGGAGATCCACGCCGAGCGTCCGGACTGGCAGCTGTTCCGCGACGGCTGCCCGGAAGGGGAGTCGCCCGAGCAGATCGGAGCTCGGGCCGACCGCGTGGTGCGCCGGGTGCGAGCCATCCAGGGGGACACTCTGCTCTTCTCGAGCGGGCACTTTCTCCGAGTGTTCGCGGCGCGGTGGCTTGGCATGCCGCCGGGGGCGGGCCGGTACTTCCTCCTCGGCACGGCTAGCCTCAGCGCGATGGGGTATGAGCACGATCGTTCCGATCCGGTGATCCGATTCTGGGACGAGATGTCAGGCGAACGGCGCGTCAGCCCGGCCCCGCGGCGGGGGCGGCGCGAGAAGGTACGACGATGAGCCCACAAGAGTCTCCGGCTCCTCGAACGACGACCGCCACGACCACCATGGCGGCGCTGCGCCGCCAATACGGTTGCGGTCCGGTGGAGCTCACGGACAGCGCGGACGCGCTCTACGAGCGGCACCTGCTCTTCGACAACGTGATCGACCCGGCGGCCAGCAGCGCGCGCGATCGGTACGAGGCCTTCGCTCGCTCCGTCCGCGACGTCCTCTCGCAGCGCTGGGTGCGCACGGAGCAGACCTACGAGCGGCTCGATCCCAAGCGCGTCTATTACCTCTCGATGGAATTCCTGATCGGCCGCTCGCTGGCCAACAACATCACGAATCTGATGCTCAGTCCCCTCGTGGACGACATCGTCAAGCGAACGTCGCTCGACTGGCTCGGCTTGCTCGAGGAAGAGCCCGACGCCGGGCTCGGCAACGGCGGGCTCGGGCGTCTCGCCGCGTGCTTCCTCGACTCGATGGCCACGATGCAGCTGCCGGCCATCGGCTACGGCCTCCGGTACGAGTACGGAATGTTCCGGCAGTCCATCGAGGACGGCTGGCAGCACGAGCAGCCCGATAACTGGCTTCGCCGCCCCGATCCCTGGGAGGTCGTCCGCCCGGACGACAAGGTCGAGGTCAGGCTGAACTCCTCGATCGAGCTTCGGAACGGCGAGCTGAGCCCCGTCCCCGGGCGGCCGTCGACGCTGATCGGCATTCCGTTCGATCGGCCGGTGGTGGGCTACGGCGGCAAGACGATCAACACGCTACGCCTCTGGGCGGCGGTCGCGCCCGACTACTTCGATTTCCAGGCGTTCAGTCACGGCGAGTTCGTGAGCGCGCTGGCGGGGTCGCTCGCCGCCAAGTCCCTCACCCGGGTGCTCTATCCCGACGACTCCACGACTCGCGGCCAGCGGCTGCGCTTCGTCCAGGAGTACTTCCTCGTCGCGTGCTCGCTGGCCGATCTGATCCGACGATTCCGCCGCGCCAATGCGGAGTGGAGCGCGCTCCCCGAGCGGGCCGCAATCCAGCTCAACGATACGCACCCGGCCATCGCCGTCCCCGAGCTGATGCGGATCCTGCTCGACGAGGCGCATCTCGGATGGGATCAGGCCTGGGACCTCACCCAGCGGACGCTCGCGTACACGAACCACACGCTGCTGCCCGAGGCGCTCGAAAAGTGGCCCGTGGCGTGGTTCGAGCTCCTGCTGCCACGTCATCTGGAGATCGTCTTCGAGATCAACCGACGCCTGCTCGATGCGGTGCGGCGTCGCTTCCCCGGCGACGAGGGCCGCGTCGTGCGCACCAGCCTGATCGAGGAGGGGCCGGAGAAGCACGTCCGCATGGCCAATCTCGCCATCGTGGGCTCGCACAGCACCAACGGCGTGGCGGCGATCCACTCCGCGCTGTTGCGATCGACCACCGTCAAGGACCTGGCCGAGATGTTCCCCGAGCGGTTCAACAACAAGACCAATGGCGTCACGCCGCGCCGCTGGCTGCTGCTGTCGAACCCGGCGCTGGCCCGCATCGTCACCGAGACCATTGGCGACGGCTGGATCACCGACCTCGGCGAGCTGACGAAGCTCAAGCGCCTGGCCGACGACAGCAGTTTCCGCGACGCGTTTCGCGGGGCGAAGCGTGCGGCCAAGTCGGCCTTCGCGGAATGGCTCCTCACGACGTCCGGACAGACGGTGGATCCGGACACCATCTTCGACAGCCAGGTCAAGCGCATCCACGAGTACAAGCGTCAGCTCCTGAACGCCCTGCGCATCGTCGTGCTCTACAACCGGTTGCGTGAGAACCCGAGCCTCGAGATGACGCCGCGGACGTTCTTCTTCGCGGGCAAGGCGGCGGCGGCCTACCACCTGGCGAAGGTCATCATCAAGTTTCTCAACAACCTCGCCGCCACCATCGACGCCGATCCGGCGGTCGGAGGGCGACTGAAGATCCTCTTCCTGCCCGAGTACGACGTGTCACTGGCGGAGCGGCTGATTCCCGCCTCCGACGTCTCCAATCAGATCTCGACCGCCGGGTACGAGGCCAGCGGCACGAGCAACATGAAGTTCATGATGAACGGCGCGCTGACGATCGGGACGCGCGACGGCGCGACGATCGAGATGGCGCAAGAAGCCGGGGAGGAGAACTTCTTCCTCTTCGGCCTGACTGCGGAAGAGGTGGCCGGCAGCCGCGGCTGGTACAACCCTCGCTGGCACTACGACAACCAGCCCGAGATCCGCGCGGCGCTGGATCTGATCTTCTCCGACCATTTCAGCCGCAATGAGCCGGGCGTCTTCGCGCCGCTGCGCGACACCCTGCTCGCCCGCGACTACTATCTGCACCTCGCGGACCTCGCCTCATATGTCGAGGCCGACGAGAGGCTCTGCGCGCTGTACGCGGACCCGAACGCATGGGCGCGCAAGGCCATCCTGAACGTGGCCAGCTCCGGGAAGTTCTCGAGCGACCGGACCATCGCCGAGTACGCGGCCGACATCTGGCACGCGAAGTCGTGCCCGGTGGCGTAGTGGAGCCGGCGATGATCCACGACATGAAGGAGGCAGCCGCGATTTCTCCGCTGGCCGGCAAGCCGGCTCCGAAGTCCATGCTGGTCGACCTGGTCCGACTCGAGCGGGAGTACTACGAGCGCAAACCCGACATGGGCGATCCGACCCAGCTCGTCAGCTTCGGCACGAGCGGCCACCGGGGCTCGCCGTTTCGCGGCTCGTTCACCGAGGCCCATATCGCGGCGATCACGCAGGCCATCTGCGACTACCGCCGCGGTCAGCGCATCGACGGCCCGCTCTACATGGGAAAGGACACGCACGCCCTCTCCGAGCCGGCTCAGCGCACCGCCCTCGAAGTGCTCGCGGCGAACGGCGTCGAGACCATCATCCAGCGCGACGCCGGCGTCACGCCGACGCCCGTCATCTCGTGGGCCATCCTCGTCTACAACCGCGACCGCAAGGAGCACCTGGCGGACGGGATCGTGGTCACGCCGTCGCACAACCCGCCCGAGGACGGCGGCTTCAAGTACAACCCACCCAACGGCGGTCCAGCCGATACCGATGTGACTGGCTGGGTTCAGCGTCGGGCGAACGTGCTGCTGCGCAAGGGCAACGCCGGCGTCAAGCGGATGCCCTTCGCAGCGGCGATCAAGGCGGTGAGCACGCACGAGGACGACCTGGTCCTGCCCTACGTGCAGGATCTCAAGCACGTCGTCGACATGGACGCGATCCGCGCGGCCGGCCTCACGCTCGGCGTCGACCCACTCGGTGGGGCGGCGAAGCCGTACTGGGAACCCATCAACTCCGTCTACAAGCTCCACATCGCCGTCGTGAACCCGGTGATCGACCCGACGTTCTCGTTCATGACCGTGGATCACGACGGCAAGATCCGCATGGACCCCTCGAGCCCGTACGCGATGGCGCGGCTCGTCGAGCTGAAAGATCAGTTCCGCGTCGCCTTCGCCAACGATCCCGACTCGGACCGGCACGGCATCGTGACGAGCACCGCGGGGCTAATGAATCCCAACCACTACCTCGCGGTGGCCATCCGCTATCTGCTCACGCATCGGCCCGGCTGGTCGGCGCACGCCGCAGTCGGCAAGACGCTGGTCAGCAGCAGCCTCATCGATCGCGTCGTCGAACGGCTCGGCCGCCGGCTCTACGAAGTGCCCGTGGGGTTCAAGTGGTTCGTGCCCGGCCTGTTCGACGGCTCGTGCTGCTTCGGCGGCGAGGAGAGCGCCGGGGCCAGCTTCCTGCGCCACGACGCCACCGTGTGGACGACCGACAAGGACGGTCCGATCATGGATCTGCTGGCGGCCGAAATCACGGCCCGCACCGGCAAGGATCCCGGCGAGCACTACCAGGAGCTCGAGGCGGAGTTCGGCGCGTCCTGTTACACGCGTCTCGACGCGCCGGCCACGCCCGAGCAGAAGGCACGACTGCAGAAGCTGTCAGCCGAGGCGGTCAGCGCGGAGACGCTCGCCGGCGAGCGGATCACCGCCAAGCTGACGAGAGCCCCCGGCAACAACGCCGCGATCGACGGCCTGAAGATCGTGACCCCGAGCGGCTGGTTCGCGGCTCGGCCGTCGGGCACGGAGAACATCTACAAGATCTACGCGGAGAGTTTCAAAGGCGCCGCGCACCTGGACGCGCTCGTGAGCGAGGCACAGGAGCTCGTCGACACCGCGCTCGGCGGCCGCACATGAGCCGACCTCCGTTCCCGGCAGCATACCGAGCGTCCGGCGTCCTGCTGCACGTCACGTCGCTGCCCTCGCCGTACGGGATCGGCGATGTGGGTCCGGCGGCCGTGGCGTGGGTTGACCGGCTTCACGAGGCGGGCCAACGCTGGTGGCAGGCGCTGCCGCTGGGGCCCACCGGCTATGGCGATTCGCCGTATCAATCCCTGTCGTCGTTCGCCGGCAACCCGCTGCTGATCAGCCCCGACTGGTTGATCGAGGACGAACTATTGCAGGCGACCGACTGCGCGGGCTGCTCGCCTTCAGCCACGACCGTCGACTTCGACGCCGTCAAGCGCTTCAAGTACGCCTTGCTCGAGGCGGCATGGACGCATTTCAGCAGCGGCGCGCGCTCGGATCTGCGCCCGGACTTCGAGCGTTTTTGCCACGACCATGCCCACTGGCTGGACGACTATGCATTGTTCCGGGCGCTGAAAGCCAGATACGACGGCGCCAGTTATCTCGAGTGGCCGGAAGAACTCATTCGCCGCATGCCGGCTGCACTCGACCAGGCGCGGCGGGACCTGGCGAGCCAGGTGGACCAGGTTCGGTTTGCTCAGTTCCTGTTGTTCCGGCAGGGAGCGCGCCTGAAGGCCCATGCGCGCGCGAAAGACATGTGGTTGATCGGTGACCTGCCCTTCTTCGTCTCCCCGGACTCGAGCGACGTGTGGGCCCACCCGGAGCTGTTCCTGCTCGACGCGCAGCACCGGCCGCGCGTCGTCGCCGGGGTGCCGCCAGACTATTTCAGCGCGCAAGGACAGCGGTGGGGCAATCCGATCTATGACTGGGGCGCGCTTGCCGCGCGCGGCTATCGCTGGTGCATCGACCGCGCGCGCGCCTTGCTCGCTCACGTCGACGCCATCCGCCTCGATCATTTCCGCGGATTCGCGGCGGCGTGGCACATTCCGGCCGGGGCGCCGACGGCGGTGTCCGGTCAGTGGGTGCCGGGCCCGGGCGCCGATTTCTTCGGCGCGGTGCAGAAGGCCCTGAACGGTCTGCCGTTCCTCGCCGAGGACCTGGGAATCATCACGCCGGACGTGGGCGTGCTCCGTGACGGGTTTCACCTCCCCGGGACACGCGTGCTGCAGTTCGCCTTCGACGGACATTCCGACAACCCACATCTGCCCGACAACTACGTCCCTAATTCGGTCGTCTACACGGGTACGCACGATAATCCGACGACGCGTGGATGGTATGAGGATCTGCCCGATGCCGAGCGAGGCAATCTGTGGCGCTACCTGAAGCGCGCGGGCGGCACGAGCGCGGACGCCGCTCCGGCCTTGTTGGGCCTCGCGTGGTCGTCGGTGGCTGCGCTCGCGATCGCGCCGTTGCAGGACGTTCTCAACCTGGGCAAGGAGGCTCGGATGAATCAGCCCGGAAGCGTGATAGGTAACTGGCGCTGGCGCTCCACCGAAGAGATGCTGTCTGCGTCAGCCTTCCAGTCGCTGCGGGACTTGACGCACACCTCGGGCCGGTCGATGGTGGCCGCATCATGACCCCGCCTCCCCTCGTCTTTCTGGTCGACGTGGACAACACACTGCTGGACAACGATCGCATTCAGCACGACCTCCAGCGGCATCTCGAGCGTGAGTTCGGCGCCGCGTGTCGCGACCGGTACTGGACGATCCTCGAGGCGCTGTTCGCCGAGCTCGGGTATCGCGATTACCTCGGCGCCTTGCAGCGCTACCGGGTCGAGCACCCTCAGGACGTACACCTCGTGTCGATGTCGTCGTACCTGGTGGACTACCCCTTCGCCAATCGCCTCTATCCCGGCGCGCTCGACGTCCTGGAACGGTTCCACGCATGGGGTCCGACGGTGATCCTCACCGACGGTGACGTGGTCTTCCAGCCGCGCAAGGTCGAGCGATCCGGCATCTGGGAGGCGGTGGATGGCCACGTGTTGATCTACATCCACAAGGAAGAGGCGCTGGATGACGTCGAGCGACGCTATCCGGCGGAGCACTACGTGCTGGTGGACGACAAACCGCGAATCCTGGCCGCGGTCAAGGAGACCTGGCGTGAGCGCGTCACCACGATCTTTCCCCGCCAGGGTCAGTACGCTCGCGATGCAAAGGCCTATCGTCCGGCTGACCTGACGGTCGAACGGATCGGCGACCTCTTGACTCATGACTTGCCCGAGCTCCTGTCACCGGGGGTGGCACGATGAAAACCACGGAAACACTCCACGACCGAGGCCAGAGTCTCTGGCTCGACAACATCACCCGCGACTTGCTCGAGAACGGCACGCTCGTGCGCTACATCGACGAACTCTCCGTGACCGGGCTCACGTCCAACCCGACGATCTTCGACCACGCGATCAAGAACAGCTCGGCCTACGACGCCGCGATCCGGAAGAAGGTCAAGGAAGGCAAGTCGGGCGAGGACCTGTTCTTCGAGCTGGCGCTGGAAGATCTGACCCGGGCCGCGGATCTGTTTCGCCCGATCTGGGACAGGACCCGCGGCGTGGATGGCTGGGTGTCGCTCGAGGTGTCGCCACTGCTCGCCCACGACACCCCCAGCACTTTGGCCGCGGCCAAAGCCCTGCACACGAGAGCAGGACGAGCGAACCTCCTCATCAAGATCCCCGGCACCAAGGAAGGTCTGCCGGCCATCGAGGAGGCGGTCTACGCCGGCGTTCCGATCAATGTGACCCTTCTCTTCTCGTCCGCGCACTACATGGCTGCGGCCGAGGCCTTCATGCGTGGTATCGAGCGACGCGTGGCCGCCGGGCTCCAGCCGGAGATCGGCTCGGTCGCGTCGGTGTTCATCAGTCGGTGGGACGCGGCAGTCAAGGACAGAGTGCCGGACGTGCTGCGGAATCAGCTCGGGATTGCGATCGCAAAGAAGACGTACAAGGCGTACCGCACTCTGCTCGGCTCTCCGCGCTGGCAGCGCGTCTTCAACGCCGGTGCCCGTCCGCAGCGCCTGCTGTGGGCCAGCACGGGCACCAAGGATCCGAGCGCGTCCGACATCCTCTATATCAAGGCGCTCGCGGTGCCGTTCACGGTGAACACGATGCCCGAGGGTACCTTGAAGGCGTTCGCGGATCATGGAGCGCTCGGTGGGATCCTGACGGCGGACGGAGGCGACTGCGAGGAAGTGTTGGCCCGGTTCGCCAGCGCCGGCATCGACGTGGACGCCCTCGCCAATCAGCTCCAGGACGAAGGCGCGAAGTCGTTCGTCAACTCCTGGCACGAGCTCATGGACGTGATCGCCGGGAAGAGCGCCGCCCTGGCCAAGGCGAGCTGAGTCTCATCATGCGCGTGCTGGTCGTCGACGTCGGCGGGACTTACGTGAAGGTGCTCGCCACGGGACAGGACGCATCTCGGCAGTTTCCCTCCGGGCCCACCCTCACCGCCGAGCAGATGTTCGCCGGTGTCAAGACCGTCGCTTCGGAATGGAAGTACGACGCGGTCTCGATCGGCTATCCGGGCCCGGTGCTGCACGGTCGTCCGGTTGCGGAGCCGCGTCACCTCGGCCCGGGCTGGGTCGGATTCGACTATCAAAGCGCCTTCGGATGCCCGGTCAAGGTCGTCAACGATGCGGCGATGCAAGCGCTGGGCAGCTACCAGGGGGGCAAGATGCTCTTTCTCGGCCTGGGAACCGGCCTTGGCTCGACGCTCATCGTCGAGGGCATCATGGAGCCGATGGAACTGGGCCACCTGCCGTACCGGAATGGAACGTTCGAGGAGTACGTCGGACTGCACGGGTTGCAGGCGCACGGGCTCACGCAATGGCGGCGCGATGTCGCGGACGTGGTCAGCCGTCTGATCGCCGCGCTCGAGCCCGAGGACGTCGTCCTCGGGGGCGGCGACGTCCACCAACTGGACACGTTGCCGCCTGGCTGCCGGGCCGGCGACAACGCGAACGCGTTTGCTGGGGGCTTTCGCCTGTGGGAGCGAACGCACAATACGCCGGCCGCATCTGAGGAAGGGAAAGGAAGATCGACGATGGGAATGTTGCCACTCACCGCACGCCAATCGTGGAAGGCACTCCAGGCGCACCACGAGAAAATCCGAGAGCTGCACCTCCGCGCGCTCTTCGCCGACGACGCGACACGCGGCGAACGCCTGACCGCGGAGGGGGCCGGCCTCTATCTCGATTACTCGAAGAATCGCGTCACGGACGAGACCCTCGCGCTCCTCGGTCGATTGGCCGGAGAGTCCGGCTTGCGCGAACGCATCGACGCGATGTTCCGTGGAGACAAGATCAACCTGACGGAAGACCGGGCCGTCCTGCATGTCGCTCTGCGAGCCCCGCGCGGCACGTCGATCGTTGTGGACGGTAAGGACGTGGTGCCCGAGGTCCACGCCGTACTCGGCGCAATGGCTGACTTCTCGAACCGGGTGCGAAGCGGCGCGTGGAAGGGGCACACGGGCAAGCGCATTCGCAACGTCATCAACATCGGCATCGGCGGCTCCGACCTCGGCCCCGTGATGGCCTACGAGGCGCTCCGACACTACAGCGATCGCGCGTTGACCTTTCGCTTCGTGTCGAACGTCGACGGGACCGATCTCGTGGAGGCGACCCGCGATCTCGACCCGGCGGAAACGCTCTTCATCGCCTCGTCGAAGACCTTCACGACGCTGGAGACGATGACGAACGCCGAGAGCGCGCGCCAGTGGCTGCTGGCAGGGCTCGGCGGCGACGCCAAGGCGGTGGCCAAGCATTTCGTGGCCGTGTCCACGAACGCCGCGAAGGTGTCGGAGTTCGGGATCGACACCGCGAACATGTTCGGCTTCTGGGACTGGGTGGGCGGGCGCTACTCCATGGACTCGGCGATCGGCCTCTCGACGATGCTCGCCGTCGGCCCCGACAACTTCCGCGCCCTGCTGGACGGCTTCCACCAGATGGACGAGCACTTCCGCACGGCCCCGTTCGAGCGCAACCTGCCCGTGCTCCTGGGCCTGCTGACCGTCTGGTACACCGATTTCTTCGGCGCGGAGACGGTGGCGGTCTTGCCCTACGAGCAATACCTGAAGCGGTTTCCCGCGTACCTGCAGCAGCTGACCATGGAGAGCAACGGCAAGCACGTCACGCGCGAGGGCGTGGAGATCGGTTACCCGACCGGGCCCATCTACTGGGGGGAGCCGGGAACCAACGGGCAGCATTCCTTCTACCAGCTGATCCATCAGGGAACCCGGCTCATTCCCTGTGACTTCATCGCGTTCGAGCACGGCCTGAACCCGCTCGGTCGGCACCACGACATGCTGCTGGCGAACGTGTTCGCGCAGACGGAAGCGCTGGCGTTCGGCAAGACGCCCGAGCAGGTCAAGGCGGAGGGCACCCCCGATCGCCTCGTTCCCCATCGGGTCTTTCACGGCAATCGTCCCTCGAACACGATTCTCGCGGAGCGGCTCACGCCGGAAACGCTCGGCAAGCTGGTCGGGCTGTACGAGCACAGCGTGTTCACCCAGGGCGCGATCTGGGACGTCGACTCGTTCGACCAGTGGGGTGTCGAGCTCGGCAAGGTGCTGGCCCAGCGGATCATCCCGGAGCTCGAGAGCCGAACCGACCCGAAGCTCGACCATGACAGCTCGACGAACACACTCATCCGACGTTACCGGATGCGAAAGGACAGCGTGCGATGAGGATCGAGAGGGACGACTTCAAACGACAGCTGAAGAAGATGCGGACCCATCCCGGGTTCATCGCGGCGCTGGATCAGAGCGGCGGGAGCACGCCCGGCGCGCTGCGCGCGTATGGCATCAAGGAGGATGCGTGGTCCAACGAGGACGAGATGTTCGCGATCGTGCATCAGATGCGAACGCGCATCATCACCAGCCCTGTCTTCACCGGAGAGCGGATTCTTGGCGCCATCCTGTTCGAAAACACCGTCGACCGGTACATCGACGGACGGTTGACCGCCGACTATCTGTGGAACGTGAAACAGGTCGTGCCATTTCTGAAAGTGGACAAGGGCCTGGCGGCGGAGAGCGGCGGTGTCCAGCTGATGAAGCCGATGCCCGAGCTTGCCGCGCTGCTCGACAAGGCCACGGCAAGGCGCATTTTTGGAACCAAGATGCGCTCGTTCATCAAGCAAGCCAACGGAGCGGGTATCAACGACATCGTGACCCAGCAGTTCGAAGTGGCCCGGCAGATCACCGCGGCGGGCCTCGTACCGATCGTCGAGCCGGAAGTGGATATTCACTGCCCGCAAAAAGCTGAGGCCGAGGAGTTGCTCAAATCGGCCATCGTGGCGGAGCTTGACGCTCTGCCAACCGATGACGTCGTCATGCTGAAGCTCACCTTGCCGGAGAAGGACGACCACTACGCCGAGCTCGTCAACCATCCCAAGGTCGTTCGGGTGGTGGCGCTCTCTGGCGGGTATACACGGGAAGAAGGCAACCGGCGCTTGCGGCGGAATCACGGCGTCGTGGCGAGCTTTTCACGGGCGCTGGTCGAGGGGCTGTCAGCCCGGCAATCCGATGCCGAGTACAACGCCCTGCTGGATGCATCGATTCAGAGCATCTTCGAGGCGTCCAACACGTGAGCGACGTGAAGCTTGCCCCTTCGATTCTCGCCGCCGATTTCGCACGCCTGGGCCAGCAGGTGGCGGAGGCGGCGCAGGCCGGAGCCGATCGCATCCACGTCGACGTGATGGACGGGCACTTCGTGCCGAATCTCTCGATGGGCCCGGCGATCGTCCAGTCGCTTCGGCGGGTGACGGACCTGCCCCTCGAAACGCATCTGATGGTGACCGACCCGGATCTGTTTCTGGACGAGTTCTCTGCGGCGGGCTCCGATTCGCTCCTCGTCCACTACGAGGGCAACGCCAATCTGCACCGGACGGTGCAGCGGATCCGGACGCTGGGCAAGCGGGCCGGGGTGGTGATCAACCCGGCCACGCCGGCGGGAGTGCTCGAGGAGATCGTCCAGGACGTGGACCAGGTGCTCGTCATGACCGTCAACCCCGGGTTCGGCCATCAACAGTTCATCGGGACGACCCTGCCGAAGATCCGACGGGTACGCGAGCTGATCGAGCGGCTCAAGCCCGGATGCGAGGTGGAAGTGGATGGCGGCATCGACGCCGCGACAGCGCCGCTGGTCGTTCGCGCAGGCGCCACCGTGCTGGTGGCGGGTTCGGCGATCTTCGGCGACCGCGACGGCATTGCCGGCGCGATGCAACGCCTGCGGACGGCCGTGAGCCACGTCGAGGATGAAGCCCAGCTCGCTGGACGATCGGCGCGCTGAAAGGAGTCAGCAATGCAAATCGGGATGATCGGACTCGGTCGCATGGGCGCCAACATGGTCCTGCGGCTTCTCGCCGGGCGCCACGAGTGCGTGGTCTTCGACCGGTCGCCGAAGGCGGTCGAGGAGCTGGCGCTGGCCGGCGCCGTCGCGGCCTCGTCGATCGTGGACCTCGTGAAGAAGCTGGAGACGCCGCGAGCCGTCTGGCTCATGGTGCCGGCCGCGGCGGTGGACGCGACCATCGACGACCTCCTGCCGCATCTCACGCCGGGGGACATCGTCATCGACGGCGGCAACTCCTATTACGTCGACGACATCCGCCGCGCCAAGGCGCTCGCGCCGAAGGGCATCCACTACCTGGACGTCGGGACCAGCGGCGGCGTCTGGGGACGGGAGCGGGGATACTGCCTCATGATCGGCGGCGAGACGGCGGTGGTGAAGCACCTCGACCCGATCTTCGCGCAGCTGGCCCCCGGCGCCGGCGACATCGCCCGCACTCCGGGGCGGGAAGCCATCGGGGGCACCGCGGAGCAGGGGTATCTCCACTGCGGGCCGAACGGCGCCGGGCACTTCGTCAAGATGGTCCACAACGGGATCGAGTACGGGATCATGGCCGCGTATGCTGAGGGGCTGGGCATCCTGCACTCTGCCAACGTCGGCAAGCAGGGCCATGCCGTCGACGCCGAGACGACACCGCTGCGCGATCCCGAGCACTACCAGTACGACTTCAATCTGCCCGACATCGCCGAGGTGTGGCGACGGGGCAGCGTCGTGGCCTCCTGGCTGCTCGACCTGTCGGCCGCGGCACTCATCAAGGACCCGCAGCTCAAGAATTTCCAGGGGCGCGTGTCCGATTCCGGCGAGGGCCGGTGGACGATCCGGGCGGCCATCGACGAGGCGGTGCCGGCCCCCGTCCTCTCCTCCGCGCTGTACGAGCGGTTCAGCTCGCGCGGCGAGGCGGACTTCGGCGACAAGCTGCTCTCCGCCATGCGCTACCAGTTCGGCGGTCATCTCGAAAAGCCCGCGGCGTGACGGGAGCGCACGATGAGCAACGTCCAATCGGATGCCTTCGTATTCTTCGGCGCGACGGGCGACCTCGCGTACAAGAAGATCTTTCCCGCGCTGCAGGCGATGGTGAAGCGTGGCCACCTCGACGTGCCGGTCATCGGCGTGGCGAAGGCCGGCTGGAACCTCGAACAATTCCAGGCCCGTGCCAAGGACAGCCTCGACAAGCACGGAGGGATCGATCCCGCGGCGTTCGGCACGCTGTGCCGCCTGCTGCGCTACGTCGACGGCGACTACAAGGACCCAGCGACGTTCCAGGCCATCCGCAAAGCGCTCGGCTCGGCCGAGCGGCCGGCGTACTACCTCGCCATCCCGCCGACGCTGTTCGGGCTCGTCGTGGAACAGCTGGCCCAATCCGGCTGCTCCAGCGGCGCTCGCGTCATCGTCGAGAAGCCCTTCGGCCGTGACCTCCTGTCGGCGCAGGTCCTCAACCGCACGCTGCTCGGCTGCTTCAACGAGAAGACGATCTTTCGCATCGACCATTACCTCGGCAAGCGGCCGGTGCATCACATGCTGTTCTTCCGCTTCGCCAACGGCTTCCTGGAGCCGTTCTGGAATCGGGAACACGTCGAGAGCGTGCAGATCACCATGGCCGAAGACTTCGGAGTCCAGGGCCGGGGCGCGTTCTACGACGAGACGGGCACCGTACGCGACGTCGTCCAGAACCATCTCTTCCAGGTCCTGAGCAACCTGGCCATGGAGCCTCCGGTCAGGACCGACAGCGAATCGATTCGGGACGAGAAGGTGAAGGTCCTCAAAGCGATCCCGGCGCTCACCACGGACAGCATCGTGCGTGGACAGTTTCGCGGCTACCGATCGGAAAAGGGTGTCGCCCCGGACTCGGCGGTGGAGACGTTCGTCGCCGTTCGACTCGCGATCGACTCCTGGCGCTGGCAGGGCGTGCCCTTTTACATCAGGGCCGGTAAGTGCCTGCCCGTGACGTGCACAGAGGTCCTCGTCCGACTTCGCCAGCCGCCCACGATGTTCCACGGCTTCCACCTCGAGTCGAACTACTGCCGCTTCCGGATCAGCCCCGACATCACGATCGCCATCGGTGCGAACGTCATCGCGCCCGGAAGCGAGACACGCAGCCAGAGCGCGGAGATGGTGGGGACCCGGCTCCCGCGCGCCGACGAGATGGACGCGTACGAGCGGGTTCTGGGAGACGCCATGCACGGCGATACCACGCTGTTCGCGCGGGAGGACTACGTCGAAGAGGCGTGGCGAATCGTCGATCCCGTGCTGACAGCCGGCACGCCGGTCCACGGATACGAGCCGGGCACCTGGGGACCGAAGGAGGTCGACTCGAAAATCTCGCCCCCCGACGGCTGGCATAACCCGACGGTGAAGTCGTCGTGAGGATCGAGGCTCTGGCCGACGCCGATGCGGTGGCGCGGGCGGGTGCCGTCTTCACCGCCGAGGAGGCACGGGCGGCCGTCGCCGCGCGGGGTCGGTTCGTCATGGCCGTCAGCGGGGGCAACACCCCCTGGAAGATGTTGCGTGCGCTGGCCGATCAGCAGCTGCCCTGGGCCGACGTGCACATCGTCCAGGTGGATGAGCGCGTGGCGCCGGCGGGACACCAGGACCGGAACCTCACGCACCTCCGCGCGAGCTTGCTCGCGCATTGTCCGCTGCGCCCCGAGCAGGTTCACGCCATGCCGGTGGAGGCGACCGATCTCCAATGGGCGAGCGGCCGGTACGCCGCGACACTCCAGCAGATCGCCGGCGCTCCCGCCGTGCTCGATCTGGCCCACCTGGGACTCGGGCTCGACGGTCATACGGCCTCGCTGGTGCCCGGCGATCCGGTGCTCGACGTGACCGACGCCGACGTCGCGCTCACGGGGTTCTATCAAGGTCGGCGCCGGATGACCCTGACCTATCCGATGCTCGATCGGTCCCGGCGTATCGTCTGGCTGGTCACGGGACGCGACAAGGCGGAGATGCTCGCGCGTCTGTGTGCGGCCGATGGATCGATTCCGGCCGGGCGAGTCCCTCAACACCAGGCCGTCGTGCTGGCCGACCACGAAGCCGTCGCGCGGCTCGAACGTGAGCCGTCACGACCCTGACGCCAATCGCGGAGAAGACACCATGCGCGTAGGAATCGCCACCGATCACGGGGGGTTCGAGCTGAAAGAAGACCTGCTGGCGCGGCTCCGTGCCGCCGGACACGACGTCGTCGATTTCGGCGCCGACAAGCTGAGCCCGGATGACGACTATCCGGACTTCGTCATCCCGCTCGCTCAGGCCGTAGCGGCAGGCACGGTGGAGCGCGGCGTGGCGGTCTGCGGCAGCGGTGTGGGGGCCTCGATCTGCGCGAACAAGATTCCGGGTGTCCGGGCGGGGCTGATCCATGACCATTTCTCCGCGGCGCAGGGAGTCGAGGACGACCACATGAACGTCATCTGCATCGGTGGCCGCACGACGGGGCCGAGCGTGGCCTGGGACCTCGTGCAGACCTTCCTGGCCGCCGAGTTCAGTCAGGCGCCGCGACACCTGCGCCGCCTGAGCAAAGTCGCACACCTGGAACTCCAACCGACGAGGACACACCAATGAGCGTCACGAACGTCGCTGAACCGATGACGGACATCGACCTTGACCGGTTGTCGATCGACACCATCCGCACGCTCTCGATCGATGCGGTCCAGCAGGCCAAGTCGGGGCACCCCGGCACACCGATGGCGCTGGCGCCGCTCGTCTACACGATCTGGAACCGCGTGATGCGCTTCGATCCGGAGGACCCGATCTGGCCCAACCGCGATCGGTTCGTGCTGTCCAACGGTCACGCCTCGATGCTGCTCTGGTCGGTGCTGCATCTGACCGGGACGCGGGCGGTGAATGCGGACTACGAACGGTTGGGGCAGCCCGCGGTATCCCTGGACGATATCCGCCGCTTTCGTCAGATCGGCAGCAAGTCGCCCGGGCACCCCGAGTATCACTGGGTCTCGGGCGTGGAAACCACGACGGGGCCGCTCGGGCAGGGCGTCGCGACGAGCGTGGGGATGGCCATCGCCCAAAAGTGGCTCGCCGACCGGTACAACCGACCGGGCCTCGCGATCTTCGACTACAACATCTACGTCGTGTGCGGAGACGGCTGTCTGATGGAGGGCGTGGCCTCCGAAGCGGCCTCGCTCGCCGGTCACCTGGGTCTGGACAATCTCTGCTGGGTTTACGACAACAACCACATCACGATCGAAGGGCAGACGAGCCTCGCCTTCACGGAGGACGTTGCCGCCCGGTTCCTCGCATACGGGTGGAACGTTCTGCGAGTGGGCGACGCCAATGACATCGAACGCATCGAGCACGCGCTCTCGGTCTTCCGCGCGACGAAGGGCCGGCCGACATTCATCGTCCTCGACAGTCACATCGGGTACGGCTCGCCGCACAAGCAGGACACCTCCGCGGCCCACGGCGAGCCGCTCGGTGACGAGGAGGTCCGCCTCAGTAAGCGCTTTTACGGGTGGCCCGAGGACGCGAAGTTCCTCGTCCCCGACGGCGTGCGCGAGCACTTCGCGGCCGGCGTCGGCGCGCGCGGCGCCGAGGCGCGTAGCCGATGGACGGAGCTCTTCGCGGCATACCGGGCCAAGCACCCCGATCTCGCGACCGAGATCGATCAGATGCAACGTCGAGATTTGCCGGCCGGGTGGGATCGCGATCTCCCGGTCTTTCCGGCGGATGCCAAGGGCATGGCCGGCCGCGACGCTTCGGGCAAGGTGCTCAACGTGCTCGCGCAAAGAATCCCGTGGTTCCTCGGGGGGTCGGCGGACCTCGGGCCATCGAACAAGACCACCCTGACGTACGAGGGCGCGGGAAGCTTCCAGGCGGGGACGCCGGGGGGCAAGAACCTGCACTTCGGGATCCGTGAGCACGCGATGGCGGCGATCGTCAACGGCCTGTCGCTCTCGAAGCTGCGGGCGTTCGGCGCGACGTTCTTCATCTTCTGCGACTACGCGCGGCCCGCCATCCGGCTGTCGGCGCTGATGGAGCTGCCGACCATCTTCGTGTTCACGCACGACGCCATGGGCGACGGTGAGGACGGCCCGACCCACCAGCCGGTCGAGCATCTGGCGTCGCTGCGGGCCATGCCCGGGCTCGTGACGCTGCGGCCTGGCGACGCCAACGAGGTCGTGGAGGCGTATCGCTACGTGATGCAGCTCCGCCACCAGCCGGCCGTGTTCGCGCTCTCGCGGCAGCCGTTGCCGACGCTCGATCGATCCGTGTACGCCCCCGCCACGGGGGTCGCGCGCGGCGCGTACGTGCTGGCCGACGCTCCCGGCGGGAATCCCGAAGTGATCCTCATCGCTTCGGGCAGTGAGCTCTGTCTGGCCGTGGAGGCCTACGGCAAGCTGGTTGCCGAGGGCATCCGCGCGCGCGTCGTGTCGATGCCGTCGTGGGAGATCTTCGATCGGCAGACGCAGGAATATCGCGACAGCGTCCTGCCACCCCAGGTGAAGGCGCGGGTGGCGGTCGAGCAGGCCTCGACGTTCGGCTGGGAGCGATACGTCGGCAGCTCGGGCCGTGTCATCGGCATGCACACCTTCGGGGCCTCCGCGCCCCTCAAGGCGCTGCAGGAGAAGTTCGGCTTCGAGCCGGAGCGTGTCGTGGCGTCTGCCAAGGAGCTCCTGGGCAAGCAGTGAGTGACGGCGGCGACGAAGGCAGCAGCGCGCCTCTGGGGGCAACGCCGTCGCCGGACGGCGTCAACTTCAGCGTCTTCTCGCGACACGCGACCGGAGTCGAGCTGCTGCTGTTCGACGACGTCGACGACACGAAGCCGGCGCGCGTGGTTCGTCTCGATCCATCGGTCAACCGCACGTACCACTACTGGCACGTCTTCGTGCCCGACGTACGACCCGGCCAGCTGTACGCCTATCGGGTCGAGGGCCCGCTCGATCCGCCGAGCGGCCTGCGCTTCGATCCCACCAAGGTGCTCCTGGATCCCTACGGGCGGTCCGTCGTGGCTCCGCCGGCCTACGATCGTGAGGCCGCGCGGGGCCCGGGCGACAACGCCGGGACGGCCATGAAGAGCGTGGTGGTCGACGTCTCCGCCTACGACTGGCAGGGCGATGCGCCGCTGCGGCAGCCGTCGTCGCGGACGATCGTGTACGAGATGCACGTCGGCGGCTTCACCCGTCATCCGAGCTCTGGCCTCCCGGAAAAGACACGCGGCACGTTTGCCGGCCTCATCGAGAAGATTCCCTATCTCCAGCGCCTGGGCATCACCGCCGTGGAGCTGCTCCCGGTGTTCCAGTTCGATCCTCAGGACTGTCCCCCCGGCCTGGTGAACTACTGGGGGTATGCCCCTGTATCGTTCTTCGCGCCTCACCAGGGCTACAGCTCGCGTCGCGATCCGCTCGGTGCCGTCGACGAGTTTCGCGACATGGTCAAGGCCCTGCACCGGGCGGGCCTCGAGGTGATTCTCGACGTCGTGTTCAATCACACCGCCGAAGGCGACCACCGCGGGCCGACGCTGAGCCTGCGCGGGCTGGACAACCCGACGTACTACATCCTGGAAGCAGATCGCTCGCGCTACGCGAACTACAGCGGCACCGGCAACACGCTCAACGCCAATCATCCCGTCGTCCGGCGGATGATCCTGGATAGCCTCCGCTACTGGGTCGACGCGATGCACGTGGATGGCTTCCGGTTCGATCTCGCGTCCATCCTCGATCGGGACGAGTCGGGCAGTGTGATGTCGGACCCGCCGGTGCTGTGGGACATCGAGTCGGATCCGGCGTTGGCGGGGACGAAGCTCATCGCGGAGGCGTGGGATGCGGCCGGCCTCTACCAGGTGGGCGCCTTCGTCGGCGACAGCTGGAAGGAATGGAACGGACGGTTCCGCGACGACGTCCGAAGCTTCTTGCGCGGCGAGGACGGTACGGTCGAGCGGTTTGCCGACCGCCTGCTCGGTAGCCCGTCGCTGTACGGCCACAAGCACCGCGAGCCAGAGGAGAGCGTCAACTTCGTGACGTGTCACGACGGGTTCACCCTGAACGATCTCGTCTCCTACGACGGCAAGCACAACGAGGCGAACGGCGAGCACGGCCGTGACGGCGCCGACGACAACCGCAGCTGGAACTGTGGCGCGGAAGGCCCGACCGACGACCCTGGCATCGAGAAGCTGCGAACGCGACAGGTGAAGAACTTCCTCACCGTGACGATGCTCTCGGTGGGGATGCCCATGATGCTCATGGGGGACGAGGTACGACGGACCCAGGGAGGCAACAACAACGCCTACTGTCAGGACAACGGGACGAGCTGGTTCGACTGGACGCTGCTCGCGAAACGGGCCGACGTGCACCGGTTCGTGAGCCTTCTCAATGCCTGCCGGGTCCTGCGAGACGTCGAGTACGAGCGGCGGCGGGTGGCCCTGAACGAGATGATCCGCCAGGCCGACATCACGTGGCACGGCGTCGAGCTCAACCGACCGGACTGGGGCCCCTTCTCGCACAGCATCGCGTTCACGGCGAAGGCCACGGCGGACCGTGTGTCCTTCCACGCCATCGTCAACGCGTACTGGGAGCCCCTCGAGTTCGCGCTCCCGCCGATCTCCGATGGCGGACGACATCCATGGCGCCGCTGGATCGACACTTTTCTAGAGTCTCCGGACGACATCATCGAATGGGAGCGCGCACCCGTGGTCCGCGGCCATACCTATCGCGCGGAGCCGCGCTCCGTGGTGGTGCTGTTCGCGGGCGTCGAGATCGCCGCATCTGCATGAGCGCGAGTGCCAGCCGGTGGGCAGATGGTGGCGGGCTAGCAGGATGGCGCCGGTACACTCCGGTCCCTCGGGATCAGTCGTCGCGGAAGTGATTGTCTCCGCAGCACATGCGCAGCGGTCGCAGCTTTGGCACGCCTGTTGCCGGGTATGAGTCGTGAGAGCGGCGATGCCGAACAGCCAAACGCAAACGAGGGACCTGCGCTTCACCCCGGGCGGGAGACGGCTCGCCATTGGTCTCGTCGCGGCGCTCGCCCTTGGCGCGCCACT
>WNGE01002065.1_pt1 | contig 34275 bp, 28 predicted proteins | sample 5400651 | NCBI WGS metagenome assembly WNGE01 (sample SAMN13153370, study PRJNA577476) | soil metagenome | isolation source: 60 cm soil or saprolite under grassland replicate 2 | place: USA:California | collected 2016-06-15
CGGTCCAGTAGGTCACGAAGTCTTTGGTTGCAATCACTCCCTCCTGAATGCCATCAGGCGCTCCAGGACCGTGGCAGCCGACGCCCAGGACGCCTTTGCTCCCGTCGGAATACAGGATTCTCAGAATCGCGTTGCCGTTAGCCCCTCCAGTGCCGATCAAATCAGTCAGCACCGGAGTCTGGAAATTTGCGAAAATCCAACTGGCAAGACTGGCCACGGAATATGTGCCGCTACCGGTCGAAACACCGCTCACGAAGGTTTCCCAAGTGCCACCACCGGTGGCAGCGCCGGATGTCCCGCCGCTTGCGGGCGCGACGAAGGTTCCGCTGCCGGTTAATTCGATCGTGTGGGTCGCGTCAGCGGACGCGAATGCTATTCCACCCGCGCTGACCGTCGGGGGAGTGGTAAAGGCAAGGCTGATGATGTCCCACCGCACGTGATCGGCCTGGCCCAATGCGATGGAGCCCGTGGCCATCGAAAACAGAACCGTGATTACCGAAACCCATCCTCTGCCGATTCTCATGTTCTTCCTCCTTCTTTGAACCGAGAGTGCTTCTCGGAGCGTAAAAGCGCTTTCCATCGAATTCAATGCACCTCGACATCGCCTGTCGCGAGAGTGCCTGCGAACGTGGCTGGACTGCCGAAGAGATCAAACTGATCGAGATCCGGGGTGTCGGCGAAAAGTACCGTCAACGAGAAGGAATCTGCGCCTGCGGGCGGATTGCCTCCGTCTTGCCCAAAAGCAACGAACGGGACGCTTTCCTTTAACGTGGCAGATCCACCGTCGGTGAACCCTAGCCGGACGATGGACACCATCGTCCCCGTAATGACGACGGTTTTCGCCGCGCTGTCGATCGTGACCGAGTCAATCGTCTTGCTCGCCATGTACATCTGGAATGTCGTGCCGTCCGCCAGGATCGCGTGACCGATCTTGCACTGCACGTGACTCTCGGTGAACTGGAATTCGCTGCGAATGCCTGGCTCTACAAAGTAAGTTCCGCCCCCGCTCGCGTGCTGATCAAGGGCTTGGGCAGACGGCGGGCCGGCGCCCGATAAGAACGCGAGAAGGAGCACTGCGGCGACCAGTTTCGAGACCCTCATGGAAATTGACCTCCTTTCTTCAGTCGTGTAGATGGAGCGAAGTCCACGTGAGACCTGCGGGAGGTTCGAAAGACTCGACCGGGCATTCGCTTCTATCGACCTCGGCTGCGGCTGGCCACGGCCGTTGCCCGGACTGAGAATCCTCAAACGGGACTGCATCCTGGACCCGCAGCCACGCTATCACCGATCGCAGAAGGCTAAGTACGGCCGCTGGCCCGAAAGGGAACGTCTGTTGTCGGCCATCGCCGACCCCCGGCGAAGGTCTCACATCATCTGTGTTACGCGAGGACAAACGTCGATGCTATTGAAAGCTCTTCTTCTTCTTCTTCTTCTTCTTCTGGCCGCGGTCGTCCGGCCGAGCGACGGCGTTCCCATGGACGACGACGGAGATTTCCCTCCTCACCGGATGAGTACTTACCGCCGTCCCGCTCCCGGCGCAGCGACCGCGGCGCCTTCGAGCGCGGCGAGCAAAGTTGGCAAGTCCCAGGATTCATCGTGACGGACGCCGTTGATAAAGAAGGAGGGCGTCCCGTTGACGCCGCTCCTGACCCCGGATCGGAAGTCTTTGCTGACGCTATCCGCGTAGAGGCCGGCGGCAAGCTCCCTCGCGACGCGCTCGACGTCTAAGGGCAGCGCGGCCGCGTAACGGAGCAGGTCGGAGTCTTCCAGCGCGTCCTGGTTCTCGAAGAGCAGATCGTGCATGCGCCAGAATTCGTTCTGGGCTGCCGCCGCCTCCGCCGACTCCGCGGCGTGCTCCGCGTGCGGATGAACCTGGCGCAGCGGGAAATTGCGGAAGACGAATCGCAGGCGGGAGCCCAGGATCCTCCGGATCTCCTGGACCACGGGATGCGCCGCGCTGCAGTGCGGGCACTCGTAATCGCCGAATTCGACGAGCGTCACCGGCGCGTCCTCGGATCCGGCGCTGTGGTCGGCGGGAGAAACGGAAGGCGTCAAAACACTCATGCCTTCCCCTTCTTCTCGGCATCGAGCTTTTCGAGCGCGTCGAGGATCCCGTCGGCGCCCGGGTTGACGTCGATCGGCGAGACGTAGCTCCAGCGGATCCTGCCCGTTCCGTCGATGACGAAGAGCGCGCGATCGCTGGTCCCTTCGCCCTCCCGGTAGACGCCACAGGCGCGAGCGAATGCACGGTGACACCAGACGCCGTCGACCGAGACTCCCAGGAGTTGCGCGCCATGCTCCTGGAACTCGGGAAGGACCTCGTTGTAGAGCGCCAACTGGTCGCCGCAGACCGGGCTCCAATCGGCGGGATAGAAGGCCAGGATGACGGTTTGATCTCGGAAGTCCGAGAGCGAAACCTTCTTGTCCGGGGAGACCGGGAGCGTGAAATCGGGAGCTCTCGCGCCCGCAGAAAGGAGGCCGGCGGTCCGGGGGACGGTTACTGTGCTCACGGGTCAGTCCGCCCGCACTGTCGGCGCGTCGACGAGATGCTCGGATAGGAACCAGACCTCCTTCTCGCCGGTCCGGATCACATCGGAGACGAAGAGGTCGTTTGTCCCTTCGTCGCCCGACTCCGCCGCCTGCCTGGCCATCGAGCGGGCCTCTTTCAGAATGATCTCGTGCGCGTGCAGGAGACGTGAGATCTGCACCGGCACTTCCTCGCGCCCCTTCGGAGGGCGCGGAATGAGAGTGGTCTCGGCCACGTCAGGCGCCATCGCCAGACTCACGCCGCCCAGAGACTGAACCCGCTCGGCGAGCAGGTCGACGAGCTCGCTCTGCTCCTCGTAGTGCTTGTCGAAGAGGAGATGGAGCGAATAGAAAGTCGGGCCGGCCACTTGCCAGTGGTGTTTCTTGTAGAGGTCGCGCAGCGTCATCGTGTCGGCCAGGACCTGGTTCAGGTTCTCGATGCTCTGTAGCGCGGCGGTCTGCGAGAGCGCGTTCGGAAGCCGTGCGAGTCGGCGAAATGGCTGGATCTCCGGGGCCTTCTGGCCGACGAGGGGACGGGCCCGGGTTTCGAGAGAGCGGGTGGACCTGAGTCTTGCCATGGGTTTCACTCCTCCTGTCTTTCCGCGATGTGTCGCACGCCGTCCGACCGCGGTGCTGGCGGAACCGTTCGGCGGCGGACGGAACTCTCCCTTTTCCGTCTGCATAATCGGGACCACCGTATGATCAGTTCGGGGGATCGACATGCTCCTGAGCGCTCTCGTGCTGCTCGCCGCGGTGGCACGGTCCAGCGACGGCATTCCCATTCATTACACGGTCGAAGGCCGGGGCGAACCGGCTCTCGTCTTCGTCCACTGCTGGAACTGCAACCGGCACTTCTGGGACGCGCAGCTCCGAGCCTTCCGAAAGACCCACCGGGTCCTCGCCATCGACCTCGCGGGACACGGGGACTCGGGCCAGGAGCGCAAGGAATGGACGATCGAGGCGTTCGGCGACGACGTGAAGGCGGTCGTCGACCAGCTCGGGTTGAAACGCGTCATCCTCGTCGGAAGCTCGATGGGTGGGCCGGTCTCCCTGGAGGCCGCGCGGAAGCTCGGTGACCGGGTCATCGGAATCGTCGCCGTCGACACGCTGCAGAACGTCGAGCAAAAGGCGCCCCCCGAGCAGGTCGACAAAATGCTCCAGGACATGAAGTCGGACTACAAGGGACAGACCACGGAGTTCATCAGTGAGAACCTCTTCTCACCGACGACGCCGCCGGCCGTTCGAAAGCGCGTGCTCAAGGTCGCGACTTCGGCGTCCCCGGACCGGTCGATCGCAATGCTGCGCGCTGCCATGACTTACGACCCGGTGCCGGCGCTCGCCGAGATCCGGACGCCGATCCGCGCCATCAACTCCGACAAGTACCCGACGAACCTCGAGGCGAACCGACGGCACATCCCACGGTTCGACGTGGCGCTCATGAAAGGCGCCGGCCACTATCTGATGCTGGAAGACCCCACCCGGTTCAACGCGCTCCTGGCCGACGCGCTGCGCGAGCTCGAGAAGTCGCGGCAGCCGGCGCCGTCTGGTACTTCCAGTGTCGCGGTTTCCCTTCGGCCATCCACTCGATCGCGGTATCCAGCCGCTTCCGTCGCGTCTCTTCCGACTTCGCCTCGGTGATCCACTCGAGATACTCCCTCTTGTGGCTGGGGCGGAAGCCGTCGAACGTCGCGCGCGCCTTCGCGTTCTTTTTCAACGCCGCCCCGAGATCCGCGGGCGTCGGAATTTGCTTCTTTTCGTGCTTGAGGGGCCGCGGAACCTTTACCCCCCGCTCGTTCAGTTGCACGGCTTTTCGGACGTAGCCGAGCAGAAGCTCGTCCTTCGGCAGGTCGGAGAGCGTCTGGATGCGACCGAACTGACCCATCGCTTCCTTGCTCCCCGGGACGATCAATGAGCCTTTCCAGAAGCCGAACGCGCAATGCGCCTTGAAAGCCGCCATGCCCGCGAGCGGCCCCTTGTAGTCGAAGTGCGGCACGCTCCACTTCAGCGTCTCTTCCACCTCCGGGCAACCTTTGTGGACCAGCTTGCGGAGATGCCGGAGGATCGGTTTCGCGAAGTCCGCCGCCTTCTCGATGTAAGCGTCGATTCGAGGATCCTTCTTGCCCACCTTCAAAGTCCTTTCGGCTCGGTCAGGCTGAACCAGTTGCCCGAATTGTCCTTCATCAGGGCCTCGACTCCGTAAAAGCGGTCGGTCGGGGGCTGGATGAACTCGACTCCCTTGGCGCGGAGCTCCTCGTAGGTCTTGCGGCAATCCGAGGTGTGGAGCGCGCCGCCGCTCATCATCCCCGCTTCGAGCAAACCGCGAAACGTTTTGGCCACGTCGGGCTTGATGTTCGGGCCGTCGACCTTCATCAGAATGATGTTCAGATCGGGCTGAGTTTTCGCGCCGACCGTCAGCCAGCGGAACCCGTTGTCCATAGTGTGGTCGTCACGGACTTCGAAGCCGAGCTTGTCGACGTAGAAGTCGCGGGCCGCGTCCTGGTCGAGAACGTAGATGCCGGTGTGCGAGAGTCTCTGAATCATGGGTGATCTCCTTTCGGGCGGGAGACTACCGAGAGGGAAGAACCCGCGCTTCTCGATTCTTGCGGTCTTTCGCCTTTTTGTCATCCCGAGCGGAGCGAGGGATCTCTCGATCCGAGATAGAAGTACTGATAGCAGGCGGGCACATAGAAGAGGCGCCACCGGCGGAAGCCGAAGACCCGCCGCGCCTCGCGGCGGAAAGCGGCGGGCGAGAATCCCGTCAGGGTGTGGAAGCGCGTGCTGAACGAGCCCAGGCTTTCGTATCCGACGTCGAAGCAGATGTCGGTCACGCTGGCGCGGTCCGCGAGGAGGAGCCGCTTCGCCCGCTCGATGCGCAGGCGCGTGACGAACTCGTGCGGCGTCTCGCCGAAGGCCTCCGCGAAGAGCCGGTTGAAATAGAACGGCGACAAATACGCCTGCCGGGCCGCTTCTTCGAGCGAGATCCGCCGGTTGAAGCGGTCGCCCAGGTAGTCGCTCGCGCGACAGAGTCGCGCGAGCGTCGCCGGATCATAGAGGCGGACGCCGCGCGGCACTGGCCGACTTCTCATCGGTACGAGCCTCCCCCGACACTTTAGAACGAAGGATTTGTCCGGCGGAAGCGGGCCCCGTATCCTCCCGCTCGGCGGGGAGTTACCGGTAGGCGTCCTTCCGGTGATCGGCCGCCGTCAGGAAAACGATCTGCTTCTCGTCGTCGATCTCGTAGAAGACGCGCCAGCTTCCGATTCGGATCCTCCAGGTCGGCGGCCCCCAATCGCGCAATCGCGCCGCGGACGGGATCTGTCGCCCGCAGCGCTCTCGTGGAGACATGGCGAGCAGATTGCACGCTCGGGAGAGTCGGAGATGACCATGAAGAAAGTCGATCTGTCGCTGCCCGTTTTCTTTTTCATCGTCGGCACGCGCGCCCTGCTCGGGGCCGGGATCGGCCTCCTCGCCGCGGACAAGCTGGGCCGGAGGCGGAGGCGCCTCGTGGGCGCAACGCTCGTCACCCTGGGTGCGCTGACGACGATCCCTGCGGCGTTCGTTCTCGGATCGAAGCTGGGAGTTTCGAGAAGGCTCGCCGCAGCCTGAACGCCGGGACCCCGCGGAGTCTCGATCGCTTCGAGCCTTCCGTTGTTATCAGGAGGCCTCGCAAAAAATCGGCGGAGGCTACTCCGACCCTCCTGCCGGATTCGCTTCGTTTGTGGTCCTCATCGCCTTCACCGGATACGCCGGATGCTTCGGTGAGGACGGCGGGTTCTTCTTCAATTCGGCCATCACGATCGCGATCGCGCGCTCGAGCTGCGGGTCGCGCCCCGCGATCACGTCGGCGGGGGTCTGCTCGACTTCGACGTCGGGCGGGACTCCTTCGTTCTCGACGGTCCAGCCCTTGTCCGGATCCCAGAACGCGATGTTGGGCGCCGTGATGGCGCCGCCGTCCATCAGCTCGGGGAACCCGAGGATCCCGACCAGGCCGCCCCACGTTCTCTTACCGACGATCGGACCGACCTGGAACTTGCGGAACATCCACGGCAGCAGGTCGCCTCCGGAGCCGGCATTCTCGTCGGCGATCATGACCTTGGGGCCCTGGATCGAGCCGGACGGGGTCTTCATGTCGGAGCCGTAGCGGAACGACCAGTAGGAAATGAGCTTCTTCTGGAGGACGTCGATGTAGTAGTCGGCGACCGATCCGCCGCCGTTGTAACGCTCGTCCAGGATGACCGCCTCTTTGTATGCCTGCGGGTAGAAGTAACGCGTGAAATAGGTGTAGCCGAGATTCGCCGTGTTGGGGACGTAGACGTACGCGACGCGACCGCCCGTCGCAGCGTCGACCTTGCGGATGTTCCCCTCGACCCAGTCGCGGTTCCGAAGCGCGAGCTCCGTTGCGATCGGCACGACCGACACCGTGCGCGAGCCTTTCCCATCCGGATTCGGACCCACGGTAATTTCGATCAGCTTGCCCGAAGTGTTCTCGAAGAAGCTGTAGAGGTTCGCGGGAGGTCGGACCTCCTTGCCGCCGACGGCCAGGAGGTACTCCCCCGCCTTCACGTTCACGCCGGGCTCGGTCAACGGCGACCGCAGCTCTGGAGTCCAGTTCAGGCCGCCATAGACCTTCGCGAAGCGGTAGCGCCCGTTCTCGAAGGCGTAGTCGGCGCCGAGCAAGCCTCCCGGCACGCTCTTCGGCTCCGGCAGATCGCCCGGATTGGTGATGTAGCTGTGCCCGACGGAAAGCTCCGACAGCATCGCGCGAATCACGCGGTTCAGGTCTTGCCGGACGGTCAGGTGCGGCAGGAACTGCGCATATTTGTCGTGGATCGCTTTCCAGTCGAGGCCGTGCATCCCCGGGTCGTAGAAGTAATCACGGTTGATCCGCCACGCGTCCTCGAACATCTCGGGCCACTCGGCGCGCGGATCGACTTTCACCTCGATCGCGTCCATCTTGACCGTCTTCGCCTCGGCGGGATCGATCTTCTTCCCCGAGGTCGAGGCGATCGCCCAGCTGTCCTTCGTCTTGTAGAGGAGCTTCTTCGCGTCGGCGGAGATCGCGTAGTCCTCGACGTCGGGCAGGAGCGTCTCGGTCTTCCGGTCCTTGAGGTCGAAGCGCTGGAGCGCGTTCTTCTCGTCGGCGGTCCGCAGGAAGAAAATCTGGCCGCCCTCGCCGGGCTGGAGGTTCGAAAGCTCCGCCGTGGGGACGGGCACGTCGAGGATCCGCTGATTCAATCCATCGAAGTCGATGCGCACCGGCTCGACCTTCGGCGGCGCCTTTGGCTTCTCGTCGGACTTCGCGTCGGTCTTGCCCGGCTCGTCCTTCTTCTCCTCTTTCTTCTCGACCTCGGAGTCGCTCTTCTTCGACGCCTCGGCGGCCTGCTTCTCCTCGTCGCTCTCCTTGACCAGCGGAGACGGGAGATCCCTTCGGAGGACCGCCAGGTAGATGGACTGCGTGGAGTGAAGGTCCACGTTCTCGAGCGTGAACCAGTTGTTGATGGGGCCCGCGTTGGTCGAAGAGAAGAAGAACAGGTACTTGCCGCTGCGGTCGAAAACCGGTTGGCTCGCGTCGGAGAGGCCGTCCGTGACGGCGGAGGACCTGTTCTCATCCAGGGAATAGGCATACACGGTCTGGATCAGGGCGTGATTGTTGACGGCGTAGGCGATCCACCTCGAGTCGGGAGACCAGGCGGGGCGCAGCGTCTTGGCCGGACCGTAGAAGTAGTCGCCGCCCACCCTTTTCGAAGTGCCCGTCGCGACGTCGATCCAGTAGAGAGAGCGCGCGTTGTCGACGTACGCGATCTTCTTGCTGTCGGGCGACCACACCGGCGACTCGTAAAAGCCCGCGCCCGAAGGCTTGAATTTTCTGGGTTCTCCCTTTCCGTCCTGGCTCTCGATGAAGAGCTGGTAGTCCCCGGACTCGTCCGAGAAGTACGCGATGGAGCGGCCGTCGGGCGACCAGATCGGCGAGCGCTCATGCACTCCCGTCGTGTTGGTCAGGTTGCGCACGTCCCCCTTTTCCGCCGGGACCGTGACGATCTCGCCGCGGAAGTTGACCGCCACGCGCACGGCCGTCGGGGAGAGGGAAAAGTCGCGGATGTAGTGACGCGTCTTCGTTTCCTTCACGAAGTGCGGCCGCGTCTCCGGCAGGTCCGCCGCGACGCCGATCGTCAGCTTCTTCGACGCGCCGGTCGCGGGATCGAAGAGGTGGAGGTAGCCCGCCTGCTCGTAGACGATCTTCCCGCCTCCGGCGGAGGCATTGGCGACCGGAAAGTCGGAGTGGTTCGTGACCCGCTGGATCGCCTTCGCCTTCGCGTCCCAGGAATAGAGATTGAACTCCCCCTCCCGGTCGGAGCGGAAGTAGACCCTGTCGCCGATCCACATCGGACCGGCGTCGTTCGCACGCGCCGCGGGCTGCGGCACCTTCTCGATCGCGTGGGTCGTGACGTCGTAGAGCCAGACCTGCGAGACCGCGCCGCCGCGGTAGCGCTTCCACTGGAGGAACTGCGGGGAGCCCGGGTTGTATGCGATGCGCCGGCCGTCGGCGGAGAAGGCCGCACGGTTCGCGTTGGGGATCGCGAGCTGCTGCTCGGACCCGCCCTCGACCGGCACCGAAAAGAGCTGCGTGTAGCGGCCCGTATACACCGCGCGCGGCGACGTGAACACGACGGACTTGCCGTCCGGCGTGAACCCCTGGACGACGTCGTTGCCCGGGTGCCACGTCAGGCGCTTCGGGACCCCTCCGTCCGCGGAGACGACGTAAACGTCAGTGTTCCCCTCGTACTGCGCGGAGAAGGCGATCCATTTCCCGTCGGGCGAGAAGGCCGGGGAGGACTCGAACCCGACGTCCGATGTCAGGCGCCGGACGTTGCCGCCGTCGAGGCCGCACGTCCAGAGGTCGCCCGCGTAAATGAAGGCGATCCGGTCCGCGGTGATCGCGGGCTCGGTCAGGAGGCGCGTGTCGTGGATGTCCGGGGCGGCGAGAGCCGTAATCGGAAAGAACGGGAGGAAGAGGAGCAGAGAGCGGGCGCGAAGGTTCATGTGTCCCTCGAATGAAAGTTGTGTTGTCGGAAGGGGAACGATATCAGGGGAACAGTTCTCCGCCGGCCGACCGATCCGCTGTCGTCCCGAGCGAAGCGAGGGATCGCTCCAGACAAGATGGGAGATTCCCCGTCGCTACACTCGTCGGAAGGACGGGAGGAGAGGTTCAGCTCGTCGCGGCCGTGCCTGCCTTCTCCCCCGCAATCCACGCGTCCACGCGCGCCTCGAGCACGTCGAGCGGCAGCGCGCCGGCGTCGAGCACCGTGTCGTGGAACTTCCGAACGTCGAACTTCGGACCGAGCTTCGTTTTCGCCCTCTCGCGGAGCTCGATGATCTTCAGCTGGCCCACCTTGTAAGCGAGCGCCTGACCCGGGATCGAGATGTAACGGTCGGTCTCGGTCTGGACGTCGACCTCGTCGATCGCCGAGTGGGCGTGAAAGTAATCGATGACCTGCTGGCGGGTCCACTTCTTCGAATGGAACCCGGTGTCCACGACGAGGCGAATCGCGCGGAGCATTTCGTCCTGCAGCCGGCCGAAGTCGCTGTAAGGGTCTTCGTAGAACCCGATCTCCTTGCCGAGCCGCTCCGAGTAGAGCGCCCATCCCTCGACGAACGCGGTGTAGAACGCCTGCTGGCGCTGAGGCGGAAGGCCCTGGACTTCCTGCGCGATCGCGATCTGGAGGTGATGTCCCGGCACGCCCTCGTGGTACGCGGTCGACTCGGTCGAGATCGTCTTGCGGGACTCCGGGTCGCTCGTGTTGACCATGACGTGACCGGGCCGTGAGCCGTCCGGCGCCCCCTGGTTGTACTGGGCTCCGGACGCTTCCTTCTCGCGGAACTCTTCGACCGGCATGACGATGAGGTCGGCCTTGGGCAGGCGACCGAAGAGCTTCGGAAGCTGAGGCTTCATCCGATCGATGAACTTCCGATACGCGGCGAGGATCTCCTCGCGCGAGTGGAAGTGGCGCTTCGGGTCCTTCTGGATCGAAGCCGCGAGCGCCTTCCAGTCAGCAAACCCGAGACGCCTGGCGACGGCCGTCGTGTCCTTCTCGATGGCCGCGACCTGCTCGACCCCGATCGAGTGGATCTCGTCGGGCGTCAGGTTGGTGGTGGTCTGGCGGCGGACCGTCGTGGCGTACCGAGCGTCGCCATCCGGGAGCGACCACATCCCCGGCTCCGTCCGGCCGCGCGGGGCGTACTCCTCGCGGACGAACTTCGCGAACTTCGAATACGCGGGAGCAACCGAGTCGCGGATTGCGCCGAGGATCGCCTCGCGCACCCGCGCGCGATCCGACTCGGAGAAGGAGGCCGGGATCTTCGACACCGCCATCGCGAACGCCGATTCTTCCGGCTTTTTCCCCGCAATCCCCTCCGTCTGAGTCAAGACCTTCTCGAGCAGGAACCTGGGCGGCATCAGCTTCTCCGCCATCCCCTTGCGCATCTGGACCACCGTCTGGTCCATCAGCACCGGCAGCGCTTTCAGACGCGCCACGTAGTCGTCGTAGTCCTTGACGGTCTCGAAGGACAGAAGCGAGACGAGCTGCGGTGCGTCGATGTGGATGCCGTAGATCTGGGTGACCGGCATCTCCCAGTTCTTGAACCGTGCGTCCTCGAGCTGCTCGCGAAAACCGCGCACGAGAAGCGTCCTCGTCAACGCCTCCTGCTCGGGAAACCCGGTCGGCTCGATCGCCTCGAAGCGGTCCAGGAACTCCTTCGTCTTGGCGAGGTCCTTGTCGATCGCCTCCTGCGAGAAGTCGGAGAGCTTGTCGTTCCAGCGCTTGTCTCCCAGGATGGACGCGAACTCGGGGTTGTGCGAGAGCGTGTACTCCCACTGCTCCGAGAGCAGGTCCTTCATCGCCTTGCGGCGGGACTCGAGGTCCGCGGGCGCGGCCATCAGAGACAAACCGGTCGTCATGAGAAAGCCTGTCACAGTGAGGATTCGGAGCATGCGTCCTCCCCGAATCCTGCTTACGATTCGGCGGCCGGAAGGTTCGAAGTGTTCTCTCCCTCTCCCCGCTGCCTCATCCGCGTGTCATCCCGACGACCGAAGACCCTCCGGGGCACGCATCGTGCAGCCGGAGCGAGCGTCGTGCTCGCAGCGACGATCGATCGCCGCGGAGTCGTCTCGATCCGCGAAATCCCCGTACCGTCCGTCGGCCGGCGCGAGGTGCGGATCGCGGTCGACACCGCGGGCGTCGGGAGCTGGGACTCGGCGATGAGGCCGGAAGGGTCGAACCGGTTCCTCGTGCCCGGAAGCGACGGCGCGGGCGTCGTTGCCGCGATAGGCACCCGGGTCCGGCGTTTTCGTCCCGGTGACCGCGTCTACTCGTACAGCTACCAGAACAGGAAGGGCGGATTTCACGCGCAGCAGGTTGTGGTCGACGCGAAGAAGGCCGCGCGCGTACCGCGACGCCTCGATTTGAAGAGCGCGGGCGCGATCGCCACGACGGGACTCACGGCGCTCCAGGGGGTCGACGACGCGCTCCGCCTGAGGAAGGGCGAGAACGTGATCATCCACGGCGCATCCGGCGGCGTGGGAAGTCTCGCTCTGCAGTTCGCGAAGTCGCGCGGGGCGCGGGTGCTCGCGACGGCGTCGGGCCGGGACGGCCTCGCCCTCGTGCGGCGCCTCGGCGCGGACGCCGCGGTGGACGGGAAGCGCGAGAATCTGCTCGCAGCAGCGCGCCGCTTCGCTCCGAACGGGGTGGACGCGGTGCTCGCATTCGCAGGCGGAAAGTCCCTCGCCCGCTGCCTCGACGCGTTGAAGAAACGCGGCGGCCGATTCGCGTACCCGAACGGCGTCGAGCCGCCGCCCCGGAAGCGACGCGGCGTGAAGACGACGGCCTACGACGGAATGCCCGGCGTCCGCGAGTTCGCGCGGCTCAATCGCGCGGTGGCGGCGGCCAGGCTCAAAGTCCCGATTGCGAAGACGTACTCGCTCTCCCGCGCCGCGGCGGCGTACGAGCTCGTGAAGGGGCACGTGCTCGGGAAAATCGTGCTGCGGATCCGGTAGCCGGCGGAGACGCCGACTGGTGAGTCAACCGGCCTCCGAGAGCACGCGGAAACCGTAGTCGGAGTAGCGATAGTCGGGCGGAAGGCTCGACCGCGCGGACGGCGAGGACCAGCGGATTCGATGGCGCCACGACCCTCCGCGGCTCGCGCGGCGTCGGGGCTCTCGCGGGGCGTCGTCCCAGTCGAGGCACCACTCGTGGACGATCGTCCCCATGTCCAGCAGGCCGTATCCGTTCGGCGCGCCGCGTCCGACCTCCCACGGCCCGGCGAGAGGACTCTCCGGTATCTCCCTCTCCGGAACGTCGTCTCCCCAAGGCGTACGCGGTGACTCCAATCCCCCGCACGCCGCGAACTCCCACTCCGCTTCGGTCGGAAGGCGCCAGCGTCCGCCCTCCGATTCGCCGAGCCAGGCGCAGTAGGCCATCGCGTCGCCCCACGTGACGCCGACGACCGGCTGACGCGGCGCGCAGAAGTCCGGATCCGTCCACCAGGGCGGGGTCACCACGACGCCCGTCGCGACGAACGGCGCGTACTCGCGGTTGGTCACCGGCGTGCGGCCGAGAAGAAACGCCGAAGCGCCGGGAATCGCGATGGTCGCGGGAACGATCTCCGGGTCTCCGTCCGTCAGCGCCGCTCCCCACCGGTCCCGACGAACTTGCGGATTCCCAGCAAGATGCCGTTGAAGTTCCAGGAGGGGTTCCTCCGATACGTGTCGCCGTTGGAGATGTGCACGATGCGATAGCCGACGACCACCGACCAGGGAGCGCCCGGCAGGATCGGGACCGTCACGCCGGCGCCGACCTGTGTCAGGAAGTTGAAGCGGGATCCGGCCGCCGGCACGCGGCGGGCGGCGTAGAACGGACCCTCGGCGAGCTCGAGATAGGGGCGGAAGGTCCAGGAAGCCGGGGCCGGATACCACCGCCCGTAGACGTCGAGCGCGAAGGCCGTCACGTTCTTGTATCCCCCGTCGCCGTTGTCGTTGACAGGCTGCCGGATCCCGATCCACGGATGGAAGTCGAGGCCGACCTCGAGGCGGCGGGAGACGAACTTCCCCGCATCGATCGTGGGCAGGAACGATTCGGCGAGCCCGTGGCGGCCGGGCGCGAAGTTTTTTCCGCCGACGAGCATGACCGACAGAGTGGTGCGCCCGAACGGGCTCGGGTCCTGAGCGGACGAGCGAAGCGGAAAAAGAAGTAGGAGAAGAGCCGCGCATCCGCTCGTCGCGAGGACCCGCCGGGACGTCTTCAGGGCACGCATCCTGCACGTAAAGGATCGCATGGAAACCCGAAAGATCGGATCGCTTCAAGTGACGGTGGTCGGCCTCGGCGGAAACAACTTCGGCGGCCGGCTCGACTCCACGGGGACGCGTGCGGTCGTCGACGCCGCGCTCGACGCAGGCATCAACTTCATCGATACGGCCGACATTTATGGCGGCACGAAGAGCGAGGAGTTCCTGGGCCGCGCTCTCGAGGGACGCCGCGAGAACGTCGTCCTCGCCACGAAGTTCGGGATGAAGATCGACGAGAAACGCAAGGGAGCGCGGCCCGACTACGTGCGGCGGACGTGCGAGGACAGCCTGCGCCGGCTGCGGACCGATCGAATCGACCTCTACCAGCTCCACCAGCCGGACCCGGAGACGCCGATCAGCGACACGCTCGCGGCTCTCGACGAGCTCGTACGCGCCGGCAAGGTGCGCGAGATCGGCTGCTCGAACTTTTCGGCGGAGCAGATCCGCGAAGCGCACGAGCTGCCGCGGTACGGCTCGGCGAGTTTCGTCAGCGTGCAGAACGAGTACAGCCTGTTGCACCGCCAGCCCGAGTTCGAAGTCCTGCCCGAGTGCGAGCGCCTCGGCCTGGCCTTCATCCCCTACTTTCCGCTGGCGAGCGGAGTTCTGACCGGTAAGTACACGCGGGGAGGACCGGTCGCTCGAGGCCGGCTGTCCGATCCGGGAAGCTCGCGCGACCGGTTCCTGAACGACCGCAACCGCCGCATCGCGGAGAAGCTGAGCGCGTTCGCCGAATCGCGCGGGCATACGCTCCTCGAGCTCGCGTTCTCCTGGCTCCTCGCTCACCCCCCCGTCGCGTCGGTGATCGCCGGCGCAACGAAGCCCGAGCAGGTGCGCGCGAACGCCCGGTCCGCGGGCTGGCGTCTCACCAAAGAGGAGTTGGCCGAAGTCGACCGCATCGCCCCCGGCGAGGAAGCCCTCGCGCGCGCCGGCTGACGAGAGGCTGTCATTCCGAGGAGCGAAGCGACGAGGGCACCGAGCGCGTCAGCGGACGTGAGCTTGCGAACGACCGCTGGGCGCGACGCACCGAGCCTCGGCGAAGCCGAGGCGACAACCCGCGGGTCCGCCCGCGGGTAACACAGCGCCGTCGTCGAGACGGCGCTAATCTCTCCCTTTAGAGGCAAGATCCTTCGCTCCGCTCAGGATGACGGCTGCGCGGTCACTTTCCGGCCGACAGCCAGGGCGAGTTGAAGAGGTGCAGCGCCAGGATCACGGCGCACGCCCAGAGCGCGCGGCCGCCGAACGTTTCGAGAGCTCTCGCCCGCGCGACGTAGTACGTGCAGAAAAGCGCGATGACCGCGAGCTCGACCCACCACCATCCGATCGGCAGCCGGTTCCACAGGCCGAACCCCAGATGAATCGTCGAATGCGGCCAGAGGGCCAGATCCGGCGGATGCATCGGCAGATCCAGCAGGAAGTGCGAAAAGACCGCGATCGCGACCGCAAAGGCGACGGCGGGCCCGCGCCGCCAGAAGACCGCGTAGAAAAGCGCTGCCCAGAAGAGCGACATCGCGAGCGAGTGGGACCAGTCGATGAAGTCGAGCGTGAAACCGTGGCCGACGTGGGGCGTCATCGTGACCTTTTCGATGCCGAGCATCACGAAGATCCCGAAGAGCACGTCGAGGAATCCGACGCCGAGGAAGAGAGCCCAACCGGGCGCGCGCGGCTCTTTGGCCTTGATCGCGAGCGCCGCCGCGAAGTGCCCCGCGTACATCAGTCTTTCCGGCGGCGCGCGCGATCGAGCCACGCGAGGAGCGGCACCGGGAGCACGAAACCCAGGAGGCAGAAGAGCCCGAATCCGAAGCTGCTCATCCCACCTCCCCCCGGAAGCGCCGCTCGCCTTGACGGATGATTCTCCGGGCGTGCGCGGGACCGAATCGACCGGTCACCCGTGCAGGACCTTCGAAGAGGAGTCCCGGGTTTTCATGGCGCCGAGGCTCCGCCGGAGCGGAGAGTTGGTGGGTTCGGTTGGCAGGATTTCGACTCTGCACTAAGTACGAAGCGAACCGGCACTTCGTTTCAGTCGATTCGGGGGTCGAACCATCGTCGAGGCGCCACTCTCTCACTCTCCGCCGGCGATGATGTCCCAGTTCTCGAGCACCGTGCCCCCGGCCTTCCCCTAAGGGAGTGAAGATGGTGTGATCGGTCGCCGTGACGGCGTCCGAGACGAATCGAACGATCGACGCGGTCTGGCGGATCGAGTCCGCCCGCCTCATCGCGGGCCTCACGAGGATGGTGCGCGACGTCGGTCTCGCCGAGGATCTCGCGCACGACGCTCTCGTGGCCGCGCTGGAGCGCTGGCCGGAGTCGGGCGTCCCGGACAATCCGGGCGCCTGGCTCATGGCCACCGCGAAGCATCGCGCGATCGACCTGCTGCGCCGGAGGGCGCGACTCGAGCGCAAGCACGAGGAGCTCGGTCGGGAGCTCGACGCTCGAGGGGAGATCGCGGTGGCGGACTTCGAGGCCGCGATCGACGATGACATCGGCGACGATCTGCTGCGCCTCGTGTTCATATCCTGCCATCCGGTCCTCTCGACAGAGGCGCGTGTCGCGCTCACGCTCCGCCTGCTCGGAGGTCTGACCACCGAGGAGATCGCGCGGGCGTTCCTCGTCCCGGAGCCGACCGTCGCCCAGCGAATCGTCCGGGCCAAGCGGACCCTCGCCGAGGCGCACGTGCGCTTCGAGGTTCCCCGCGGGGCGGAGCTCGCCGCGCGTCTGTCGTCGGTTCTCGAGGTCATCTACCTCGTCTTCAACGAGGGCTACTCGGCGACTGCCGGTGACGACTGGATGCGACCCGCGCTTTGCGAGGATGCGCTCCGCCTCGGACGCATCCTGGCCGGCCTCGTTCCGAAGGAGCCGGAAGTCCACGGCCTGGTCGCGCTCATGGAAATCCAGGCGTCGCGCTCGCGCGCGCGAGTCGGCCCGGCGGGAGAGCCCGTCCTGTTGCTCGATCAGGACCGCGCGCGGTGGGATCACGTCTTGATCCGCCGCGGTCTCGCGGCGCTCGAGCGCGCCGTAGAGCTCGGCGGCGCGCTCGGCCCGTACGCGCTTCAGGCCGCGATTGCCGCCTGTCACGCGCGGGCACGCGTCCCGGCGGAGACGGACTGGGCGCGCATCGCGTCACTCTACGACGCGCTCGCCCGGCTCGCGCCATCCCCGGTCGTGGAGCTGAATCGCGCGGTCGCGGTCGCAATGGCGTTCGGTCCGGCAGCGGGCCTCGAGCTCGTCGACGCGCTGCACACGGAGAGGTCGCTCGAGGCCTACCACCTCTTGCCGAGCGTCCGCGGCGATCTCCTCGCAAAGGTCGGCCGTTTCGACGAGGCACGCGCGGAGTTCGAGAGCGCGGCATCGCTCACGCGCAACGCGCGCGAGCGCACGCTGCTCCTCGAGCGCGCCGCCGCGTGCGCGCGGGGACATCTCCGATGAACGTTCTCGCAAGAGGGCCCTGCGACGAGGGCATCCTCTACGCGGCCGAGCCGTCCCCGTGCAGCCGGGCGACCGCACGATGGGTCCTCGCGACGACGATTCTCGGATCGAGCATGGCCTTCATCGACGGGACCGTGGTCAACGTCGCGCTGCCAGTGCTCCAGAAGGACCTGAAAGCTTCCGTTTCGACCGTGCAGTGGGTCGTCGAGGCCTATGCACTCTTCCTTTCGGCGCTCGTTCTCGTCGGGGGGTCGCTCGGGGATCGGTTCGGCCGGCGCCGGGTCTTCGCGATCGGCGTCGCCGTCTTCGCGGCGTCCTCGGCGGCCTGCGCGCTCGCCCCCGGCGTCCGCTGGCTCGTGGCCGCTCGCGCCGTTCAGGGCGTGGGCGCCGCCCTACTCGTCCCGTCCAGTCTCGCGATCCTGGGCGCGGCCTTCTCGTCGCGAGAACGTGGCCGGGCCGTCGGGACGTGGTCTTCGCTGACGTCGGTCGCCGGGGCGGTCGGCCCCGTCGCCGGCGGATGGCTGGTCCAGGTCGCGTCCTGGAGAGCGGTGTTCTTCCTGAATCTGCCGATCGCGGCGGCGGTTCTCTTTATCGCCCTGCGGAAGGTTCCGGAAACCCGGAATCCCTCGGTCGGGCGTCTCGATCCGGCCGGTGCGCTCTTTGCGACGATCGGTCTCGCCGCGCTGGTCTTCGGGCTCATCGAGGCGCCCGCGGCCGGATGGAGCGATCCCCGGGTCTGGGCTTCGCTCGCTGCCGGCGGGGCCGCTCTCGCCGCGTTCGTCGCCGTCGAAGCGCGAAGCGCCCATCCAATAGTTCCCCTGGACCTTTTTCGGATTCCCGCATTTGCGGGAGCGAACCTGCTCACCCTGTTTCTCTACGCCGCGCTCTCCGCCACTTTTTTCCTCCTGCCGTTCGAGCTCATCCAGGCGCAGGGATATTCGCCGTCCCGGGCCGGCGCGACGCTTTTCCCGTTGATCGTCCTCATCTTCGCGCTGTCGCGGCCAGCCGGGGCGATCGCAGACCGCTTCGGTCCCCGCATCCCGTTGACGGTCGGCCCCGCGATCGCGGCGGCCGGTTTCTTTCTCCTCTCCGTGCGGCACGACGGGCGATACGTCACCGCTCTCTTGCCCGCCCTCTGCGTTCTCGGTCTGGGGATGGCGATCACGGTGGCTCCCCTGACGACGGCCGTATTGAACGCGGTCGGCGAGCGCAACACCGGAACGGCTTCGGGAGTCAACAACGCCGTCGCGCGGGTGGCCGGCCTCGTCGCGATCGCCGCTTTCGGAGTCGTCGCGTCCGGCGTGTTCGATCGGGCGCTGGACCGCCACCTGTCGGAAGCGGGGCTCGCCGCGGTCTCTGCGAAGATTCCGGCCAGCGAGCGCCTCAAGCTCGGCGCGGCGCAGGCGCCTCGGACCTCGAGCGCGGCGGAGGCGCGGGGAGTCGAAAAAGCGATCGCCGCGGCTCTCGTCGACTCGTTTCGGGTGTCGATGAAGATCTCCGCGGCGCTCGCGCTTCTCTCTTCCGTCTGCGCGCTGACGTTGATCCGGATTCGGCCTCAGCGCTGAGCTGCGGAATCCACCGGTTCGGCGTCGATTCGCGGAGTCGGCGCCGGGCTCTGAAGGCGACGGGTCAACGGGACGTGGACGCCGTCCGAACCCAGTCGGGATCCGGGACGTTCCATCCGCCGCCCAGCGCCTTGTACAGCCGGACGAAGTTCGCGAGCCGGGTCAACCGAATCTGCGCGAGCGTGTTCTCCGCCGGAAAGAGCTGCTGCTCCGCCTGGAGCACGTCGAGGTAGCCCGCTAGGCCCGCGACGTAGCGCTCGTTCGAGAGCTTCACCGCCTCCTGGTACGCCGCGACGGTGCGCGCCTGCTCTCCTTCGGCCCGCGCGAGCCTCTCGTGCGCGACGAGCGCGGACGAGGCCTCGCCGAACGCGTTCGTGACCGCGCGCTCGTACAGGACCTTCGCCTGCTCCCACTGCGCGACGCGCGCGTCGTACTGGTTCTTCAAGCGCCCTCCGGTGAAGAGCGGGCCCGCGAGCCCCGCGGCGATCGACCACGTCTTGCCGACGCCGAAGAGGTCCGACACCTGCGTGCTGACTCCGCCGTACGCTCCGGTCAGGCTGATCCGCGGGAAGAAGTCGGCGACCGCCGCGCCGACGTTCGCGTTCGCGCCGACGAGCTCCTGCTCGGCTTCGCGGAGGTCGGGGCGGCGCCGCAGCAGGTCCGAAGGGAGGCCCGGCGGCACTTCCGGAGGCAGGAACTGGTCCGTCAGAGCGGCGCCCCGCGGGACGTCGGCGGGATTCTTCCCCGAGAGCAGGTTGATCTCGTTCTCGAGCGCCACGATCTGGCTCTCGAGCTGCGGGACCCGCGCCGACACGCTCGCGAGCGAGGCCTCGGCGCTCGCGGTCTCCAGGCCCGATGCCTCTCCCGCCTCGAAGCGCCGACGGAAGAGGTCGTACGTCTGCTGGAACGCCGTGGTCGTCCGTTTCGCGACGTCGAGCTCGGTGTCGAGCTCCCGGAGCTGGAAATACCGGGTCGCGACGTCCGACACGAGAGAGAGCAGGACGCCGCGGCGAGCTTCCTCCGTCGCGAGATACTGCGCACGCGCGGCCTCGTTCAACCGGCGGATGCGGCCCCACAGGTCGAGCTCCCAGGAAAGGCCGAGGTTGACGTCATGGAGGTCGATCGTCCCGATTCCCGGCGCCAGCTCCTGCGCCTGCCGGGATCGCGACCACTCCGCGCTGTACTCGATCTGCGGGAAGAACTGCGACCGCGCGATCCCGGCGTTGGCGCGGGCTTCCTCGACGCGGGCCACCGCGAGACGGACGTCGTAGCCGTTCTTCAAGGCGTCGTCGATCAGAGAGCGGAGCGTGTCGTCGTGGAACAGCTGCCACCAGGGCTGATCCGCGAGCGAGGCGGCCTCACCGGGACCGGCCTCCCCGCGGACTTTCTCCGGGACGTTCAAGGCCGGTCGCCTGTAGTTCGGCCCGACCGCGCACGCCGTCGCGAGGACGGCCGGCAGGAGGAGCGCGACCCGACTTTTCATCGAACGGCTTCCGCCGTCGACGCGGCGGCCGGGGCCTCCACCGGAACCGGACGGTGGTGCCCCGCGCGGAAGAACGACGTCTTGTCCAGGACCTTCTCCTGGAACGTCTCGAGGAAGAGATAGATGACCGGGGTGATGAAGAGCGTGATGAACTGCGACAAAACGAGCCCTCCCACGATCACGAGGCCGAGCGGCCGACGGGAAGCGCCGTCGGCTCCGAAACCGAGGGCGATCGGGAGCGCGCCGAAGACGGCCGCGAGCGTCGTCATCAGGATCGGGCGGAAGCGGTCCATGCTCGCGTCGTGGATCGCCTTCTCCGCCTGTTCGCCGGCGTCGACCCGCGCCCGCGCGAAGTCCACGATCATGATCGCGTTCTTCTTGACGATGCCCATCAGCATGAACATGCCGACGTAGGCGTACAGCGACGCCGTCTGCCGAAAGAGGAAGAGCGTCAACAAGCCTCCCACGAGCGCGGTCGGCAGCGTCGAGAGGACCGTGATCGGGTGGACGTAGCTCTCGTAGAGGATCGCGAGGATCACATACATCACAAAGACCGCGAGGAGCATCAGGATGGTCAAGTTCCGCACGGTGTCGCGGAACGTGAGCGCCTCGCCCTGGAGGCTCGCGCGCAGGGTCGGCGGGACCACGGAGGCCGCCGTCTTGTTGATGAAGTTGGTCGCGTCGCCGATCGGCACGCCAGGCTTCAAATTGAAGAAGAACGTGACACTCGTGAACTGGTTCAGGTGGTTGACGCTCTGGAGCCCGAGCGTCTGCTTCCACGTGACGAGCTCGCGCAGCGGCACGAGGTTCTTCCCGTCATCCGACTTGATGTAGAGGAGCGAGAGATCCTCGGGCTCTGCGCGCGCGGAGTCCTGCGCCTCAAGGATGACCTGGTATTGGTCCTGCGGCCTCTTGATCAGATACAGGTAGTTCTGCGAGTACGAGTTGCGGAGCAGCGTCAGGATCCGGGCCTCCGAGACCCCGTACGTCTTCGCCTGGTCGCGCCGGATCTCGATGTCCAGGTTCGGCGTGTTCGCGAAGTAGTCGGAAGAGACGGACAGGAATCCCGGGTAGTCGCGGAATTTGCCCATGAGCTTCCCGGCCGTCTCGTACACCTGGCCGGGGTTGACGCCCGACACGGAGAAGGCGTACTGCCCCTGGCTCTGGTTCGTGGCGCCCGTCGAGATCTGAAGAACGGGATACGGACGGAGAAACGCCATCACGCCCGGCACCGAGCTGATCTTGCCCATCAGCTGGGCCGCGACCTGCGGGATCGGAGCGCGCTCCTTCGGCGGTTTCAAGAAGGTGAACGTCAGCCCCATGTTGCCGGGCAGGTAGCCAGTTGCGCCGGTCATCGTGAAGTCCATGAGGACGCTCGGGTCCTTGTGCAGGGTCGCGTCCACGTCGTTCTGAATCGCGTGCATCTGCTGGGGAGAGGAGCCCTCTTTGCCGAGGAACACGCCGGTCACGACGCTCGAGTCCCCGGTCGGCAGAAAAGTCTTCGGGATGGTGAAGAAGAGGAGGATGGTCCCGGCGAGACAGACCACCCAGATCGCGGTCGAGATCCACCTCCGCTCGAGGAACCACCAGAGACCCCGGCCGTACGACCCGAGGACCCGCTTCTCCACCCCTCCGATGACCCGCTCCATCCAGGTCTTCTTCGAACCGGGGCCGCGGTCCTGGAGGAGGCGCGCGGACATGAGCGGCGTCAGGGTCAGCGACACGATGCCCGACGCCAGGACCGCGACGACGATCGTGATCGCGAACTCGCGGAAGATCCGCCCGACCAGTCCCGACATGAAAACGAGCGGGATGAAGACGGCCGCCAGCGAGATCGTCATCGAGAGAATGGTGAAGCTGATCTCCTTCGCGCTGTTGATCGCGGCTTCGAACGCCTTCTCGCCCCGCTCCATGCGCCGCACCGTGTTCTCCAGAAAGACGATCGCGTCGTCCACGAGGAAGCCGATCGCGAGCGTCAAGGCCATCAGCGAGAGGTTGTCCAGGCTGTAGCCGAGGAGGTTCATCACGACGAACGTGATCAGCAGCGAGAGCGGGAGCGCGACGGCCGGGATGAGCGTGTCGCGGGCGCGGCCCAGGAAGAGAAAGATCACCGCGACGACGAGCACGAACGCGATGAGCAGCGTCGTCTGGACGTCGTTGACCGAGTGGACGATCGACTGGGAACGGTCGTAAATCGGCGTGACGCGCACGGAACCCGGAAGCTCCGCGCTGATGATCGGCAGGACGGCGCGGATCGACTTCGACACTTCGACCGCGTTCGCGCCCGCCTGCCGATTGACCGCGACGATCACCGTGGCCGACGGCACGTTGTAGCCGCGGACCCAGAACCGCATGTTGATCCGCTCGTCCTGGACGGAGTCCTTCACTTTCGCCACGTCGCGCAGGTAGACCGGAGCGCCCTCTTTGCCGCCGACGATCAGGTTCGCGTAATCCGCGGCGGTCAGGAGCTGTCCCTGCGGCTGGAGCACGGCCGTGCCGGAGGAGCTGTCGAGCTGTCCCGCGCCGGTCGAGCTCGTGCCGTTGCGGACGGCCGCCGTGACGTCGTCGACCGAGATGCCGCGCGCCCACATCGCGGAGGGATCCGCCTTGATACGGATCGCCGACTTCGTGCCGTAGACGTTCACGCGCGAGACGCCCGGCAGGATCGAGATCCGCTGGCCGACCTGCGTGCTGCCATAGTCGTAAAGCTGGCCCTGCGTGACCGACTCGCTCGTCAGCGCGATGTACATGATCGGCGCGTCGTTCGGGTTGGTCTTCGAGAAGGACGGCGGAGAGGGCAGGTCGACTGGCAGCGCGCCGGTCGCCTGCGAGATCGCCGTCTGTACGTCGGTCGCGGCCGCGTCGATCGACTTCCCGAGGGCGAACTGGAGCGTCATGCTCGTCGTCCCCTGGCTGCTCTGCGACGTGATGAGCTCGAGCCCGTTGATCTGCATGAACTGCCGCTCGAGCGGGGTCGCGATGTTGTTGGCGACCGTCTCGGGCGAGGCACCCGGGTAAGCCGCAAAGACGTTGATGACCGGATAGTCGACCGTCGGCAGGTCGTTGACCGGCAGGCGCCGATACGCGATGACCCCGAACACGATGACAGCGGCGGTTAAGACCGCCGTCATGACGGGACGTCGGATGAAGGGCTCGGAGAGGTTCATGACTTCTGACCTCCGGCTGCCTCTCCGGGCCGCGGAGAGGGTTGCGGTCGAGGAGGAGCCTCCGGGTTCGCCGCCGGCTGCACCAGCTCGCGCACCTTGCCGCCCGGCGTCACGCCGAGCTGGCCGTTGACGACGACTTTCTCACCCGGTTTCACGCCCTGCGAGATCACGACGAGGTCCCCCTGGCGCTGTCCCGTCACGACCGGACGAAGTTCGGCGGTCGAATCGGGCTTGACCACGTAAACGAACGAACCCTTCGCCGACATCTGCGGCGCGACCGCCGGGACGAGCACCGCGTTCGGCAAGGTCGAGAGCACGAGCCGGACGTTGACGAAACGGCCGGGCCAGAGCCGGTGGTCGGGGTTCGCGACCGTCGCGCGCAGGCCGACCGTTCCGGTCTCGCGCTGCACCGAGTTGTCCAGGAACGTGAGTGCGCCGGCGATCGGCTTGTCGGGCTCGTCGGGCAGCCGGACCTCGACCCGGAGCGCTCCCGACCGCATGTTGCGCTGCACCGCGGTCAGGTCGTTCTCCGTGACGGTGAAGTCGGCATAGATCGGGTCGAGTCTCTGAATCGTCAGCAGCGTGGTTTCGTTCTCCTTGACGACGTTGCCGGGATCGACGAGCCGGCGGCCGGCTCGCCCGTCGATCGGAGACTGGATCTGGCAGTACTGAAGGTTCAAGCGCGCCGTCTCGACCGCGGCCTCTCCCTGCTGGACCTGCGCCCGCGCGACGGCGAAGGCGTTCTTCCTCTGGTCGTACTCGAGCTGTGAGATCGCCTTCGTCTGGATGAGACCCGCGGCCCGGTCGACCTGGATTCGCGCGAAGTCGAGCGTCGCCTTCGACTGCGCGACCGTGCCCTGTGCGGCGGCGAGCTGCGCCTGGAACGGCCGCGGATCGATCGTGAAGAGAAGCTGGCCTTTCCGGAGGTCGGCGCCGTCGGTGAAATGGATCTGCAGGATCCGTCCGTTCACCTGCGGCTTGACGTCGACCAGCTCGCGCGCGACGACCTTCCCGACCTGGTCGAGATAGAGCGGCACGTCGCGCGACACCGCCTCGGCGACCGAGACGGGCGCCGGCGGCCTCTCGAAGCCCTGCGTCGCCTGTTTCTTGCAGCCCGCGGCGAGGACGAGCGAGACACCCGCGACGATCAGCGGACGGATTCTTTTCATTCACCTGCTCCGGTTGGAAGCGAAAACTCGACACGGCTCCGCGGCTTCAATCAGAACGTCCCGAGGCGGTTGTCGCCCGCCGGCCGGTCAGCTTTTCGACGGCGTCCATCGCCCTGCCCGGCCAGCCCTTCTCGATCGCCATGTCGAAATACTACCCGGCGGCGTGGGACGCAACTCGCACGGCTGCGGCGGATGTCGCCCGCGATGTCTGCGAGCTCGGCGTGGGTCACGGCGGCACGGTCCGTGACGTTTATTGTCCTGCAATCGAAATGCGAGGACGCCCGGCCGACGGCGAGAGCAACGGGCGATCGACTCACCCGACGCGATGGCGTTATCGCGAGCCGGCAGGAGCGGCGGATTTGGCCGGGTCACCGACCTCGATCCGGCGCTCTTCGAGCAGAACACCCGTGGCCCGCGCGAACTCGGTGGCCGCCTTGCGGTAGTCGGTGAGCGCGGAGGTCTCGGTGACGCGTGCGTTGGTCAGATCGTTCTGACGCGTCAGGACGAGGAAGTTCGTGGAGATCCCCACCGCGAAGCGCTCCTGCTCGGCATAGAGCTGGGTCTCGGCCGCGACCCGGGCGGCCCGCGCCGCCTCGATCCGCTGCCGCGCGGAGTCGAGCGCGAAAGCCGCGTTTCGGACCTCGGCCTGCACCTGCTGCTCCTCGCCCGAAACGGCGAGCGTGGCCTGCGAGAGCGCGGACTTCGCGACCGCGAGGTTCGCGCGCGCGGACCGGTTGCCGATCGGGAAAGAGAAGGACACGCCGACCGACGCGTCCGGAAACTCGTTGTCGGCGATCGTCCCGTACGACCGCCCCCACCCGCCTTCCAAAGCCGGAGGGACGACGACGGGCTGCCCCGCGAATGCCACCGCGTTCGGATTCGTTCGTCCCGCGAGTCCCCTTCGCTCGTAGGCGCCGACGAGATCGAGCCGCGGCTTCAAGTCGCTCCGGCGCCCTTCCACCTGCGCTTCGAAGCGCGCCCAGCGGGCCTTCGCCTCGACGATCTCCGGTCGCCGCGCGAAGGCCGTCTCGAGCGCCTTTTCGACGTCGGGCGCAGAGGTCGTCGACTCGGGGTTGTCGGCCGGCACGATCTCGGCTGACCAGGACGGATCTCTCGGGTCTCCCAGCACGAGCAGCTTCAGCGTGTTCTCCGCCTCGGCGACGCGCTGCCGCGCGAGAGCGAGATCGCCTTTGCGGCGCTCGCGCTCGGCGGTCGGCTGCGCGACCTCGGTCTCGCCGAGCGTCCCTGCCTCCACGCGGCTCTTCGTCTCGGAGAGCTGCTTCTCCGCCAGCGCGACCGCGCTCTCGATCGAGGCGACGTCGCGCCGGGCGGCGACGAGGCTCCAGTACGACGCATCGACCTGGCGGATCGTGTCCGAGACGACGCGAGTGAGCCGCGCCTCCGACGCGCTCCGGTCCGCCGCCGCGACGCGGATCGCTTCGCGGGCCGGATCGATCGCCAGATTGCGCAGCAACGGCTGTCGGACTGCGACCCCGACGTCGGTCGAGTCGGCGGGCGAGAGAATCGTAAAGACGCCGTCGGTCGTCGAGCGGTCCGCGCCGCCGAAGAGCGAGACGGTCCCGCCCGTCGGAAGGAGCCGCGAAAACGAGGTCGAGCCGCTGACGCTCTCGGTCTCCGGGGCGAGCTCCCCGGCCGGCGCGCCGGAGAAGGCCGAGTTGACCGGGTCGGTGTGCCGGTGCCACCCGAGGTCGGCGTTCCAGACGACGTCGTAGGCTCCCCGCGCGCCGAGAACCGCGAAGCCGGCCTGCTTGACGTTCTCCCGCTCGACTGCCAGGGTCGTGTTGCGCTGGAGCGTGCGGCGCGTCGCCTCCTCGAGAGTCAACGGGAGAGTGGGCGTCTGCCCGGGGGCGGCCGCCGCCGCGGCGAAGAGCAGAACGATCAGACGGAGACGAGGCATTCAGAATCCCCCTTCATCGCCGACGGCGAGTCGCTCCGCGGAGCCGGACGATCGCGAGATCCGCGCATCGAGCGTCCGCGCGAGGCACTCGAACGCCCGGCGGCGCAACGTCGAGAGCGCGCTCCGTTCGACTGGAGTGAATTCCAGGCCGAGCGACGAAGCCAGTTCGAAGCTCCGAGGACCGACGGGCAGGAAGGATTCTCGGAATCCATCGTCGGTCAGGATTTTCCCGAGCAGGACCTCGACGTTTCTTTGTGACATTTCGGTCTCTCCGAACAGCTGTATTACAGGAGCCGTGCCGGGGCAACGGCCGGGCCGGCTGGCAGAGAACTGGCTGAGAGTCAAGGACTTATGTGTCAACGTGGAGTGGGCGACGGAGTGTCGTGAGGAGGGAATCTGTCCGGAAATCGACAGGTTGCGGACAGAGCCGCACCCTCCGGCTATGCCGAGCGAAACCCGGCGAGACCGTCCGGATGCCCCGGTCGAAACCGAAACGAGGAAGGGAGAGGAAGGTGAATTATGGCACTGATCGATGGCCTGTTGCAGGAACTCGAGCAGGAGGCACGGACGACACGGCGCGTGCTCGAGCGCGTTCCCGACGACCGGCTCACCTGGCGGCCGCACGAAAAGGCGCGGACGCTCGGAGAGCTTGCGCTTCACGTCGCGAGGGTGCCCGGCGGTATCGCCGAGCTCGTCGCCTCACCTTCTCCTGCTCAACTTCCCCAGCTCACCGACACCGTCCCGGAGAATGCCTCGGAGCTGATTCCGGCGCTGGAGCGGAGCATCGCGAAGGCCAGGACCGCGCTCGGCAGCATGAGCGACGCCGAGCTCACGGCCACGTGGCGGCTAATGCTCGGGGAGCGAGAGCTCTTCGCTTCGCCCCGCGCGGCGCTTCTGCGGTCCATCATGCTGAACCACTGGTACCACCACCGTGGACAATTGACCGTGTACCTGCGAGAGCTCGGCGTGCCCGTTCCCTCGATCTACGGCCCGAGCGCAGACGAGAATCCGTTCGTTTGACGCTGTCCGGATGAGAGACGAGTCGATTTCGCGGTAGCGTTACGCCATGCCGAAGTGGTTCTTCGAGCCGGGACACACGGCGGCGGAGTTTCGCGCCCGACACATGATGGTCACCTGGGTGCGCGGACACTTCAAGAACGTCCGGGGAACTCTCGTTTTCGATACGGAAAACCCCCGCGCGACCTCTGCCGACGTGACGATCGATGTCGCGAACCTCTGGACGGGAGAGCCCGATCGCGACGCGCACTTGCGGAGCGCCGATTTTCTGGACGCTGAGAACCATCCGACCATCACCTTCCGCGGAAACGAGGTCCAGCTCCTCGGGGCGGACGAGGCAGAGTTCAAGGGCGAGCTGACGATCCGCGGGGTCGCGCGGCCGGTCTCGCTCGACGTGCGATACCTCGGCCGGTGGAAGACCCCCTGGTGGGAGGACGGCGTGGACAAAGGCCCCAGGATTCGCGCCGGCTTCGTGGCCACGACGCGGATCAACCGGAAGGACTTCGGGGTGAACTGGAACGACACGCTCGACCGGGGCGGTATGGTCGTCGGGGACGGCGTCTACATCACGATCGACGCGGAAGCGATTCTCGAGCCTGGTCCAGCCTAGAGCGGCGCTCTAGGCCACACCGTATTTCTGGAGTCGCGAGTAGAGCTGCGCGCGCGTGATCCCGAGCAGCCGCGCTGCCTGCGCCTTGTTGTTGCGCGCGTCCTTCAGCGCGTTCTCCACCAGCTCGCGCTCGACGTCTTCCAGGCTCTTCCCCGCCGTCGCGACCGATGCGGTCCCGCGGCCGTTGCCGCCGTTCTGAGTGAGCGGCAGGTGCGTCGCCGTGATCAGACCGCCGCCGCACAGGATGATCGCGCGTTCGATCGCGTTGCGCAGCTCGCGCACGTTGCCCGGCCACGAATAGGCAAGCAGCGCGCCGCGCGCCTCCTTGGAGATCCCGGCGCAGGGGCCGGCCTTCGGGCCGATCTCCTGAATGAAGGATTCCGCGAGCAGGAGAATGTCGTCTTTTCTCTCCCGCAGCGGAGGCAGCGCGATCTCGAAGACTTTCAGTCGGTAATAAAGGTCCTCCCGGAACTGGCCGGAGGCGAGCGCGGCCGAGATGTCCCGGTTCGTCGCCGCGATGACGCGCACGTCGGCCTTCTGGACCCGCGAGCCCCCGAGGCGCTGGAACTCGCGCTCCTGCAGGACCCGCAGGAACTTCGCCTGCACCGACGGTGACATCTCGGCCACTTCGTCCAGGAAGAGCACCCCGCCGGCGGCCTGCTCGATCTTCCCGGCGCGCGACTGCAGCGCGCCCGTGAAGGCGCCCCGCTCGTACCCGAAGAGCTCGGACTCCAGGAGCTGCTCGGGCAGCGCCGCGCAGTTGATCGCGAGAAAGGGCTTTCCCGACCGGGGCGACGCAGCATGAATCGCGCGCGCCACGACCTCCTTGCCGGTGCCGGACTCCCCCGTCAGCAGCACGGTCGTCTCCGTCTTCGCGACTTTCGAGACGTGGTCGAGGACCTCTCGCCAGCTCTTCGACTTACCGAGGATCTGTCGCGCGCCGCCCATCGAAGCGAGCTGCTCGGTGAGCGAGGCGACGCGGCCCTCGAGCCGCAGCGCCTCCTCGCGCGCCTCGGCCGCGATCCGCTCCTCCTCGGCAATCTTTTCATGCGAGAGGACGAGCGCGACCTGGTCGGCGATCCGCCGCGCGATGTCCGCGTCCTCCTCTCGATAGCGTGCGACCGTGCGCGAGAGAAAGTTCAGGCCGCCGACGATCTCCCCTTCGAGCCGGATCGGCACGCGGAGCATCGAGCGGATCCCGTCACGCTTCATGAGCTCGAACTTCTCCGTGCAGCAGCCCGGTTCCCGGCGGATGTCGGGCACCAGGAAGAAGCTCCAGTCGGCGCTCTCCCGCGCTTCGTCGTCGAGCGGGATCGTCTTCGGCATGTCCGCCATGCGCTCCCCGGTGTAGGCGTGGATGCGCACCGAGGTCCGGTCCTTGGACAGGAGGCCCAGCGCCATCCGGTCGTGCGGCAGGATCCCGGCGACGGCCGCCGAGAGCTGATCGAAGACCTCGCGGATGTCCAGTGCTTTCGAGAGCATCGGCACCAGAGCCTCGAGCGCCTCGCTCCGCTGACGCCGCTCCTTCTCCTTGCGGAAGAGCCGCTCATGCTGGAGCGCCAGGGACACGAGATCGGCGATCGCGAGGACAGTTTCCTCATCCTCCGGCAGGTAGACGTCGGTCTCTTTCGAAGAGAACCAGATGCTCCCGAGCGGCCGGGGTCCGGGCAGCAGGGTGACGATCAGCGAACGGGAGCCGAGCTCGATCGCCTGGCGGTCGAGCGCGAACGACGGGTCGAGCTGCGTCGTGATGTCGGAGTGCCGGACGACCTGACCCATCGCGGCAAGTCGCAGCTGCGGCGAGACGTCGGACCGGCGGTAGCGCAGACCGATCTCCTCGACCCCTTCCTCTCCCACTGCGGAGTAGACGGAGAACGCCTCGTCCTCGGGCATCGCGTCCAGAGGGAGATCCGGGTTCTCCGTGACGTTCACGCCCATGGTGTCGAACGGGAGCGCCCGCCGCACTGCTTCCGCGACCCGCGAGAACACGTCTTTGAGACTCATGCTCTCCGCCACCGCCCGCGCGATGGCGGACAGGGCGGGACCAACCCCCTCGTGCCGGGAGGGTCGTGTCGGGGCTGCGGCGGTCTCGACAGATTCCACGAGCCTCATTCTAGGCAAAACGCCAGCCGTCGGGGACAGGCCCTGCCCCAAGCGGGTGACGGGGACAGGCCCTGCGGGCCTGCACCCGTCGCAGTCCACACCCGTCGCAGTCCGCACCAGAGATCCCTCGCTTCGCTCGGGATGACAGGTCGCTCCGCTCCTCGGAATGACAAAAGAGAGCGGACCTTCGCTCAAACCGCGATTTCCTCGAGCTCCGGCACGGATTCTCCCGACTCCGTCTCCGTCGCCTCGACCTTCTCGTGCGTCCGCGCCACGAGCACGTAGATCGCGGGCACGAAGAAAAGCGTGAAGACCGAGCCGATGATCATGCCCGAGACGAGCGTGATACCGATCGAGTTCCGCGCGCCGGCTCCCGGCCCCCTGGCGAAGACGAGCGGAAGGTGTCCCATCACCGTCGCCGCGGTCGTCATCAGGATCGGGCGCAGCCGCGTCGAGGCCGCCTCGATGACGGCGGCGAGCTTTTCGCGTCCCTGCTCCTGCAGGTTGTTCGCGAACTCGACGATCAGAATCCCGTTCTTCGCCACGAGGCCGACGAGCGTGATCAAACCGATCTGGCTGTAGATGTTCAAGGTCGTCGCGCCGAGGAAGGGGAAGAGCAGCGCGCCGGAGAGCGCGAGCGGCACCGACCCCGCGAGGATGATGAACGGATCGCGGAAGCTCTCGAACTGCGCGGCGAGCACCAGGTAGATCAGGATCCCGGAGAGAAGGAACGTGCCGAGGAACTTCTTGCCTTCGGTGCGCAGCTGCCGGGACTCGCCGGCGTAATCGACCGTAAAACCCTTCGGGAGGACCTTCTTCGCCTCGTTCTCGAGCATCGTGAGCGCGGTGTTCAGTGAAACGCCGGGCGGGATCACGCCCTGGATGCGTACGGCGTTCAGCTGCTGGAATTTCTTCAGGTCGCGCGGTTCGGTCGATGTCTTGAGTGTCGCGAAGGTCGAGAGCGGCACGAGCTTGTCGTCTTTCCCGGTGACATAGATTCCCTCGAGCTGGTCGGGAGTCAGGCGCTCGGCGCGCTTGATCTGCGGAATGACCTTGTAGCTCCTTCCCTGGATGCTGAAGCGGTTGACATAGTTTCCGCCGAGCATCGTCGAGAGGTCCTGCCCGGCCTTGGAGAGGTCGACCCCCTGAGACCGGAGCTTGTCGCGGTCGAACACGACCTCGGCCTGCGGCTGGTCGAACTTCAGATCCGAGTCGGCGTACATGAAGAGGCCGCTCGCGAATGCTTTCCCGACGAGCTGATTGGCGAAGCCGGCGAGCTCGCGCGGCTCCGCGGTCGAGGCGATGACGAAGTCGACCGGGAAGCTTCCGCCGCCGGGAAGCGGCGGCGGAACGAGCGAGATGACGCGAATGCCCGGTATTTGCCCGAGTTTCATCGACGCCTCGACCTGGAGTTGCTCCGTGCTCTTCTTCCGCTCGCTCCAGGGCTTCGTGACCATGCCTCCAAACCCTCCCGTCGGGTTCGTGAGCTGGAAGACGCTCCCGTTCTCGGGGAACGAGCGGTAGACGTCGGCGACCTGCGCCGAGAAGAGCTTCGTCTGGTCGAGCGTGGAGTTCGGGGCAGCCTGGATGATTCCGAAGACGACACTCTGGTCCTCCTTCGGAGCGAGCTCCCGTTGCGAGAACATGTAGAACGGGACGATGAGCAGCGCCACGATCACCCAGACGGCGAAGACGACCGGGCGGTAGTTGAGAGTTCTCGTGAGAAGCCCCGTATAGGTCGAGCGGACGGAGTCGAACCGCCGGTTGATCCAGCCGGCGAAGCCGCGTTCCGGGTCGCCGGAGCGCAGGAGCTTCGAGGACATCATCGGCGAAAGCGTGAGCGCGACCACGCCGGAGATGATCACCGCGCCGGCGAGAGTGAACGCGAATTCCCGGAAGAGAGCGCCGGTCAGCCCGCCCTGGATGCCGATCGGCAGGTACACGGCCGCGAGCGTGATCGTCATGGCGATGATCGGACCGACGAGCTCGCGCGCCGCTTTGATCGCTGCCGGGAACGGACGCTCGCCGAGCTGGATGTGCCTCTCGACGTTCTCGACCATGACGATCGCGTCGTCGACCACGAGACCGACCGAGAGCACGATCGCGAGCAGCGTCAGCAGATTGATCGTGAAGCCCACGAGCATCATCAGGAAGACCGCCCCGACGAGCGAGAGCGGGATCGCGACCACGGGGATGAGCACCGAGCGGTACGAGCCCAGGAAGAGGAAGATCACCAGGATGACAATGAGCAGCGTCTCCCCGAGGGTCGTCACCACCTCCCGGATCGCCTCGCGGATGTACTCCGTCGAGTCGTAGGGGATGCCGAGCTTCATGCCGACAGGGAGCTGCGCCTGGATTTCGGGGAGTGCTTTCCGCACCCGGCTGATCACGTCGAGCGTGTTGGCATTGGGGAGCACCCAGATGCCCATGAACGTGGCGGTCTGCCCGTTGAACTTGACGTCCTGCTCGTAGTTCTCGGCGCCGAGAACGACGTCGGCGATCTCGCCGAGCCGCACGACCGTGCCCTGCTTTTGTTTCACGACGAGCTGGCGGAATTCCTCCGCCGTCTTCAGATCCGTATTGGCGACGAGGTTCACCGACACCATGGATCCCTTCGTCGCACCGAGCGCCGAGAGGTAGTTGTTCTTCGACAGCGCCTCCTGGACGTCCGACGGCGAGATGCCGAGAGAGGCCATCCTGTCGGGTTTCAACCAGACGCGCATGGCGAACGTCCGACCCCCCAGGATGTCGGCGCGCTGCACGCCGCTCACGGCGGAGAGCTTCGGCTGCACCACGCGGGTCAGGTAATCGGTGATCTGGTTCTGATCGAGCTCGCTGGAGGAGAAGCCGAGATACATCGCCGCGAACTGCGTGTCCGCGGTCTGAAGGTCGATGACCGGCGCCTGCGCCTCGGGCGGCAGGTCGTTGCGGACCTGCGCGACCTTCGCCTGGATCTGGGTGAGCGCGGCATTGGTGTCGTAATTCAACTTCAGGTGGACAGTGATCGTCGAGACTCCCTGCGCGCTGGACGACTCGATGTAGTCGATGCCGTCGGCGCTCGCGATGACCCGCTCGAGAGGCGTCGTGATGAAGCCGCGCACGAGGTCGGCGTTCGCGCCCACGTAGACGGTCGACACCTGAACGACCGCGATGTCGCTGCGCGGGAACTGCCGCACCGAGAGCGACCGGATGGCCTGGAGTCCGGCGATCAGGATGACGAGGTTGACGACGATCGCGAGGACCGGCCGCTTGACGAAAAGGTCGGTGAATTTCATTTGGAATCCTTTTCCACTGTCATCCCGAGCGAGAATCCCTTTCCACTGTCATCCCGAACGAGAATCCCTTTCCACTGTCATCCCGAACGAGAATCCCTTCCACTGTCATCCCGAGCGAGAATCCCTTCCACTGTCATCCCGAGCGAAGCGAGGGATCTCTCCCTCGTTCGCGCGATCCGCCTTAGCTGTCCTCCGGCTTCGGGGCCGGGTTGTTGGAAGGTTGAACCTTGTTGTTCACGACGACGGCGGCGCCGTTGCGGAGCTTGAAGACTCCGGAGGTCACGACTTCCTCGCCCGGCTTGACGCCGGAGACGACCGCGACCTGATCCCCCCGCGAGCCGCCCAGCTTCACGAACTGCTGGCGGACGCCGCGGTACGTCTGCCCTTTCGGACCTTTCAGGTCGCCGACGATGAAGATCGAGTTGCCGTACGGCGCGTAGCTGATCGCGGACGTCGGCAGCGCAACGACCGGAGTGCTGGCTCCCAGCACGACCTCCGCTTCGACGAACATACCGGGCCGCAGCTTGTCCTCACGATTCGCGAGCGTGGCCTGAACCTGGATGTTGCGCGTGGCCTCATCGACGATCGAGTTGACTGCCGTGATCGTGCCGGTCGGGTCGGAGTTTTCGACCCCCTGGGCCGTCACGCGGACTTCTGCGCCGACTCGAAGGTCGCCGAGCT
>WNGE01006683.1_pt1 | contig 34274 bp, 47 predicted proteins | sample 5400651 | NCBI WGS metagenome assembly WNGE01 (sample SAMN13153370, study PRJNA577476) | soil metagenome | isolation source: 60 cm soil or saprolite under grassland replicate 2 | place: USA:California | collected 2016-06-15
CCGGCGCTGAACGCGACCGCATCTACGCCGAGCAAGCGCGGCGCTACCCAGGCTTTGCCGAGTACGAACGCCAAACTGCTGGAGTCCGCACCATTCCTGTGCTCGAACTTCGGCGGGCCTAATGGCGGAGCGGTGGCGACCGTATCGGAGCCTGGCCGTGAGCTACCTGTTCGCGTCCGAATACGACGGAGGAACATGATGGAACTCGACGACCGTGTCACCGTGGGGATCATCGGCGCCGGCCGACTCGGGCAGGCCATGGCTCGGACGGCGCTCCGTGCCGGCCGCCGCGTCCTGATCGCCAACAGCCGGGGCCCCGAATCGCTGTCGTCCGTCGTGTCGGAGCTCGGAGAGGGAGTGTCGGCTGGAACGGTCGACCAGGCATCTGGAGCCGACATCGTCGTCATCGCCGTACCGTGGGGCCGCGTCGCGGAGGCCGTGCAGGGGCTCGAGTGGAAAGGTCAGGTCGTGGTCGACGCGACGAACGACTTCGACCCGAGCGATCTCGACGGGAGGACGTCGAGCGAGCTCGTGGCTGACCTCGTCCCCGGCACCCGCGTCGTCAAGGCTGCGAACACGCTCGCCGCCGCCGTGCTCGGCTCGGATCCGCATGAGGCCGGAGGCAAACGGGTGATCTTCCTATCTGGAGATGACGCCGATGCAAAGTCGCGGGTGATCGCCCTGTTCCAAGACGCAGGCTTCTCCGCGATCGACCTCGGCAACCTGGCCATCGGCGGCAAGATGCAGCAGGTTCACGGTCCGCTCGCCGGGGTCAACATGATCCGCGTCCCCGACTCCACGGGCGCCTGACTCCGAGGGATCAGCGTGGCAGGAACCGGCGATCCATTCGATGATCTCGGTCGCGTCACGGGGCCGCCACGTGCGTCGAGGGAGCGCGGAAGGGAGTCCCAGCCCGCGGCCGACGACCCCAAGCGCATCACGGTCACCGAGAACGGCCCCTATGTGGTCACGGGCTCCGTCCCACTGGCCATCCAGACGATCGTCTACGACGCGGAGGGGAACTCGCTGGACTGGGAGCGGGGACAGCCGTTCGACACCCCCGACGAGTACAGCCTGTGTCGGTGCGGACAATCCGCGACCAAGCCGTTCTGCGACTCGTCTCACCTGCGCGTGGGGTTCGACGGCACGGAGACAGCCAGCCGGGAGCCCTATCTGGACCAGGCGGGCGAGGAGGACGGGCCCGCGGTCGTCCTGACCGATGCCGAATCACTCTGCGCGTACGCCAGGTTCTGCGACGTCGCCGGGTCGATCTGGCGACTCGTGCGGCGGTCGGACGCGGAGTCCGTCTCGATGGCGATCCGCGAGGGAACGCAGTGTCCGTCGGGACGCCTCGTCGTCTGGGATCGGGCGACACAGGAACCATTCGAAGCGGACCTCGAGCCGTCGATCGGTCTCGTCGAGGACCCGGCCGTCGGCGTGTCGGGGCCCCTCTGGGTGCGCGGGGAGATTCCGGTCGTCTCTGGCGACGGCGTCGAGTACGAACCGCGCAACCGTATGACGCTCTGCCGGTGCGGGGCCTCGAGGAACAAACCCTTCTGCGACGGCACGCACGCGGCAATCGGCTTCGTCGACGGCCTCGCGGGTTCGGATCGAGGACTGGCGAGCTAGGAGCACCTGCCTGGCCCCGCTCCTTCCGGCCTCCCGGAGCCCCGGCTGGAGGTAGGGTGGGGACCAGCCGATTCGCCTGAGCCTGGGGGCTGGCTAGTGCCCGAAGACGTGGGATACGCGGGTCAGGGAACCGACCGCACAACCGCCCTGATCCTGTCTCTGTGCCCGGGGGAATGGTCGCTGTACAAGAGTCATCGCTCGCGGCCTGCCTTGCTTGCAAACGCGTTGCAAACATCCAGAACATCACCAAGTGGCACAGGACCGCACCAGATGGCACGAAGACCCGGGCTGACCTGGACAGCATCACACCAGGTGGCACCGGGCAACACCCGGCAACACGACCGTCCCCGAGCTTCAAAACCGGTGAGCCGGCGAGAGCCGGCTGGCGGGTTCGATTCCAGACCGCCTCCGCTAGGGCCCTGGTCTAGCTTGGCGGGGAGCTCCCTGTTCGGTCCGCGCGTTCCACGGCACGCGCTAGGGTGACGCGTGTCGTCACGTCCATCTTGTGGAAGATGTTGCGCAAGTGCGTCTCGACCGTCTTGTGGCTGAGGAACAGCTCCGCGGCGATCTCGGGGTTGGTCTTGCGGTCGACGACGAGCCGCGCGATCTCCAACTCGCGCGCCGTGAGCGCCCCGAAACCACGCGCGTCGCGCGTGCCTGGGCGCGTTCGACGATGGATGTGCCGGCCGAGCTTTCGTAGCTCGCGCTCTGCCTGGTCGCGATATCGGAGCGAGCCGAAGGAGTCGAACGCCGCTGCGGCGAGCTCGAGCTCGAGCGCTGCACGTTCGCGGTCGCCTGCCCGAGCGAGCGCTCGTCCTGCGAGTTCCCGCGCCCGGGCCCCATCGAAGAGTGCCGCCACCGATTCGAGCGCGGCGGCTGCCGCGAGCGCCCCTTCGGCGGCCATCGTGAGCTCACCTGCGTCGAGGGCGAGCGCGGCCTCCGCGAGGCCCGCCATCGCGGCCGCGCTCGGCAGCGCCACATCGTCGGCGCGGGCCTGCGCCGCCGCCGCGGCACGTTCGGCGTCGGCCCGTCTGCCGGTTGCGAGCAGCGCTCGGGTGAGCAGCTCGAGGAATCGCGCCCGCCACCCTCCGCCGATCAGCCGGAGCTCCTGGCCTCCGGCTCTCGTGAGCAGTAGCTCGACGCTCCTCTCGGGCTGCCCTACCTCGAGCAGCGCGGATGCGAGCGCGGCGGCCGCAAGCGCGGAAAGCGGCCCCGGCTCCGTATCTCTCGCGAGCTCGAAGCTCTCCTCGCCGGTCGCGAGCGCCAGCTCGAGGTCTCCGGCCACGAACGCGGCGAAGCTGCGATTGACGAGGTTCCAGGCCAGGCTCTGGACGTTGCCAGCAAGTCGCGCCGCCTCTATCGCTCCGTCGAAGAGCTCCCCGGCCTCGAGCGGCCTGCCCTGGACCCAGAGCGACCGTCCGAGCATGACCACGACGAGCGGGAACAGGTCGCCTTGGCCGGTTGCGCGGCCGATCTCGAGCGCGCGCTGTGCGTGGCGGGTGGCAGCCGGGAAGCGGTCGAGGTAGAGGTCCGCGCTTGCGAGGTGTGCGAGCGAATTCAGCCGCCCTGCCAGCTGCGCGTCCTCGAGCTCGTCGACGAGCTCAGTGGCCTCGTCACAGTGCCGTTGCGCTCGGTCACCGTCTCCGGCAAACGCGCCGGCCCACGCGCGAACAGCCAGCGCCGCGGCGAGCAGCGCGCGCTCACCCAGCGGCCTCGCCGCGGCGACGGCTCGCTTGGCCCAGGCGCGCATCGCCTCGAGATCACCGGCGTAAAGCGCATCGATGGTGAGCTCGATCATCAATTCGACCGCCTCCGCCGACTCCGCACCCCCCAGCTCGGCGAGTGCGGCTGCGAGGTGGCGGTGCGCCTCCTTCTGGAGGCCGAGCAGGTGCTCGACGGCGGCGCACGCGGTCGTGACGCGTACGCGCCATCCCTCGGCACCTCGCTGCACGATCTCCAAGCCGTCGAGGAGGTCCGCGTGGCTCTCGACGAACCGGCCTGTGGCGGCGAGGCTGCCGGCGCGTGCCACCTTCAGTGCAACACGCTCTTCGCTCGGCACCGTCTCCGGAAGGAGGCGAAGCGCCGCCCCGAACCAGTGCGCGGCGCTCGACGGCGCCAGCCGGGCGGCTGCCTCGCCGGCCTCACGCAGGACGGCGACCGCGGCGAGGTCGCCCTGCCGCGCAGAGCGCTCGACGTGGTGCGCGCGGGCCGCTACGGCCGCACCTCGTGCAGCGAGCGCTGCGGCGCACCGCTCGTGGGCGCCCAGACGCCAGCCTCCCCGGGTGGTCTCGTAGACCGCCCGTCGCACGAGCGGGTGCCGAAATCGAAACCGCCGCGGCACGTCCGTGTGGCCAATGAGATCGAGCTGCAGGAGCTCGTCGACGGCGTCCATCGTCGAGTCCTCGGACGTCCCCGCCGCGGCCGCGGCCAGCTCGGGCTCGAACGGGTCACCAGCCACCGCCGCGCCCTCCAGTACCAAGCGGGCCGGCTCGGACAGCAGCGCGAGCTCCTCGGTCAGGGCGGCAGCGACCGCAGACGGCACCTCGATGGCCAGGGACAGCTCGGCAGCGGCGGAAGCGTGCCCCGTCGTGGGCTCGAGCGCCCGGGCCAGCTGCTGAAGGTAGAAGGGGTTGCCGCCGCTCTCTTCGTAGAGCGCCGCTGCCTCCGCCTGGTCGAGACCTTCGCCCAGGAAAGCACGCGCCTCGACGGGACTCAGCGCCCGGAGCTCGATCCGGGTCAGCTTCCCCTCGCGATGTGCCCGCTCGAGCGCCGCGGACAGGCGCTCCGGCGTCTGGCGCGGTCGCACTGCCAGGGCGATCAGGACCGCCTCCGGCGGTCGGCGCAGCAGCGCGCCCAGCAGCTCTACCGACGCGGCGTCGGCCCAGTGGACGTCATCCAGGACCAGCACCAGCGGCGTCGGCGCCGCGAGCCGCTCCAGGAGCTCGCGGACCGCGCGATGGCTGCGATGGCGCTCGTGCTGGAGCGCCAACTCGTGGCCCCCGGCGAGCCCCGAGAGCGACGGGAAGACATGCGCCAGCTCCGCTTCGACCCGGTCGTCGAGCACGGCGAGCCGTTCCGGCGCCAGGCCTGCGACGTACTCGTCCAGCGCATCGACGAATACGGAGAACAGCAGGTCGTGCTCGAGCTCCGACGCCGACCCGGAGAGAACGAGGTGTCCGCGGGCCTCGGCCCGAGCGGCGAGCTCGTCGAGCAGCCGCGTCTTGCCGATCCCCGGTTCGCCCGCCAGTTCGATCGCGCCAGGACGACCTCGGTCGAGCTCGTCCAGGGGCCGCTCGAGCGAACCGAGCTCGTCGTCACGCCCGACGAGGTGCTCGATAAGCAGAGTCACACCCTCCTGTTTCGCGCGCTCAGGTCGCACCGGGAGTTTCGAGGCAGCACAGAGTCGTCGGCATCCCCTACCTCCTTCGCTGAGACTCACCCTTTGAACCGGGGGGCCCAGGGCCGAATGGCCTGGGAACGTAGGGCCGAAGGTCCTGGGGTCGGGCTCGCGGAGGTCGGGGTCGTCGGGCGACGAAAGATCAGGGTCCGACTCAGGGTGTTGCCCCGATGTGCGCGGAGCCGTGCCACAGCAAGCTGACCCATATGTCCGGATACGTGCTTCACCGTCACAGGCGCGACGAGTGCGGAGTGGGGGGTTCGCAGCGATCCGGGGGTCGAGAGGACGGAGCGGACGATGATCGTCGCGAGCAGGAGCGTGCTTGCGGGGCCACGGATGGGCCAGCACGCTAGAGATGGACGCTCGATGGTCCTTCCGTTCGTGCTGCTCATCGGCCCCTACCGGGCGGGGCTGCTGTCCGGAGGAGCGCTCATCGGCGTCGAGCACTCGCTGATGCTTCCGTTCATGTTCGTGGTCATGCTCCGCAGAAACGATGAGTACGCGCCCGTTCACCATCGCTATCCATCGGGGCCTGAGGGAGGCGCGACCGGAGCAAGGAGGTGGAGACGATGATGCAGGGATGGGGTGCCGGCTGGTGGTTGGTCGGCGCCGTGTTGATGGTCTTCTGCATGGTGATGATGGTCCGGATGATGGGAATGGGCCATTCGGGCCACGGCGGAGACTCGGGACAGGGCGGGAGCGATGAGCCCGAGCGCACGCTCGCCAATCGCCTGGCCAAGGGAGAGATCGACGTCGAGGACTACGAGCGGCTCCTTGAGGCACTCCGGCGCACCGACAGCTCCCGCACGCCGAGCTCAGCTCAGACGTAGGGAGGTGCAATGGTCGGGCTGCGGCAACGCACAAGGCCCGTGGACTTCCGTCCCGTCTCTCGAGTTGCCCGCCGAGTCCCGCAGGGATCTGGGACGTTCGATCAATCTCGGGATGACGGTCGAGCGTGAGGCGATCATGGACGACCTCCCTCACCTGGTGTACTCGATGCACCGCGACCACCGGAACAGGCCACGCGTATGCGCCTGCGTGAGAGCCGGCAGAAGGGAGGGACCGTGGAACTCCATGAATGGCTGCTGTTCTTCCACGTTGTGGGGTCAATCGTCTGGGTTGGAGCGGTGATCTTCCAGAACGCGGTGATGGTGAGGGCCAGCCGCTCATCCGATCGAACCACTGCCCTCCGTCTCACCGGTGAGATGGAGTGGGCGGGGCCCTGGCTCATCGTACCGTCATCGCTGGCGGTCATCGGCCTAGGGATCTGGCTGGTGGTCCTGGAGGAGTGGGCGAACTTCTCCCAGTTGTGGATCTGGCTGACCCTCGTTCTCGTGGCCGTCTCGACGGTTCAGGGCATCTACGCCGGCCCTGAGGGCAATCGGATCCAGCGCCTGGCGGATCAGCGCGGGGCTGAGGACCCCGAGGTAGGTCGTCGCATGAGTCGGCTCCTCTGGCTCGCTCGCCTGGACATGGCGATCCTGTTGGCCGTGGTGTGGCTCATGGTGTTCAAGCCGGGCGCCTGACTCGAGGATGGACGATCTCACCCAGGTCGGCCTCGCGGAACGGTCGGGCAGCACGCCTGAGCGCATCGACCAACTCGTCGAGCTGGGGATCCTCACTCCGCAAGCGGACGGCTCGTTCCGGCCCGCCGACATCCAGAGGGTCCGCCTCACCGACGCGCTGGAGGGATCGGGGATCCGGGTGGAGGACCTCGGGCAGGCCATCCGATCGGGCCGCCTCTCCTTCGCTTTCCTCGACCTGCTGTTCACCGAGCCGAAGGGGTACTCGACGAAGACGTACAAGGACGTCTGCGCGGAGTACGGCTGGACCATGGACTTCGTCGAGCGGATCCACGTGGCGCTCGGCCTTCCCGTCCCCTCGGCCGAGGACCGTGTCCGTGAAGACGACATGCAGATGTTTCCGATCGGCCAGTTCGCCCTAGCCACCGGCGTCCCGGAGGCTGGTGCCGTCCGGTCGCTCCGGGTGTACGCGGAGAATCTGGGCCAGGATCACCCAGGCCGAATCCCAGTTCTTCCACACCTACCTCGAGGAGCCGATGCTTTCTGCCGGGATGAGCGAGGCACAGATCCTCGAGATCGCCTCGCAGGTCAGCCCCCAGCTGCGTGCCAACGTGGAAGGGATGATCTGGTGGCTGTACCACCGGCACCAGGAGTACTCGATCATCGAGCACCTGGTGAGCCACGTGGAAGAGGCGCTGGACCAGGCGGGAGTCAGCCCTCGCCGGGAAGCCCGTCCTCCGGCGATCGTGTTCCTCGATCTCGCGGGCTACACGCGGCTCACCGAGGAGCGAGGGGACGACGCCGCGGCCGAGCTCGCGGCGAGCCTGGCGGGGCTGGTCCAGCGGGAGTCGCAGCGGAGAGGGGGGCGGCCGGTCAAGTGGCTCGGCGACGGGGTGATGTTCCACTTCCCCGATCCGGGTCAGGCCGTCCTGTGCTCACTCGACCTGGTGGAGGAGGCCCCGGCGGCCGGGATGCCCCCCGGCGCATATAGGGGTGAACGCCGGGCCAGTCGTGTTCCGGGACGGCGACTACTTCGGGCGGACAGTGAACGTCGCGTCGCGCATCGCGGGACGGGCGGGTCCGGGCGAGGTGCTGGTGAGTCAGGCGACCGTGGACTTGTGCTCCGCGGTCGGGGTTCGCTTCGACCATGTGGGGCCCGTGGAGCTGAAGGGCGTGACCCGACCCATCCAGGTATTCCGGGCGGCGCGAGCGCCGTAGCGCCGGACCTGACGCTCGAGCTCACCGAACTCGTCGCGCCCGCCCCACGAGACGGTCCGCAACCGGAACCACACCCCCATCCTCCGAGCTCAGGATAGGTCAGGGGCGCCGGGAAGGGAAAGTTCAGGGTGCGGCTCAGGGTGTTGCCCCGATGTGCGCGGAGCCGTGCCACGGCAAGCTCGGCGCATGTCTCGCTACCTGCTTCACCACCGACACACGCCGGACGAGTGCGGCGTCGTATTCACCTCGTTCAAAGGACACGAGAGCTCGCTTCGCCACCAAGCGACGCTGGCCTCGTGCCGCTCCGGCGGACACGCGATCTGGTGGACGGTGGACGCCGACACTGAAGAAGACGCGCTCCGACTGCTGCCCTTCTACGTCGCCGAGCGCACCACCGTCACCCACGTAAGCGAGGTTCAGATCCCGTGAACACGTCGACGAAAGGAGGCTGGAAGAGAAGCAGCGATGGCCCGAGATCGACGGTGATTCGAGGTCAGAAGGGAGGACGACGATGAGCGAGTTCGAGGTCCGCGCCCGGCTGAAGATTCGCGATGGGCAGCTCGAGGGGTTCAAGCGGCAAGCGGCCGAGATGATGCGGCTGACGAAGGAGAAGGACACCGGAACGCTCGCGTACGACTGGTTCATCAGCGCCGACGGGACCGAGTGCGAGGTCCGCGAAGCCTACGTGCATCCGGACGCGTTGGTCGAGCATGCGTTCCACGTCTTCGAAGCTCGGCAGGTCATGTTCGCCGAATTCGCCTACGACCACAAGATGGTCTTCTACGGCGACCCGTCGCCCCGGCTCCTCGAACTGGTGAACAAGAGCGGGGTGAACGTCGCGTACTTCACCCTTCTCCAGGCGCTCGAGCCTGCGAGCGTCCACTGAGACAGGAGGCATCGGAGCCAATCGGAGCTCTCCGGAGTACGAACGGTTCTCTATCTGCCACGGACATCAGAAAGGAGGGTGATACCAGTGAGCGAAACGTACGTTTCACCAGCGACGCGGCCAGCGGGTGACGCAGGGCATCTCGACGAAGGGTCGAAGGAGCCGGCCGCGGTGCGGCAACGACCGGAGGCCGCCGTCCGCCCCTCGGGATGGACCGGGGGCCGCATCACGGCGCTCGCGATCGGGGCGCTCCTGGTCCTGGTCTCGTTGGTCTTGCTGGGCGGCGGGGGAACGGTCCTGTGGGCCGACCGCACCCAGCGGGACGCGGGCTATGTCACGACCGACGTCCACGAGTTCTCCACCGCCGGATCGGCATTGGCGACCGATCGGACGGATCTCGGATCGGGGGGGACCGGCTGGCTGTACGCACCGGGCCTGCTCGGCAAGGTTCGGATCCGGGTCACGGCCGCGGATTCCGGCCCGCCGCTGTTCGTCGGGATCGGCCCATCCGCCGGCGTCGATCGCTACCTGGCGGGGGTGAGCCACACCGTCATTTCCGACTTCTGGACGAGCAAGGTGGAGGCCGAGAGCGGCGGCGCGCCCGCATCCGCTCCAGGAACGCAGGACTTCTGGGTGGCCTCCTCCTCCGGCCCCGGGGACCGCACCCTGACCTGGGATCCGGCCAACGGGTCGTGGACCGTCGTGGTGATGAACGCCGACGGGCGACCGGGGATCGACGTGAGGGCGGACCTCGGAGCCCGCATCCCGTCGCTGTTGTGGATCGCCCTGGGCGTCTTGATCGCGGGGGCGGTCTTCGCGACCGGCGGGGCGGTCCTGATCGCGGGCGCGCTCCGGCGCCGCCGAGCCGACTGACCGAGGACCGAGTGAGAGCAACCGGAGAACGGAGGGAGCCATGCAGAGCGTGAAGGAGGCGGCGTTCGCGTTCCTGGCGAACAAGCGCGTGGCGGTCACGGGCGTGTCCCGCACCCCGAAGACGCACGGGAGCAACACCGTGTACAAGCGGTTGCGCGACCGCGGCTATGAGGTCTTCGCGGTCAACCCCAACGCCGACACCGTCGAGGGCGACACCTCATACCTGGACCTGAAGTCCATCCCGGGCGGAGTCGACGCTGTGGTGATCGGAACGCGGCCCGAGTTGGCCGAGGGGACGATGCGCGAGTGCGCCGAGCTCGGGATCAAGCAGGTCTGGATGCATCGCGGCCCCGGGGCAGGAAGCGTCTCGGAGGCCGCCACCGACTACGGCCGGCAGCACGGGATCACCGTGATCGACGGAGGCTGTCCCCTGTGGTTCGCGCCCGTGTCGGATTTCGGGCACAGGATCACGCGAGTCGTGTACGCCGGGCACATGCCGAAGCAGGTGTGAATCGGAGCGCGGTCGGTCCTTCAGGCCGACCGCGCAGCGAGGGAGGTGAACGGAATGAGTCAGCAAGCGACGAAATCGACAGAAAGGATCGACGTGAAGGGCGGTCACCTCGTGGAGAAGGTCAAGGACCTGGTCCACGAAGGAAACGTTCGCCGGATCGTCATCAAGGACTCCGACGACAGGTCCGTCTTGGAGGTGCCCGTAACCGTCGGGGTAATCGGCTTCCTTGTCGCGCCCACGATGGCGGCCATCGGCGCAATGGCCGCGATCGCCGCGGACTACTCGATCGAGGTCGAGCGAGAGCGTCCCGAGACGACAGAACCCATTGTCACCCCGACCGCGTAGGTCGCGTGGATGGTGAACGCGGCCGTTGATCTGAGGGAGGAGACCGGCATGAACGCAATTGCGACAGAACGTCATGGCTCTGGATCATCGGCAGCGGTCGTGCGGCGGTGGCGCCGCCTCGCGTGGCTCGTCCTGCTGATCGCCGACGCCGGGTTGCTCGCGTGGGGTGCGGGGGCAGCAGCGATACCCGGACACCTGCTGGGACCAGGGGGGGCGCCGATCCTGCCCGCCGGCTACGAGGGCTACAGCGGGGGCTCGTGGCATCATCTCGTAGCCACATCTCCCAAGGCGGCCGGGTACATCACGTTGGTCTTCCGCATGTACGGCGTGTACATCGTCGCCTTCGGTCTGTTGGCGGTCGCGATAGCCGCCACCGCGTTTCGCCGCGGCGACCGTTGGGCCTGGTGGGCCCTCCTGGTAGGCAACACCGTCGCGTTCGTCTCCGCGATGACGTACGACAGGATCGTGGGGGCGATCGGGCCGTTCGAGTGGTCTGAGTACCTCGGCCTCGCCCTGATATACGGGACGCTCGCCGTCACCGCCCCGGTTCGAACGGGCACGCGGGCGGTTCGATCTCCAGTCCAGCAAAGGAGAACCCATGTCGGATCTTCTCGCGCATGACGTGCTGGTGATATCCCAGAAGGCGAAGATCATCGAGATGACCGACGAGTACCGCGTCTTCGACACGGCGGGGACAGAGATCGGCACGATCCGCGAGGTGGAGCAATCGGCGACCAAGAAGGCCGTCCGCTTGTTCAGCGGGGTCGACCAGTTCCTCACCCACAAACTCGGCGTCTTCGACAACGATGGACGGCGGGTGTTGATGCTGGAGCGCCCGGCGAAGCTCATGAGGTCCAAGATCAAGGTCTCCGATGCCGAAGGGACCGAGCGCGGCGCGATCCTGCAGGAGAACGTCGTCGGCAAGAAACACTTCGCGCTCATCGACGGCAGGGGCGACCGAATCGGCTCGATCGACGGCTTGAACTGGATGTCCTGGGCCTTCACCATCCACGACGGCACCGGCGCGGAGGTCGGGCGGATCACGAAGGAGTGGGCGGGGATCCTGAAGGAGGGATACACCACCGCGGACACGTACACCCTTCAGATCGAAGCGGAGGTCTCCTCCGACCTCCGACTGCTGATGGTCGCATCGGCGGCAGGCCTGGACGTGGCGCTCAAGCAGGACGACCGCGGGGGCTGGGGGTTCGGCGGGGTCGGCTAGGTCCCGCTCGCTTCGACCACCGTTCGAGGCTGGGCTGAACGGGTCCCTCATCTCGTGCTTCTCCCATTCGATCCGTTTCGTCCTCACCCCGGAACCGCGGGATCCGGAGCCCAATCCACCACTATGGGGGGTGGCATGAACGAGCTCGGGATCCTTCTCGGCCTCACCGCCGCCCTCAGCTACGGCGCCTCGGATTTCATGGGTGGGATCGGCGGACGCCGAACGTCCGTGGGAGCGGTGCTGGTAGCCCAGCAGCCTTTCGCACTCGTGGCGATCATCGGCGTGTGGGCCGCGTATCGGCCCTCGTCCCCGACGGCCCAGGCCCTCGAGTGGGGTGCCCTGAGTGGCCTGGGGAACAGTCTCGGCACGATCGCCCTGTACCGCGGGCTCGCCGTGGGGCGGATGAGCGTGGTCGCACCGTTGTCCGGTGTCCTGTCGGCGCTCATCCCGGCGGTCGTAGGGATCGCGCTCGGTGAACGCCTCCCGATGGGCGAAGCGGCCGGGGTGGTTTTGGCCGGACCGGCCATCGCGCTGGTGTCCCTGACCCCTTCGCCCGAGGTCGGCCGGCGATCCGGGGTGTGGGAGGGTCTGGCCGCCGGGATCGGATTCGGATTGCTCTTCGTCGCGCTGGATCGGGCCGGGACGGCGAGTGGCGCCTGGCCGCTCCTGCCCGGCCAGATCGTGACGGTGGCGGTCGCACTGCCCGTCGGTTTGTGGATGTCCCGGAACGGCCCGAGCCGTCGACGGGCAGTCCCCTACGGCGCGGCGGCCGGCGGGCTGAGCGCAGTGGCGACGCTTTCCTTCCTGACCGCCGCCGGGCACGGCAAGCTCGCCGTGGTCGCCGTCCTCACCGCCCTGTTTCCTGCCGTCACGATCATCCTGGCCCGGGTGATCCTCCGCGAGCGGTGGACCCGGGTGCAGAGCGTGGGGCTGGTGGCCGCCGCCCTGTCCGTCGTGCTCATCAGCGTCAGCTCCGGGGGCGGATAGACCATCGCTTACGGAACCGGTCCGGCGATCGGTTGGAGCCGCGGACTGCGGGCTCACGATCGGGTCACATCGCGATGGCGATGAGACCTGACCGTATTCGACGAACGTGCTCAGCGCCTCCATGATCGAAGGGTTCACCACTCGTTCCAGCCGGCCCCCTCCCAGATCGTGACCTCCGGTCTGAGAGAAGTATTCCTGGATCTGCGGGTTGGCCGAGAAGGCCTGGACGGCCTGGGCTGACTCCCATTCGTCGGGATGGATCCTCTCCTGAGACCGAGGCCCTGTATCTCGAGATTCTTCGCTCGGCGTGAGGCGCGTTTCGGCCCATTCGGCGCATTGCCCAAGGACCGTGGATTCGAACTCACGAGGGCTCGGTCAATTCCGTGAGTCCAGTGAGCCCCCCTCCGATCGCGGCAGCCCCATCCGATGTCCTCGCGGTCGGTCAACGACGGGGGTCGGCAGTGTCCACATCCACAACCACCTCAACCGGAACGCCGCGCCGCAACGTGTCGAGGGTGATGCACAAGCGCTCGACCGCCCGGGCGAGTTGCTGGGCCATCCAGGACGGTGTCTCCGGGGTCGTGCGCAGCTTCGCCTCGAGTCGCATCGCCTGAAACCCGACCGGCACATCGTGGTCGATGTCGAGCGCGCCGCGGACATCGAGACTGCCGCTCACCTGGACGGCCACCTCCTCCTGCGCAATGCCTATGAGCGCGGCGATCATCCGAAGCGTGCCGTCGAAGCAGGTGGCAAGGGTGCCGCAGAGCATCTCGCCCGGGTTGGGCGCGTCGTGGAGTCCGCCCACCGCCCGATCGATCCCGGTCAGCCACTCGACGGCATACGGACGATCGGGCGCCGCGAGGTTCTCCGGAACGACTGTGACGTGAAACGGATCACGGCCGCTGGCGGGCCCGGTCCGCGCAAGCTTGTGGATCGTCGCCGCCTCCGGCCGCTCCGCGTACAAGGCTCGAAGTTCGGCCTGTCGGGCCCGCACGGACGGGAGGTTATCGGCCCCACCGGTCGCCGCTTGTACGGACGGTCGTCTATCCATCGGGGCCTGGAATGTACGCTCGTTCGTATAGACTTGTCAAGTCTGAGGTCGGAGGACTCGTATGAACCAGGGACCAGATCAACCCGCCCGGGCTCGGCGGCGTGCCCCAGGCGAGCGTTCCCGGAGGCGGGCCGTGGAACATGCCGCTCGGCTCGCCACCATCGAAGGCCTCGAGGGCCTGTCGATCGGCCAGCTCGCCCAGGCGACGGGAATGCCGAAGAGCAGCATCTACGTGCTGTTCGGCTCGAAGGAGGAGCTACAGCTCGCCACCGTGGAGGCAGCCCGGGAGAGCTTCGTCGCCGAGATCGTCCTGCCCGCGCTCTCCTCGAGCGAACCCGGCCGGGAGCGGCTGCTCGCGCTGTGCGAGGGCTACCTCTCCTACGTCAAGCGGCGCGTCTTCCCGGGCGGGTGCTTCTTCGTGGCCGCCTCGGCCGAGCTCGGCGCCCGGCCGGGACGGGTTCACGATCTCGTGGCTCGCTATCAGCAGGAGTGGCGGGACCTGCTCGAGCATGAGGCCCGCGACGCTGCCGGGCGCCGAGAGCTGGACGGCGCGGACCCCTCGCAACTCGCCTTTGAGCTGGGCGTGATCCTCGCGGGGACCAACATCGTCTCGGTCATTCACTCTGACGACGGAGCGATCGAACGAGCCCGGACGGCCATACACCGGCTTCTCGAGGCGCGGTCCATTGCGCCCGGGCCCACACGGCCGACGTCCGCATGACCCTGCAAACATTTCGCCACACCGAAGTCGTGCGGGCGCAACGGAACCGGGCTGCCGTGTCCTAGCACCGTGAGCAGGCGACTAGCCATGACATCCTGCAAACATCCAGCCGGAAGGCGTTCACTGCCGGGTCCTCTCGCGTCTACCTCTGGTAGACGCGCGACGGGCACTTCCGCAGCGTCGCTGCTATTCCCTGAGACACCCGACTTCTTCCGACGCGCGGTGGCCGTGGTGTGAGGGCGGGCGGATGTCGCATCTACGTGACAGGATCGGCAACCTTCGCGGGTGAGCAACACGAGTACGCAACGATCATCTACGAGCGCAAAGCGGCAAGAGCCTCTCAGCGCCAATCCGGGAAAGTCGCTTCCCCCACGCCCTCGACCGGTAGCGAGGTGACGCCTGACCCATCCGCTCGCATCACGAAGAGCCCTCCGGCGGAGAAGACGATGTAGCGGCTGTCCGGAGACCACGCCGGCGTTTCCCCGCCAGCACTCGTCAAGCGTTTCACACCCGACCCGTCCGAGCCCATCACATAGATGTCCCTGGAGTTGTCCGAATGATCTCGATCCGAGGCGAAAAGGATCGAGCGGCCGTCGGGCGACCACGCCACCTGCCCGCCGTCCCCCACCCCCGAGAGGTCCTCCACCCGCGAACCGTCGACGTCGACGATGGACATCAGGGGCCCCCCGGAGAGATTGGAGTTGAAGGCGATCCGTTTGCCATCGGGCGACCACGACGGGTACTCGCCATAGTCGGTGTTGGGCAAGCTGCGCTGTTCGGATCCATCAGCGTTCATGACCGCGATCCGGCTCCTGCCCGAAGGCCCGCCGCCGGGCGCGTAGGCGATCATCGAGCCGTCGCGAGACCAGGCCGGGAAGCCGCCGTCCCGGGTCAGCCGGTGCTGCCCCGATCCATCGGCATTCATGACCCAGAGCTGGGGATGCCCGTGGGGTTCGGATCGATAGGCGATGAAGCGCCCGTCGGGCGACCACGTCGGCTGGAACTCGGGCCAGGGTGAGCGGGTGAGGCGCCTGAGTCCGGTGCCGTCCGCGTTGACGGACCAGACATCCTGGAAGTTGTCGAAGACGATCCGGCCGGAGAGTGAGGTGAGGTCGATCGGCGATCCGGTCAGCGCCTCCGTGGTCGGTGAGGGGACGATTCCCGAACCCGACGGCACGACGGGCGAACCCGACGCCCCGCCGCTGCCCGCTCCCGAGCAGGCGGCGAGCAGGATGAGGGCCAGGACCGCGGTCGCCACGCGCATACCTCCTCTACGCCACGATCCGATATCGGGTTCCGTGCCGTGTCGCTCACCGGGAGGCCCAGTGCCGTCTCGAGGACCATGGACCGTGCCGGCGGATCAGCTCGGTCTTCAACAGCCCGATCGCGGACTCGGCTATCACGTTGTCAAGCTGTCGCCGACTGAGCCGACCGACGGCACGATCGCCAGGGAGCGCTCACGGTTTCATCGCGTGCACCGTTTCGTGTGAACTCTCGCCAGGCCGCATGGGTCCCGGCCGTAGCAGAATCCCGCCAGGGGGATCCATGTGGCATGAACCGGCCGCTCCACGTGGTGGGTGAGGTCCAAGACCCGGGGGAGGATGCGAGCGCTCCACCCTCGGAGGCCGAGGCGGAGACCGGCCTGAGCTTCGAGGACTTCGTCGTGGCGAACCACGCGCGGCTCTACAGCGCCCTCTGCCTGCTCACCCGGGATCGGTTCGAGGCGGAGGAGATCGCACAGGAAAGCTTGGTCCGGGTGCTCGAGCGCTGGGACCGTGTGCGATCGCTCCCGGACCCGACCGGATACCTGTTCCGGACGGCGATGAACGTGTTCCGCAAGGGGTACCGCAGGGCGCTGCTCGCGCTCCGCCGGGCCACCTTCCTGGCCCCGCGCGACCAAGGCTTCGAACAGATCGAAGACCGCGAGGTCGTGCTGGGGGCCATGGCCACTCTCCCGACCGACCAGCGGGCGGCGCTGGTCGTGACGTCCTTGCTCGGCTACCCCTCCGAGGAAGCGGCCCGCATCCTCGGGATCAAGCCCTCGACCGTGCGGGCGCGCGCGACGCGGGCACGCGCGGCGCTCCGCGAAGCGATCGGTGACCCACGGTGATCGACGAACGAGAAGCCCTCGAGCGCGCCCTGAAGCGGTTCCCTCCGGAGCCCGGGATCGTGGACCGCGTCTATCAGCACCGCCGTCGGAAGGACCGGAACCAGCGGATCGGCGCGGGATTGGTCACCGTCGCGGTGGTCACCGCGGTGGCGGTGCTTCTGGCGAACGCGTTCGGCTCCCGGAGCGTGGTCCCGACCCACCCCACGCCCGTGCCCCCTCACCCCGCCCCGAGCGTTCTCCCTGCCTACCACCACAACGGGGACATCGCGGTGTATGGGATGGCCGGCAGCTACGACCGCCTCTGCGCACGCTCGGCATCCATGGGGGGGCCCGTCCAGCACGGCTGCGCGATCTTCGAGGTCAACCCGGCCACCGGACACGAGGCGCCGCTGCCGATCGGTGGGATCGGAGCCCCGGGCTCCGAGAACACGCCCACCGACCTCACGTGGTCGCCCGACGGCATGGAGCTCGCGTACGTGCGGCTCGACGGCCGGCTGACGATCTTCCACCTTTCCACCGGCCGCTCGGAAGACATCTTCCGGTGCCCGCCGCACACGTGTGAGCTCGCATGGTCGGCCGACGGAACGACGATCGCGATCTCGAACGGCGCCGGGATCGACCTTGTCAGCCCCGACGGAACCGAACAGGCGAGCCTGGAGCCACTCGGCTCGGGCGCGCACATTGGGGCTCCGGCGTGGTTGCCGGACGGGCGCCGGATCGCCTTCGTCGACGGTTCTGGCCTGTACGAGGTCGACCGCACTGGGGCGCATCTGAGGCACCTCGGCGACATCCCGAAGCGCGCCTATGCGCAGGCGTTCTCACCGGATGGGTCGAGGATCGCGTACCTCGTGCGGCAAGACTGCAGCAGGTCGGCTGAGACGGCTTGCCCGGTCACGCTCACCGTGGCACCGACCGATGGTTCGAGCGCGGGCAGTGTTCGAGCCGTGGGGAAGTGCGCGTGCCTTGGATACAATCCCGGACTCGGCTGGTCGCCGGACGGGAAGAAGCTTGCCCTCGTGGTCCCCGGGGCCCCCCTCATGAGGAACGCCGACGGGATCGAGCTGGTGACCGTGTCTGTCGACGGGGAGTGGGGGGACCCGGCGTGGCGCCCGGTGCCGTGACCTCAGGGTAGAAGAGGATGCATTAGATTGAGCTTGAGCGGAAGGAGAGGGGAGATGAGGAAGCGTCTAGTGATGATGGTGGCGATCGCAGCGGCATTGGCCGCGGCGATGGTGGGTATCGCGGTGGCTCAGGGACGGCATCAGGTGTCGCCACGATCCGACGAGGTGATCCACGTGGTGCTGCCGTCGACCGGCGGGCACATCCAGTTCCTGGACTTCGAGCACGACGGGCTGGGCTTCGGCGATCAGCTCGTCTCGGTGGGACCCATCCTCCACGAGGACCAGAACGAGCGGGTGGGGACCTACTATGGCACCTGCTGGATCGGGAGCAAGCGGTATCACGATGGCAGTCCCCTCGACTGCACCTACGTCCTGAAGTTCGCCGACGGGAACATCACGACCCAGGGACTGGACCCTCACGGGCCGAGCGACGTGTTCTTCTCGGTCACCGGCGGGACCGGCGCCTACGACGGAGCGAACGGCCAGGCAGAGTACATCGACACCACGCAGACCGATGTGATCATCAGCCTGGACGAATAGCTAGCCGGGAGCCACGGTCGGGGTGCCGGTGGATGATCGGATGAAGCCGTGCACCGCCAACGATCACCGGCGACCGGCACCACGGATGGACCATGCTCGATCACCGATCCCGCCGGGGACATCATCACGATCCCCAGACCCTCAGATCGGTTGGCCGATCGCGAGCAGGTTGCCCTCGCTGTCCCTGAACCAAGCGGCTCGTTCGCCGACGCCCTTGCTCGGATAGTTGTCCGGAACCTCCGCGAGGCCGTCGACCGTCCTCAGGCCCGGCAGGTCGTACTCTTCGAACGCCACGCCTCGAGCCTTGAGCTGCGCGACGGTCTCCTCGATGTCGTCCACCTCCCAGGCCATCTGTGTGTGTGACCCTGCGGGAGCACCGTCAGATTGGAACAGGGCGAACTCGCCGCGCGCACAGCGGTAGAGGAGACCGCCGGGCCGCTCCTCTACGGGCTCGAGTCCGAGCTTGTCGGCGTAGAACGCTCGCGCCCGATCCAGATCCTGCGCCGGCAGTCGCGTCGACACGCCGCCGTTTTCGAGCATGATGGCGATCCTCCCTGTCTCACGGTTGGGCCCAAGCCGACGATCGAACATGTTTCGGACGCGTCATCGCAGGATCGCGAAGGCCCGGACCGGGAACGTTCCCATGCCCTCGACGAGCTGGGGCACGGCGAAGAACTCGAACCCCTCCTCCGGAAGCTCCTCGAGGCCGGTGAGATGCTCGATGATCGGAATCCCCGCCGCGAGGAGGGCCGAATGCACCGGCCGCTCTCCCGTCTGCGTTCCATCGATGTTCACGGAGTCGATACCGACGAGGGTGGGACGGGCGGCGACCAGGGCGTCCGCCGCCGCGGCGGTGAGATAGGGGTGTCCCTGCTCGCCGTAGCGGTCCGACCCCCAATGGTGTGACCAACCCGTTCGGAAGAGGACGGCCCGCTCTGAAATCTGGAGGGCCTCCCACGTTCCGGGACCGATCGCTGGACCCGCGGCATCGACCACAACTCCGGGGACCGCCGCCACCAACTCGAGTGGTAGGTCTGCGATCCCCCAGCCATCCCGGTACCGATGGGCCGGCGTGTCCAGGTATGTCCCCGTGTTCGCGACCATCGAGATACGCGCGATGCGAAACTCCGTCCCCGGGGAATAGCGTGTCCGGGAGTCTTCCCACGTGAGGTACTCCCCGATCTCGGGTCCCGGCAGCCCGGGATACGTCACCATCCGATCCCGGATCACATGACTCAGCTCGATGAACCGCATACCCGCACCATATCTCTCGGGAGCCGGCCTTTGGGGCGTCGTCAGCCCCGGAGGAGCCGGTCGATGACGTTCCTGAACTCCTCCGGCGAGAACTGGAGCGTGGCATCCCCGACCTCGAGCTCGGCCCGCTGCACTCCGGGAACACCGGAAGGCTGGAACGAGAGCGTCCAGATGCGTTCCTCCCTGGCCAGGCGCACCACGGCGGCCTGCAGCGCCCCCGGCTCCCGGCGCAGGAACAGATGCATCATCGTCGTGTGAGGCGGATCGGGCAGGACGTCCGCGCCTGGGAGGTCGCGGAGCGCCTCCGCGATCTGCAGGGCGTGTTGCCGGTAGGCGGGCATTCGCGGGAACCGGGTCCGCAGGCCGTTGAGCCCTGAGGCGGCGAGCGGCCACAGGCCGTAGAGCGTGCCACCATGCCGTCTCCGCCACTCCCGAACGTCCGCCATGACGTCCTCCGGCCCGGCCACGCTCGCGCCGGCCAGTGCCCCGAGTTGCTTGTAGAACGACACGTAGACGGTGTCGAAGGGCTCCGAGATCTCGGCGAGCGAACGGCCGTAGAACGACTCGCACCCCCACAGCCGCGCGCCGTCCATATGGACCGCGGCCCCCCGGCTCCGGGCCCACTCCGCCTGCGAGACCAGCTCTTCCCAGTCGGGGAGCTGGCCACCGATCTCCCGGGCCGGAAGCTCGAGAAGCAGCGCCGCCGGTGGCTCCGAGACGCTCCGGAGGTCATCGAGCGTGAGGAGGCGGGAGGACTCCCCCACCGGTCGGCCGTGGAGCCGGTGGAGGCGTTCGTACCCTCGCCCTTCGAAATGATCGAGATGGCAGGTCGGGTGGAACAGGATGGTCCGGCGGCTCCGGCGATCGGCGTGAACGCGCAGCGCGATCTGCTGCGCCATCGTCCCGCTGGGCAGGAACACGGCCACCTGCTTCCCCAGGATCGAGGCGACCTCGCGCTCGAGCTCCTCGACGACGCCGCCCTCACCGTAGACGTCGGGAGCGGCGTCCTGTGGGATCTCCGCGAGGTAGTCGGCCGGGGGGCGCCATCCGTGCCAGTGCAGGAACCGGGTGCAGGCCCGCCGAAGGGAGTCCAGCTCCTCGGGCGAGATCTCCGCGACTGCGTGGTCGGTTGTCATGCCGGGCCCCCCTGCGACGGAGCGAGCGAGTCTATCCGCTCGGATTCACCGGAACCGTGGAACCGGTGCCGTCCAACGTGCCTGATAGTCTCGCGATCCGCATGTCGTCGAACACCTCCGACATCGCCCGGGTCAACGGGATCCGGCTCGGCTACCAGGTCTTCGGTGAGGGCCGGCCGCTCGTCCTCCTGCACGGCGGCTTCGGGTCGGTGGAGATGTTCGGCCCCAACCTGGAGCTCCTCGCCGCGGGGCGCCGGGTCATCGGCGTGGACCTCCAGTCGCATGGGCGCTCGCCCGCCGTCGACCGGCCGATGCGGTTCGAGACGATGGCCGACGACATCGCGGCCCTGGTCCGCAGCCTGGGGTTCGAACGGGCCGCGATCATGGGCTTCTCCCTGGGCGGGGTCCGGAGATGGCCGGTCCCCTGATGCAGACCCCGATGTACCAGGCCTATCAGGAGATCGCCCCACGGGTCGAGGACTGGCCGGTGCTCGTGGGACAGCTGACCGAACTGCTGAAGGTCGACTACGACTGGTCGGCGGAGATCTCCGGGCTGTCGATGCCCGTCATGCTGGTGATCGGCGACGCGGATGGGTTGCCGCCGTCCCACGCGGTCGAGTTCTTCGGCCTGCTCGGCGGCGGCCGGCGGGACGCCGGCTGGGACCGCTCCGGGATGACCCCTCACCGCCTGGCGATCCTGCCGGGCGTGACCCACTACGACATCAACGCCGTACCGGCGCTCGCCGCCGCCGTCATCCCGTTCCTCGACGGTGCGTAGGGTCGGGACCGATCGACTGGATCAGATCGGGGGTCAATTCGCGGAGGTCGCTCAGCACCGCGACCGCCTGCCGCAGGTCGGCCTGTTCCACCGGATATCTGGGCTGCGGCACGGCGATGGCACGCATCCCGGCCGCCATTGCGGACCGCAATCCATTGGTCGAGTCCTCGACGGCCACGCACGACGCCGGCCTGACATCGAGACCCTCGACGACCGCCAGGTAGACGTCGGGAGCGGGCTTCCCTCGCGGCACCTCCTCGGTGGACACGGTCACGAGGAATGCTCGCGCGAGCTCGGACGCGGCGAGAACCGCTTCGATGAGCCGGCGGGGGGACGAGCTGGCCAGTCCAAGCGGCCATCGATCGGCGAGGCGCCGAACCGCGTCCGGAGCTCCGGGCATGAGCGGGGGGTCGCGCGTCAGCCGCTCAGCCACCCGGTCGATGACCAGCTCGGCGACACGCTCCGAGGGCAGGTCGACGCCAAGCTCGTCGCTCAGGTAGCGCGCCCATTCGCCGGTGCTCATCCCCATCAGCCGGGATTGCGCGTCCCCTGCCCAGTGGCCGCCGTACTCCTCGACCAGCGCACGACGGACCTCCTCCCACACGGGTTCGGAGTCGACCAGCACCCCGTCCAGATCGAACACAACCGCGTCGACCACGTTCGTCCGGCCCACCCTGTCTACCTGACGACGCGGTACTTGACGTGCGTGACGCCGGGAGCCTCGATCGCTCGCATCTGCTCGAGCCTCGGGTTGCCGACGTTCTCGAGGAGCCGCTCGCCGTCACCGAGCAGGATGGGGACGATGTGGAGCTCGAACTCATCGACCACCCCGGCGGCGAGGTACTGCTGCACGACGTTCGCGCCTCCACCGATCAACACGTCCTGAGCGCCCGCGGTCTGCCTGGCCCGCTCGAGCGCGAACTCGATCCCCTCGGTGACGAAGACGAACGTGGTGCCTCCCTTCATCTCCAAGGGTTCACGTGGATGGTGGGTGAGCACGAAGACCGGCGCATGGAAGGGAGGATCGTCTCCCCACCAGCCGTTCCATGGGGGGTCGTCGCGCCACGGGCCCGGTCCGCCCCCGAACATGTTCCGGCCCATCACGACAGCCCCGACGTTCGACTGGGCCTCCTCGATGACGGGCGTGCTCGCGTTGACCTTGCCGCCCTCCTGGCCCTGCTGCCTGCGCCACGCCTCGAGCTCGAAGACCCACCGGTGGAGATCCACGCCGCCCACGCCGAGCGGGTTCTCCACGCTCTGGTCGGGGCCGGCGACGAATCCATCCAGCGATACGGCAACTTGAAACCTGAGCTTGCCCATCGAACCTCCTCTCACGGGCGCTAGTCGGGTGGCGGCCGGCCCCAAAAGCTGCCAGCTCGAGCTCGGCCTTCGCGAACTCCCCCCCACATCAGCATGCCCACAGCATGCAGCATCGTAGGTTGGCTCCTCAGTTGTCGCGTGAACGTCGTCATCGGGCTCGATGCTCGGTGGTCCGCGGTTCGGTAGGCTCTGTCCGGACAACCGGATGGCGGCGACCCTGCGCGAGGTCTGACTTGACCTCCCGTGCGATCGGAGTAGCGTCGTGGCTCGATCCATAGAGGAAGGAGATGACATGTCCACAGAAGAGGTTGAGCGCGTCGACGATCAGGGGATGGCAGCCTGGGAAGCCCACGACGCCGAGGGCTTCGCGAACATCTTCGCCGCCGATTTCGTGCTGAACGACGTGGGGATGCCCCAGCCGATCACGGACAAGGATGGGGCTCGTGCCTATGCGCAGGCGTGGTTCACCGCGTTCCCGGACATGTCGGTGAAGCAGGCGAATCGGGTGGCCTCCGACGACGCCGTGGCCGCCGAGGTTCAGTTCACCGGCACGAACAGTGGCCCAATGATGATGGCGGGTAAGGAGATTCCGCCCACCGGCAAGAGCGTGATCGGCCGGGGGGCGTATTTCGCTCGCGTTCAGGATGGGAAGGTGGTCGAGTTCAACTCGTACCCGGACATCGCCGGGATGATGATGCAGCTGGGCTTCATGCCCGAGATGTGACAAGCGGGCCGAACACTGAGCTGGCGATATGGGCGGGTCCTGCTGTCCGGGCGATTACCACCGATTCTTCAGCGAGCGGTTCGCCCGAAGGCTTGCCAGGAAGTACCAGAAGCGCGGACTCGACAAGACCACGCGGAAGATGGCGGATTTCCTTCGGGATCGCGGCATCGAGGGCGCCACCGTCCTCGAGATCGGCGGTGGCGTCGGCGAGATCGAGATCGAGCTCCTGAAGGCGGGTGCGGCACGGGCCCAGAATCTGGAGCTCTCGCCCGGATATGAGGAGGAGGCGCGCAAGCTCGCGGAGGAGGCGGGTCTGGGAGGGCGGGTCGACTGGCGAATCCACGACATCGCCGAGGACCCCGAGGCGGTCGAGCCGGCCGACATCGTCGTCATGCACAGGGTCGTGTGCTGCTACCCGGACTACGAGCGACTGCTTGGAGCGGCTGCCGACCACGCGCGGCGCGCGCTCGTCTTCAGCTACCCGCCGCGAAATGGGGTCTTCCGTGCTTTCTACGGCGTTTTCAACTTCGTGATGCGGCTGATGCGCAGCAGCTTTCGCGGCTTCGCCCACCCTCCGGGCGCGATGCTCGCCGTGCTCGAGGGCCGCGGACTGCGGCGGACGTATGACCACCACACCGGAATCTGGCGCGTCGCCGGGCTCGAGCGGGCTTCCTGACGGCGTTGCTCGGACCTGGCGAAGATACAGGCAGGCCGAGGCATGTTGGCTGACCCAGGGATCGAGCCGATCCGGGAGACCGTGACCGTTCGCTGTCCTCCCGACCGCGCCTTCGAGCTCTTCACCGAGCACATGGGCACGTGGTGGCCGGTGGAGGCGTACTCGCGGAAGGTGAGCGAGCTCGAAGGCGAGGACGTCGAAGTCGAGCGGCTCGAGTTCCAGGCCCGCCTGGGTGGGTCGGTCCTCGAGCACCTCTCCGACGGCAGGGTCCTCCCCTGGGCGCTGGTCACGGGTTGGGATCCGCCGGACAGCGTCGTGATGGCGTGGCGACCTCACTCCAGCCCGGAACCGCCCACCGAGTTGGAGGTCACGTTCACCATCCGAGACGGCGGCACGCTGGTCGGCCTGGAGCATCGGGGATGGGAGCGGCTGTCCGAGGACTTCCGCAAGAGCCTGTACGACATCTACGCTCGCGGTTGGATCACCACGCTGGGGCGCTTCGCCGCCGCCGCCGACGCAGTCAGCGAGTAGTCGGCAGGTGAGGGCGGCCGAAGCCGCCCCGAACGGTGGCGGGGCTCGGGCAGGTGCCGGTCCACGGTCCGCACGGAGTCGCCGGACACGAGCCAGAACTGGCCGGTGATGCCCATGGCCAGCCGACCGAACCCCTTGGCGGGGCGAGCGAGGCGTTCAGGCTCAACGGAACGGTCGCATCTTCGATGAGTATCGAACCCAGGCATCGAAAGCGCAAGGCGCCGCACCCTCGGACTTCCGGAAGGCTCCTCCACCGTAGAATGGATCGACAGAGGTCCCGAAGATGAACGATCGTCCCGATGTCCTGTTCGTGTGCGTCCACAACGCCGGTCGGAGCCAGATGGCCGCTGGCTTGCTCGACCGCTACGCGGGAGGCAAGGTCCATGTGCGTTCAGCGGGAAGCACGCCGGCCGATCGGATCAATCCGGCCGTGGTCCAGGCCATGGCCGAGGTCGACGTGGACCTGTCGAAGGAGTTCCCCAAGCCGCTCACCGACGGGGCCGTCCGTGAGGCCGACGTGGTGATCACCATGGGATGCGGCGACGCCTGCCCGATCTATCCGGGAAAGCGCTACCTGGACTGGGACCTCCCGGACCCCGCCGGAAGATCGCTCGAGGAGGTCAGGCCGATCCGGGACGAGATCGATCTCCGCGTCAGAGCGCTCTTGGCGGAGCTCGTCGCGGTCAGCTCCTAGAGGCCCGCGCGTGACGACGCAAGAGGAGAAGGGTGCGGCGTTTCGGGCGCTGCACGCCGGGGAGCCGTTCGTCATCCCCAACCCGTGGGACGCGGGGTCGGCTCGGGTCCTGGCCGCGCTCGGCTTCAAGGCGCTGGCCAGCACGAGCTCGGGGTTCGCCTTCACGCTCGGGCGCCTCGATGGCAACGTGACGCTGGACGAGGTCCTCGAGCACGTCACGGCGCTCGACCGGGCGACCGACCTTCCCGTCTCCGCCGATCTCGAGAACGGCCACGGCGCAGAGCCGGAGGCCGCGGCGCTGGCGATCACCCGGGCCGCTGAGGCCGGCGCCGTCGGCGGGTCCATCGAGGACTGGGATCCGGCAGGCATCATCTACGAGCTCCAGCACGCCGCGGAGCGAGTCGCCGCCGCCGCCGAGGCAGCCCACCGGCTGCCGTTCCCCTTCATGTTGACCGCGCGGGCGGAGAACCACATCCGCGGGCACCCCGACCTCGACGACACGATCGCGCGCCTCCAGGCGTACGAGGCGGCCGGCGCCGACGTGCTGTACGCGCCCGGCCTGCGAACCCCTCAGGAGATCGGCATGGTCTGCGACGCGGTGTCCAGGCCGGTGAACGTGCTCGCCCTTCGAGGGATGACCATGGCCGAGATCGCGAACGCCGGAGCGCGGCGGGTGAGCGTCGGAGGCAGCCTGGCGTGGGTGGCGGTCAGCGCCTTCGCCGCAGCGGCCAGCGAGATCCGCGATGGCGGCGACTTCTCGGTTCTCGGTTCGAGCCCGCAACTCAGCGAATGGTTCGCGTAGCGGAGGTTGCCAGGCAGGGCCTCCGGAGGATCAGCTGGCGAACTCGATCTCGGCGGTCTCTCCCCAGGTCGAGTCGAAGCTGACGCCGAAGGCCTCCACGTGCCCGGACCCCTGGCCCAGCCCGAGGCTCGGGCCCATCCCGAAGGCGGAGCTCACCAGCGTCGTCGGCGTTCCGGCGAAATCGTGGAACGGCTCGAAGGTGAGCTCGCCGTGTCCCTCGACTGACGCGGTCGGCGTCTCGCCGTCGGAGAAGGTCACCCGGGCCCGTTCCAGACCCAGGTACTTGCTGAACAGCCCGGCGAAATCGCCCCAGGGGCCGCCGTCCTTGCCGGTGAAGATGGCCTCGAAGGCGGCGGCCTGCTCGTCCGAGGCCTCCGTGTCGGCGATGATCCCGATCTGCCAGTTCCCGGCGCTGGGCTTGTCCGGGAAGGTGTAGAACAGAGCCACGTTCTGGCCGGACAGATCCACGTCGTCCTTGTGCCCCTCTCGGATGCTCAGAACCAACCAGCCGCGGCACTCCCCGCCCGGCCCGTTGGGCGGTAGATCCACGTTGCACGGGCAGATGTCGTGGCAGTGGCAGTTCCCCAGGTAGGTGCCTCGCAGCAGGTAGGCCATCCCCTCCTCCTTCTCGCTGCTCCCCAAGAGGTCCCGACCGGTGCATCCTAGTCGCGATCCGTCGTCGCGGCTGAAGCCCCGGCGTCGGGGTGGCAAGGGACACTCGGCCTCGACATAATTCGAGCCGATGTCCACCGCACCGGCGGTGTCGCCAGCACGGAGATTCGGGCTTTCGGTCAGAGGGCTTGGGCCTGCCTGGGCCGCCCTCGGCGTACTGGCCGGGCTGGCCTGGGTGATCACGCTCCGGCAGGCCCGGGGGATGGGCGTCGGCCCAGGAACCATGGGCATGGCCCTTCCGCTGTTCCTGGCCATGTGGGTGGCGATGATGACCGCGATGATGTTCCCGTCCGTCGCTCCGGTCGCCGTGCTGTGGGTCCGAGCCATCACTCGCCGACCCGACTCCACACCGCAACAGCGAGCCGTCCGATTGGGCGCATTCCTCTCGGATACCTCCTGGCCTGGACGGCGTATGGGCTCGCCGCGTTCGTCGCGTTGCTGGGGACCGAACGCCTGGTGGATCGGTCGCCGGTGGCCGCGAAGTGGTTGGGGGTCGGCCTCTTCGCCGCGGCCGGCATCTACCAGTTCAGCCGCTCAAGGATCTGTGCCTGCGCCACTGCCGAAGCCCGATGATGGCCTTCCTCGGCTATGCCAACTTCAAGGGGAGAGCGCGGGATCTCAAGGTGGGCGCCCACCACGGTGCATACTGCGTCGGGTGTTGCTGGGGCCTCATGGTCGTCCTCGTCGCCGTGGGAGTGATGAACGTGGCGGCGATGGCGGCCCTGGCCGCCATCATCCTCCTCGAGAAGCTCTCACCTCGCAGGGGGATCCTCGAGCGCCTGTTCGGGGTCGCCCTGATCGGATTCGCGGTGGCCGCCGCCGTCCACCCCGGGTTGATGCCCGGCCTGCACGCGGTGACGATGGGCTCGATGTAGGTGTGCTTTACGCGCCGGTCACCTGCCCGAGGGCGAGGATGTTGCCCTCGCTGTCCTTGAAGAACGCTCCCTTCCAACCGCCGAGGTCGGCGACGCCCCGCTCGTCGGTCTTGCCATAGGGCAGGTCGAACTGCTCGAACGTGATCCCCTTGGCTGCGAGGTCGTCCACGGACTTGTCGACGTCGTCCACCTCGAAGGCCATTGCCGTGGCCTGGTTGGTCCCCGCGAACTGGCTCGGGTAGACCCAGAAGAACGTGCCGTTGCCGGCGTCGAACCGGGCCCCGCCGTCGAACTCCATCGCGATCGTGAACCCCAGGGTCTCCTGGTAGAACTTCTTCGCCCGCTCGTAGTCGGACGCGGGCAGCTGCGTGGATACCGAAGCGTTCTGTAGCACGAAACACCACCTCCTCGGCGGGACCCTATCGGGTTCCCGAGGAGCCGACAAGGTCCCCGGGCCGATCGAGGGACGCGGTCAGTCATAGTGGCGAAGCGACGGCCACATGGACGGCCAGGATTGCGGCTGGCCCGAGCAGAGCCAGATGAGCTGGCCCTCCTCGTCATCCTCCAGGCCCCAGGGGTTCCGGAAGGTCGCGGCCAGGCGGACGTTCGAGTAGAACCGCAGGAGATACGACCGCGGGTAGCCGCCGACCACGACCGTCACGGATCTCCCGCCCTCCGGCCGCGGCGGTCCCCACCACCAGTAGGAGTTGTGACCGCTGAACGCTCCCGGAAGTCCGAACGCGGGCCCGTAACGGTCGATGGCCCCGGCTTCCCCGTAATTGCTGGTGAAGGTGACGGCGGTTCGGCGCTGGGCCGGCGGGATGGACCGGTACACGGCCGCCACCCTGGCCACGAACTGCGGCCATCCCACCGTCTCGCCCAGGTTGTAGTTCACGTTCTGGAGGGGCACGTTCGCCAAGGCGGCGGGCGGCAGCACCGGCAGGGCGATCGGCAGGAGGACCAGGAGGGCCACCAGGGTCCAGGCCACCGCGACCCCGCGAGACCGCCACAGGAGCCGCCGCCCAGGAGGGCGAGCCGAGAAGAGCCGCCGCCTGCCCTCCACGACGCCCTCGACGACGACGGCACCCGCGGCCGTCAGGACCACGTAGAGCGGAGCCAGGTAATACGGACGGTCGGGGACGAGCACCAGGAGGAGGACGAACAGGACGGCGTACGCGACGGCGAACGCCCGATACGGCCGGAACAGCTCGTCACGCCACAGGCCCCACAGGCCGGCGATCCATACGGGAGCCAGGAAGGGATTCGGCAGGAGCAGTTGCAGGATCGGGAAGGTGAACACGAACCCGAGACCGCTGTGCTCCGCCCGCAGGTTCCGGTCCATCTCGAGCGTGGGCCAGCCGTGCACGGTCTCCCACACCAGATTCGGCAGCCAGAGCGCCACCGCCAGAGCGGCACCGGCCCAGAGCCAGCGGCTGCGCATTAGACGGGCCCGGCCGTTCGCCACCAGCCCGATGGCAAGTCCGAGCAGCAGGAACAGGATCGTGTGCTTCGCCTCGAGCCCGACGCCCACCACGATGCCCACCGCCAGCCACAGTCGCTCGTCGCCGGTGCGCAGGATCCGGATGATCAGGTAGGACGCGACAGCCCAGGCCAGCGCGTCGTAGATCGTCGGTCCGGACAGGTGGGCGGCCACGATGTACCCGCCGACCGCGGTACAGAGGGCGGCGAAGATCTGCGCGAATCGACCCCCTCCCAGCTGGCGGGCGATGGCTGCCCCGGTGACGACGAGCCCGCCGTCTACGAGGGCGGGGATGATCCGGATCCCGAACGGGGAGTTCCCGAAGAGGAGCCGAGAGAGCAGGATCATGACCACAGACAACGGCGGCTGGTCCACGTAGCCGAAGGCGAGGTGATGGGTGGCCTCGAGGAAATACAGCTCGTCCCGGTGGTAGCCGTCCCGCCCCGCGAACAGCAGGAGCATCCCGACCGTAAGGGCGGCGACGGCGAGTACGGCGGCGGCGGCCGGTGGCGGAGGCGAATGGCGAGCGGGTTCAGCCGGAACCGAATCCACGCGACCCATCATCACCATCTTCGCCGGCGCCCGCACAGCGAAGAGAGTTCTCCGGCTCGAGAGGCGGCACGATCAAGCTCGTGAGCACCGGGAGCGATCCTCGCGACCGACGCTCCTGCCCAGGGCCGAAAATGAGGCCGCGGCCCCTCCGAGGGTCATTCAAGGAGGTCGCGGGGTAAGCGTAGAGGCCTCTGGTAGAGTGCCGGTCCTTGTGGACTGGCGACTCGAACTGGTGCAGGTCCCCGTCTCGGACGTGGACCGGGCGAAGGCCTTCTACACCGAAAAGGCCGGCTTCAACCTGGATCACGACCACAAGGTCAGCGACGAGATCCGATTCGTCCAGCTCACGCCTCCCGGGTCGGCCTGCTCCATCGCCCTGGGGATCGGGCTGGGCGACATGCCGCCCGGGTCCGTCCAGGGCCTGCAGCTGGTCGTCTCGGACATCCACGCGGCGCGCGAGGAGCTCCTCCAGCGAGGGGTCGAGGTCGGAGCGGTCCAGGAGTTCCCGTGGGGCTCGTTCGTGTTCTTCAGCGATCCCGACGGCAACAGCTGGGCGGTCCAGCAGCTGCCTCCCTGGGCCTAGGATCGCAGAGCCCGATCCGCCCGAAGGCGCTTCCACACCGACTTCACGGCGCCAAGCGTGGGATCCGGCCGACCGCACCCGCATCAACCCAGGGGTTGACACGAACGGGGTCGTCAGGCGTCCGGTGGTGCGAGCCCGAGGTCCGGCGTCGGACGCTCCGCGACGGCCTTCAGGCGGCGGAGGGTGGCGGCCACACTCTCGCGGACCCGCTCGGATCGCTTGGTGAGCCGGTAGTAGAGCAGGACGATGCGCGGCTCGTGGCGCATCTCGTAGCTCAGCCTGACCGTCGTGCCTTCGGATGTCGGTTCGAGGTCCCACGTCCAGGTGGTGTTGGGATCGTCGGGGTTGGACCCGACCGCGAAGGCGAACCGGCGGCCTGGATCGGCCGCCGTCACGGTCGACAGGCTCCGCCATCGCCGGACGATCGGCATCCGGTTGATGCTCTCGAACCGGGCTCCGACCGTCGGCCCGGGATCGAGCCAGACGCTGTGGATCACGTCCGGGCTCCACTCCGAGGTCCGGGGTACGTCTGAGATCATCCTCCACACCGTGACCGAGTCGAGGCCGATCGTGATCTCCTGGCTGCCCGCGATGTTCATGAGTTCTCTCCGAGCCGCCGGCGTGGCGTGTCCTTCATCTTGCACGACGACGCGTAGATGGGACCGCCGCTGAGGTAGGAGGGGAGTCCCTGGGCGGCGGCGGCCCCATCCCGCCTCCTTCGTGGGCCGCGTCGTCGTAGGCGCGTCCGTTCCATCACCCGCGCCGGGTCCGCCCGGCGTCAGATGAACAGCGTGATGGCGTCCTGAGCCTCGAGCAGCGCGCTGGTCGCCCCCGCGGGGGGGTCAAGCCCCTCGATCAGGTCCTCATTCGACAGGCCCATCAGGTCCATGGTCATCTGGCACGGGACCAGGTGAACGCCCATCTCCCGGGCCATCTCCATGAGGGCCGTCGGGCTGGCCACCTTGTGGTCCTCGGCCAGCTTGCCCATCATTCGCGGCCCCATGCCCGCGAAGTTCATCTTCGACAGCTTCAGATGGTCGGTGCCGCCGTGGTTCATCGACGAGAGCATCTTCTGCATCCAGTTCTCGCCGGTGAGCCGGTGGGCCCGGCCGTGCTCCTTGTCGTTCTTCAGCAGGGGGAACAGCCCCCAGAACGTGAAGAACACCGTCGTCTGCATCCCCATCGCGGCGCCGGTCGTCGCCAGGATCAGCTGCGGCCACACCTTGTCCAGGTCGCCGCTCCAGGCAAAGATCACCAGCTTCTTGTCCGCCCCTTCTTCGGTCATCGCTTCCTCACCTCTTCCTGATGACGAAACGGAACACACCGTCGTTGGTGGTCTGCTCCACGAGCTCGTTGCCGGTCGAGCGGCACCACGCCGCGAAGTCGGGGACGGACCCCGGGTCGGTGGCCAGGGCTTCGAGCAGCTCCCCCGGCTGGAGCCCCTTGATGGCCATCGCCGTCTACACGATCGGCAGCGGGCAGGACAATCCCTTCAGGTCCAGCGTCAGTGCAATGGTGGTGCTCATGCGTCGGTTCCTCCCTTCGATGCCCGCTCGGGGATCCGGCCCTGGGGGACCGTGACCCAGTACAGGCGGTTGAACAGCCACTTCGCGGCGTGCCAGTGCCAGTGCGGCTGGGGCGGCACCGGCGGGTGCTCGTAGTCGAATCGAAGCGCTGTGGCCTTGCCGTTGCCGGTCTCCAGGAAGCACATGACCCGGCCGCCGTAGTTGGCCTTCGGCGCCGTCCCTCGGATCAAGGAGGCGATCCGGCTCGCAACCACCGGCGCCTCGAAGTGCGCGGTCGACCCGCTCTTGCTGATCGGCAGGTTCGTGGCGTCGCCGAGGGCGAACACGCGCTCGTGCTCGAGGTGCTGCAGTGTCGTTCGGTCGGTGGGGATCCACCCGCCGGCGTCCCCCAAGCCGGAGTCGATGATCACCTGCTGGCCCTTGTGCGGCGGGACCAGGACCAGCAGGTCGTACTCGGCCTTGTCGCCCTCGAGCGAGAGGACGGTGTGGGCGGCCGGGTCGACCGATTCGACGTTGAAGAACGTCTCGAGCTCGATCCCCCGCCGCTCCATGAGCGGCTGAACCAGCTTCGAAGCGGACTCGATGGTGAACGCGCGGTTCAGCGGGGACAGCAGCGTGATCTCGCTCCTGTCCCGAATCCCGCGCCTCCGGAGGTACTGATCGACCATGAACACGAACTCCACGGGCGCCGGCGGGCACTTGTACGGGATGCCGGCGATGCCGACCTTGATGCTGCCGCCGGCGAAGGACCGCAGCGCCTCGCGGAGGCGGAACGCGCCGTCGAGTGAGTAGAAATCGTAGGACCCCTCGATCAGCCCGGGGACCGCCGACTTCACCAGGCGCGACCCCGTGGCCGCCACCAGGTAGTCGAATGGAAGGCTGCCGCCGTGCTCCAGCCTGACGGTGCCGGCCGAGAGGTCGACCCGCTCGGCCGCCTCGACGGCGAGGTCGATGCCCTTGCGGAGCAACGTGCGCTCGTCGCGGGCCAGCCACTGGCCGTTGGCCTGCCCCAGCGCCACGTACAGGAATCCCGGCTGGTACACGTGCATGCCGGTGGGGTCGACCACCGTGATGTGGGCGTCGTTCCTCAGCTCCTTCTGGAGGAGGTTCGCGGCGAGGGTGCCGCCGACCCCTCCGCCCAGGACGACGATCTCGGCAGGCATGGCGGTCTCACCTGGCCTTCCTGATCAGGAACCGGCGGAACCCCTCCTCGGGAACGACCTCGATCAGCTCGTGCTTGGCCTTCCCGACCCACGCCGGGATGTCGGTGGCGGACCCCTCGTCGGAGGACAGGACCTCGAAGACGTCGCCGACTTGGCCCTCGCGGATCGCCCCGATGAGCGACATCCTCAGATGAAGACGATCGGACCGGTGGCGTCGGCCATGAACGCGGCGACGCCCTCGACGTCGTCGACGATCGGGTCCAGGTCGTCCTTCGTGATGTCGAACAGGTCCATGGACAGCGCGCAGGCGTGGATGCCGACCTCGCCCACCAGCTTCGCCTGCTCGAACAGATCGGCCCAGTGCTCCTGCCCGCGCTCCGCAGCCCGGGCCATGGCCGAGGCGCCTTCGACCCCGGCCTCCGGGGCCACGCCGTGGTCCTTGCGGATCGAGTCCTTGCCGAACGCCTCCACCGCCCAGTACTGAAGGAACACGTTCACCTTTCGGCCCATGGCGGCGGCGCCGACCGCGAGGATCGCGGCGGCGCCCAGCTTGTCGTCGGTGCCGGAGAACAGCACCAGGGAAAGCGTGTCGTCCATGCCACCCTCCTTCCTCATGGCCCGAGAGTGGCAGCGCCGAATCCCGGCTCAGGGGGCCCGACGGCCCCGGGCCGCAGGGCCGAAGGGCCCATATACCCTGGGGGGTACCCCATGTCATGCTGGGTCCACGAGGGGGGACAGGAGGCCTGTGAGATGAGGTTCGAAAACGAGGTCGTTCCGGAGGCACTCGACCGGTTGCGCCGGGCCGAAGGGCAGCTGGGCGGGATCATCCGGATGATCGAGCAGGGCCGGGACTGCGAGGCCGTCGTCCAGCAGCTCGCGGCCGTCGGCAGGGCGGTGGACCGGGTCGGCCTCAAGCTCCTCTCCGGCCAGCTGCGTCAGTGCCTGGCCGACGAGGACACGGCCCGGGACGAGGGCTACGACCCGACGAGGTTCGAACGCCTGTTCCTGATGCTGACCTGAGGACGATCCCGCCGCATCCTCGCCTAGCGCTCTCTTCGCGCCAGGACGTGGATGTCGACCTTGGACGCCAGGCGGATCAGCCGGTTCACGAACGAGCCCGTAATGAGCTCCCTGCCACCGAGAACGCAGGGACTCCCCACCATGGCTCCTCCGGCCGATCGAGGAACCGAGCAAGGTCGCCCCCTGATGCCGGAGATCAGTCGCGGAACCTTGATATTCGTCGCTCGCTGGTCCGACAATGCCCGTCCAGATCGAAAAGGGGGGGAGTCTCGTGTCTGGACAGACCCGCTCCGTGCTCAGGTGGCCGACGGCGATCGCGGTGGTTGCCGCGGCGATCGCCTGGAGCTCCGTCGT
>WNGE01001291.1_pt1 | contig 34236 bp, 33 predicted proteins | sample 5400651 | NCBI WGS metagenome assembly WNGE01 (sample SAMN13153370, study PRJNA577476) | soil metagenome | isolation source: 60 cm soil or saprolite under grassland replicate 2 | place: USA:California | collected 2016-06-15
AATCGGCACAAGCCACCCCCACCGGAGATTCAGTGTCAGCCGTGGGCGCAGCAGTTGCGGTTCCTGCACCGCCGTTGGCTCAGCGCCCTCCTAGCCCTTCTAAAGGATTGGTGATACTAGCGGTGGGGCTTCCCGGATCCGGAAAGAGTTCGTGGTTCAAGCGCCATAATATAACTCCGCTTTCGAGCGATTTGTTGCGTTCGATGTTGTTTGATGATCCGGCGGAGCAGCGCTTCCAAGACCTCGTGTTTTCAAATTTGCGTTCGATGCTGAAGGCGCGGCTGATTGCCCGGCGTCCGATGAACTACGTGGATGCGACCAATCTAACTCCGCAGGAGCGGCAAAACTGGATCAAGCTGGCAACGGATTTCGGATACGAAGTTCACGCGGTATTCTTCGACGTGCCGCTGGAGGTTTGCATCGAGCGGCATCAGCGCCGCGACCGTCTGGTTCCGGAAGATGTGATGCGCAAAATGGCCGCGAAGCTCAAGGCACCAACGTTTGATGAGGGGTTTGCGAAGATCACAGTGGTGCGGGTGAAGCAGAAGGCGGAGTGAAATCGCGCGTGTCACGGACACAAGAAGAGATTATTGAGGACCGCCGTCGAATCAAAGCGGAGTATGGGAAGTTGTATGATTCCATCTCGGAATTGCTCTTCCGGCATGATCCCGTTGGTATCAATTTTGAAACAAATCCAGATGAATACCAGAGTGAGGTAAGTACCATTCTGCCTCGATTACGAGAGTGCCAGTCCGAGGAAGATGTCATTAAAGTCGTGCATCACGAGTTCGTTCGTTGGTTCGATGAATCTACCGCGGGATCGATTGATTCCTATCGAGAGATTGCTTCGGATATCTGGCAGTTGTGGCTCGCTTCGAAGCTTGGCCAGAGCAGCTAGGTCTCAATCTCAGCCCTTCAGCATTTCGCCGCTGATTGTTGCGACTCGAGACACAAAATTACGACGCGATGACAGCCATGGTCAGATCGCTCCTGCTGATCTGTATTCTCCTTCCGATCAGCGAACCTCATAGCGCAGTTTACGGGCAGGCACCTGACGCGAAGTACAATCCTCTGCCCGCAAGAGATACCTACCTAAAACTTGCCACTGAAGTTGAGGACACGCTGCATCGCGACGTCCTCGACGTCTGGTTTCCCAGGAACGTTGATTCACAGAACGGAGGATTCTATTCGGGCTTTGACCGAAAATGGCAGCCGACGGACAGCGAGGGAAAATTTTCTGTCTTTCAAGGACGCATGACGTGGATTGCGTCGCAGATTGCGGTGCAGCGTCCGGAGTTGAATGAGAAGTTTCTTCCCATCGCACGGCATGGCCTGGAATTTTTGGGCAATGTTTTGTGGGACAAACAATATGGTGGCTTCTACTGGGGTGTGGATGATTACGGACAGATTTCGTCCTTCTATACGGACCGAAAAGAACTTTATGGAGAAAGTTTCGCTATGTACGGCGCGGCGGCCGCGTATAAGGCGACGCACGATCCTAAAGCCTTGCTGCTCGCGCAGAATGCGTTTCGATGGATTGACGAGCACTCTCACGATGCCCGGAGCGGCGGCTACTTCGAGGTGCTAACGCGAGAAGGCAAGGTTATGGAAGCGAACCCCAGCGCGGCGGGGACGAATTCGCCCGGCGGATTCTTTATCGGCTACAAATCCATGAACACGCACATTCACCTGCTCGAGTCCTTTTCGCAGCTTTATGAAGTCTGGAAGGACGACATTGTCCGCAAGCGTCTTGAGGAACTGCTGACGATTGTGCGCGACAAGATTTGCGTTCAGCCTGGAGTGATGAATCTGTACTTCACCAACGATTGGCGTCCGATTCCTGACCACGACTCTTATGGCCACGATGTTGAAACCGCATATCTGATGCTCGAAGCAGAGGACGTCTTGGGCGTGGCCCACGATCCGCGAACTGAGCGCATGGCACGAATGCTGGTGGACCATGCGCTCGCATACGGGTGGGACAACGATATGGGTGGCTTCTATGAAGAAGGCACGACGTTCGGCAAGGCTGAAGACAAACGCAAGGAATGGTGGGTACAGTTCGAAGGTCTCAATTCCCTTCTGCTGATGCATGAGAAATATGGCAAGGATACGTCCGCTTACTTCGATGCATTTCTGGAGCAATGGCGGTTCATTACCGCGCACCAAATTGATTCGGAGTTTCACGGCGTTTACCAGATGGTTGGGCCGAATGGCACCGCGGAAAATCCGACCAAAGGACAAATCTGGAAGGCGGCGTATCACGATGGGCGGGCGCTGCTGAACGTAACGGCGCGATTGAAGAAGCTGGCGGCGGCGCAGTAGTAATAGGGATTAGAAACTCATCTTCTGGTACCGGAGTGGGGGGAGTGTTATTAGGCACGACGCATTTTGGAAGAGCGATCAGGAGTACGTCGCAACTTCCATTCTTCACTGAATCGTTCATAGCGCTTCGCCAAGTGTTCCAACTCCGCATCCGAAAGTGTCTCGATATTGATCATCTCATTGCGGGCACTGTTAAGTGCGCGTATGACCTCGTCAAGCTTCAAGTGCAACGCTCGAGCGTCGCGGTTCTGAGTACCCGACCCAACTGGCCGCTTTGGCGGCGAGCCTTCCGAACTTTGCATTTCGCCCATTGTTTTTGTCGTGGTTCATGGCCAGTCCTCGTTGGCGTTTGGATGCCGGAAGCCGGCTTCGAGGGTGCGATAACGAGTAGCTGGGCCAAAATGGAACCTGGTAAAAACAATGAAGGTGGCCGAAAAATCATGCCTTATGGCCAACCTCCATCGAGGTTGACCCGCATCATTGCAGCCCCTAAAATCGAAATGCTGCTGTAGTTTCCTCGCTCACACTGTTGCCCCCTCGTTCAACGGCAGGACAGCAGATTCTGGATCTGCTTATCGGGGTTCGAATCCCTGGGGGGCAACCAAAACTTCAGTACTTCGCGCCTGAAAGCCACCAGTGACATCTAGGGCTGAGAACAGCCTCGCGTGAATCTTCGTCGTCCGCGCTAATGCCCGGATCCCATTGTCCGATAACTCTAGGGACGCACTTCCTTGGCCCATCCGGCCCCCAAGTCGTCCCATGCATTATCTAAGCACGGACCGAATCCATACACGACGAAAAGTTTTTTCTAGGGTAAGTTCTCGTACGGGCCGGGAAGCACGTTATTGCATTGCACGGTTGCGGCATTCGCGTTTCAGTTGGTGCCCGGGACCGGAATTGAACCGGTACGCTCCTTTCGGAGCCCGGGATTTTAAGTCCCGTGCGTCTGCCAGTTTCGCCACCCGGGCGCTGTGATTCAGTTTACCCGCAGATTCACTGATGAGAAAGCTAGCTCCATGCGCTTCCAGAGGAGAGATCTCACCGCGTCTTTCCCGAAAAAGGAATGTACCAGCTCAATTCCGGTCCCGGGCACCAACTGAAACGCGGATCATCGCGCCGCTAATGCGACAGGGAAGGCATGAACCCACGCACTCTTGTGCGCAAACGGTAGACCGAAGTGGTGGCCGTGATGTACAAGGTGTGGTAATCCTTGTCTCCCCAAGCCAGATTGGCCGGCTGTTCGGGCATTTCAATCGTTCCGAGATGGTGCCCCTGCGCATCCCACACCCAAATTCCTTTTGGGCCAGTCACAAACAGATTGCCATGTTCATCAATTTTAATTCCGTCCGGGACACCTTCGTGTGGACTGCCCTTCTCGTCTCCGAACACTCGTCCATTGGTAAGGCTCCCATCTGGCGCAACGTCGTATACTCGAATATTCTTTTCCTCACTATCATCCACGTAGAAGCGCTTGCCGTCTGGCGAAAATGCGAGGCCGTTGGGCTGGGTCAAATCTTTTGTTAAGAGGCGTACGTTGCCTTTTTCATCCAGCCGATAGACGCCCTGAAAGGGTATCTCCTGCTTTTCTCCCTTTACCAAATCCAGCGTCGGATCGGTAAAGTAAATAGCGCCGTCCGGACCCACAATCACGTCGTTTGGACTGTTGAACCGCTTACCTTCGAACTTGTCCGCAAGAATGTTGTACTTTCCATCCGCGGATACGGCGATAATCGCCCGCAAGACACTGGCGCAATCGATCAGGCGATGTTTGCGATCGTAGGTATTCCCGTCGGGATCACCAAGCGAGATCAGTTCTTTTTTTTCACCATTCAGCGAGAGCCGATAGATCTTATTCTGCTCCTCATCGCTGACATACAGGAGTCCTGCCGGGTCCCAGACTGGCCCTTCAGTGAAACCAAAGCCCGTTCCCACGCGGGTCAATTGGGCCTTGCGGTCAAGCAGCTTCCAAAATTCGTCTGAGTCTGCGCGCAGCTCAAAATGCCGCTGAGGGGATTCGGCTGCGGAGTGGCCGAGCCAACACCAACTCAGGAAAACTACGACGGCGAGAAAAAGCATGGCCCGAATCGACAGCTTCATAGATTCTCTTTCATCACTCGATATCGTCCTTACTCCTGTCAATGCTCGGGCTTTCGCTTTCTTGGTTGGGGCGCAACAGGTTGACGGCTTGCATCCATCAAGTAGCTGACGAGGTCGTCGATTTCCTGGCGGCTCAGCCTGGATCCGTAATCAGAGGGCATTAATGACTGGGTGCGACGCTGGATATCGCGCAGACTCGATTTTTCAAGAAAATGGAAAGCACCGTCTTGGGTTTGCAGTTGCAACGAAAAGTTGTCTTCGTTTCGTGCAATGCCGGTAAGTATTCGGCCGTCTTGCATTATTGCCACAACGACCCTTCCGCGCTCCCCCAAGTATTTGTTGGGGTCCGCGATGACATTGCGAAGTTCCCCAGGCGACTTGGTCCGTCCATAAACCGAAAGATCCGATGCGATAAATCCTCCAGCGCCATTCACCATGTGGCATTCGGAGCAGCCTGCCTTTCCGAATAGCAACCGGCCCGATGCGGGCGATCCCGGCAATGATGAAGTGGGAGGCCGGCCTTGCAATGTCCGGAGGTGCGCCAAGACAGCTTGAACCTTGTTAGCGCTGAGAGAAGGAAATGAGGGCATTCCCGTTCCAGGAACGCCTTCATGAATAATCTTCCGAAGCCCGGCGTCCGAAAGTTTCTGAACGTCACGACTGCCCGCAATGTCCGGCGCACGTTCGCCTCCGTGTCCATCAAGGCCGTGGCAACTTGCACAAATCGCCGAAAAAATCCGCGCACCCTCGCTCGGTCCCGAACTAGCAGGAGGGCCCAAACCGGCTTTGTCTTGTGCATCTGCAGTAAGGCACGCGCAACAGGCAATCACCACGATGAGCGAACATAATTTTCTGGATTTCGCGTTCTCAGGCTGATGCTTCATGCGTCACCGTGGCTCGTCGGGTCTGGAACAGCAAGTCAGCGCGCATACAAATTGCACAAGCGAGGACAATAACATATTGCTCGCGTTGGACAACACTTGATTTGCTAGTATTAAATCCATTTACTATCCAAACACGATTGCTGGATGGAGCCACCCCCGCATGCGAATCCGATTCTTCGGAAGAAAGCCTCGTTCGGAGAGAATGCGAGTCTTGGGGATGACAGTTTTGATGGTCGCGGGCGTTTTGGGTGGAACGCAGCTGATGATGAGAGTCGCGCATTGCCAGACCGAAGGCATCCAGGCCATCAATGTTACGGCTGAACAGCTGAAGGCCGCCCCTCCCGGCGATAACTGGCTCTCCTACAATGGCGACTATTCAGGAAGACGCTACAGCGCGTTGTCACAAATTACTTCAGAGAATGCTTCGCAACTCCGCGCGCAATGGGTTTTTCATTCCGATAACTCTGACCGGCTGGAAGTCACTCCCGTGGTGAACAATGGCGTCATGCTAGTGACGTCAGCGAACGACACGTACGCGCTTGATGCACGTAGCGGACGTGAAATCTGGCATCACTCCGTCCCGAAAACCGAGGGTCTCATCGATGATGCCGCCGGCCACCACACTCGAGGAGTCGCGCTTTGGCATTCACGTGTGTACATGAATACCGACAATGCGCACCTGCTTTGTCTTGATCTCCGTTCTGGACACCTCATCTGGGATATTCCGTACGCCGGCTGGAACAGGAACTACGGAGCGACCAGCGCCCCACTAGCGGTGAATGGAAAAATTATCGTGGGCACTTCTGGAGGAGACGACGGCGTTCGCGGTTTCGTCGCCGCTTACGATGGCGACACTGGCAAACTGGCATGGCGATTCTGGACCATTCCTGCTCCCGGAGAATTTGGTTCTGAAAGTTGGCCGGGGAATTCCTACCTGCACGGTGGAGGCACGACGTGGATGCCGGGCACGTACGATCCGGAACTGAATACCCTGTTTTGGACTACCAGTAATCCGTCGCCAGACTTCGAAGGCAGCACTCGTCCGGGGGATGATCTGTACACCGATTGCGTGCTCGCGCTCGATCCAGATACGGGAAAGCTCAAATGGCATTTCCAATTCACTCCGCATGATCTGTTCGACTACGACGCGACCGAGATGCCGGTGCTTCTGGATGCGACCTACAAAGGCACGCCTCGGAAGCTCTTGGTGCAGGCGAATCGAAATGGCTACGTTTATACGATTGACCGTACGACTGGCGAGTTCCTTTCTGCGGTTCCCTTTGTCGAGAAATTGAACTGGGCTAAGGGGATCGATAGCAAAGGCAGACCGATCCGCACCGATGTGAGGCCCACTCCTAATGGAGCGCAGGTGTGCCCAGGTTACGCGGGTGCGACCAACTGGTTCTCGCCTTCGTACGACGAATCAACTCACCTTCTGTATTTCATGGCGTTCGAGCAGTGCGAGATGTACTTTTCCGCGCCGCAGCCCCAACGATTCCAGGAAGGTCAAACTTATTACTCCACCGGTGTGAAGCATATTCCCGGCGAGAACTCGCAAAAGATTTTGCTGGCGTACGACATAGCAAGCGGCAAGCTCGCCTGGCGGTATCCGCAGGCCGGGAGTGGGCACTCATCCGGCGGGACAATGAGCACAGCCAGCGGTCTGGTTTTTTTCGGCGATGATGCTCAGTCGTTTGAAGCTGTGAATGCACGCGATGGCAAGCCGTTATGGCATTTCAATACTGGACAGACCATCAGTGCGTCGCCCATGAGCTACGCCGTGGAAGGCAAGCAGTACGTGAGCATCGCCGCAGGAAGTGATGTCTTCAGTTTCGCATTGCCGTAATCAACATTCTCAATCTTGCAAGGAGGTTACATGCTTCTCGATTCAGTAACTCGAAGAAAGTTCGCGAGCCGGTTTGCATCTCTATTCTCGGTAGTGGGCATGGCAGGCGTGTTTGATAAGACCGCGAGCGCTCGCACGGCGCCTCACGACGACGTCCGCAAACTCAATGAGGAAGGCAAGCCCGCCGAAGGTACGCCGTTCATTATGCCCATCGTTGCCCACAATGGCTCAATCTATGTCGCCGGTCAAGGCGCGCACGATGAAGGCCCCGCATCCTCGTGGGAGATCGGAGCTCATACAACTACGGTGATGAACAAAGTAAAAAAGCTGGTCGAGGCCGGCGGTTCGAGCATGGACAAGATTGTGCAGCTTTCCGTTTTTCTGGCGAAGATCGATGACTACGACGGAATGAACAAGGTTTTCAAGAGTTATTTTCCGCAGGGTGGACCAGCGCGGACAACCGTTGCTGTCGCTGCCCTTCCCGGCAACTCGCTCGTAGAAGTTAACTGCATCGCCGCGCTACCTAAGAAGTAGCGCCAAGGAGAACAAAATGGCAGGCAACTGGAGCCGCCGCGGCTTTTTTGGAACACTGGCAGCGGCGGCAGCATCGCTGCTTGGGCCTCACAAAGTTTTCGGCGCCAAGGCAGCGAACGTCGATCCCACGGCAACTCTGGCGGGCTTTGGGCAATCCGGCAATCCTTACCAGGAACTTGGGGTTCCAACGGTCATTAATGCTGAAGGCACGATGACTATGCTGGGCGGCTCGCTGGGCCGAACCGAAGTTGAGATGATCATGAGTCAGGCAGCGAAACATTTTGTGAGCATTCCTGGCCTGGAAGCCGCAGCCGGCAAACGCATTGCGCAGATGCTCAAGTTGCCACGGGGCTATAGCGCGCTGGTCACATCGGGCGCAGCCGGTGCTATTCAGTCGGGACTTGCCGGAATACTGACTGGCGATAACGAAAGCTTGATCAAGCAACTGCCTGACCTAACTGGCATGAAATCTGAGGTCATCATTCAGAAGTCGCATCGTAATCCATTCGATCATCAGCTGAGGGGAACCGGCGTAAAGCTGGTCGAAATCGAGACGCGAGATCAGTTACGGCGGGTTGTGAATGAGCGCACGGCGATGATGCACTTCACAAATTTTGCCAACGCCGCCGGGCAGATCAAGGTGGACGAGTGGGTAAATTTGGCGAAGGCGTTGAAGGTACCGTGCATGAACGACGCTGCCGCAGATACGCCCCCAGTCTCGCATCTTTGGGATTACGCCAATATGGGTTATGACCTCATCACTTTCAGCGGAGGCAAAGCGCTGCGCGGTCCGCAGTGCGCGGGGTTACTGATTGGGCGCGAAGACCTGGTGCACTACGCGCTTTTAAACAATAGTCCGTTTGAAGACACGCTTGGGCGCGGACAAAAAGTCGGCAAGGAAGAAATCATCGGCATGATCAAGGCTTTGGAGCTGTACCTGGCCGAAGACCACGAAGCGCTGGCACGTGAATGGCAGCAGCGATTGAATACTGTATCAATGCAAATCATGAAGGTGCCGGGTGTGAGTAGTGCTTTCTTCACTCCCGACATAGCTAATCACGTTCCCCACATGCAAATTACTTGGGACGCCAAGGTGTCTTTGACTCCGCAGCAGGCGTCGCAGATCCTGCGCGCGGGACAGCCTTCGATTGCCATTGGTGGAGGTGAAGGCCGTCCGGGCTTGTCGATGAGTTCGTTCATGCTGCAGCCAGGCGAGGAACAGATTATTGCGGAGCAACTGGTTAAACTTTTTCGTGAGCACTCGGCCTAGATACGGATAAACCAGATGCAAGTTCGTGCAACGACAAAGGACGACGATGAAACAAGACGCGATACCTACAAGGTGCTTGGTAGTAGGCTCTCAGGTCTACCAAGAGGCAGCGCAGTCGTAGTTGCCATCGCTCTGGTTGTTGCCGTCACGACCATGAAAACAGGCGTGAGCCAAACTCATACGGATTCTGCGCCCGGTCAGGTCGGACTGGTGCGCGTGGATACGACGCGTGTTATCAACTCTTTCGATCCTGACAGCGCGCTCGGTAGTTCTATCGACGTCCTCTCGCGCATGGACATCAACAAAGTTTTCACGCCACACATCATTCAAGAAGCACTGTCGGCTGGATGGGGACCGATCACTTACCGCAATAACACCGAGCTTCGAATGGCAGCATGGCACTGGACAGAGAATGGGACCTGGAGTGAGGCCGCACATCGGAGCGGCTATTTCACCGGCAGCACAGAGTTGAAGGACCCGATCAAATACATCCTCGCCTACGCTCTCCCCCATCGCGGTTTCGCGACCAGCGGCGATCGTCCAGTACCTGGGCCGAACTTGAGCTATTGGAAGAGCAACCCGTATCTCACCAGCAAATTCACCGGTGAGAGCGATGCGTTACATCCGCAATGGGTCGTCGTGGACCTCGAGGCCGAAAAGCCGGTAAACGCGGCGCTCATCCAATGGGAGAATCCGTATGCGACACGCTATCAGGTGGAGTATTGGACCGGGAACAATGCCCTAGATTTTGACGCTGGCCCACAGGGCGAGTGGAAGGCCTTCCCTTCTGGGGTGTCGAAGAACGCTCGCGGTGGGACCGTGACGCTGAAACTGAGTGGCGCTCCGGTGAAGACGCGATACGTCCGCGTTTTGATGACGGAATCTTCGAATACTTGCGACGAGCACGGTTCCCGAGATGTCCGCAACTGTGTTGGCTACGCGATCCAGCAAATTGCCGTCGGGACAATTGCAGCGAACAACACGTTTTCCGAAGTGCCAAAGGGAGCGGACGAGCAGCCCACGACGTATTGCACCTCTTCCATCGATCCCTGGCACTCGGCGGAGGACGTGCGAAACGATGGCTTCTACCAGCACACGGGATTCGACACTTTCTTCACTAGCGGAATCACGAACAACCTTCCCGCAATGATTCCGGTGACCATGCTTTATGGGACACCGGACGATGCAGCCGCACAGATTGCGTATCTCGAGAAGCGCGGGTACTCGATCGGCTATATCGAAATGGGGGAAGAACCTGATGGCAAGCACGCCATGCCGGAAGACTATGGCGCGCTGTATCTGCAGTGGGCGGCGGCAATTCACAAAGTGGATCCGAACCTCAAGCTGGGCGGGCCAATTTTCGAAGGCGTCACTGAAGACATCCGCGTCTGGCCTGATGCTCAAGGAAGAACCTCGTGGATGGGGCGGTTCGTCGCATACCTGAAAGCGCACGATCGTCTCTCTGACTTGGCATTTGTTTCGTTCGAGCACTACCCGTTTGAACCGTGCACGATCACGTGGACAACTCTATATTCCGAACCACAACTCATGAAGCACATCCTGCAGGTGTGGCGGGATGATGGCGTGCCGCAAAACGTGCCCCTCATGGTCACGGAGAACCACCTAGCATCGCAACTCACCGGTCCCATGACCACGATTTTTGCTGCGCTGTGGCTGGCGGACAATGTCGGTTCATTTTTTGAAGGCGGAGGCTCCGCCTTTTATCATTCGCCAATCCAACCTCAGGGAGTTCAGAACAGCTGCCTTGGCTGGGCGTCATGGTCGAATTTTGTTTCCGACGAGAACTACAACATAAAAGGGTACACCTCACCGTATTACGCAGCTCACATGATCAACATGGAGTGGGTGCAACACCGTTCCGGTGTGCATCGCATGTTTCCATCTTCGACTGACATCAAAGACGATGCGGGAAATGTGCTGGTCACTTCATATGCGGTACTACGTCCTGATGGCAATTGGTCAGTGATGCTGGTTAATCGAGATGAACACAATTCGCACAGGTTGCGTGCAGTATTTACCGACTCTGCCAACAACAAAATATCATTTTCCGGACCAGTTACACTCGTGACATTCGGGAGCGAACAATACGTATGGGTAAACGATGGCCCTAATAGCCATCCTGATCCTGACAATCCGCCGGTTGCAACGACGCTCTTGGCAACTCCAGAGAGCGCCTTTACGCTGCCGAAGTCTTCTGTTTCCGTATTGCGAGGGAGAGTTGTAGCTCTCGACAAGTGAGCTAGGTCAATTCGAACTTCAGTGCGCAACAAAGTAGGTCCCGGACCCCGGGCCGATCCGGCGCCGTATACGGTTGAGCCGCCTCGGAGTTCCCTTCTGGTCTCTTGTTCCAGATATCGAATGATTCAGGGACTCCACACCTCTCCTCATTAGTAATTGGCGCTGGGAGCGCAATCGCTGCCAGCGCCATGTCGAACTACTGAACGATGGCCCTTCGCACTCAATGCCAGTTGATCTCCGGTGACTACTGCAGATTCAGCAGCGGACCGTGGCCATCCGGGAAGTTACTGGTATTCAGCACTTGAATGCCTGCCTGGTGGTCGCCGTCAAAGGGGGTGGGGGTATTCGGGCAACCAACATTGCCTGCCTCGGTTGCATCCGCGAACCAGATTCCCAGGTGATAAATCTGAACCGGACGAGTGACTGGATTGCTGTTCGCGTTGTCAGGGAAGATCACCGGAGCAGGCGCCACGCCCGGGGCTTGGATGAAGGTTTCTTTGTTGAAAATACCGGTGAAGTCTCCAACCCCCCTGCCATCGGCGTTGGTGACAATGTCCCCTTGATACCACGCCAATCCGAATGGGCTTTTCGGTACCTGGAGCAGAAACGCTGCGAACTCTGTCTTGGCAGGCAGATTGAATATTTCGACGTGCATGTTCTGAACTGGTCCCAAGTCGCTTATAGTTACCCGGCCGGAAGCGTTGCTGGCGAAGCAGGTTGCGGCACCGGCGGACAATTTTAAGGTAAAGGTGATGCTATCGCCGGTCGCGGCGTTCGCGCGCGACACCAGTCCGGTCAAACCGGTGGCGATGGCCATGATTACTGCTAGTGCGGTGCTCTTCATTGGTTCTCCTTTTAATTGTTGTTGGATTGGTTGTTGCTATATCTGGTAATTGCGAAATTCATTCAGTGTTTCGTTTGCAAGCGGGAAGAACCTCCCAGGCGCCTCCCGCTCTCTCTCCCTTGAACCGCAGAAAGTAGTTACTAAGCTGGATCTCATAAGAGACAGAAGTACTTGCTTAGCTGTCGCCGCAACCTTAAACGGGCCCGCCACAACCGCGCCTTTACCGCCACCGGAGTCAACTCAAGGATTTCTGCCGTCTGCTCCGTCGAAAGCTCCTCGATGTCACGTAGTATGAAGACCACCCTTAAGCTCGGCAGCAACTCTTGCAATTCGCTCCTCAGGATGTTTCGTAATTCCGATCTGGCGTAGAGCTGTTCAGCATTGGGCGCCCAATCAGCCACATCGAACGGAGCCATGTGCTCTTCGCCCTGAAGGTCTTCGTCGATCGATACTTCTCTGATGGAGCGACGCTTCCGTAACTTCATCAACGACTCATTCACCGTGATTCGAATCAGCCAAGTCGAAAATTGGCATTTCTCCTCGAATTGCGCCAGCTTCCGAAACACCTTTAGAAAGGCTTCCTGAACAGCCTCCTCGGCGTCCTCGCGATTGTGAGTAATGTGTTGAGCGATGCTAAGGAGCCTGAGGTCGTATCGCTTCACGAGTTGCTCGAACGCGGTGGCATCTCCCCCCTTGCACGCGTGGACGAGGGCGATGTCGTCATAGGCCAAGGTCGCGGCGACTGCGTATGACATCGAATTTCCAATTACGGCGGTTGCTGCCATCATCATTTCCTTCCTAGAGTGCGAGTTGTTGAGCCCCGCTCTGCGATAGTCCTCATTGGTGCTCGCACTATTTTTGTGCGGTTGTTGCTGTGCATTGGCCAAGGTCCCTGCTCATCTTGTGGACTTCGAAGGTTGGCCCTCCCGAGGAGTTCTTAACCTTCTTGCCGAGCACTTCCACCCGCTGCCCGGGTTTCAGCGACTGGTTTTGCTTGTTGGTGAGGCTGTAGGTTTGCTTGTCCTTCTCATTGACAAGCTTGTCTCCATCGCCGGATACACAGCCTTGAAGTTTGGATCGATTGTGAAGCTTCCAGTAAAGTAGGCCGGCGCCCACAGCCACACCTGCGGCGACACCACCAATGACTGCGCCCTTTGAGCCGTAGCTCGGACGGGTGCCTCCCGGATATGTGCCTGTTCCGCCCCCACCGCCTGGGTACTGAGCCAGCGCTGTGGCAGGAACAAAAGCCAGCAGAGCGATGGCCACGATCGCGCGTTGCGAGTTACTGAAGAGGAATGTTCGTGAAAACGAATTGTCCTCTGTTGGTCGATCTAGTTTTTGATTCATTGCAGGTTCTCCTTTTTTGAGCTTTGCATTTGAACCAGGCTGACTCTGATGTCTCCGCGCTGAAAACCAGCCTTGGTCAGAGGGCGAGCACGCGAAGAGCACCAACACAATGCGCTCTCCGCGTGCACAACCCCGAAACTTCGCCCACAGCGGATTGAAGTGCTTAGTTGTCCGCGCGGAAGAAGAAGTAGTCGGCCGTGTAAGGCACGAGCTGAGTCTGACCCACGGTGCAGACGCTGGTAGGAACCGCGCCGCCGCTGGTGTTCAGACGTTGGATAAAGGTGGTGTCGGCCAGGAGGTTACCGCCAGTGGACCCCTTCTTGTTCCCGACTGACTGCAACAAGAGGCATTGAATCGAGCCGGTATGGCGGCAACTCTCGATGTCGGAACTGGGGTCGATTCCTTTCACCTTGACCGCCCACACCCGGCTGCTATCGAGAGAACCCTGCCAGGTCGCGTTCCCACTGAGTGGGGGCGTGACACCTGGTTTGGGGTTTTCATTGATGCTTTGGAAGTGCGTGATGATCTGCACCAGGTGTCCGAAGAAACTCGCAAAGAGGGTGGCTTCGGGGCGGGCGGTGGGGTTCCAGGCAGCGCCACCAGTGCTCGTCGGCAGGCACGTGTAGCCCTGGCTGCCGAAGGCGTGGCCGACCAAATATGCAGAGTTTCCTGCCGGCACGGCAATGTCGGTAGGAGTGGGTGGAGGCGTGACTTGCGCCGCTGCAAGGGTGACTGTGCCGAATGCACATGCGAGCAGGAGAGCGGCTGCGAACAAGCTCCGAACTCGAGCAGTCTTTGTTGTTTGCTGATTGAACTTGTAGCTCATTTATTTGTTCTCCATTTCTCTGTGTTAGTAGGGTTGCGGTTCAAGACACACCACTAGCTCGAAGGCTGTTCTCCGCATTACTGCTTGCGGACCAACAGGTCCTTAATGTGACGAGTTGCTAATGTCTGTTCTTGTTAATTGCTAATTGGAAGGCGTAATCGGCCTCACTAGATATCACGACATCTTGGCGGAGTTTGCTTTTTGCGGGACTGAAATGTTTCGAATTTGCGGGATCGTGAATCGATGATTGCTGCGTCACTCAATCTTTTCGGGATGCGCTCTCTCCCACCCTCACATGTTCTTTCGCGATTCGTCGAAGATTCGGATGTAATTTTCTTTGGCGACCTGACGGCTCAATGCAGGACCAAGTTCCTTCCGCAGAGAATCCCAGGCGTTGTAGTTCTTTCTCACGGAGTGGTGAAAGCAGTTATTGCCAGGCAAGATCAAATGCATTTTTGGTGGCGGAGAAAGGAGTCGGGGTGTGACTCAGATCGCGGTCTCTCATTGCAGAATGGCAAACCATGCAGGATTGCTGATTGCTATCCCCTTCTTGGGACACAAGCGCATACGTAAGGCCGTGAACCGACCATGTGACAACTCGATAGCCTTGAATCATGCGGTAATGGAAACTTACTTTTTTGAAACCGACCTGCACCCCTCCTGAAGCGACGGCAACCGAATCAGGCGTTACCATCAGGCCTGCGGGCCCGGCGGGTATCTGGTAGGCGATGTAAGCCCCCGCCTGGCCGCCGATTCGCACCAGTCGCGCGCCCTCAAGCCGGTAGGGCCGCTCTTCGCCAGGAACCGCGGGGGACGCCGGCAAGGCCAGGGGAAACTGCGACTTCGATTTGAACCATTCATTCAATGTCTGCTGCGAGTCTGAGCGAATATCGAGCGCAAGCTGCCCCTGAGAATGTTGCCGGTGAGTATTAACAGCAAATTCGGCGAACTGCGGTCCCGACAGTAGTGCTGACGATGATGGCGCTGGTGATGACGACGGTTTAGTAGCTAGAACGACAATTAAGATCAGCGTTAAGGCTGGTGCGAGTATCTTCCAGGCCAGAAGCTGCCGCCACACGGGTACGGGCCGAGGCTGGTACGAAACTGTTTGCGGTATCGCGTTCACTGTAGGCCGCGATGGAGCCTGCAACTGTGCAAGGAGCTTTTCTTCCTCATGCGTTGGGTCGTCGTCCACCGAAGTAGCAGCTCGAAGCAAGGGACCACAGTGATCGCAAAGCGCGGCGTGCATGATCAACTGCTTTGATTTCAGCTGGGGCCACAGTCCAGCAGCCACCTCATGCCAGTCAAAGTCATCGTCGGGACAATCAGCGCTCGGCAACGCGGGATCGGAAACGACAGCATTCGACAAACGCTCGACCGTCATTCGGTACTCGGAGACCTTTCTGCTGCATTCCTCGCAGGACTCGACGTGAAGCTCAGCCTCGCGCACTGCGTCTAGAGAAAGCGGGGGCCCGCTCCGCGAGTCCAAGGAAGAGGCCACGAGAGCGTTGAGCTCATCGCTATCAATATGGCGATTCAATGGACGCCCTTTACCCCGAAGTCCCATACAAACTAGATACGAGATCCTGAGAGAATTTGCTTTCCAGTCGAGCCTCACCCTCATCGAAAACCGGCCCAATCCCGAGAACTTGTACGCGAATGCAATGTTTTGCCCGTTCAATGACGCTTCCAACTCCCTTGGCACTCAATCCAATAGCCGGCAACGAGGCGATTTCCTTGGCGCTCATTCCTTGGCGAAAGTAGAGCCAGAAAATCATGCGATCGCGCTCCTGATCGGGCCCCGTCAAACCACGCTTCAGGTGCTCATCGATCTCATTCAAAAAGACTATGAAGGCAATTTTCTCTTGGCTCCCATCGGCACCATTTCCCGCCTCTGGATCCACATCACTTGTGGAAACATGCGTCTGGTCGCCGCCGGATGATTGGCTGCGACGATGCTTGAAATGATCGTGCGTCGCGTTGGCCGCAGTTTTCTTTACGTATCCAAGGATGGCCTCGGGATATTGAATCGCAAAGTTTCGCAGCAGGCGGCAACCGTCCTCCCAGAGCTTGAGATATGTTGTTTGTACAAGGTCCTCGACCAGCGGACGGGAGGGCTCGCCCCACAGCGAGGCGGTGCGCATGACGGTCAGGCTGATGGGCCTTCCAACTCGCGAAATGAACTCCTCCCATGCTTCGTCATCAGAAGGGCCGGCGCAGAGGCAGACCACGTCCTTCAGCGACAAGGACGAGTAACGCGTCGGCCTAGGTGCCATCGCCATTTCGTTGTTCCTGGATTAAAGTCCCAGACGCCGTCGGAGCGAAATCACACTATCGCGAAGGTCCGAACGTCCGCCCACTTACCGATTTGATGATCGTCGGTGCTTGTGACTTGTAAAAATTTAGTCATTGCTGTGGGCATGCATCCTTTCCGTCAAATTGGCGACCTTTGTTGAGAATCGGCCCACGCGCAAATTTCGTGGTTACTGACTTGCCCACTATGGATTCAAAAGTGAATTACCGCTTGTTCGCTCGTCCGTTTTCCTTGCTCGCGCGTCGGTTTCGCGCGTTGGCCCGCTACCTCGGTCCTTTAAACCCGGGCGGCCCTGGTGCCACCAATAGAAGTTGCGGTTTAATTCCGGTCCCGGGCACCAGAATCGCGGAACTCACCTTACACTGGTCAGCTCTTGATACCTGACTCGGCTGTGTCCTAGAATGCTCACCCTAGAATTATTAGACTTATGAGCGAGCCGCTGATGATTGACCGATCCGATTCGTATCCGCTTCAGGAAGTGCTGGTGCTGAGCGGACCGCTGACTGCCAGTAACGGCCCAACTTTTGAGAACGCAATGCGCCGCGAGGACCCCGCCGACACAGTCATTCTCGACCTCAGTGACGTTCCTTACATCGACTCTGCCGGACTGGGGATGCTAGTTACTGCTTACGTCACTCGCCAGAAGTCTGGGCGCAAGATGGTCCTGAGCGGGATCAATCAGCGTGTGCAAAAGTTATTTGACATCACGCGAGTGGCGAGTTTGTTTTTGATTTTCTCGAGTCCCGAGGAGGCGATTGCGGCGCTGAGGGGCGCGGCGGAAGCGTAGCTATTGCAGCTTGGCGTATTCGGCTTTGGCTTGCTTGAGAATTGGGATGTCGGGATCGGCTTCTTTCCATGTGGCAAGAAAATCCTGATACGCAGTTCGCGATTTGGCGGTGTCACCTGTAAGAGCGTAAGCGCGCGCCTGGCCAATTCTGGAAAGGCCATAGATTGGATTGGCTGGATCAACCCCGCGATGATCGAGAATCTTTTGGTATTCGGCTGCAGCTTTTTGCCCGTCATGAGCTTTCAAGTAGGCCTCGCCACGGACGTAATTAGCCCAGTAGCTGCACGAATTCGGTCCCATCCCTAGTTCGTACGGGCGAGCGCTCTCCAGAACTTCAACTGCCTTGGCGGGGTTGTTGCGTCGCATTTCACTGATCGCGCGCGAGATTGGAATCCACACGGAGTTGAGCGTCGTGTCGCTCGGAAATTCTTTGGCGAGATCGGCAAACATCTTGTCGGCCGCGTTCGAATCTCCGACTCGTGCGAGGAGAAGAGCGGCACCCCAGCGTGTGTCCCGGTCTTTGGCCATAGCCAGGGCGTTGGCAACCGCCGGCCGTGCGCTCGTTTCTTTGCCGAGTTCTGTGTCAAGCTGGGCTCCCAAGAGGACGAGCGATGCGGCAAACTCCTTCAGACCAGAACGCTCTGAGAGATCAATCGCCTGGCTCAGGGTTTGTTTAGCCTTTTGCGTTCTTCCCTCAGAGTACTCTGACTGCATTTTGAACATGAGCAGGATGGCTTTTACTGCGTCACCATTGCCACCGGCGAGGGCCCTTCGCATGCCGGCATCGTCGTGCTGAATAAACGCAAGCAGGAACCGGGCAAATTGTCCCGCACTCAGAATTAGGCCTTGTGCGTCTGCTTTATCAAGTACCGCTTTCGCTTCGTCGAAGCGATTCAAACCCATGTAAGCATCAGCCAGATTTTGGTAGGCAAATCCGTCCTTCGGATCGAGACGCGAGGCTTCGGTGGCAGCCGCCAACGCTTTCTCGTATTGGCCGAGACCTTCATAGCGCAAGGCCAGATTGTCTAATGGAACATCGTCGCGTGGATATGTCGCGATCCACTGCTGATAGGTTTCAATCGTCTTGTTTGAGTCGCGCTCCAGCTCATCGTAGTAGTGAGCAGTAATATAAAAGCGCTCGCGCTCGCTGGCACGATCCTTGAGATCGAATGCTTTCCTCAGATTTTGTTCGCTGAGCGTGCCTTGTGTGAGGTTGGAATAAACGACGCCCAAAGTGGCATAGGCCATGGCGAAGTTAGGATCGAGTTCAATAGCGCGTTTGAGGTGCGAAACCGCTCCATCGTCATCGAGCTTCTGATGCGCAGCCTGTCCGAGACTGAAGGCTTGCAATGCTTCAAGCGATGACGTTGTCGCCTGCTCCAGCGGAGTGGCAAACTTCTGCAGAGACGCTACCGACTCCCCCAGTTTGCCGCGGAGATTCGAGGCAGCGCTGTCGAGCGTCGTGAGCACGGCTTCTTTGCTCTCGGCTTCTGACTGCTCGCGCGCGATGGAGTCGCCATTCTGAACATTGACCGCATTGAGATCAATTACGTAATGGCTGCCCAGGCTAGCAATAGAGCCGGTGAGCATCGCTTTGATTCCTTCGCGCAGGCAGATTTCGTGCGCTACGTCCTTACTTAGGCGTTCATCTGCTGAGCGGCCCATGAATTTCAGAGCTTCTCGAATGCGCGACTCTGGGGTGACGTTGAGATAAGGAGATTGCTCGAGTTGCACGGCCAGGGCTTGCTTGAGAGTGCCATCGAAGACAGAGTCGCCGGTGGTGTTTACAAAATCGGCCAGGAGGATGGAGTCTTTTGCGGTGAGCCGGGCTGAGTGAGAGCGCGCCACGTATAAGAGACCACTAAGAACTGCGATCACAGCCACGGCGCCTGCGATAATGATCGTGCCGAGCTTTGCTCGGCTAGGGTGGACCTGGAGGGCCGCCCTTACACTGTCCGTTGGATTTTCGTGTGAGGCGGACACTGTCTTCGATGGGGTAGAACCAGACTGTGTCCGCGAAATTGTTCCCGAACTAATCAACGGCGAGTCAAGCGGCGCGGAGCTGTCCTCCGCCGGACGGGCGAGAGCGCCCGTCCCCACACGGTCCGTCCCCACATGGTCTGTGCTCGTTGCGAGAGCTAAACGTCCAGTATCGGTATCGCGCTTTAAGCGCATCAGCTCCGATTTCATTTCCGAGGCATGCTGGTAGCGAAGGTCACGATCTTTTTCAAGCGCGCGATTGATGATGTCTTCGAACTTCGGCGGCAGGTCGGGATTCAATCGAATCGGAGAAACCGGGGCGCGATTCAGAATCGCTTCAAAGATGACTCCCGAGGTTTCACCCCGATACGGCAACGCACCGGTCACCATTTCGTAAAGCACGACGCCGAATGAGAACAGATCCGTGCGCGAGTCCAGTTCCTTGCCGCGCACCTGCTCTGGAGACATGTAAGCGATCGTGCCCACTGCGGTGCCGGGGCTCGTCAGATGCGCTTCGGCGGAATCAATGGTGGCCTCGAAGGCACCGGCGGGCTGCAGTTCGCGATCGCCGTATTTAACCTTGGCAAGTCCGAAATCGAGAACTTTGGCGTGTCCGCGCTTGGTCACAAAAATATTCGCCGGCTTGACGTCACGATGGACAATGCCTTGGGAATGAGCGGCGTCGAGGGCCTCAGCAATTTCAATTCCCACGCCCAGCACGGTTTCGAGCTCCAGCGGGCGACCGGCGATCATGTGCTTCAACGTGACCCCATCCAGATATTCCATGACGATGTAGGCTTCACCGTCCTGCTCGCCGATATCGTGGATGGTGCAAATATTGGGATGGTTCAGGGCAGAAGCAGCCTGGGCTTCGCGACGAAAACGGGCGAGCGATTGGGGGTCGCGAGCGACTTCTTTAGGAAGGAATTTGAGCGCAACAAAACGGTGGAGGCGCGTGTCTTCGGCCTTGTACACCACGCCCATGCCGCCGCCACCCAGCTTTTCGACTATTTTGTAATGGGAAACGCTCTGGCCGATCACTGGCGGAATCTTACGTGGCAGGAGAGGTTGAGTCAATGAAAGGCGAGCCTGCAGGGCCGCCTCTACACGGTCAGGACTTCGTCTTCTTCCTCAACTCCGCGTTGCTTGCGCAACTCGGTCTGAAACTCATCCGCTGGAAGGTGTGCGCCGGTTTGAAAAAGCGACAACAGTGGATCATCGTTATTGCTGACGTGTTCGGAAGAGAAGCTGGCATTATTGTCAATCGTGTCTGGGCGGACCTGAAGATTGGGAAGGGCGGTGGTGTTCACCAGGGTCTGGATGAATTCCTGGACGCGGCTCTGCTGCGAAGACGTGCGTTGCATGAATTCCACGCCCATTCCGGTACTGGAGTGCATGACGCGGACAATTCCTTCAATCTGGAGCTCAAGTTGACGCACCTTCATCATTAACTGAAGACGTGTGCGGACCGGAAAGGGCGACTCAGTCTGCAGATAGCATGCGCCCAGACTCAGGTCGGTGAGCTTGCAGGTTACGGGAGGTTCCTCGGCGTCGCTGCCCATCAGTTGGCGTCCAATCCAGCGCTTCAACTGCTCGGCGGTCTCCGCTGGAACATCATGGAAGCGGATCCCCTGGATGTGGTTCCCTTCCCAGGCGACTTCAGCGCGGCATCCGATTTGTGAATCAATTTCTGGTAGCGAAAAATGTATTTGAAACGAGGGAGGGAGCTTGGAGCTGCCGGCCTTGATTGCCATTCCGTTTTCAGCTAAGTCAACGCTTACTGTGTGAATGCTTCCCAACCCTCCGCCGGAAACGAGTTCGACCTGCAGTTCAACCGGAACGCGGGCGTGACGGCGTCGTTCACGTTTCATAAGTGCCCGAACCGAACGAAAACTGGCCTTGGTTCGCTCCAGCGAAATCGGCTTGAACAGAACGAAGTGGGCTCCAAACTCAGAAGCGCCCTTGAGTGCAGCCTGGTTATCTATGATGGCAACCGCGATGGCACGCTTGTTTGCCGGGGCGGAGCGGGTCGCTTTGAGGACTCGGGAAGCGATTTCGGGAATGGTACAGTCGATGATGACGGCTTCAAAGCGCTGGCGGGTAATTTTTTGAACTGCCGCATCAGCATCAATGCAGTGCTCAACGCCAATTTCAAGTTCGCTCAGAACGCGCCGAAGGACTCGCACAACCTTGTCGTCGTCGCATAACAGCAGAGCTTGTAAGCCAGGCCCCATCTCAACCTTTCCAGAATGAACCGAGGATAAGACGAATCTACCAGCTAAACGACTGTGCTTCACAGACTTGGGATGGGAGGTGGTTACTCTAGTAACCTAGCGATTTGTTAAATGCCAAAATCGGAACTAAGCCCAATGCTCTCAGCAGCTTGTCCATTTCGTCCCTAAATCGTTATTGACTTTGGGGTGGTCTGAAGTAGAATCAAGCGTTTTCAATTAACCTTAACCTTATCCTTATCCTTCTTGTAACCGGCCCGGGTAGTTCTCTTTATCATTTCAGCTGCGAGAGCTTAGGAATCGGAATCCTTAACAAAGTCAGTGGAATCTAAGTTATTGAAGACATAATTCAAGCAACGAGGGCATATTTTCATGGCAAAAAGACGTGGCAATCCTAACTGGGGTAAGCCCGAACCGATCGGCCCGATTGTGCCGACGGTGACAGAGTTCGAGCAAGTGGTTAAGGAGTACAAGCTCACTCCCGACCAGTACCTGCGTTCTACACGGCTGCGGGAGTGGGCACGCCGGAATAAGAACTCGAAGTACATTCCTGAGCCATTGCTTGAAGCTTGGGGATTCGAGATCGAGTCCACGCTGTAAGGAGATCTGAGTTTCCGCGGAGGCCGTCCAGAAATGGATGGCCTTTTGAATTTATATCGGTTCGGTGGAAAAGCACTTAACCGCAGAGCCCGCAGAGATTTATGGAGTTCGCCGAGAAAACTGCGAGGCTAGCGCATTGGATCCGGTTCGTTCATCTTCCGCAACCTTGGTGAATCTGACAGAGTAGATTAGTCCAGGTCGAAATCGCGGATTGGCCTGCCCGTATCGGGCGATTCCTTCGCTTTACGCAAAGCTTCCTGAAATTTCTTCTCAAGCAAGTCGGAGGCGTGCTTCTGCGCCTCGACGGACTGGCGGAAGATGGAGTCGCGGCGGTTGTCCTGCTCTTTCATTGCTCGGGCAGCTTCCTCCATGTCATTAAACATTTTGGGTTTGACGGGAGCGACGTGGGATATGACTGCCTCGACTTCGGGGTCCACCTTGAGCACCGCGCTGCAACATGGACAAGTCAGATCGAAGGACTTCTTTTGCTTTGCTGGGGCCATCTTGGAAAATGATACCCCAAAATCTGCTAGCGTGAATCCAGCCGGATGGGCAAGACATGGAAGAGGAATAATAGCTCCCATCCGAGCATGAGAACCGAAACCCCGGCTACGAGGACCGCGAGCATTTCGCCAAAGGTCATGCGGCTGCGTCCCGGCTCGAAGCGCCTCGCGACCAGTCCAAGAATATTGAGCGTAGCAAAACCGAAGACAGCTCCCCAGAGCAGGTTATACATTCTGCTGCCCGCCAGAACTACCTGCGCCGCTACGATGCCAGATTTCATTGTCCTAGGAAGTAATAGGGGCGTCCCGCCCATATTTCCAAAGCTCATCGTTTGAAGCGTCAACAGGCGTTAGCGCTTTCAACACTGCACCCCAAGATACACTGAATCCATGCCGACCAAGGCCGTCTTTTTTGATGTGGGGAATACGCTGTTATTCCTGAATCACGCAGCCGTGCTGAGGCGTCTGTATGACCGGCAATTGTTTCCGTCGGCCGATCTCTTGCTGGAAATTGAACGCTTGACCAAAACCAAATTCGATTTGCAACAGCCAGACGCCACGGTTGATCACGGGTTCTGGCACATCTACTACTCGCTTTTGTTGGAGCGGCTTGGTTTTGCGGACGACGCGGTCCGTGATGAGCTTGTTTTGCTCACGCGCATGTCGGCAAACTGGTGCCAAGTACGCCCGCACACTCGCGAGGTGCTATTGCGGCTTGGAGAGAACTATCGGCTTGGAGTAATTTCCAACGCGGATGGAAAAATCGCGGATGTGCTTGAGCGGTGCGGAATTGCTGACTGCTTTGAGAGCATCACCGACTCGGGAATCGTCGGCAAAGAAAAGCCGCATCTTGCGATCTTTGAAGCAGCACTACGGAGCGTTGGAGTTTCGGCATCAGAGAGCCTCTACACCGGGGACATCTATTCGGTTGATTACCTCGGAGCCACAAACTCCGGGATGCAATGTGTGTTGTTCGATGTCTCGGGTGCGTACCGTGATGTGGGAGTTGCACGGGTGGAATCGCTGGAGGAACTAGCGACGAAGCTCGGTGAATCCCATGGCCCGGGCCGTTCATAGGGCGTCATTGCGCAGCCTCCTGGCCTATGCGTTGTTTGTTGTGCTGGCCAATTGCTAAATAAGTTGATATGCCCGTCTTCGAAGCGCAAAGAAAACACGCTGATCTGCACTTGGACTCCGCTCACATTCTCTAATTCCATGCGTCCAAGATCGAGTGAGAAGTTATATGCAAAATCTTTCGCCGATGCGCTGGTTTGTGATTTCGCTTCCCGTGCTCGTGGTGGCGCACGAGCTTCTGAGTTTCCTGGTCCCTGAAATGTTGCGTCTGCTACTGCCTTATCCGCTGAAGGTAATCCTCGGACTGCATTGATTGTTTCAACCGCCCAGGGCTTGATTGCGGCAACTGCCTTTAAAACTTTTATCGCAGAGCATTTTCTACGGCTTTGCGAAGCGAAGCTGCCGAATCTTCGGAGAAGGCCCTGAACGTGATTCGCCCGTTTCGATCGACCACAAATGTTGTTGGGTAGCCTTCCACGTAGTACTTCGCGGAGACATCTGGCTCGGCACCGAGGAGAAGACGAAAAGTGTAAGACTCTTTCTTTGCAAATTCGCTGACTTCATCAGAATCTTCACCAACGTCTAGTCCGAGAATCGTCAGCCCTTGGCTGGAGAGGTCTTGATGCATCTTTTGAAGATGAGGCATCAGGGCCCGGCAAGGGAGACACCATGTTGCCCAAAAATCAAGCACGACAACTTTGCCGCGCAAATCCCACAGGTGTATTGGATGTCCGGAGATATCTTGCAGGGTGAAATCGGGGGCTTCGGATCCAACAATTGCGATTGCAGTCTCTTGCTGGGCCCTCACAGAAGACACGGCGAGAGCGGATTGAGGCGGTGCAAAGCTAAACAGCGTCGCCTCGACTGGTTGGTTCCACTTCGACATGGAATAGAAGGCGATTCGAGTCACGTCTCCTGCGTACGTGATCGCTTTATGCACGACAAAACTCTGCTCATCAATGCGGTAGGCGACAAATTGGGGATGTGGCGGGGCGTCTGCGGGCCAGCGATTTCGTTTCACCATCACGACATAGACCGGCACTGGCTTGCCATCCACGACGAAGAGTTCTTCGCGAGCCAGAGTCGCGTCGGTCACGTGCTGATCAATACTCTCAAACTCACTGATCGGAGTAAGGGTTTGAGCAGTGATCTCACTTCTGGTGTATTGGCTCGAATCCTGGCTAGTCACCCATTGGATTTTGCCGTCTCCAATGGTTGTTACCCCTTTTGGATTTGCATCCACTATTCGATACTTCCCGGGCCTCTGTCCTGACTCGGTGAGGCGCTGCTCCGAGACTTTCTGCCCACGAACCGTGTCCAGAGTGAGGGAGCACTCGTAGCTGTTCAAACCACGATAAGTTGCCGCCGCGCGGTGCAGAATTTCGATGGCCGAAAGATCGTCAGCGAAACTGGTGCGCGAAGCCAGCAACATAATCGAAAACAAGGCAATGCTTATGGCGTAGCTTAGGAGACTCTCTTTGGCGTTTATTTGATATTGCCAGCGGCAAGGCTCACCCATGGACGCGCCTTTCTGAAATTGGAATTGAGAATGCGTTCCTCATTGTAGTCGTCACCACAAATGCAGCCGAACTCGCTGCCCATGGAAATGAGATATTCTGCTGCCAAAGCCATGTTCCAGCCAATGAATGGTAGCCCCGTGGAGCCGGACGAACTCTGGATGGAAGAATCGCTTCGTGCTGCACGGCGTGCACTGGATGCCGGTGAAGTACCAGTCGGCGCTGTAATCGTTCATCAGGGAAAGATTGTTGGCCGCGGATTCAATCGCAATCTTTTGGATTCTGATCCCACGGCGCATGCTGAGGTGGTGGCGCTTCGCGAGGCCGGAGCAGCGGTCGGCAATTATCGTTTAAGCGATTGCGAACTGTTCGCGACGATTGAGCCTTGTGCAATGTGTGCGGGGGCCATGGTGCATGCGCGTATTCGCCGCCTCGTCTATGGCGCGGACGATCCCAAGGCGGGCGCCGTGGGATCGGCGCTCCACGTGTTGAACCATCCGGCGCTGAATCATCGAATGGAAGTTCGCGGCGGAGTCTTGGCTGGCCGCTGCGCGGAAATTCTGCAGGAATTCTTCAGAAGTAGGCGGTGAGGGGTGGGTGAAGTGGGCGGGTGAAGGCACCCGCCCTTACGTAAGTCTTGCCGATTATTGCTTCTTGTTCTTCTTCTTTGCTGGCGCTTTCTTGGTCGCGCCTTCCCTTCCACCGATGAGCGTTAGCGAATCGGCTGCGTTGAACGGGAACTGACGCACCGAAGTCTGGCCGGTGGTGCTGAGTGTAACGTCCACTCGGCGGTTGCTGGCCAGAATGATCGTGCGCATGTTCTTCACAATTCTGCCGCGCTCTTCAGTAGTGAGATCGGGATTCTGCTCCACAGAACTCTTCACTTCATCGGAGCTCAGGTTGTGTTGAGCGCCGAAGGCTTTGACCTCAATGTGGTCCTCAGGAACGCCATGCGAGACCAGGAAGGCCTTGGTAATGTTGACGCGTCGTTCAGAGAGCGCCTGATTGTAGGACGCTGAGCCACGGGGATCGGCGTGACCTTCAAGGATCAAATGCGCGTCAGGCTTAGCCTCCAGATATTTCTGGAGATCGCTGGCGAGTGAGGCCAGAGTTCGCTGCTGACTCGGCAGCAAGCCGCTGTTCGGCTTGGTTGGAGCCGGCTGCGCAGTTGGGAAATAAACGCTATGCAGTGCAAGCCGCGCTTCTAGCCGCTGAACTTCCGGAGAAGGCTGAGGCGGTGGAGGGGGCGCTTCGACGGTCACTTGCGTCGAGGCTGACGTGTTTAGGCCACGTGAATCCGAGCAACTAGCATTCACGGTGATCGCTCCAGGTTGTGCCCCTTCTGTGTTGAGTGTGGCAGAGTTGCCGGTTCCGGAAATCGCGCCGGAACTTGCAGTCCAATTGGCGACGTTCACGGGAACGTTGTCAGGACTGCTGCACGCAGCAGTCAGCGAAACGCTTGTACCGGCCTGAGCTGAGCCAGGACTGGCGGACAATGACAAGGTAGGCGGATTTTTCGGCGGCTCCTTTACTGTGAACTTCGCAGAACAACTGGTCTCGCCACCATGCTTCACTTTGGGATCAGTAATCTTTGCAGTGGCCGTGTAATCACCGCCAGCGGCGCCGTTCGTATCAATCGAGGCCGAGTTGCCTTTACCAGCGATCTTGCCTCCGGTGCTCGACCAATCGTAGGTAAGAGTGTGCTTGGGATTTGCGTTATTGACAGTGGCGGTGGCCGTGACGGGCTCTCCAACCATCACTTCCGTTGGCTGAACGGAACAGGCCGCAGTCATCGGCTCGGGCTTTTTGCCGCCGTAGCTGAAAACTAAACCTGTGCGGAGTCGCGCGCCATTCAGGTTAGGACGACGCAGATCGGGGTTGGTGGCGGGTACGACATCGGAATAATGAAGGGCAGCCCACACGTAGTCAGCTTCGAACGCCCGCCAGTAGATCCCATGCCACAGCTGTATGTCCATGCCGCCGCCGAGGATGGCGCCTAGGGAGTTACGAGAATCCAGAGATCCAGCCTTGAGCTGATTCAAGCCCAGCATTGCATGCGCAAAAAAGTTGACGCCTTCATTTCTCCACATGACCCGAGGACCGATAGACAGAGTGGTCTCGTGGCCGATGTCATGCCAGTTTCCGCCCGCGTCGACTGAGAGTCCCCAAATCTTGCTGAAATTGTAGGTCCCGGTCGCGCCCAGACCTTTCGCCATTGTCGGCAGCTTCACACCGGGGGATGGACTCGCCGGTGAAGTGGGCACGGTTGCGCCCGGGTTGAGCCATTGATAGCCAACAAAAACATCTACTTTTGGGGTTTCTTCATCCTGTGCAAAAGCGGCGCTTGAAACGGTTAGTAGGTTCAAAATCAGCAGACAGGGAAATGCATTTTTTAGGCGGAACATAGTAGTCCTCCGGTGCAAGACATTGACGCACCATACTGGTTGGTGGCAGTCTTGCGAGTTGAAGACACTGCTCCCAACTCAATAGAAAAAAATATTAATGGGGAGTTCGAGTTGAATAAATACTCTTTTTGCAGAACCCTTTGCAACTACAAAAAGGGCACGAACCTGGGAAAACAAGAGCATAGTTACAAGAAGTGTCGGCTCGACCAGGACAAAGAAGCCACCTGATAAAATGGCTGGAGACGGAGCGGAACGGCTTCCGCCCGACTAACTTTCCGATTGTCCGACGCGGAGAGGTGCGTGAGTGGTTGAAACGATCCGCCTCGAAAGCGGACATACCTTAACGGGTATCGTGGGTTCAAATCCCACCCTCTCCGCCATTCAAACCTGAGGTCCCTCGACCGCGCTTGAGATTTCGACACGCGGCCCAGCCATCCCGTCCGACAAGATGATTTCGAGATTTCGGACGGCGACACTATTCCCGCCAGCTAATCGGGTTTTGTCAACTAGATGTAATTTTTCAAATAGAGGCGAGAAGCAGGCGCCGGCACAAATCACTGGCCGGCCCCTGCTCGATATAGGTGGGGAAATTGAGGGCACCTTTCATATGCAAGCGAGAATAGGCGGCGGCAGCTGAACGAACAATCCCGCCAAGCATGTAATTTGCTGCAGGACTCTCATGTAGCGTGGAAACTTTTTGCACAAACGTTACTCCCGGCAAATCCACACTCGCCCGTAAATCCAGGAACACCAGTCTCGCATTGAATGTTGCGCCATTCACGGAACTTTTTTCCATTCTCCGTGAAAAAAACTCACGCTCCTCTCGAAAAGGCACGTGCATTGCCGATTTCGAGGCAACTTATTGCACTTCTAGCGCTACAGCAAAGCATTACGTCGGATACAGACCTCACCGGATAGACCATTTGCGTCCGCGATTTTACTCTCGTCACAGTTCTTTGAAGCCTCTTCGTTGGAAACGCACCAAACGCGATTGAAAGGAGACCGCAAGTGACCACCGAGGCCAATACCACCGCACGACTCGACTCTGATCTCCACCTGGTTAAGCGAGCACAAGAAGGCGATGCTGAAGCGTTCGCTTCACTATTTCACGCACACAAAGCAAGAATCCATTCCGTCTGCCTGCGAATGACAAACAACACCGCAGAGGCAGAGGACCTGACCCAAGATGCATTCCTGCAAGTATTCCGAAAGCTGGCAACGTTTCGCGGTGACTCTGCGCTTTCAACATGGCTCTACCGCATTGCTGTAAACACAGTGCTCATGCACTTCCGAAAAAAAGCTCTGCGTCAGATTTCATTGGACGAGCCTTACAACCAGGATGCGAAGGTGGTGCGCCGCGAATACGGCAGCCGCGATGATCGCCTGACCGGCTGCGTGGACCGAATCGCACTTGCGCGCGCCATCAAAGAGCTCCCTGATGGTTACCGCACAATATTCTTGTTGCATGAAGTAGAAGGTTACGAGCACCAGGAAATCGCAGAGTTGCTGGACTGCTCGGTGGGAAATTCGAAATCACAATTGCACAAAGCCAAACTCCGGATCCGGGAACTCCTGGGCCAGGGGCGGCAGGAAAATGGGAGCCCACGCGCGCTTCGCACCCAGTCGCGAAGAAACTCGGCCCAATGGAAACAGGACGACATGCAGGCCGATGTAACGTCGAGGCCGGCGTTCTTCCCTGGATTCTCGCAATTCACCGCATCGGGAGCCTGAGTCAAGTGGTCAGGCGAGAGCACATTTGTCTGCGCGCTGAACGATGCGGCGGACTGGAACGCGGGGACTAGAGTGCACATCGGAGCGATAGTAAGCCTGGCGGAGGACCGCCAGGGGGATGAGACTTCTTACGGGCGTAAGTACCCGCGCAATGGACGTGGATTTCTGCCGGGTAGCTCACGTGCCCGCCTGGATATTCTGGGACGGAGCCTGTTAGAGCGCGCGATTGCAAAATTGCGGCAGCTACCTTCGGTATCAGTCCGCACAATCCCGGAGAGTCCAGCTTCGACCAGCCTTCTGCCCGCTCGATCCGCTAAATCCAGTAACTTCATCACAGCATGGGAAAGCGCGGTAGCCCAGCACGTGCAAGAGGGTGCGAGCCAGTTGTTATTGTTGCGCGTGGGTTGCTACTCCGATCTTGACTACGAGGAGTTACTGCGCTTCCATGTGCAACGTGGCGCTGCACTCACCCAGGCCTATGGCACTGCGGGTGCCCTCGATCTAGCGGTTGTGGAGGCAGATTGTCTGCGCGGTACGGAAACACCCTATCGAAAGGTGTTGAGCGCATTCATACCCGAACAGGAGCGCTTTTTCTTCGACGGCTATGTCAATCCACTGAAGGAACCGCAGGATTTACGCCAGCTTATAGAAGATGGTCTTGCAGGGAGATGTTCTCTGCAGCCGATTGGGAATGAAGTCTCTGCAGGAGTTTGGATGGGCGCTGCAGCGCGGGTGGACCCGTCCGTGTCAATCAATGGACCGACGTTTATTGGCGCTGGCTCGCGCATCGCGGAATCTTGCACAATAAAAGGATCAAGTTCAATCGAAAGGGACTGTGAGGTTGATTGCGGAACAACTGTGGACCAATCCTGCATCCTGCAGGGTGTTTACGTCGGAGTGGCATTGAATTTGCGACGCTCAATCGTCACCCAGAAGAGACTGTTCCATCTTGACCGCAATGTGGAGGTGGAGATTGATGATGACCGCCTTCTCGGCACAACGAAAGTTGCGCCAATCCAGCGCTCCGCGGCGTTTGGCGGAGGCCATACAGAGTGAGTAGTTCATTATGCGTCAACCTGTGACCCAGATTTGGCATCTTTATAGAAGCGCAAGCGCCATGAGCAAGTCACGCCGTGCCTGGATTTTAAGTCCTCGCAAGTTTTGATGGACCCAGAGGGGAAGGTGACATGGATATACCGTCCGCAATCATGATCAAACTGCCAGAAGTTTTCGGCGTAAAGGAAGCACGGAAACTCAGGCGGGAACTGAAAAACAAGTTGGCAAGTGAGAGACCCTGTGTGGTTGTGGACTTGTCGCGAGTAAAGAAAATCGATTTGACTGGTCTCGAGGGACTGTTGCGCTGCATGGAAGAAGTGGCAAGACAGGATGGATCGCTCGAACTTGGAGGAATTTCACCTGAGGCGGGCGCCATGCTGGAGCTGACACGCATGAATCAGCTGTTCCAGAAGTTCCCGACGCAGCAGGCAGAGGCCAGCAGCACTGTCCTTGTTCCGGAGCCGGTTGCGAATACCGAGCCAGCGCCATCAGGACAAGCTGCGCAACCACAGCCGGTTGCGGCGTAGAGTTTGTGCGACGCGGAGGATAAATGCATCGAACTTTGTCGCGAGCCGTAAGCTTCGGCCTGGCGCTGGTCATCAGCGGTGTAGGTGTGGGTGCCTCGGCGCAAGATGGGAGCGCTCAAGGTCAGCCTGCGGTTTCCGCCTCAAACTCGAGTGCGCCGGCAGTTGAGTTACCGGATAGTCCAGGCGCGGTAAACTCGAACCCAAATAGCACGCCACAGGCTAGCTCGAGTGCGACCAGTTCACAGAGCGCGCCACCATCGCAGCCAAGCGGAACCGCGGTCGCTCCACCAGTTCAGGTCAGTGGTGGAGCCGCTTCGAAGCCGGCCGGGGTCGCAATCGCGCCGCCCAAGCAACGGCGAACCCGGTCATGGCTGATCAAATTCGGCTTTATCGCTGGCGCGGGCGCTGCTTTGGGGACTGTGGCCGCCCTTTCAGCAGCCAGTCCCGGCCGCGTACCAGGCAGTACAGGACACTGAACATTGAACTTGCAATTTCCCACTTCGCGTATCTTGAGGCATTTTTTTGAAATCATTTGTAATCACGTTTTCAGGAATTGACGGCGCCGGTAAGACTACACAGATAGAGAAATTGAGCAGCTACCTGGCGCAAGCCGGAATTCCGGTCCACAACTTGACATTGTGGGACAACGTCGCATTATTCCAAGAGGCCCGTTCAAAATTTAGCCGCACAGTTTTGCAGAGTGAGCTGGGCACCGGCGGACTTGGGCGTCCCGTAGACCGCCGAGACAAGAACGCGCAGGCTGGTCCTTTGCTTCTCGGACGATCTATCTTGTACGTGCTGGATATGATCAGCCTTCGTCGTACGCTGCGAAAATTGCGCGCTGAAATCGGCGGGGTAATTATCTTCGACCGCTACATCTACGATCAACTCGCGGCACTCCCCATGGACCACTGGCTCACACGCGCCTATGCAAAGAGCCTGCTGCGCTTTACACCGAAGCCTGACCTTGCTTACGTTCTTGACGCCAAGCCCGAAGAGGCGCGCGCTCGAAAACCGGAGTATCCCCTGGAGTTCATGCGCCTGTACCGCAAGTCCTACCTCGAGCTGAGTCGGCTGGCAGGACTTAGTCTCGTTTCTGATGGCACTCCCGAAGAAGTGCATTTTGCCATTCTTGGTCACTTCAGTAAGTTTGTTCCCTCGCAAGATCCACAACCAGAGGTTGATTCGGAAGTATTAGCGTAGGACCAGTATCACCATCGTAGCGAGCCCCAGGCATGCCTATGCGCAAGGTGCCATGAGTATGTCCGTATCGCAGTGCGTTTTTGATCAAAGTGCGACCAACGCCTTTCGGCTCACAAACATCCAAGTACCGCGTTCCCAATCCCAGGACCCTTCGATGATTGACTCTTCACGGTTCAAGTTAGGCTTAGCGATTCCAACACTGAATGAAGCAGGCAATGTCGGCACGTTGCTCGACGGCCTGCACGATGCAATGTCCTCGGAGCCCATTGATTACGAGCTCATTGTCGTTGACGACGACAGCAAAGACGGTACCGCCGACATAGCGCGCCAATACGGCAGACGCGATCGCCGAATTCGCGTTCTTACTCGCCAGGGCAAGCGTGGCCTGGCAGGCGCGGTGATGTATGGCTGGGCGCAAACCGATGCGAATCTGCTGGGCGTGATTGATGCCGACCTGCAGCATCCACCGGAAGTGTTGCCGAGATTGCTGGAGCCGGTGATGAACGGAAATGATCTGGCTATTGCGAGCCGCTACATCGCCACTGAGAACAATGGATTAGACAATTGGAATTGGCTGCGCGCACTTATCTCGCGATGTGGAACGCTAGCGACAGCGCCGCTGCAAAAAAAGCACATGCGCATCCGAGATCCGCTCTCGGGGTTCTTCGTAGTGCGGCGCGAGTGCATTGAAGGACTTGAGTTGCAGCCCGAAGGCTTCAAAATTCTTCTTGAAATTCTGGTGCGCGGACGCGTGCAGCGACCGACGGAGGTTCCATTTCAGTTCGGCATCCGCCATGCTGGAAAGAGCAAGGCCGACTTCAAGGTTGCGCTGGCATATTTCAACCTGTTAGGAAAACTGTCTCGTCACGCACTCTTCGGGTCAGGCCAACGATGAAAATATGCCTGGTGACATCGTTCCCGCCGAGTCGTGATGCGCTGAACGAATATGGCTTTCACATTGCCTCCGAGCTGCGGCGTCTCCCGGAAATCGAACTCACCATTCTCGGTGATGATCATTCCTCGCAACACGCTGAACTCGACGGCTTCAATGTGATTCGCTGCTGGAAGTTCAACAGCCTGCGAAATCCGTGGAGACTGCTCGAAGCGATCGGCCGTGAGCGCCCCGATGTGGTTTGGTTCAACTTGGGTTTTGCCAGCTTCGGCGGAAAAGCGATCGCGGCATTTACAGGCATTACCATCCCCTTTTTCACGCGCCTGAAGGGACCGTATACACACGTCACACTCCATCAACTGATGGAAACCGTGGACCTGAAGGACGCAGGAGTACGTTTTCCATCGCTCTACCGAGCTGGCGGGTTTATCGCGACGCAAATTCTTCTGTTCGCGGATTCCGTGTCGGTGACAATGCCTGCGTACCGGACTGTGCTGGTTGAGAAATACGGTCGCGGCTCGGTTTACGTACGCCGCCATGGCAGCTTCGCTTCACGTCCTGAGTACCCGGACTTCGCGCAGCGTGGCAATCCCGAACACCGCATCCTGGCGTTCGGGAAATGGGGGACCTATAAAAGGCTGGAACCGATCTTGCAGGCTTTCGACATGGTCATCAAAGAAGTTCCCCAGGCGCGTTTGGTAATTGCGGGCACAGACCATCCCAAAACACCGGGATATCTGCAGTCAATTCAGAAAAAAATCGGATCCCGTACAGACATACACTTTGCCGGATACGTAGAGGAAGAGGACATTCCGCAATTATTCCAACGTTCCACATTGACGGTGCTTCCTTATACTTCCTCGGCGGGATCGAGCGGAATTGCTCACTTGGCGTGCACCTACGGAGTTCCGATCATTTCGTCCGACATTGCAGATTGCAAGCGACTGGCGGAAGAGGAGGGACTGGCGATTGATTTCTTCCCTGCCGGCGATGTGTCTCAACTCGCCCGGCATGTCGTGGACCTGTTGCAACACCGCGACCGTCAAGTAGAAATGGCATTGCAAAATATGTCAGCCGCGCTGCGCATGAGCATGCCCGAAATTATCCGGCAATATCTCCGCACCTTCGAACTACGCAAAGAGCTCGAAGATATGCGCTCTCTTTCCTCAGTACGAAAATTGCCG
>WNGE01001631.1_pt2 | contig 34166 bp, 32 predicted proteins | sample 5400651 | NCBI WGS metagenome assembly WNGE01 (sample SAMN13153370, study PRJNA577476) | soil metagenome | isolation source: 60 cm soil or saprolite under grassland replicate 2 | place: USA:California | collected 2016-06-15
CGTCCTCGACCCCACCGTCGCGGGGCAGTCCTGCCAGGGACGGGTACTCGTGGCCCGGGAGACCGACCCGGGATGGCTGTTCCTCATGCTCGGCGCCGCCGCGATGGTGGTGGAGCGGGGCAGCCTCCTGTCGCACACCGCGATCACCGGCCGGCTGCTCGGCATCCCGACCGTCGTCGCGGTGGACGCCGCCACCACGCACATCCGCGACGGCGCGCTGGTCGAGGTCGACGGGACCGCCGGTACGGTACGGATCCTCGACACCGCGGGCAGCCCGTCATGACCGCGCCCGCCTTCCCGTTCGCCGAACGCCCCCGGCTCGAACCGCCGGCCGAGTACGCGCGGCTGCCCGAGCTGTGCCCGGTACGGCTGGCCGGCGGCCGGGACGCGCTGCTGGCCTCCGGGTACGAGACGGTCCGTACCGTCCTCGCCGACCCGCGCTTCAGCCGCGCCGCGTTCACCGCCCGGCCGATGTTCGCCCGGGAGCCGGGCTCCCTGGCCCTGGTCACCAGCGACCCACCCGGGCACGGCCGGCGGCGGGGCAGCATCGCGCACGCGTTCACCGCGCGGCAGGCCCGGGAGCTGCGCCCGGACCTGGTACGCCTGGCCGGCGAGCTGCTGGACGACCTGCGCGCCGCCGGTACGCCCGCCGACCTGGTACCGGCGTTCACGCTGCCGTACCCGATGCTCGTGATGTGCCGCCTGCTCGGCATCCCCGACGCGGACCGGCACGTGCTCAAGCCCTGGGTCGACGCGATGATGTCCACCTCCGCGTACCCGCCCGACGTGGTGGCCGCCGCGCACCAGCGGATGACCGCGTACTTCCACGAGGCCGTCGAGGCGGGGCGGGGCCTGATCGGTGAGCTGCGCGCCGACCCGGCGCTGACCCGTGAGGAGGTCGTCGTCCTCGCCTCGGGCCTGCTGATCGCCGGGTACGAGACGACCGGCAACCAGCTCGCCATCGGCGCGTACCTGCTGCTGCGCGAGCCGGCCCTCGTGCGGCGGCTGCGTACCGACCCGTCGGCGGTCGTCGACGAGATCCTGCGCTGGACCCCGTTCAACGCCACCGGCGGGATCCCGCACGTCGCGACCGAGGACGTACCGCTGGGCACGACGGTCGTGCGCGCCGGGCAGGTCGTCGTCCCGCTCACCGACGCGGCGAACCGGGACCCGTCGGTGTACCCCGACCCGCACCGGCTCGACCCCGACCGGCCGGCCCGTCCGCACCTGGCCTTCGGGTACGGGCGGCACCGCTGCCCGGGCGCGCACCTGGCCCGGGTACAGCTCGAGGTCGGCCTGCTCGCCCTGTTCGACACGTTCCCGGATCTGGCCCTGGCCGTACCCGAGGAGCGGCTGCCCTGGCGCCACGGCATGTTCGTGCGTGGCCTGTGGTCGCTTCCGGTGCGGTGGGGCCCCGGCGGAAAGGAGACGACTCAATGACCGACTGGACGGTACCGGACGCCAACTTCACCCCCGAGCAGGTACGGGCCGCGCGGGGAATCCTCGACCGGCTCGGCGGTACCGGCCGCGTGGACCTCGCGTTCCTGGGCGGCAGCCTCGCCGTCGGGCTCGGCCACGCGCTGTCCGACATCGACCTGTACGTGGTCGGCGCCGGGCTGCCCGACCGGGAGCTGAGCTACCAGCACGACGGCACCTGGGTTCACGTGAACCCGTTGTCCGCCGGGGCGGTACGGGATCTCGTGGCGCTCGGTACCTGGTACCGGGCCTCCGGTCTGGACCGCTCGCAGCTCGCCGTCGACCAGCGGACGCTGTCCGCGCTGGTCCGGCTGGTCACCGGCTGGCGGCTGCACGCCGCTCCGGAGTGGGCCGGGCGGCTCGACGCGCTCAACCGGGATACCGTCCGGCAGGTCCTGTGCGCCCGCAACGCCAACGTCTTCTCCGCGTACGCCGAGGACGCGTGCGGCGCGCTGGCCGACGGCGACCGGTTCACCGCCGCCACCGCCGCCCGGCTGGCCCTGGAGGCCGCCTGCGAGGCCACCCTGGCCTCGGCCGGCGACCTGTATGTCGGTCCGAAGTTCCTCTTCCGCCGGCTCGCCCGCACGCCGGTCACCGCGCCGTGGTGCCGGTACCTGTGGCGGCTCGCCGGCGGGGACACCGACCCGGAGACGATCGCGGCGGTCGTGCGCGAGCGGCTGTCCGTCGGGAGCCTGCTGCTGTCGTGGTGCGCGGTCGACGGCTGGGACCGGCCGCTGGACCACCTGCCCGCCCCGACGGTACCGCCGCCGGCCGCCGGGCCGCGCCGGGCCGGCGCGTACACCCCGATCCGCTTCCTCGACGGCTGGGCGCTGATCGGCCCGGAGGACGGGTACGAGGTGTCCGAGGAGCTGGTGCGCCTGTGGCGCCGGCTGGACGGCCGGCCGCTGAGCGACATCATCGCCACGCTGCCCGAGGCGGAACCCGCGCTCGCCGGGCACGGCGAGTACCAGATCCGCGCGGCGGTCGGCATGCTCGCCGACGTCGGCGCGGTGGAGCAGCCGGGCGCGTACCCGATCGCCGACCGCGACTCCGGCCCGTACCTCGTCCGCAACGCCCCGAAGTTCAGTTGCCACCCGCGCGTTTCCCGCCACGACACGGGCCGCGACCCGGCCCCCGACAAGGTGGGGCGGCCATGCTGATCGCGGTCGTCGGCGCCGACGGTGCCGGCAAGTCCACGGTCACCGCGGCGCTGCGGGACCGGATGGTCGCGGCCGGCCGGCCGGCGCGCGTGGTGGACCGGTGGGACATCGTCGACAACCCGGCGTACCCGACCGCCCGGTTCCTGCGCCCGGACGTGCGCGACCTCCGGACCTGCGTGGTACGGATGGCCAACCCGCCGCGCTTCCTGTTCCTCATGTGGGCCTCGGCGCAGGCGCTGGCCGGCGGGTACCCGGGGCTGACCGTCCTCGACGGGTACTGGATGAAGCACGCGGCGAGCGAGGTCGCGTACGGGCTCGACCGGGCCTGGGTGGAGAGCGTGGCCGGGGGCCTGCCCGAGCCGGACCTGACCGTCCACTTGCGACTGTCGCCCGAGCTGGCCTGGGACCGCAAGGGCGGCCAGCCGTACCCGTACGAGTGCGGGATGGACCTGACCCGGACGCGGTCCAGCTTCCTCGCCCACCAGCGGCGCGTCCACGAGGTACTCGACGGCTGGGCGGACCGGTACGGGTGGTACTCGGTCGACGCGACCCGGCCGGTGGACACGGTCGTCGAGGCCGTCGCGGGGCGGCTGTGAGGGTCAGCGACGGGTACCTCGCCGGGCTCGGCGCGTACGTGCCGCCCCCGGTCAGCGCGCGCCGGGCGGTCGAGCGCGGCGAGTACGACGCCGACGAGTACGCCCGGGGCGGCTGGACCGGAGCCGCCGTGGCCGGCGGGATCTCCGCGCCGGAGCTGGCGGTACGGGCGGCCCGGGTGGCCCTGGCCCGGTCCGGGCTCGCCCCCGGGGACATCGATGTCGTACTGCACGCCGGCAGCTACCACCAGGGACCGGACGGCTGGTCGCCGGCACACTACGTCCAGCACCACACGGTGGGCGGCGCCGCTCCCGCGATCGGGATCCAGCAGTCCTGCAACGGCATGCTCGCCGCGCTCGAGCTGGCGCTCTGCTACCTGGGCGCGGTACCGGGGCGTAGCGCCGCCCTGGTCACCGGCGCGGACAACTTCGGCGCCCCGCTGATCAACCGCTGGCGGTACGGGTCCGGACTGGCCTCGGGCCGCGCCTCGATCCTCGGTGACGCCGGTACCGCCGTGGTCCTGTCCCGGCGCGGCGGCTTCGCCCGGCTGCTGTCCATCGCCTCCGCCTCGATCCCCGAGCTGGAGGAGCTGTACCGCGGCGACGAGCCGCTGTTCCCGCCCGCCTGTACCACCGGCACCGAGCTCAAGCTCGGCCAGCGGATGGCCCGCCACGCGGAGACCCGGCCCGGGGTACTCGTACACGCCCAGCGCCGGCTCGTGGAGACCCGTACCGCCCTGGCCCGGCAGGCCCTCGACGAGGCGGGCGTGACCGCGGCCCAGATCACCCGGGCCACCCACGTGTTCGCCGGCCACGACGGCTACGTACGGCAGGTCCTCCGGCCGATCGGCATCCCGCCCGAGCGCGGGCTGCTGGAGTACGGGCGGGCCCATGGCCACCTCGGCGTCAACGACCAGGTCGCCGGCCTGACCCACCTGGTCGACACCGGCGCGGTCGGGCCCGGCGACCACGTGCTGATGCTCAGCAACGGAGCGGGTACCGGCCTCGCCTGCGCGGTGGTCCGGATCGGGTCGTAGGGACCGTGCCGCGGGCCCGGGTACCCGCGCCGGGGTGTCCGACCGGGTGAACGGGCGGACACCGGTGTCACACCCGAGGACCCGTACACACCGCCACGGGGACGGTGAGGTCGCCCTTGGGGTGACACCGGTGTGCACCGAGCGGCGGACATGCCCCGTACCTGCCGCCCGGACATGAGCGCGGACATCGAGAACCATCGACGGACATGCGTGTCCCGCGTACCCGGACATGCGATCACCGTGGCCCCGTGTCCGCCGGCCCCCTGCGGCGGACATGACCGTTCGCGCCACCCACTGGGACCGGCTCAAGCGCGCCATACACCGACGCGCCGGCCGGATCGAAGGAATCCTGTTGGTCCTGGCCATGCTTCTACCGCAATTGATCATCGCGCTGTTGGGCGGTGACTGACATGCCGAACCAGTCCCGGCGGCACGGCGGACGCGGTCTCGGAATCGTCGCTCACGCCGGCTCCTCACGCGCGTGTGCCGTCGTCGGCTTCCAGCAGCGATGCGCCGAAAGGTGGGCTCCGGGACGTGTTGCTCGGCGTCCTCGGTCACGTCGGGGAATGAGCGCCGGGGCGTCGCAGCGCAGCGCGGACCGCCCGACGGAAAGTGCGATCCGCACGGACCGGTTGCCGTAGGAAGTCGGTGTAGCGGTGGATGCGCAGGTGTGGCTGCATCGACCGTTCCTGCCGCGCGTCGCTGATCGGCGCCGCGGCCGGTGGCTCCCACCTGGAAGAGGTTGGCGTGTCGACGGCGGCGACGTGCACGTACTCGCAGCCCACCCGTACGCGTCGCGATGGTTCGGTCACCTTGGCCATCTTCAGCCGATTTCAGGGCCTCCCAGGAACTCCGTCGGCCATCGCGTCCGGTTAGGCTGAGGCCAGCGGTTGCTCCGGACCCCGGCGGCGTTGCTGAACGTCGAGCCTTGGAGGGACCCATGAGCACCGTCGACTCGGTCGTCGCGCAGGTGCGGCCAGCGGTCGCCCCGCCGTCGCAGCGGCGACGCGCAGATGTCCACCCGCGGGTGCGGCACGCTGGCCCGCTTGTCCGCCGTCTGGGCGACGAAGCGGTGAGGATCGCCGTTGATCGCGGTGCTGGTGGCTGCCGACCGGCGGTGACGCCGTGAGCGGCGCGGAAGGTGACGCCGACCGGGTGGTGCGGATCTGGGCCCAGGTCGGCCAGCAGTCGCGCGGTGAGCCGGTGTCGGTGGCGCACGTGTGCGCGGCGGCGGTGGCCGCTGTGCGGGTGGATGGGGCCGGGGTGACCGTGATGGTCAGCCCGACGGTGCGGGACACCGTGCACGCCACCGACCGGGTGGCGGGCGAGCTGGAGGAGTGGCAGCTGACCTTCGGGCAGGGCCCCTGCGTGGACGCCTTCAGCGACGGGGGCCCGGTGCTGGTTAGGGATCTGCGTTTGCCGACGTGCCTGGCCAACTGGCCGGCGTTCACCCCGGCGGCGCTGGGCAGCGGGGCGCGGGCGGTGTTCGCGTTGCCGCTTCAGGTCGGCGCGATCCGGGTGGGGGTGCTGGACCTGTACCGGACCCGACCGGGCCCGCTGAGCCCGCACGAGCTGGCCGACGCGTTGGCCTTCGCCGACACCGCGGGCATGCTGCTGCTCGACACGGCGGCCGGGACCCAGCCGGACACCGCGGAGCTGGCCTGGCAACGCGACGACCCGACCGCGCACCAGGCCCAGGTGCACCAGGCCACCGGCATGATCCTGGTCCAGCTCGGGGTCAGCGCGGAGGCCGCCTTCGCCCGGCTCCGCGCCTACGCCTACGCCCACGACCGGCGGTTGGGTGACGTGGCCCGTGACGTGGTCGAGCGGCGGCTGCGCTTCGACCCCGACCCGCCGTCGCTACCTGACCGGCCGTCGGCGGGCGATGATGGGCAGTGACGCCGCGCACCGTTAGCGCCTGCCGACTGCGGGCGTCCCGCCGGCCCTCGCATCGAGGACCATCGTGTGACGAGGGAGACCGATCATGAGTGAACGACAGCTGGCCGAGGCGTTCGTCGCGCTGGCCGACACCCTCGTCGACGACTTCGACGTGGTGGACTTCCTGCACGAGTTGACCGTGCGGTGCGCCCAGGTGCTCGGCGTGTCAGCGGCCGGGGTGCTGCTGGCCGACCAGCGCGGCGCGCTGCGGGTGGTGGCCGCCTCCACCGAGCAGACCCGGCTGCTGGAGCTGCTCCAGTCACAGACCGACCAGGGGCCGTGCCCCGAGTGTTTCCACACCGGCCGGCCCATCGCGGTGGCTGACCTGTCCACGCCCACCGCGGCGAGGCGCTGGCCGCGCTTCGTCGCCGAAGCCCGCACGGTCGGGTTCGCCTCCGTGCATGCCCTGCCGATGCGGCTGCGCACCGACGTCATCGGTGCGCTCAACCTGTTCGGCACCGAGCCCGGCGCCCTCGACGGCGACACCCTCCGGCTCGCGCAGGCCCTAGCCGACGTGGCCACCATCGGACTGCTGCAGGCGCGTGCCATCCGCCACCGGGACACCCTCGCCGAACAGCTGCAGACCGCGCTCAACAGCCGCGTCGTGATCGAACAGGCCAAGGGCGTCATCGCCGAACGCCGCCACGTCGACATGGACCAGTCGTTCACCCTGCTGCGCACCACGGCCCGGACCAGCAACCGCCGACTGTCCGACCTGGCCCGCGCCGTCGTCGACGGATCCGAAACGCTCTAACCACGCGAACAGCCGCAGCACGGTCGTCGCAGGCAAACCGTTCGGCTCCGCCCCGTGGCTAGGCGGGAGCGTGCCGGCCCGCATCCGCACAAACATCGGTAGGCTATCGCGGCGCGGACCACGCGGACAAGAGAGGTGCGCCGTGGCCTTAGGGCGGGCCCGGATCCGCAGGGTGCGGTGGTGGTGGCCGGTCCAACCCCTCGGGCGGCGCCTATTGTCCAGCTGCCATCGGTGGCGGCCATTGCCGCTAGCGGGGCGGGTGCACCCCGTACGCGGCGGGCCTTGCGGCGGGCCGGGCTGCGGCGCCGGATCACGGGACAGGTGGCGCTCGCCCTAGCCGGTGGCGGCGAGATCGGTCTTGAGGCCGCGGCGTCGAGCAGCAGGCTATACGTCGCTGGGCTGCTTTCCTGGCCTGTCAGAAAGAACCTCGGCTGCCTCGTCCCTGTGGCGCACCACATCCTCGACACCAGAGGTTTCCTCAGGCCCATCGCCCTTGACCGGTAATCTGCCTCGACGATGCACGGCAGGCCATCGCGGCGTCCCGGTCCGAGCACCTCCAGGCCCGGGCCGGTCGTGAACAAGACCTGACAGTCGTCGCAGAGGAGTTGGCCACCAAGGAAGCCGTCGTCGACAAGTACCTCACCGACTACGAGAACAACAAGATCGATCACAATACCGTCGCCGCCCGCGTCGAGAAGATCTCCGAACGGATCCGCCAGCTACGCAACAAGCGCGATGAACTGGCGTTCATGCTCGACCTCGACAGCGAAACACCTGACGACAGCCACCTGATCGAAATCCGGGACCGCATCATCGAGATCATCGACAGCGGCGCCGCGCCGGAGCGCAAGGCGCTGTGTGAGACGGTGCTCGCCGAGCTGAGCGTCGACGACACCCTCACCGCAACGCCCGTCATCCGGATCCCGCTAAGCTGGGCGGACACGCCGTTGCTGCTACAGACAGAGGCGCGAACCACCTACAGCAAGGCGGTTCGCGCCTGTCGACCTCAAGTGGGCCGGGCGGGACTCGAACCCGCGACCGAGGGATTATGAGTCCCCTGCTCTAACCCGCTGAGCTACCGGCCCGTGCGCCGCAAGCTTACCCAGCAGGGCTGAGTTCGCTCGATCAGAAACTCAACCACGATCCGCAGTCTGGCTCCCCCATTTGGACTCGAACCAAAAACCTACCGGTTAACAGCCGGTTGCTCTGCCAATTGAGCTATGGGGGACCGCGCCTGCCCCGCCCGGGGTACCCGGTGGAGCGACCCGGACAAGAGTACAGGATCCGGCCGGCGCCCGTGCACGGGGTTTCCAGATCCCAGCTGCCTGTGTCGACGACCATGATCCCCGTGTTGGGCTGCACGTTTAGCACTCGACAGGAGAGGATACAAATACCAAGGTTGGGACAAGAGGGCGTAGGCATGACGTTCGGGTACGTCGCGCCCGATACGGAGGGAGCCGCCATGCGCGGAAAGTTGATGTTCCTCGGCGGGCTTGCCGCGGGCTTCGTCCTGGGCAGCCGTGCTGGCCGCCAGGCCTACGACGAGCTGGCCCGGACCGCCAAGAAGGTCAAGGAGAGCCCGTCTGTACAGGAGGCCGCCGGCGTCGTCCAGGCGCAGGCCACCAAGGTGTATGAGCAGGGCAAGCAGACCGTCAGCGAGAAGCTGGGCAACACCCGGTTCGGCGAGCGGCTGCGCGCCGGCACGACCACCCCGAGCATGGAAACCGAGCCGATTCCGGTCGGCACGACCGGGACCGCGACCACGACCACGACGCCGTCGGGGAGCGCCGGAACCTTCTAGATCCACTACGTTGTCGGCCCGTGCCCCGGCCAGGGGCGCGGGCCGACGGCTACTTCAGGAGCTGTCGCGCCATCCGTTGACCGGCGACGGCGAGGCCCACCCCGGCCATCACGACCAGGTAGGCGACGTGGCCGAGCAGGCTGGGGTGCAGCGAACCGGTGGTCAGGCCCCGGATCAGTTCGACCGCGTGGTAGAGCGGGGTGGCCTTGATGAGCAGCTGGAACCCGATCGGGTAGGAGCTGACCGGGGCGAACGTGCCGGAGAAGAGGAACAGCGCCAGTTGGGCCGTCCCCATCAGATCGAAGTCCTGCCAGCTGCGCATGAACGTGGACAGGCCCATGCCCAGGCCCCCGAAGGCGAAGCCGACCAGCAGCGTCGCCGGGTAGGCGGCCAGTGCCCAGCCGGGCCCGGTCAGTCCGAGCAGAACCATCACGACCAGGAACGCGGCGCTGTAGATGGCGCCGCGGGCCATCGCCCAGAGCAGCTCACCGAAGGCGATCTCCATCGGCCGTACCGGGGTGGCCAGCACCCCGTCGTAGAGCCGCATGTATTTCATCTTGCCGAAGAAGTTGAAGGTGGACTCGGACAGCGCGCCGAACATCGCCGAGGAGGCGAGCATCGACGGCGCCACGAAGGCGGCGTATGGCACCATCCGGCCGTCCGGCAGCGGCAGGCTACCGACCAGCTTGCCCACGCCGATCCCGATGGAGAACAGGTAGAGGAAGGGCTCGACCAGCCCGGAGATCACCACCAGCCAGTACGCCGACCGGAGCGCGGCGAGGTTGCGCCGGGTGACCGCGCCGGAGCGGCGTACCGAGGCGTCGAGCCGGCCGTAGGTACCGGTGCCGAAAGCGGTCACGAGCACGGTGCACCTCCTCAAACCGCGAGCCGGCGCCGGAACGCCCGGATGGCCAGCCAGAACCCGAGCCCCGCCCACGCGCTCAGGTAGGCCAGGTGTCCGAGCACGGTGGTCCAGGGCAGGTGGATCCCGCGCAGGGTGGCCGCGCGGCACAGGTCGACGGCGTGCCACAGCGGCGACGCGTATGCCAGCCAGCGCACCGCGTGCGGCAGCGCGGCGATCGGGAAATACACCCCGGAGAACAGTGTCATCGGGATGATCACGAAGCGCATCAGCAGCGGGAAGTAGCTGTCGGTCTCCACCCGGGCAGCGAGTGCGTACACCGGCCCGGCGACGGCGAGGCCGAGCAGCGCGCAGACCACCGGTACGGTCAGCGCCCAGCCCGAGTGCACCGCCCCGAACACGGTCGTCACAAGCAGGAACACCGTGGTGGTGAGGACCAGCCGGAGGAGCACGAACAGCAGGCTCCCGCCGAGGATGTCGATGATGCGCAGCGGTGCGGCGACCATCGCGTAGTAGGTGCGGATCCACTGGAACCTGCTGAGCACCGGCCACGCCGATTCACCGAAGGCGACCTGCGCGGCGGTGGCGGCCAGGATGCCCGGGACGAGGTAGTCCAGGTAGCGGACCGGCCCGAGCCGGCCGCCCAGGTCGACGAAGTGCCCGACGCCGAGGCCGAACCCGAGCACATAGAGCACCGGGAGCAGGAACGAGCCGAACACCGAGCCCCGCCAGGTGCGCCGGTAGCCCACCAGGTAGAACTCCAGCACGGACAGCGTGCGCCGCATCAGTCCACCAGCGTCCGGCCGGTCAGGTGCAGGAACACGTCCTCCAGGCTGCTCCGCCGGACCAGCACGCTGACCGGGTTGAGTCCACGCCCGTGCACCTCGTCGGCGGCGGTGTCGCCGTCGTCGGCGTAGAGCAGGATCCGGTCGGGCAGGAGCTCCACCCGCTCGCCGATCCCAGTGAGCTTGCCGGCGACGTCTTCCGAGTCCGTACCCCCGAAGCGCAGCTCGACCACCTCGCGGGTGGAGTGCCGCTCGATGAGCGCCCGCGGCGAGCCCTCGGCCACGATCCGCCCGCGGTCCATCACCACCAGGCGGTCGCAGAGCTGCTCGGCCTCGTCCATGTAGTGCGTGGTGAGCACCAGCGTGACGCCCTGCTGCTTGAGCCGGAACAGCCGCTCCCACACCAGGTGCCGGGCCTGCGGGTCGAGGCCGGTGGTGGGCTCGTCGAGCAGCATGATCTCGGGGTCGTTGACCAGCGCGCGGGCGATGGTCAACCGGCGCTTCATTCCGCCGGACAGCGGCTCGACCTTGCTGTCGGCGCGCTCGGTGAGCTGGACGAAGTCGAGCAGCTCAGCGGTTTTCGCGCGGGCCTTGCGCCGCGGGATGCCGAAGTAGCGTGCGTAGGTGATCAGGTTCTGCGCGACGGTCAGCTCCGGGTCGAGCGTGTCCAGCTGCGGGCACACGCCCAGCCGGGCGCGGATGTCCGGGCCCTGGCGGTGCGGGTCCATGCCGAGGATGCGCAGGGTGCCGCCGCTCGGCCGGGAGACGCAGCCGATCATGCGCATGGTCGAGCTCTTGCCCGCGCCGTTGGGGCCGAGGAAGCCGAACGACTCCCCCGCGTCCACATCGACATCGATGCCGTCCACCGCGGTGAAGTCGCCGAAACGCTTCACCAGACCACGGGCGTGTATCAGCGGATCGGGCACGCAGCCGACATTATCCCGGGGGTACGACAGTCACGAACCGATTTGCTGCCGGGCCTGGGTGACGAGCTGGTTGGTGACCTCGGCGACCACCGGATCGTCGAGGTCCACCCCGGGGTCGTACCGCACCGTCCAGCGCAGCCCGTCCCGGCCCGGTATCCGCCGGGCGGCGATCCACAGGCCACCCGCGCCGGGCAGTGGGTGGTGGGTGGACTGGTCGACCGAGCGGGTCACCCGGGCGCGTACCTGGTGCGGCAGGTCCCCCGGCTTGGCCAGCGCGAACGGTACCGCCGGCAGGTCCTCGACGACCGTGTAGCCGGGCCGCTCCCCGACCTGCCGGGCGGCGGTCACCACCAGCTGGGTCCCGGTCCAGGCGGCCTTGTGGATCTCGTGCCAGCCGAGGCGCCCGGGCGGGTCGGCCGGCAGCCAGAGCCCGAGGTTGGTGGCGACCAGAAACCCCGCGTCGGAGTCCGCCCAGGCGAGCACCCGCTCGTCCGGGGCCAGCGGCAGCCGGTCCGCTTCGGCCAGCGCGGCCCGCCGGAACAGTCCCATCACAGCTCCCCGGCCGTCTGGTCCCGCAACACCCGCGCGTGCTGCTCCAGCGACACCAGCTCGCCGAACATCTGGAAGTAATCGTCCTTGGCGAGCACCGGGTTGAGCCGTTGCAGCTTCGACTTCAGCTCGCGCACCTGTTGCTGCACCTGGAACAGCTGCACCTGGGCCAGGGTGACCGCGACGTAGCGCGGATCCGGCTCGCCGGACAGGTGCAGCGGTTCCACGGCCAGTTCCCCGATCAGGGCCTTACCGGCCAGGTCCGGGCACGTGTCGCGAACGCTTTCGATCCAGCCGGCGCCCGCGACCGCACCGGCCGCGCCGCCGGCTTCGGCCACCGCTGAGCGCACGACCACATGCAGCGGATGCTGGTACGCCTCGGCAGTGATCGAGTCGAACATCGGTCCGGCCAGTGCCGGGGTCTGCAGCGCGAGCTTCAACGCCTCCCGCTCGACCCTCGACTGTGGACTGTCCACTGTGGACGGAGCGGCCGCGCGCGCCGGTTCGGCGGCACCCCCGCCCGCGCTCCCCACCGCCCGCTGCACGGGTTCGAGGTCCATGCCGAGGTCGCCGGCGAGCTTGCGGATGTACTCCGGACGCAGGGCCCGATCCTTGATCTTCGCGACCTTGGGCGCGGCCTCCTTCAACGCCCCCACCCGCCCCTCGGCCGTGTCGAGGTCGTAGCGGGAGAGGATCGAGCGCAGGGCGAAGGCGATCAGCGGTTCCCGGCGCGCGACCAGATCCCGTACCGCCGCATCGCCCTTGGCGAGTCGAAGCTCGCACGGATCCATGTTGTCCGGGCTGACGGCGATGTACGTCTGGGCCACGAACCGCTGGTCGTCGTCGAACGCCCGCAGCGCGGCCTTCTGGCCCGCGGCGTCCCCGTCGAAGGTGAAGATGATCTCGCCGCCGAATGTGTCGGTGTCCATCAGCAGCCGGCGCAGCACCGCGATGTGGTCCGCGCCGAACGCCGTCCCGCACGTCGCCACCGCGGTCGGTACGTCCGCCAGGTGACAGGACATCACGTCGGTGTACCCCTCGACGATCACCACCTGGCCGCGCCGGGCGATCTCCCGCTTGGCCAGGTCGATGCCGTACAGCACGTGGGACTTCTTGTAGAGCGGGGTCTCCGGCGTGTTGAGGTACTTCGGCCCGTCGTCGTCGTCGAAGAGCTTGCGCGCGCCGAAGCCGATCACGTCACCGGCCAGATCCTTGATCGGCCAGAGCAGCCGGCGCCGGAACCGGTCGATCAGGCTGCCCGAGCGGGCCTCCTTGGCCAGCCCGGCGGTCACCAGCTCATTGGCGGTGAAACCCTTCTGCCGCAAGTGTTTCACCAACGCGTCCCAGCCTTCCGGGGCGTACCCGCAGCCGTAGCGCCCGGCCGCGTCCCGATCGAATCCGCGCTGCGCCAGGAACTCCCGCGCCGCTCGCGCCGAAGGCGAGGTGAGCTGGGCGGCGTAGAACCCGGCCGCCTCCGCGTGCGCGGCGATCAGACGCTGCTTCTGCCCCTGCTGCCGGACCGGCGCCGGGCCCGCCTCCACGTAACGCAGCTGGATCCCGGCCTTACCGGCCAGCCGCTCGACGGCCTCGACGAAGGTCAGGTGATCGGTTTCCATGACGAACCGGATCGCGTCGCCACCGGCCCCGCAGCCGTGGCAGAAGTAGACGTTCCTCGATGAGGACACGGTGAACGAGGGGGTTTTCTCGTCGTGGAACGGGCACAGTCCCTTGAGGTTGCCGCCGCCGGCCGGCTTGAGCGTGACCTGCTCGGAGATCACGTCGACGATCGAGGTCCGCTCGCGTACCAGCCCGATGTCCTCGTCGCGGATCTTGCCTGCCATGCTTCCGGGTCACCTCCGAGCTACATCCTGCCCTGCCCGGTACCCGATCGACGAACCGGTCGCGTGGGACACACCGCCCTCCCGAGATCAGGTATAAAAGCCCGCATGAACCGGGAGCGGGTGACCGATGAACGCCTGTGCTGGCTCGCGGTGCGCGACCAGCTGCACAGCAAGGCACGGGGCGGTGGCCTGGTGACCGTGTTGCGCCTGTTCGGTGCTGGCAGGCGGCGTGCCGGGATGGCCCGCGACGTCGCCGGGGAGATGATCTCCGAGCGGCTGATGGACTACGGGGTCGCGGTCGACGACCTGGCCAGCCAGCTGGACGCCGAGGAGCGGCAGACCCTGCGGCTGACCGGGCAGGTACCGGCGTGGTTCCTGCCCCGCGTCGAGGAGCGGGCCCGGCAGCTCCGCCAGGCGAGGTGATCCGGCGCGGCCCACCCGGCGCACGCAGGGGTGACGAGCCGACCGTCTGGACCGGCGCTGCTATGGTCGGGCTCGGGGATCGAGGCGAGGGGGTCACGGTGGGCCTGATGGACAAGATCCGGGGCGAGTTCATCGACATCGTCGAATGGCTCGATTCGAGCCGGGACACCATCGTGTGGCGGTTCCCCCGGTACGACAACGAAATCAAGATGGGTGCCCGGCTGGTCGTCCGGGAGTCGCAGACCGCGGTCTTCGTCAACGAGGGGCAGATCGCCGACGCGTTCCTGCCCGGGACATACACCCTGGAGACGCAGAACCTGCCGGTCCTGTCCACCCTGAAGGGCTGGAAGTACGGCTTCCACTCGCCGTTCAAGGCCGAGGTCTACTTCGTCAACACGCGGCTGTTCACCGACATGAAGTGGGGCACCCCCAACCCGGTGATCGTGCGCGACCCGGAGTTCGGCATGGTCCGGCTCCGCGCGTTCGGCGCCTACGCGGCCCGCGTGGTCGACGCGCCCAAGCTGCTCAAGGAACTGGTCGGCACCGACCCGCAGTTCCGCACCGAGGAGGTGCAGGAGTTCCTCCGGCAGCTGATCGTGAGCCGGCTGGGCAGCGCGCTGGCCACCGCGCAAATCCCGATGCTCGACCTCGCCGCCCACCAGGACACCATCGGGCTGCGCCTGGCCGGCGCGCTCAGCGAGGACCTGTCCTCGGTAGGCATCGAGATACCCAAGTTCATCATCGAGAACATCTCGGTACCGCCGGAGGTCGAGGCGGCGCTGGACAAGCGCACCCAGATCGGCATCGTCGGAAACCTCGACCAGTACTCGAAGTTCCAGGCCGCCAACGCGATGGAGGCCGCGGCCAACAACCCGGGCGGGGCCGGCGAGGGACTCGGCGTCGGGCTCGGTATGGCGGTCGGCCAGCGGGCGGCCGCGGCGATGACCCCGGCCGCCGCGCCCGCGGGCCCTCCCCCACTACCCACCGCCGGCCAGTGGTACGTCGGCATCGCCGGCCAGCAGCAGGGCCCCTTCGACCTGGACGGGTTGGCGGGCAAGGTGTCCAGCGGCGAGCTGACCCCGGGCACGCTGGTGTGGCAGAACGGCATGGCCGGATGGGTACCCGCCCAGCAGGTACCCGCGCTGTCCCAACTGTTCGGCAGCGTCCCGCCGCCGCTGCCCCCGCAGTCATGACCGAGCCAGCTGGCGCTCGCTCCGCTCGCGCGGGTCATGCGCCCTGTCAGCCGCCCTGTAGCCGACCGTCCGACTCAGTCGCTGCACTCCTTCGCTCCCGGCCGGCTGCGGGCGGCGGCGCATGACCGGCTACCCTTGTGCCGGCTGCGGCGCGCGGGTCGAGTACGCCCCCGGTACCACCGTCCTGCGCTGCCCCTACTGCGGCTACGAGCAGCAGGTGGCGGACACCGGCCGGCAGGTACGCGAGCACGACTTCGCCGCGCTGGCCACGCTGCCCCGCAAGCCCGTCGCCACCATCGCCGCGCACACCTTCGTGTGCCAGAAGTGCGGCGCGCAGACCCAGAGCGACGCGCTCGCCGACCGGTGCCAGTTCTGCGGCGCGCCGCTCGTCGCCGACGTCGCGCTGAGCGAGCAGATCGCCCCGGAGGCGGTACTACCGTTCGCGATCGACCGCGCCGGGATGCGGGAGCACCTGCGCCGGTGGGTGTCGTCGCGCTGGTTCGCGCCGGGCAGCCTGAAGAAGGTCACCGAGGCCGAGTCGACCCGGGGCACCTACCTGCCGCACTGGACCTTCGATGCGAAGACCGTCTCGGACTACGCCGGCCAGCGCGGCGAGCACTACTGGGAGACCGAGACCTACGAGGAGGACGGGCAGACCAAGACCCGCCAGGTGCAACGCACCCGGTGGTACCCGGCCAGCGGTACGGTCGCCCGGGACTTCGACGACGTACTGATCACTGCCTCCGGCAAGGTGGACACCGACCACCTGGAGAAGCTGGAACCGTGGCCACTTGAGCAGGCGGTCCCCTACCAGCCCGAGTACCTCGCCGGATACCAGGCGCTGCGCTACGAAACCGAGCCCGAGGCCGGACTGGAGGCGGCCAAGGAGCGGATGGCGAAGGTCATCAAGACCGACTGCGAAGACGACATCGGTGGGGACGAGCAGCGGGTCAACCGCGTCGACACCAGCTACTCCGACATCATGTACAAGCTGCTGCTGCTCCCCGTCTGGATCGCCTGCTACCTGCACGCCGGCCGTACGTTCACGGTGCTGGTCAACGCGCGGACCGGCGAGGTGATCGGGCAGCGGCCGTACAGCCCACTCAAGATCGCCTTTGCGGTGCTCACCGCGCTTGCCCTGCTGGCGGTGCTCATCGTGCTGATCGTGATGGGTCACCGAGGATAGCCGCGCGCCCGCGGGTGCGCCCGGATGGATCTCACCGGTACCGTGCTTCAATAGTGGCCGTGAGCAACCCAGGCCAGACGCAAGAACGCAGCGCAGCCACCCCGGCCCGGTCGCCGAAGCGGGAGGCCAGGCGCGAATTGGTACGCCAGCGCGAGGCCCGCCGCAAGGCGGCCCGGCGACGCCGGCAGGCGCTGATCGGAGGCATCACCGGGGTCGCGGTCGTGGCCGCGGTCGCCGCGCTCGTGGTCCTGTTGACCCACAAGTCGACGCCGGCCGCCACACCGAGTGCTCAGCCCTCGGCCAGCGTGTCGCTCGACCCGGCGTTGAAGACCAAGCCGACGGTCGCCAAGGGCACCGGCGACCTGACCAAGCTGAACGTCAGCACGCTGATCCAGGGCACCGGCCCGGCGGTCCAGGCGGGGCAGACCATCAAGGTCAACTATGTCGGGGTCTCGTACAAGACCGGCGACGAGTTCGACTCGTCCTGGAAGGGCGGGCAGCCGGCCTCGTTCCAGATCGGTACCGGCAACGTCATCAAGGGCTGGGACCAGGGCCTGGTCGGCGTGAAGGTAGGCAGCCGGGTGCAGCTGGACATCCCGGCCGACCTCGCCTACGGCGACAACCCGGGCCAGGGACAACCAGGCGGCCCGCTGCGTTTCGTAGTGGACGTCCTGTCCGCGAGCTGACGCGACAAGGGGGGCCCCGCGTGGGGCCCCCCTTCCGCTGAGCGGGGTGCTACGGGCGGACCTGCTGGAGCGCCGCGCCGAGGATCGCTGAGCCGGTCATGTCCAGCGCCGGTTCAGCGGTCTGCCACGACCGCACGTCGTCCACGTACCGGCTGTTGTGCCCGCTGAACACCTTGTACGCGTCACTGCCGTCGGACGGGCACTTGACCATCCCGTCCTGGTAGCTGCCGAGTCCGCCCTCGAACTGGCTCGGGTCGTTCGGCCCGTTCACCACCGCGCCAACCGCCGAGCCGTGCGCGAGGTTGGACACCTGGTGCTGCATGCACTTCGGGGATGCGCTGCCCTCCCCGACCATGAAACTGGCGCCCCACGCGTTCGCGCCGAACAGCCAGTCCCGCTGCTGGGTGGCGAACCCGTCGAACGAGGCGTCCCCGCTGGCCTGCTTGTACAGCGCCTCGGTGGCGAGCAGGCCGAAGGTGTGCGAGTCCACGTCGAAGTCGCTGTACACGCCCCCGGCGTGGAAGATGTCGCTGGTCGCCCGGGTGGCTCCGGTCTGTACCTGCCGCTTGAGGTCGGCGACCAGTGTGGCCTTGCTGACCGCCAGCGTCGGGTTACCGGCCGCGGCCATCGCCTTGATCAGGTCGGCGTGCGCCAGTGCGCTGGTGTCGTACAGGTTGAGGGTGTCCCCCTTGTCGTTGGCGATGTACCCCTTGGCGAAGTTCGCCGCGTCGGTCAGGTACGACGACGCGCTCCTGCCCAGCTTCTGCGCCGCCAGCGCGATCTCGGCGGCCCCCAGCTCCATGTCGTCGCGCCAGGTGTCCTCGGGGTAGAACGCGAACGGCAGGGCGGTGGTCAGCTGGCCCGGGCTCAAATTGGCCATCGCGTACAGCGAGCTGGCCGCCTGGTATTCGGAGGCTGCCCGGGTCGGGTTGGCCGCCGCGTCGACCTGGGCGGCGAGGGCGAACGCGGCGGACACCCGGCCCACCAGGTTCGGGCTGATCTTCGAGCCCGGGCTCGCGGCCCGGAACACCGGCCGGTGCGCGGCGGAGTACCGGTCGGCCCTGGCCGTGTCGCCGTCGTCCTTCTCCGGCAGCCGCCACAGGTCGTGGTCGCCGGTGAAGCTGCCCGAGGTGTTCCCGCCGCCGACGCCGACCTGGAAGTACAGCGTCCTGGTGCTCTGGTCCCACATCTGGTTCAGCCACCTGGTTCCGAAGTGCGCCTCGGTGTCCAAAGTGGACGGTGCGGCGGTACCCAGCGCGCGCTCGGCGGCGTACAGCACGATGTCGCCGTACGCGGTGGTGTGGGTGAACTTCAGGTAGTCACCGGCGTCGAACCAGCCGCCGAGCGCGTTGACCGGTCCGCCGATCTTCTTCAGGTCGCTCTCGGTGATGACGTCGCTGTCCGAGGACTCGAAGTGCGGGATCGCGTACACCGACGCGCTCGCGTCGTTCAGGTGGGACGGCTTGCGGTTCAGCGCGCCCGGGATCACGTCCGGACCGTCCCGCTGTACCTGGAAGAAGAGCAACCCGTCGGCGACCAGCTTGCGGTAGATGGTGGTCTTGCTGGCCACCCGGAAGCTCGGCGAGGTGGCGGTCGCCCCGCCGGTCACCTTGATCTTGTACGTACCCTTGGTGGTCAGCCCGCTGAAGGTGATCGGGTATACCTTCGGGTACTTGGTGTTCCACGAGCCCCGACTTGTCCCGCTGACGCTACCGGACAGCACCGTCGCTCCCGTGGAATCGACCACGGCGAACTTCGCACCGGTCACCGTGGCCGGTGCCATCAGGTAGGCCACCTTGGTATCCGTGGGCAGATAACCCACCTGGTCCACCCGGACCAGCCCGGCGACCGCGGCGTCGGCCGGGGCCGACAGCACGATCGCTCCACCCGCGATCAGGAGCCCCGCGGCCCCCACTATCGCGATCACCCGCCTCCGCACGGTAATCCTCCAACTGTCAGGAAGTCTGTTTACCAATAGCCGAACGTTATGTCTATCGATGGATATCCGCAACCGGCCGGCCATCCCATAGAGTCGGCGGATGCGACTCCGGGGTGCCGCGCTCGCCGTGGCTGTGCTGCTCTGCGCAGCGCTGCCCGGCTGCGACGCGCTCACCGACCGCAGAGGCGTCGCGGGAAGCGCCAGTTCGCCGGGTACCGCCGGATTGCCCGGCCCGGCCAGCAGTCCGGCCGCACCGGCCGCGAACGGCAACCCGGACGGCCGGGCGGCCGTACCGGCGGAGGCGCAGGCGGTGGACACCAGCCACCCGACCCGGATCATCGGCGACGGCACCCCGCAGAGCTGCACCTCGGACCTGGTGGTCCGGGCCGTGGCGGCCGGCGGCATCATCACCTTCGCGTGCGGGCCGGACCCGGTGACCATCACGTTGACGGCGACGGCGAAGGTGCGCAACCGCAACGGGCCGCGGATCGTGCTCGACGGCGGCGGGAAGGTGACCCTAAGCGGCGGCGGGCAGCGGCGCATCCTCTACATGAACACCTGCGACCCGGACCGGGGCTGGACCACCCCGCACTGCCAGGACCAGGACACACCGCAGCTGACCGTGCAGAACGTGACCTTCGCCGACGGCAACTCGACCGGCGAGACGATCGACGGCGGGGGCGGCGGTGCGATCTTCGTGCGCGGTGGCCGGTTCAAGGTGGTCAACTCGCGGTTCGTCCGCAACCGTTGCGACGCGACAGGTCCGGACGTCGGTGGCGCCGCCGTGCGGGTGCTGAGCCAATCGAAGAACCTGCCGGTGTACGTGGTCAACAGCACCTTCGGCGGGAGCCCCGGCCAGGGCGGGACGTGCTCCAACGGCGGCGCGCTGAGCAGCATCGGGGTCTCGTGGGTGGTGCTCAACAGCGTGCTGAGCGACAACTCGGCGATCGGCCGGGGCGCCAACCCGGCCCACAACGGCCCGGGCGGTGGCAGCGGCGGGGCGATCTATACGGACGGCAACCTGTTCACCGTCACCATCTCCGGCTGCGTCATCGAGAACAACCATGCCAACGAGGGCGGCGGCGCGGTGTTCTTCGTGAGCAACAACCGGACCGGGACGATGCGCATCGAGAACTCCACGCTGCGGAACAACCCGAGCGACAGGTTCGAGACCCGGGGGTACCGGGGGATCTTCTTCCTCGGTGCCCGGAATCCGACCGTGGTCGGGTCAACGCTCAGCTGAGCGGCAATACATCGGAGGAAATTGCCGGCCGAACGTGGGGTTCGCCCGTTCGGACGTTGACATGCGCCGATGTTCTCGACTAGACATCGGATGTCCGCGCGCTCTCATGAGACCAGTGCCAACGGGGGAGTACCGATGAAACGACGCCCACTCGTCATCGCCATCGCCGCCGGGGTCGCCCTGGCATCAGCCGCCGCGGGTACCGCGACAGCCACTCCCCCGCCCGCGACCATCACCATCGGTACCACGAGTGGCGCCCCGTTGAAGAGCCGGTTCCTCGGTTTCTCCTTCCCGTTGAGCGGCCTGGCCGCCAGCACGCTGACCACCGGCAACCTCCCGCAGCTGATGCGAACCCTCGGTCCCGGGGTGATGCGCTGGGGTGGCAACGTGGAGAGCGCCACCTTCTGGACCTCGACCGGCGAGGCGGCGCCCGAGTGGGCGGAGTTCGTCTTCACGCCCGAGCACCTGCAACGGCTGAAGGTGCTCGCCGATCTGACCGGCTGGAAGGCGATCATCGGCGTCAACCTCAAGCAGTACGACCCGGTACGCGCGGCCGACGAGGCGAAGTTCGCCAGGCAGATCCTGGGCAGCCGGCTGCTCGCCATCGAGGTCGGCAACGAACCCAACTACTACCCCGACTACACGCCGGCCCAGCTGTACAAGGACTTCGAGAAGTACCGGGTGGCGATGACCGCGGCGGCGCCCGGCATCGGCCTGACCGGCCCATCGGTCGGCCGGGTACCGGCGGCGGCGGACTGGCTCAAGGACTTCGCCAGCCGGCAGCAGGGCCACGTCGACATCGCCGCGCTCGCCACCCACTACTACCCCGCCTGCGGCCGCAGCAACCCGGAGGCCATCACCATCCCGGCCCTGCTGTCCACCGACTACCGCGTCCTGGTGCACGACCGGGCCGCCCTGCTCGCCTCGCTCGCCAACGGCCTGAAGGTGCCCGGCCTGCTGACCGAGAGCAACTCGGTCTCCTGCGAGGGCCGGCAGGGGGTCAGCGACTCGTTCGGCTCGGCGCTGTGGGGCGTGGACAACCAGTTGATGGTGGCCCAGCTCGGCAACGGCGGGATGTACCTCAACAGCAGCGACGGGCAGTGCGGTGGGCCGCCGTTCTACACCCCGTTCTGCGCGCTGACCCCCGAGGACGAGGCAGTCGGGCAGCTGCACGCCCAGCCGGTCTACTACGCGCAGTTGCTGATCCGCCAGCTCGGTACCGGCTCGTTCCTGCCGGTGACCAACAACGCGCTGGCCAACCTGCGGGTGTACGCGGTGCGCAACGGTACCCGGCTGCGCCTCGTCATCGTGAACGTGACCGACCCGGCCACCAGCACCGCCCTCAGGATGACGCTGAAGCTCCCGGCCACCTACAACCACGGGTACCTGTACCGGCTCACCGCGCCATCACTGTCCACTATGGACGGTGTGACGCTGGGCGGGCACCACGTCGGCAAGGGCGGCACGTACGCCGGCCCGGAGCACACGCCGTTCACCATCCACGGCCGGACGTTGACGCTCAGCGTGCCGGCCGGTAGCGCCACGGTCATCTCGCTGAACCCGTAACCGGCCCCGCTACAGTTCGAAGGGGTCCATGTGGATCTGGTCCGGCGGTACGCCGAGCCGGCGTACCAGCCGGAGCGAGGCCAGTACGAGGCTGGTCGGGCCGCACAGGTACACGTCCCGCCGGGCCAGGTCGGGTACCAGCCGGAGCAGCCCGGTCCGGGTGAACATGCGGCGCGGCCCGGGTGCGTTGCGCGGACCGGTCACATACCACACCCGGGCCCGGCGCAGCCGGGCCAGCCAGTCCAGTTCCTGCCGCAGCATCAGCGTCTCGGCGCTGGACGCACGGTAGATGACCACGGTTGCCGGCGGTAGCTCCTCCAGCAGTGCGCGGATCGGGCCGATCCCGCTGCCGCCCGCGATGAGCAGGGCCCGACCGCCCCGCCGCCGCTCCACGGTGAAGTCACCGGACGGGCCCTCGACGAAGACCGGCACGCCGGGGCGCAGCCGGCGTAACCGGCTCGTGTGGTCGCCGACCATCTTGACCGTGATCCGCAGCCACCGGCTGTTCGGCGCGGCCGAGAGCGAGAACGGGTGCGCCTGCCACCACAGCCCGCGGGCGAGGAAGCGCCAGCGGAAGTACTGGCCGGCCCGGGCGGCCAACCGGTCGATCTGCCGGCCAGTGAAGTAGATCGATATCGTTCCAGCGCCTTCCGGCACCACCTGGTGTACCCGGAGGCGGTGGCGCAGGTTCAGTCGCAGCGGGATGAGCACCCGGCCGTACAGCAGGGCGAGCGAGACGAGGAGGTACAGGCCGAGCCAGTAGGAGCGGGCCGGCCCGGGGCCACGCAGTTCGTGCCCGTCGAGGAACTCGTGTACATAGCTGAACGCGACCACGAGGTACGCCGTCGTGTGCAGGAAGTACCAGAACTCGTAGGGCAGCCGGCGCCGCAGCTGGCCGACCGCGAGGATGCCGATGCCGCAGAGCAGCCCGGTCGCGAGGAACGCGCTCACCATGCCGCGGTAGCCGGTGAGCAACCGCAGGCTCTCGTCCACTGCCGGACGATGGTCGGCGAGCATCCGCCCGGTGACGGCGAGCGCGACGTGGCCGAGCACCAGCAGCAGGACCAGCGGGCCGAGGCCGCGGTGCCACAGCCGAAGCCCGGTGCTGCCCAGCCACCGCTCCAGCACCGGAAGCCGGGACATCAGCAGGATCTGCACCAGGAGCAGGTAGCCGCCGGCGAGCCCGGCCACCGGGGCGAGCGCGAGCAGCGGGCTCTGTTCGGCGATGTGCCGGACCGGGGGCGCGATGGCGATCGCGAACCCGGCCCAGCACAGCAGACCGAACAGCCGTCGGCGGCGTACCGGGCGGCGTTCGGTCACCTGGCCCGGCGTGCGCACGGCCGGGTAAGGCTGGGTCGGCGAGAGGATTGTGCGTAGATCCACGCAGGGTAGTTAACAGAGGTCAGAACGGCTGCGGGCCGATCTTTGTTCAGTATTGTCCAGCCCCGCGGACGCAACCGCGTGGACAACGCAAAAGCGGACCCACGCGTACCCTCGTGTCGTGGTCGACTTCTTCGCGACGTATGACGCGCTGCTCGAACGCTGGCCGGTCACCGTCTCACCCGTCGATATCCCGTCGGCCTACGGCACGACGCGGGTCATCGTCTGTGGTCCCGAGGAGGGCAGCCCGCTGCTCCTGCTGTCCACCTGGCGCGCCACCGCGACGATCTGGTACGCCAACGTCGGCGACCTCGCCCGTACCCACCGGGTGTTCGCGGTCGACCACGTCGGCCACAGTGTCTTCGATGGCAAGCCATTCGCAGGCGTCGATGATCTGATGACGTGGCTCGACGGCCTTCTCGACGGTCTGGGGCTGGAGAGCACCGCCTTGTGCGGCCACTCGTACGGCAGCTGGATGGCGCTCAGCTATGCGCTGCACGCGCCGGAGCGGGTGAGCCGGCTCGCCCTGCTCGACCCGGCGGACTGCTTCACCACCCTTCGCCTGCCGTACCGCCTGCGCGCGGTACCCCTGATGCTCGGTCCGAACCGCCGGCGGGTGCGCTCCTTCCTCACCTGGGAGACCGGCGGCCGGCCGCTCGACCCGGACTGGCTGACCGTGACGGCGCTGGAGAGCGAGCGCCCCGGGCCCCGGCTCGTGTTCCCGCGCCGGCCGGCGCCCGAACGGTTCGCCGGCTTCGCCATCCCGACCCTGGTCGTGCTCGCGGGACAGAGCAAGGCCATCGACATCCGCCGGACCGAATCGGCCGCGCGCCGGCTGATCCCGGACGTGGAAATCGTGGTTCTGCCGGACGCCACGCACCACAGCATCCCGATGGTCGACGCCGGGACGCTCAACCAGGCGCTGCTCGGGTTCCTCGGTTGACCGGCAACCCGTAGACTGCCGCGCAGTCTGCCGGAAAGGACGCACCCATGTCCTCGCTCGATGCTGGCCTGTCCGCGGCGGCGGTCGCGTTCACGCCGGCCACCGTGCTGCGGCTGCTGGCGGCGACCAGCGAGGTCGCGGCGGTCGACCCGGCCGAGTTGCCGCAAGTGTGCATCCACCTCAGCAGCGGGCAGCTGCTCGACGGTCGACTGGTCCGGGTCGGTACCGACCACGGGCACGAGGTGGTACTGCTGGCGGTCGGGCCGGAGATCGCCTACCTGCAGATGGCCGACGTACGGGCGGTCACCGTCCACGCACCGGAGCGCTTCCGGGACGTACTCACCGGTGGCGCCCTGCCTCCGCCGGTCACCGGTACGCCAGTGTCCCGCGCCGCGCTGCGCCGTGGCTTCGCGCCGTCGCCGGACTTCCCGCTGGAGACCGGGTGGGACGAGCTGCCCGACTCGGCCGAGGCTCTGGCCAACCTCGCCCAGCTGTTGAGCAAGCTGCGGACCGCCATCGAGGAGGTACGCGCCGACGCACTCGGCCGGCAGAGCTGGGCACAGGTACGCGCGCTGCACCTCGCCCATCAGGCCGGCTCGACGCTGTCCGTGCACCGGGTACCGGACGGGCTGGCGGTGCAGGCCGATCTGACCGCCGCACTCCCCCGCGACCTCGCCGGGGAACTGCGCCGGCAGCTCAACTCGGTGCTGTGAACCGCCTGCGGGGCAACAGAAACGGTGTGGGGTGCGGGATCGGGCGGGTCCGATCGCGCACCCCAGGTCTCCCACCATCGCAGCCCTTTGGCGGTACAACAGCGAGGACTCGCGTCGAGTCCCATACTTGAACCGGCACTCTGACGGAACATCCGCCAACTGACCCACCCACCGAAAACATCCGCCACCCGCGGTCTGCCAGCGGTTCGTAGGTCACTGCGGTGGCTGTTCTTTCGTGGTCTCCGGCTCGCGATGCTGTGCATCTGCGGCAAGGAGACGACGATGGGAACGGTACGCGCGGGCGACGACGGCCTGCATTACAGCGACAACTCACACCGGTGGATCGCGCCACCGGACATCGAGCAGGACGCGTGGGAGACGAAGCTGCGGGCGCACCTGGACCAGCATCTGATCACCATGGGCGGTCCGGCGGGTCTGTGCTTCCAGCGCGAGTTCTGGTCGCCGCACGCGCCGCACCGGCGGATGGCAAAGCGCAACGCCGCACGGCGTACCGGCACCCGGGCCGGACGCGGCTAGTTCTCCCGGCGACTCGCCTCCCGGGCGATGTCGATCCGCGACTGCAGGTTGAGCTTGGCGAGGATGTGCGACACGTGTGTCTGTACGGTCCGGCGGGACAGGAACAGGTGCGCCGCGATCTGCGGGTTGGACATCCCCTTGGCCACCATCCCGACCACCTTCAGTTCGGTCGGGGTCAGGCTCTTCCAACCGTGGTGCGGCTTGCGGTGCCGGACATGCGGACCGCGCCGGATGCCGTACCCGCGGAACGTGGCCTGGGTACGGGCCAGGTCCCAGCCCGCGCTCAGCGACTCGTACAACTCGAAGGCATCGGTGAAGCGGGTACGGGCTCCAGCGACGTCGCCCCGTTCGGCGAGCGCCACTCCGGCCGCTTCCAGCGCCTGGGCCCGTGGCAGCATCCGGCCCGCCGTGTGGTAGTGGTCGGCCGCGAGTGCCAGTGGTTCCGGGTCGTTGTCGAGCAGGCCCCGGCAGTGCGCGGCGATCGCCTTGCGGTGCGGCACGTCCGACCCCTCCGCAGCCTCTTCCGCTTGTGCCACAAGGATATCCGCGATCCCCCGGTCGCCGACCGTGACCGCCAGCCGGACCGCGTCCGCGAGCAGGTCTCTGGCCTCCTCGATCTCCTTGGGCTCGGAAAGCCAGGCCTCCAACATGGCCAACGCCTCGGCCGGCCCGTGCGACTGTTCCCGATCCAGGCTTCGGGCCAGTGCAAGCTGAGCCGCCATCCGGTCACCCATCCGGCAGGCATAGCGTTCGGCAGCGACCAGGTGGCGTTGGGCGGCGCTGTTGCCGCGGTGCAGGTGGATGCTGGCCGCCAGACCATGTTCGGTGCATTCGACCGCCGGGTCGGTCGGTGCGCCGAGTATCGCATCGATCTCGGCCAGCGCTTCGTCCCACCGGCCGACGTCGAACAACAGCTCGCCGAGGGCGCACTGCGCCTGAGCCAGCCGGACCACGTTGCCGGTATCGTCCGCCAGCTGCCGTACCTGCTCCGCGGCACCGATCGCGGCTTCGTAGCGGTCCAGGTCGCCGAGTGCGACGGCCTGGTTGATCTGCAGCAGCAGCCGCAGGTCGGCCAGTGCGGGATCGCCCTCCGCGACAGCCAGCGCCTGGTCGAACAGCGGCAGCGCCCGCTCGGGCTCGCCGCGCGAGCCGTACATGACGGTCATGCCGCCCAGCGCCCACGCGGTGGCCCAGTGGTCACCCGCGGCCATTGCGGCCTCCAGCGCCTCGGCGCCGACCTCGCTGGCCGCGTCGATCTGCCCGAGGCTGCGGTAGGTGCGGGCGGTGAGCACGAGCAGCCGGGCCCGGTGCCTGGCCTGGACGCCCGGTGCGTTCAGCGCCCGCTGCAACGCACTGAGCGACTCCTCCGACCGGCCGGCGAACGAGCGGCACTGGGCCAGTGTCCAGTGCAGGTCGACCAGGACGTCCGGGCTGGTGGCGTAGGAGAGCGCGCCGAGCGCCACCTCGGCCGCGCCGGCCGGGTCACCGACCCGGTACAGGGCGTCGGCCAGCCGGCAGGTGAGTATGTCGTGTGGCGTCACCCCGGCCGGTATCCCCGCCACCGCCCAGCGCAGCAACGGGATCGCCACCTTCGGCGCATGCCCCACCAGCTGCTGCGCGGCGTCAGCCAGCCAACACACGATCCAGTCCTCGACCGGTTCCACCCCGTCCGGCGCGTCAAGCGTGGGCAGCAGCTGCCGGGCCACCCGCTCGGCCGGTGCGCCATGCTCCGCGAGTGCCCGGGCCGCATCGCGGTGCCAGGCGGCACGCACCGCGACCGGCATTCCCTCATACAGCGACGCCCGGATCAGCGGGTGGCGGAAGGCCAGGTGCGACCCGTCGTCGAGCAGGACACCGGCCAGGATCGCCTCGTCGAGCAGGGGCAGCAGGTCACCCACCCGGCGCCCGCACACCATGGCCAGCTCCGAGACGGAGAAGTCCAGCCCCAGCAACGCCGCCGCCCGGATCGCGTCGCGGGTGAGCCCGGACAGGAACTCCAGCCGGTCCGCGATCGCCGCCGACAGTGAGTCCGGGATCGGTCCGTCGGTCGCCTCCACCACGCCATCGGTCACGGTGAGGACCCGGCCACGGGCGAGCGCGTCGACGAGCTCGGTCAGGTAGAGCGGGTTGCCGGCCGCGTCGGCGGCCAGCTGGAGAAGCCGGGCGCCCGGGGTACCACCGACCACGCTGGCGACCAGCTCGGCCACGTCGTCGTCGGTCAGGTTGCTCAGCGGCAGCAGATCATCCGGCTCCACCGAGCGACGCAGGGCGTTCAGGTCTTCGCGACGCGGCACCGCCCGGTTGATCCCGATCAGGAGCAGGGGAAGCTGGCGCAGCGAACGGGCCAGCCGGCCCAGAGCCACCACCGTAGCCGGATCAGCCCACTGAAGGTCGTCAATAACCAGCATGACCGGCGCCTTCGCGCACAGGTCGTCCACCAGTGCGAGCAGCCGCTCGGTCGCGGCGGCCACCGTGTCCACCGGGTTGCCGGGGGCGGCCTCGGCGCGTAGCAGGTTGGCGATTCTCGGCCGGTCGGCCACCCGGCCGTCCAGCGCCTCCAGCAGGGGCAGCAACGGAAACGCCTGGCTCAGTTCGTCACAGGTCGCCCAGTAGACCTGGCAACCGGCCGCCCTGGCGTCCGCGGCGGCCGCGCGGATCAGCGACGACTTCCCGATTCCCGGCTCACCCTCCACCAGCGCGGCCCGACCGTGACCCGTCGACCGACCGATGGGACACGCCGCGAGAAGAGTATCGGCCACGCGAGGATCCTAGCTTTCCATTCGCCGCCGGGAAATCCTTCGTTCATCTTTTGTACATCTATCCGGCCTGAGCGAGCCCCGGTCCCGGATTGCATTCGGGCCGCGTTGGCGCAGGTCAAAGGGCTTGAAATAAAAGTGTACGGTAGGGGAAACAAGGGTGCACGCAATCGACAGGGTCCGTTTACCCAAAGTTGGGTAGCCGGACCACTGAGTGTTAGCGTCCCGTTACGCTGCGCCCTCACCGTTAGCCTCCACCTGGCCAGGTGTCACCGCAGGCAACCGGCTTGGCAGGAGCTAAGAAATGGGGACCAGACGCAGCTTGATCGGCATCGTCACCATGATGGTGGCTGCCGTTGCCCTAGCGATCGGCCTATCGGCCCAGACGCCGAGTATCTACTTCGACATGTACCACAACACCGGGGTGGTTACTCTGGTCGCCGCCAATTCAGCCACCACCTCCTACACGTCACCCGATATTTACTTCGACATGTAATACTGCGCCTTCCCGGGTGCGCTTGGGAAGGTTCAGGGGCTCGCAAATCGCACCGAGGCGAAACGTATGAGCACCGCTATCACATGTACGGACAGCCCGTCATTGAGCGGCGGCACGACCAGTTCGAAGTACTGGCGATACTTCGACCCGGACCGGGCCGCCGCTCTCCGACGGATCATCCCGGAGCCAGGGCTCGCCTCGCCGGACTCTTCACTCCGGCGGGTGGCCCGTCGACCAGACTCCGCCGGTAACCGCCGCGAAACATCGGCCACCTGCCGTATATGGCGTACGCTATGCCGTCACCCGGAAGGTGAAGTAGTCCACCCGCATGCCGTCCCTGACCAGGTCCTGGTGCGCGACCACGGTGGCGCGCAGCCCCGCCTGGGCGATCAGGTGCTCGAGGTACGCCAGGTCGCCTGAGGTACCGAAGAAGATCAGCATCCGGCCGGCACCGGTCAGGTGACTCCGGGCATCCGTGAAGAACTCGGTCATCGCCCGGTAGTTCTCGTCGGTGCTCGCCATCTCCAGCAGGTCGCGGGGTGCGAACCAGCGGAACGGCGGGTCGAAGACGATCAGATCGAAGGCACCGTCGACGTGACTGAAGACATCGCTGTGCCGCACATCCACCCGCTCCGCCACGCCATTGCGTTCGGCGTTGCGCCGAGCCGTCTCCAGCGCGTCCGGGTTGACGTAAGGTCTGCGCGCCCTCCAGCCGGGCCTGCCGGTAGGCCCGCTCGTGCCACTCCCGGATCCGCTCGACCCGTTCGGCCGGCATCATCGGCGTGTGGCCACCGGTCAGGGCGCACCGTCGCCCGCGTCGCCTGGCTTCGGGCCGACGATGTCGTCGATGAGCCCGTATTCACGCGCCTGTTCGGCGGTCAGGATCCGGCCGGCCGACAGGTCGTCCTCGACCCGGCTGCGCGGCTGCCCGCTGACCTCAGCCAGGCGTACCGCCAGCTCCTCCAGCTCGCGCAGGTACTGCCCGGCGGCCGCGGCGACCTCGTCGGCGGTACCCGCGATGGTGGCGGCCCGCGGCTCGGCCAGCCGGATCCGCGCGTGCCGGTAGGCCAGCCGGCGATCCGCCGCGGCGAGCACCGCCACCGCCGCGCCACCCACCTCGGAGGTGACCACCACGTGCAGCGGCGCCCGCATCGCGTCGATCGCGTCGACCACGGCGAATGCCGCGGCCAGGTCACCGGAGGGCACCGCCATGTGCAGCTGTACCGGCTCCGGGCTCAGCGTGTCGAGGGCGAGCAGCGCGGCCGCCGCCTGGCTGGCCGCGGCCCCGGTCAGCGGTCCGTGCAGCAACACCATCCGCCGGTCGAACAGCCGCTCCTCCAGCCACGCCGACATCCCACTTCCGGGTGGTTGCGCGGGGACACCGGACGGATCGGGCTGCCGGTACGGATATGGCGCATTCACGTGACTGCCTCCAATCGGGCGACGATCGAACGATACCCGCCGTGGCAGCATGGCCTTCAGGCGTGACAAGGGGGCCGGACATTGGCGAACACCGCGAACACCGCGCAGGCGCAGCGCTGGAACGGCGAGAGCGGCCGGCAGTGGATCGCCCACCGGGAACGGCACGTGGCGGTACGCAGGCGGTTGACCCCGCGGCTGTTCCAGGCGGCCGGCATCGGACCCGGCGACCGGGTGCTGGACATCGGCTGCGGGTGCGGCGAGACGACCATCGAGGCTGCCCAGGCCGCCGGGCCGGAGGGTGGTGCACTCGGCCTCGACCTGTCCGGCCCGATGCTGGACGTGGCGCGCCGGCTGGCCACTGAGGCGGCGGTACCCAACGTCGAGTTCGTCCAGGGCGATGCCCAGGTGTACCCGCTCACCCGGGACCACTACGACGTGGCGATCAGCAGCTTCGGGGTGATGTTCTTCGACGACCCGGTCACCGCGTTCGGCAACCTCGTCGGGGCACTGCGCCCCGGCGGCCGGCTGGCCTTCCTGTGCTGGCAGGACGACGCGCACAACGAGGTGTTCGCGATCGCGCTGCGGGCGTTCCAGGCCCACGCGCCGCTGCCGGACATGGTCGACCGGGACCCGTTCGCGGATCCGAAGGAGCTCACCGAGATCGTCGCCGAGGCGGGCGGTACCGACATCCGGGTCGAACCGGTCAACGAGCCGGCCCGGCTCGGCTCCGACGTCACCGACGTCCTGGGCTACGTCCAGGGCATGGGGAGGTTCCGCACCATGCTGGCCGGGCTGGACGACCCGGCCACCACCGACCGGGTGCTGGCGACCATGGCCGGGGAGTTCGCCGCCCGGGAACGTCCCGACGGCGTGTGGGTCGAGGCTGCCGCCTGGTTGGTCTCGGCCCGCCGCGGCTGATCGCGTCCGCGCGGCAGAAGGTGAGATGAATGAGGAATGAGGAGCAGTGGCTCGCGGGCAACCTCGGCGGCGTGGTACGGATCGGCGGGACGGTACGCCGGCCGACCGGCCCCTGGACCCCGGCGGTACACGCGCTCCTCGATCACCTCGCCACCCGGATACCGCACATCCCGCGGGTGTACGGCATCGACGGGCAGGGCCGGGAGATCCTCAGCTACCTTCCCGGCCGGGTGGTCGACGTGGACACCGAACGGCTCACCGCCGGGCAGATCGCCTCGGTCATGCGGTGGACCAGGGCCTTCCACGAAGCCGTCGCGGACTTCGCCCATCCGGGCCCCTGGCGGTATTTCCCGCTACCCGGACCCACCCTGATCGGGCACAACGACATCGCACCGTACAACGCCTGCTTCGACGGCGACGACCTGGTCGGGGTGTTCGACTGGGACATGTCCGGCCCGTCCACCCCGCTGTACGAACTGGCCTTCATCGCCTGGAACTGCGTACCCCTGTGGCGGGACATCGGTGCCGAGCAGGCGGCCGACCGTTTGACGCTGATCGCCGACGGCTACGGCGGCTTTCCTCCCCGGCAGATCCTGCATGCCGTACCGCCGCGGATCCAGGTGATGCTCGATGGCATCCCGGCCGCCGCGGCGGCCGGCGACCCGGGCATGGTGAAGCTGATGACCATCGGCGAACCCGCCACCTCGCGCGCGGCCCTGGCTGATCTGGTCGGGCGCATCCCGGCCATCGACCGGCTGCTCGGCCAGGACCCGGCCTAGCGTCGGGGTGCTGACCCCACCGGACAGCAGGCGGGTCAGCTCTCTCGTGCCCGGCGCCCGCGGTCGGTAGCGTCGGTTACACCGTTCGGCCGACGGATTCAGACGACTTTTCGAAAGGGACACCCTCACGCTGGTACCGGCGCTGACCGCGTTGTTCGGCCGGACCGCTTTCTGGCCGCACCGCCCGGCGCCGGCGGCGACACAATGACCAGAGGGGGGTACCGGTGCGGAAGTTCCTGATACGGACGCTGTTCCTGCTCGGCGGCATCGTCACCGGCCTTGCCGCGCTGCTGCTGGTACCGCTGCACCTGGCCGCGCTGCTGACCATCCCGATCTTCCTGGTCGGGCTGCCCGTGCTGCTGTTCCTGGTCGTACCGGCGTCCCGCGCATTGGCTGGGCTGCAACGGGCCTGGGCCGGTCGGGTGGTCGGTCGCCCCATCGCCCGCCCGTACCGGCCGCTGCGCGGTGGCCTGTTCGCGACCGCCACCACCGTGCTCGGCGACCCGGCCACCTGGCGCGACCTGTGCTGGCTCCTGCTGCACGGGTTGTTCGGCACCTTGGCCGGGTTGCTGATGTTCCAGCTGGTGGGCACCGCGCTGTTCGGCCTGGCCACCCCCCTGATGTGGGCTGTGGCGTCGGATCACCTCGCGCAAAGCGAGTTCTACGGGATCGAGATCGACCGGCCCTCCGGCGTCGTACTCGCGGTGCTGCTCGGAGTGGCCGGTGGACTGCTCAGCTGGCTGTTGGTGCGCCCGCTGACGGTCGCGGTCGGCGGGCTGGCCCGGTGGCTGCTCGCCCCGACCGAGCGCTCGGCCCTGGCCCGGCGGGCCGAGGAGCTGGCCGCCAGCCGGGCCGAGACGCTGGACGCGCGAGCGGTCGAGCTGCGCCGGATCGAGCGGGATCTGCACGACGGGGCACAGGCCCGGCTGGTCTCCCTCGCGATGAGCCTGGGCCTGGCCGAGGAGGCGGTCCGTACCGACCCGGAGACCGCCGAGCAGCTGCTGGCTGAGGCGCGCTCCTCGGCCGGTACCGCCCTGTCCGAGCTGCGCGAACTGGTCCGCGGGATCCATCCCCCAGTGCTCGCCGACCGGGGCCTGAGCGGCGGCCTGCAAGCACTGGCGTTGCAGGCCGCCATCCCGGTGCAGACCCGGATCGGGGCGATCGACCGGCTCCCCGCGCCGCTGGAATCCGCGCTGTATTTCGTCGCCGCCGAGGCGCTCACCAACGTCGCCAAGCACAGCCGTGCCTCGCACGCGGTCCTGCGCCTGGACCGGGACGGACCGGTGCTCCGGCTGTCCGTCACCGACAACGGGCGCGGTGGCGCCGACCCGGCCAAGGGCACCGGCCTCGCCGGAATCCAACGCCGGATCACCGCGTTCGACGGTCAGATCTCGCTGTCCAGCCCGCCCGGTGGGCCCACCGTCTTGGTGGTGGAGGTGCCGTGCGCGTCGTGATCGCCGAGGACCTGGCGCTGCTGCGCGACGGGCTGATCCGGCTGCTGACCGCGCACGGGTTCGAGGTGGTGGCCGCGGTCGACCGGGGACCCGAACTGGTCGAGGCTCTGGTGACCGAGCACCCGGACCTCGCCGTGGTGGACGTACGGTTGCCGCCGTCGTACACCAACGAAGGGCTCTGGGCGGCGCTGGAGGCCCGGCGCCGGATCCCCGGGCTGCCGGTACTCGTCCTCAGCCAGTACGTCGAGCAGCTGTACGCCCGGGACCTGCTCGCCGACGCCACGGGTGCGGTCGGCTACCTGCTCAAGGACCGGGTCGCCGACATCGGCCAGTTCGTGGACGCGGCCCGGCGGGTGGCCGCCGGCGGTACCGTGATGGATCCCGAGGTCATCGCGGCACTGCTGGCCCGTCCGCAACGCGCCACTCCACTGGCCACCCTCACCCCGCGCGAACGCGACGTGCTCAGCCTGATGGCCGAGGGACGGTCCAACGCCGCCATCGCCAAACGCCTGACCATCACGGAGAAGGCCGTGGACAAGCACATCGGCCACATCTTCACCCGGCTCGGCCTGGCACAGTCCGCCGACGACCACCGCCGGGTACTCGCGGTCCTCGCGTACCTGAACGCCGACCCCGGGTAGCCGGCTCAGCTCACCAGGTCGGTCAGTGGTGTGTTCGGGTCGGCCAGCGCGGCCGAATCGACTGCGCTACCGGCCCAACCGGCGCGTACCAGCGCCTGGATCTGCTCCTGCACATCCCACACGTTCACGTTCATCCCGGCCAGCACCCGACCATCCTTGACCCAGAACG
>WNGE01001127.1_pt1 | contig 34157 bp, 39 predicted proteins | sample 5400651 | NCBI WGS metagenome assembly WNGE01 (sample SAMN13153370, study PRJNA577476) | soil metagenome | isolation source: 60 cm soil or saprolite under grassland replicate 2 | place: USA:California | collected 2016-06-15
CCTCGGCATCTTCGTGTTGACGATCGCGGCCGTCGGGGCATCGGTAGCGCGTGCGGGGCGGTCCATGCGGATCTCGGCGGTCGTGCTCCGGCTCCAGGACACCACGGCGCAGATCCGCGTTCGCGGGGCCGTGCTGCTGCTGATCGCCTTCGTGGCCCTGACCGGCCGGTTCGGCCTGGAGACGATCCTCGGTGCCTTCCTGGCTGGAGTGGTGCTTGGCATGGTCGACCGCGATCCGATGATGACCCACCCGCACTTTCGGACGAAGCTCGAAGGGATCGGCTACGGGTTCCTCATCCCTGTGTTTTTCGTTTCGAGTGGTCTTGCCTTCGACGTCCACGCGCTCTTCTCCAGTCCGTCGACGATCGTCCGGACGCCGTTGTTCTTGGTGGCCCTGTTGGCGGTGCGGGGCATTCCCGCCATGCTCTACAGGTCGCTGGTGGGCGACCGGCGTACCGTCGCCGCGGCTCTCCTTCAGGCGACGTCGCTCCCGTTCATCGTGGTGGCGACCCGGCTCGGTGTCGGCCTGGGGCTGATCTCGGCGGCCAACGCCGCCGCCCTGGTTGGCGCGGGTCTGCTCTCGGTGGTGATCTTCCCGCTGGCCGCTCTCGCTCTATTGACAGGAGCCAGCAAAGAAGTGAAGGCCGAGCCGGTGACGTGATCGCGATCCTCGGCGGTCTGGGCGCGGCGGCGTGCTGGGCCGCGGCAACGGTCTGCTCCTCCCGGTCGAGCCGAATGATCGGGGCCGCGTCGGTGCTCGCGTGGGTGATGCTGGTGGGCCTGGTGGTCTCGGCGCCCGCCGTGGTGTTCTCCGGAGTGCCTCGAGGGATCGACTCCCGCTCCGTCGGCTGGCTCAGCTTGGCTGGGACGGGCAACGTCGTCGGGCTACTACTCGAGTACCGCGCCCTCCGGATCGGCAAGGTCGGCATCGTGGCGCCCATCGCGTCGACGGAGGGTGCCATCGCCGCCGTGCTCGCAGTGATCGCCGGGGAGCGAGTAGCTCCGGGCACCGGGATGCTGCTGGGCGTCATCGCCGTCGGCGTCGTCCTCGCGGGCTTGGTTCCCGAAGCAGATCGGGGACTGACCGAACGGCACGAGGGAGAGGCCACGCTCTACGCGGCCGGGGCTGCGCTCTCCTTCGGTGTCAGCCTGTACGCGGCCGGGCGGGTGAGCCAGGAGCTTCCGCTGGTCTGGGTCGTGCTTCCAGCCCGCGTGGTGGGCGTCGTCGCTCTGACCCTTCCTCTGGCGCTCGGGTCACGGCTCCGGTTGATCGGCCGGGCAGTACCCCTCGTCGTGACCTCAGGGCTCTGCGAGGTGGGCGGGTTCGTTCTCTTCGGGGTAGGCGCCCGCCACGGCATCGCGATCACTGCCGTCCTGGGGTCGCAGTTCGCGGCTCTGTCGGCGCTTGTCGCCTACGCCTTCTTCCGGGAACGGCTGGCCAAGCTCCAAGTCGCGGGAGTCGCTGCGATTCTGGTCGGTGTGGCCATCCTGAGCGGGCTCCAAGCGTGATTTCGGGAAAGGTCGCCCGCAGAGGGCTAGCCTTGCTTCCAGGCTCTAAAAGCGTGCAGCAGGGCCTCCCTCACCTGCGGCGGCAGCGATTCCTCGCCGAGGCGTCCTACGGACTGGATGGTGAGACGCATCTGGTCGAGATAGATGCGGCAACCCAGGCACACGTCGAGGTGCGTGTCGAACCGAGCCCGGTCGACCGGTGGAAGGGCTCCCTCGAGATACTCCGTGATGAGCTCGACGAGCTCGCTGCACGTGAGTTCGTGGGCCGCTTCTTGCGATCGACCTCTCGGACCGAATCGATCAAACATATTCATCCATATACTGCTCCATCGATCGTCGAACCTTGCTTCGGGCCCGATGCAAGAGGACTCTCTGGTTGGTCTCGGTGATTTCGAGGACGTTACAGACCTCCCGGGAGCTCCAGCCCTCGACGTCCCTCAATGTGATCACCTCTCGCTGGTTCGGGGGGAGGGTGTCGATGGCCTTGGCCAGGTAATCGAGACTCTCGCGCGAGAGGAGCCGCGCTTCGGGGGCGCCTTCCCAGCTGGTGGGGGACTGGGCCCATCCGCCCGGCCACTTGTCGTTCGGCCCTCTGAATCGTTCCGGATCGACCGAAGGTTCGGCTGGGTCTTTGGCGGGGTCGAACAGGGCAGAGAAGGGAACGGATCGTCGTTCCCGCTGGCCTCGGGTCATCGCGCGGTTCATGAGGATGCGAAAGACCCACGTCTTCAGGGACGAACGACCTTCGAACCTGTCCAACCCTTGGAGCACGGCCAGCCAGGCCTCCTGCGCCACCTCTTCGGCCACCGCCCGACTGGGGACGTAGACCATGGCCAGGCGAACCATTGGGGCGTGGTAGGCATCGATCAATCGAGTGAACGCTCCCTCATCCCCCGCTCTGAGGGCCGCGAGGAGATCGGCTTCCTGGCCTGTCGGCGAGGAGAGACTGGGTGGAGTCTCGGTGTTGGCCATTTCGGGACGATACCCAAGCCCTGGAGAAACGTCCATGGCTCGTAACGACATCGACTGCGGCAGGACAATGCTCACCATGAACGTGGAACGGGAACGGCTCACGAGAGGCTGGCACGACTGGCAGCGATGGGGTCCCTACTTGAGCGAGCGGGCCTGGGGAACCGTCCGCGAGGATTACAGCGAGGGCGGCACGGCCTGGGAGTTCTTTCCGCACGACCACGCCCGCTCCCGCACCTACCGCTGGAACGAGGACGGCCTCGCAGGGATCAGCGATGAGCCTCAGATGCTGTGTTTCGCCCTGGCGCTGTGGAACGGCCGCGATCCCATCCTGAAGGAGCGGATCTTCGGCCTCACCGGCAACGAGGGGAATCACGGCGAGGATGCCAAGGAGTACTGGTGGTACCTGGATTCCACGCCCACTCATTCCTACATGAAGTGGCGATACCTCTACCCACACGGGGAGTTTCCCTACGCCGACCTGGTGGCGGAGAACAGGCGTCGCGGCCGCCGGGACCCCGAGTACGAGCTGATCGACACTGGGGTATTCGATGAAGACAGGTACTGGGACGTCACGGTGGAGTACGCGAAGGCGACTCCCGACGACATCTGCGTCCTCGTTCGGGTTCACAACGCCGGGCCGGACGAGCGGACCATCGACGTCCTTCCCACCCTGTGGTTTCGCAACACGTGGTCCTGGGGGCTCGATAGCCACAGGCCTCGGCTGGTCGACAGGGACGGCCGCGTGGAGACCGAGGGATACCGATTCGGCCGGATGACGCTGATCGGAGACAGTCGCCCGGACCTGCTGTTCTGCGAGAACGAGTCGAACACCGAACGTTTGTGGGGAGTGCCAGGCTCGACCCCGTTTCCCAAGGACGGGATCAACGACCATGTGATCCACGGTCTCCCCACGGTGAACCCCGAACAGGCCGGGACGAAGGCTTCGCTCCGATACCGGCTCACGGTCCCGCCCGGCCAGACGGCCGAGGTCCGGCTTCGCCTCAGCAACGGCGACGTTGACCTGGGGGCGGGATGGGACGCGACCTTGACTGCTCGCCGGGGGGACGCCGACGAGTTCTACGCCGCGCTGACTCCGCCTGGCGCCACTGACGAAGTGGCCATGGTGCTGCGGCAAGCGCTCGGGGGCATGCTGTGGTCCAAGCAGCTCTATCACTACGACGTGGATCGGTGGCTGGAGGGGGATCCGGCAGGCCCAATGCCCCCGGAGCGTCGCAAGACTGGCCGCAACTCCGCATGGCGCCACCTCAACAACCACGATGTCATCTCGATGCCGGACAAGTGGGAGTACCCATGGTATGCGGCGTGGGATCTGGCCTTCCATTGCGTGGCCCTCGCCCAAGTCGATCCTGGGTTCGCCAAGCATCAGCTGATCCTGCTGCTCCGGGAGTGGTACATGCATCCGAACGGACAGCTCCCCGCCTACGAGTGGGCCTTCGGCGACGTCAATCCTCCCGTGCACGCCTGGGCGGCCCTGCGCGTGTTCGAGATCGACGGATCCAAGGACTTCGAGTTCCTCGAGCGGGTCATGCACAAGCTTCTGCTGAACTTCACGTGGTGGGTCAACCGGAAGGACAGCGAGGGCAACAACGTGTTCGAGGGCGGTTTCCTCGGCTTGGACAACATCGGCCCGATCGACCGGTCGGCCCAACTTCCCGTGGAGGGACATCTCGAGCAGTCGGACGGGACGGCCTGGATGGCCATGTACTGCCTGAATCTGTGGGAGATCGCTCTGATCCTGGCCGAACACGACGGGACCTACCAGGACCTCGCCGTGAAGTTCTTCGAGCACTTCGCGTACATCGCCTCGGCCATGTACGAGCAGGGGCTGTGGGACGAGGAAGAGGGTTTCTACTACGACGTCCTGCACCTGCCGGGCCAGGCCCCCACGCCGCTCAGGGTGCGCTCGATGGTGGGGTTGATCCCGCTGTACGCAGCGACGACGCTCGGGCGGGGCACAATGGACCGGCTCCCCGAGTTCACCATGCGGTTCCGGTGGTTCCTGAAGAATAGGCCTCGGTTCTCCGATGTGGTGGGCCACGCGAACGTCCTCGGCCAGAACGAGGGGCGTCTTTTCTCCATCGTGGACCCCGAGCGCCTCCGCCGGATCCTCTCGGTAATGCTCGCGGAGGAGGAGTTCCTCTCCCCCTATGGCGTGCGGGCGCTTTCACGGTGGCATTTGCAGGATCCCTTTGAGGTGCAGGTCGGCGGTATGACGGCCCGCGTCGACTACGAGCCGGGAGAGTCGACGACTGGGTTGTTCGGAGGGAACTCGAACTGGCGCGGTCCCATCTGGTTCCCCGTGAACTATCTGGTCATCGAGGCGCTCCGCGTCTTCTACCGGTATCTGGGGGACGAGTTCACGGTGGAGATGCCGACGGGATCGGGACAGAAGGCGACGCTCGAGGAAGTGGCCAAGGAGCTCTCGTGGCGCCTGGTCGGGTTGTTCCTCGACGATCCGGAGAATCGCCGGCCGGTATTCGGCTCGAACGAGAAGTTCCAACGCGATCCGGCCTGGCACGACATGATCCCGTTCCACGAGTACTTTCACGGAGACACGGGGGCGGGGCTGGGGGCCTCGCACCAGACTGGATGGACCGGGCTCGTGGCGGACCTGATCCTCCGCCACAGCGGACTCGCCGAGGAGGGGTGACAGATGGCAGATGAATACGACGTCATCGTGATCGGGGCGGGACCCCCCGGCGAGAACGCGGCCGGGCGGAGCGCCGACCGAGGCTTCTCGGTGGCCATCGTCGAGGAGCGGCTGGCCGGCGGAGAGTGCTCGTACTACGGGTGCATCCCATCGAAGACGCTCATCCGCCCGGGCGACGTGCTCGCCGCAGCCCGGCGGGTCCCAGGTGCCGCCGAAGCCGTCACCGGCACGATCGACGTCCAGGCCGCGTTCGCCCAGCGCGATTACATGACGAACAACTGGGACGACGCCGGTGACCTCAAATGGTTCGAGTCGAAGGGCATCAGCTTCGTCCGCGGCCACGGGAGGCTGGCAGGACCCAGAGTGGTAGAAGTCGAAAGCCCCGAGGGGACACGGCGGCTCCAAGCTCGCAAAGCCGTCGTGGTGGCTTGTGGCACCGTCCCCCTCTTTCCCCCAATCGAGGGACTGGCCGACGCGAAGCCCTGGGACAACCGCGACGCCACCGCGGTGAAGGAGCTGCCCAGGAGGCTGGCGGTCCTGGGCGGGGGCGCGATCGGCGCGGAGTTGGCCCAGGCATTCAAGCGGCTGGGCACGGAAGAGGTGACCGTAGTGGAGGGTGCCGAACGGCTGCTGGCGCGAGAAGAGCCCTTTGCGGGTGAGGAGGTCCGCGCGTCATTCGAGGCCGAAGGGATCACCGTCCTCACCGGTGTCCAGATGACGAAGGTGGGACGAGACGGGAGCGATGGTCCCGTGACCGGGACGCTGGAGGACGGCCGCGAGATCACCGCCGACGAGATCCTCGTCGCGGTGGGCCGCCGAGCGAATACGAACGATGTGGGGTTCGACACCGTTGGGCTCGAGCCCGGCAAGTTCCTCTCGGTGGACGACCGGCTCCGGGCGACAGACATCGACGGCGACTGGCTCTACGGGGTCGGCGACGTGGCCGGTTTGGCGCTCTTCACCCACATGGGCAAGTACCAGGGGCGGCTCGTCGGCGACATCATCGCGGGCCTGGATGTCCGCGACATCGGCGATCGCGTGGCCATCCCTCGGGTGACGTTCACCGACCCTCAGGTCGCGGCGGTGGGCCTGACGGAAGCGCAAGCCAAGGAGCGCGGTTTGAACTTCCGGGTCGTGTCCTACGACACCGGCGCAGTGTCCGGTGCCTACACGCGGGGCAACGGCATCCATGGCACCAGTCAGATGATCGTGGACGAGGACCGGCGTGTGATCGTCGGGGCCACGTTCACCGGGCCCGACGTCCAGGAGATCGTGCACGCGGCGACGATCGCCATCGTCGGCGAGGTCACCCTCGACACGCTGTGGCACGCCGTGCCGTCGTTTCCCACCGTGAGCGAGGTATGGCTCCGCCTGCTCGAGGCCTATGGCCTGTAATCAGCGACGGCCGCGGACGGGCATGCTGCGGTTCGCGTTCGGCCGGGAGGTCCTCGGCTCGCTGGCCCAGGCGTCCGACGCGACTGGCTGGTTACCGACGGTGGGCTCGCCGCCTGATCGGCCTCGTGTGAAACGGCGTCGCTAGCCCGCGAAGTGCGCGAGGAGCGCCTTCGCGTAGTAGTCTTCCCAGCCATCTGCTGGCTGCTCGTCCCTGTATTGCTTGTCGAGCTGGACAAGCTTGTACGTGAGCTCACTCCGGACGGGCTTGGAGCCGACCAGGTCCGGGAGTTCCGACAAGTTGACCAACCAGTCCGAGTACCATGAGGCCCAGTCGTCGTCCGCACCGTCGACGATCCTGAACACGACGTGATGCGTCTCGGCCGCCTGATGCAGGACCTCGCCCACCTTCGCCACCCGATGATCCATGCCGACCTCCAGGTTCCATAATGGGATCTGCCGATCGAACAGTCCCGACATGGCGGGCTCCATTACAGACGGAGTCGAACAGATGGACCTCTTCACAGCGCCCTGGCCCGGGCCGGGAAACAGCGACGGACCCGTCGATCCGGAAGGGTGGCGCTTGACCGAGCTTCTCACGCCGAATGAGCGACATCCCGAGATCGTCTGGGGCGTTCCGTTCGTGGTGGATTCACCGTGGCCCGGCCCCGGAGACAGTGACGGCGGGGTCGAGGTCTGAGGCCTCGGTCGGTCCGGATTCGGCGGCTGAGGCGTCCATGCCAGCGTCAGCGTGGCGGCCACGCGCGATCGCTTTCGCCGTTCCATCCGCCTCCTGGGACGACCAGGATTTCGGCGTCACGTTGAAGTCCACCGGTTACAGTGACGCGCAGACCGTGACTCGCCACGATCTCGCCGGGCCCGGACGAACCGACCAGATCAACGTGAATGGGTGCGCCCGCACGCGTGGCGTTCGACAGGACTTCGAAAGGACCGATCGCGTCCGGCTCGTCGAAGCCGTCGAACAGGACGATCGCGATCGCGACGCAGGCCGACGCCGTGGCCGTGCCGGAGGCTCCTTCGTCCCCGGCTCTGTCGTGTCCCTGTCATCGATCGATGCCATCGTCTCAAACCTAGCATCGCTACTTGGCCGGGCACCGGACGTGGATGTGAGTCGCCACCACTATGTTCAGCCTCCTGGTCAGGTACCGTGCCCGAGGAAGCTGACGACACTCTATGAGGCTGACGGGCATGCGCACAGCTCGACACTGGGTGTTCCGACGGCGTTGGCTCGTTTCTGTTGCGGTCGTCATGGCGGCTGCCGCGGCCGGCAGCGCGTGGGGCTGGTTCGTGTGGCTTCCCAACTACAGGCCGCAACTTCACGAACGAGAGCGGTACGGAATCGACGTATCCCACCACCAGGGGCGGATCGAGTGGGACCGGGTCGCCCACGACGGCATCGCCTTCGCATACATCAAGGCAACGGAGGGTGGCGACCTTGTGGACAGCCGATTCTCCGAGAACTGGACCAATGCCAAGGAAGCCGGACTGGTCCGGGGCGCCTATCACTTCTTCACGCTCTGCGCCCCAGGTGCGCAGCAAGCGCGCGACTTCCTGCGTGTCGTTCCCGACGACCCGCAAGCGCTGCCGCCGGCGGTCGATCTGGAACTCGCCGCAAACTGTCGAGCGCGACCGGACGAGGCAACCGTGGAGCGGCAGATGAGGGATTTCCTGGCGCTCGTCGATCGGGCAACGGGACACGCGGCCGTCCTCTACGTCGGCGACGATTTCGAGGCACGGTACCGAGTTCGTAGGTCGTTCGGCCGATCGCTCTGGCGCCGACGTTTCCTACGCCGGCCCGCCGTCGACGATTGGGCCATCTGGCAAGTTGACGGGTTTGCCGCGGTGGATGGCGTACGAGGTCGTGTGGACCTCGACGTCTTTCGCCAGCCTGACAGTTGAGGGCGGGTCTCGACTCCGCAGGTAGCTCAGGAAGACGCCATCTCGTCCATGGCCTGCTGATCCGAGAACTGCAGCCATACCTCGGCGATCTTGCCGTCCTTGACGTGCATCACGACCACCTGCTGCTGCTCGAGCGTCTTGCCGCCGCGGGAGGCTCGTACGTTGTTCAGTATCACCGCGTGGTCGTCGTTCGCCAGGATGTCGTGGTTCTCGATCTCGGGCGGGGAGTCGAGGATCTGCATCTGCTTCTGGAACATCTGCCCCACGCCTTCCTTGCCCCGGTAGTCGCCGGCCATCGGTCCTCGGCCGGGGAAGTGCACGACGACGTCGTCGGCGTGATGGCGGAGGAAGCCCTCCATGTCACGCTTGGACAGCGCCTCGGTCGCGCTCCGGGCGACCTCTGCATTGGGATGAGCCATGCTTCACTCCTTTCATCGGTCCACTGGACGACCAGGGCACGCTTTCGCGGGACGCCGATCTTTGCCCGGGCGCTTTCGGGGCGGAGGCCTAACCGTAGTCGGTCTCTCGGCCGGACACGGGCCGCCGGAGGGACACGATCATGTTCGCGGCCTTCATGGCGAGGACCACCTCGCCGGCGTGGAGGTTCTCGGGAACTCCCTCCGGACCCAGCCGAGTGTGGTCGACCGAGCGGTCCCGGTAGGCCACCGTCACGTCGTAGTAGGTGACGCCGTGGAGGAGGAACGGCTTGACCTCGAGGACCTTGGCCTCTTGCTCTCCCAACATTGCCCGGGCAGCTTACGCCTCGGCGTGGTAAGAGACGCATCACCGTCATCGACCGGCGAGCGATCCCGAGCGTGGGATAGGCGGCTCGTGCACCCAGCAGTAGTCCGTGGCGTTGTAGATGGAGAGCACCGTCGAGCAGGAAGGCACGACGCAGATGCGCTTCATTCGATGCGTGGGGACAACGTGCGACGTCCCATGCTCCGTCGGGATCGACTTCGAACGCCCCCCGCGTGCTCTCAACACTCCGCCGTTGCCGGCGCTGCCACGCTCGTGGAGAACGGTGGGCGTAGAAGGGCCCTTTGCACGCTGCCCTCCTGGATCCACCTGCAACCGCAAGCCGAGCAAAAGGCACGAGGCCGTGAGCTCACAACGACGACGATGCGGACAGATGCGCAGTGTGGACAACGTGGCAATGGACCCTCCCCATGTGTCAACTCGATTCGGTGGAGTGAGGGACACATGGCCAACGGGTTGCCACCCGTCAATCGCTCTTCGCGAACCGCAGGACTCTGTGCCTGCTCGAAGCACAGCCTAACACTCTGACGGGTAGCATGGTTCCATGCCTGATACTCCCGGCAAGAGACAACGAGATGCGGTGAAGACGAGGCGGCGCCAGATCAAAGAGGAGAGGCGAGCGGCCCGCAGGAGCGCACGCGAAGATCCACAGCCCCCCGCCAATGGCGAGCAGGCCGACGATGACCGTCCGATCGACGCGCGAGCACGGCCGGACCACGATGCCGGCCCGCAAGACTAGACGCGCGTCACCCGACCGCGATATGCGCGATCGAAAAGACCTGCGGAACGTCGCCATCGTGGCTCACGTCGACCATGGGAAGACAACGCTGGTGGACGCGATGCTGTGGCAGTCGGGCGCGTTCCGACCGAATCAGGACGTGGCCGAGCGGGTGCTCGACTCCATGGATCTGGAGAGGGAGAAGGGCATCACGATCCTGGCCAAGAACACAGCGGTCCGCTACGGCGAGGTGAAGATCAACATCGTCGACACGCCAGGGCATGCCGACTTCGGTGGAGAGGTCGAGCGCGCCCTGACCATGGTCGATGGCGTGCTCCTGCTGGTCGACGCGAGCGAGGGCCCGCTCCCGCAGACTCGGTTCGTCCTGCGCAAGGCGCTCCGAGCGAAGCTCCCCCTCATCCTCGTCGTCAACAAAGTCGATCGGTCCGATGCCCGGACCGTTGAGGTCGTCGACGAGGTCTACGAACTGATGCTGGACCTCGACGCCGACGAGACCCAGATCGAATTCCCCATCCTGTACTGCGACGCGAGAGAGGGGCGCGCATCCGAGCAGCCCGACGACCAGGGCGTGGACCTCAAGCCTCTGTTCGAGGCGATCCTCGAGCGGATCCCGGCCCCTCGCTACGACCCGGGGCACCCGCTGCAGGCATTGGTGACGAATCTGGACGCTTCGCCGTACATCGGCCGCCTGGCTCTGTGCCGCATTCGGCACGGAACGATCCGCCGCGGTCAGACCGTCGCCTGGTGCCGCGCGGACGGCTCGATCGAACAGGTCCGGATCTCCGAAATGTTCGTGAGCGAAGCCCTTGACCGCGTACCCGCAGAGGAGGCCGGCCCGGGCGAGATCATCGCCATCGCCGGCCTGGCTGAGGTGACCATCGGGGAGACCCTTGCCGACCCGAATGACCCCAGGGCCCTGCCGGTGATGAGCATCGACAAACCCTCCCTGGCAATGACCATCGGGATCAACACCTCGCCTCTCGCGGGGCGTGACGGCTCGAAGCTGACCGCACGCCTCGTCAAGAACAGGTTGGACGCGGAGGTGGTGGGCAACGTCTCCATCCGGGTTCGGGACGCCGAGCTACCCGACCGATGGGAGGTGCAGGGGCGGGGCGAGCTCCAGCTGGCCGTACTGGTCGAGATCATGCGGCGCGAGGGGTTCGAGCTCACCGTGGGGAAACCTCAGGTCATCACCAGGATCATCGACGGGCAGGTCCATGAGCCGGTCGAACGGGTGGCGGTCGACATCCCGGAGGTGTACCTGGGCGTGGTAACGCAGCTGTTCGCCCTGCGAAAGGGGCGACTGGCGGAAGTGGTGAACCACGGGACAGGATGGGTCCGGATGGAATACGTGGTGCCGGCCAGGAGCCTGATCGGGTTCCGCACCGAGTTCCTCACCGAGACCCGAGGGACCGGGCAACTCCACCACGTGTTCGAGGGATACGAACCATGGCACGGGGAGATCAGCACCCGGCCGACCGGTTCGCTGGTGGCCGACCGGGGAGGTGTGGCCACTTCCTACGCGCTGCTCAACTTGCAGGAGCGCGGCGCGCTGTTCATCGGTCCGGGCGCTGAGGTCTACGAAGGCATGATCGTCGGTGAGAACGCGCGGTCTCAGGACCTCGACGTGAACCCGACGAAGGAGCGCAAGTTGACCAACGTCCGGAGGGAGACGGCTGAGGAGCTGGTGCGGCTGGTTCCACCGCTGCAGCTCTCCCTCGAGCAGGCGCTCGAGTTCGTCCGCGAGGACGAGAGCGTCGAGGTCACGCCCGGAGCGGTCCGTCTGCGAAAGAACGTGCTGTCGGCGCACGAGCGAGGAAAGTCAGCTGCCCGAGAGCGCAGGAGCTAGCGAAGGCGGGAGTCGCCCTCTGGCTCGAACGGCCTCTGCCGGAGCGGGCGGCCGGGCGGGCAGCAAGAGGATGAGAACAGGAACGAGATAGCGTAGGGCAAGGGATCCCCGAGGGTAGCGCGGGAAAACGGCGATGGAGCAACGGAGGCTCGGGCGCACTGGCCACCTGAGCAGCGTCCTGATCTACGGTGGGGCAGCCCTCGCGGACGAGTCGCAGGAGGTGGCCGACCGTTCGATCGAGCTCGCCCTCGATGCAGGCATCAACCACTTCGACACCGCTGCGGACTACGGGAGCTCCGAGCTGCTCCTCGGAGCGTGGATGCCACGGATCAGGCGCCAGATTTTCCTGGCCACCAAGACGATGGAACGAACCATGGCTGGGGCCTACGACAGCATCCGACGGTCGCTCGAGCGTCTCCAGGTCGACGGAGTGGATCTCATCCAGCTCCACTCGGTGGGTCGCGTCGAGGACCTCGACATCGCCACCGGAACGCGCGGCGCGCTGGAGGGATCGCTCCGAGCGAAGGACGAAGGCCTCGTCGGAGCCATCGGCATCACCGGCCACGGGATGAGGGCGCCGGCGACTCACCTGGAGGCCTTGCGGAGGTTCCCCTTCGACACGGTCCTCACTCCGTTCAACTATCGCCTCTGGCTGGAACCGGATTACGTCAGGGATTTCGAAGCTCTTGTGGCGGAGATCGATGCTCAACATGCCGCCCTCATGCTGATCAAGGCGGTGGCCCGGAACCTGTGGCGGGTCGGAGAGGGCCGCGCTACTCCACCTGGTACGAGCCCCTAGACGAGCAGTGGGCGATCAATGCCGCCGTCGCGTTCGCTCTGGCCCAACGGCACGTAACGGGCATCTGCACGCCGGGTGACGTCAGGCTGCTACCCATGCTGATCGAGGCCGAGAATCGAGCCGGCGCCGTCTCGGTGGACGCCGCGGCGTCGGAGCTTGCTCGAGTGTCGGACCTCGAGCCCCCATTCGTGAGGGTGGAGGGACGGGTCATACCGGAATGGCTGGAGCCGCTGCTCCCAAGCACCTGACCCCGCGGCCCGCTTCCCGTCGACTCGGGTCTCTCGTCGTGGCCACACGCGGGCCAGGTGAGGAACTGGTCAGAAACCCGCCAGGATTCGTGAGAGGTCACGCATCGAGACGATCCCCACCAGGCGATCATCCTCCTTGACCGGGAGATGGCGGAAGCCACAAGTGAGCATGAGGTCGAGCGCTTCCTCCGCTCGGGCTTCCGGCGATACCGTCAGGGGATCCCGTGTCATCCAGCTCGTGACCGGGGAGGCGCGGCCAGCATCCGAGTGGTGCACAAGGGCTCGCAAGACATCACGTTCAGTGAAGATCCCGACCAGGTCTGAGCCGTCGACCACCAGAACGGACCCGGCCTTTCCGGCAAGCATGGCGGAGGCCGCCCGCATGACTGTGACCGAGGGAGGAACCGTGATGAGTTCAACCGTCATGATTTCTCGGATCGTTGCCACGGTCTCCTCCCTCTGATCGAACCGAAAGACCCCGGTAGCGTCATGATGGCGTCCTTCTCTCGAAAGGCGTACGGTTCAGCGTAAGGCAACCACGGAGGCGGGATGGTCGAGGCATATGTGCTGATTCAGACCAAGCCCGGCCCAGCCGGTCAAGGAGTGTCGAAGGACGTCGCCACGATCAAAAGGGTGATCTCTGCGGAGGACGTCTCCGGTCCATATGACGTCATCGCCCGGGCCCGGGCCCGTAACCTCGACGAACTCGCCACTTCGGTGGTGGCCAGCATTCAACTCCTCGACGGCGTGACCCGTACCCTGGTCTGTCCAGTGGTGCACTTGAATTAGAGCCTCGGTGGCCTTCTCCTAACTGGCACCGGCCGACCCCTGAGGATCAGCAGGTCACGTGCAAGATCGCGTTCGTACCCTTCCGCTCGGTCTGCAGTTCCCGGATGGCCTCGCGGGTTGGAAGGATCAAGAGCTCCACGTTCCGACGTGCCGCTTCTTGCTTCACCTCGTCCATCACGGGAAGGGCACCCTCCGCGCCGGTGCCGACCACCAGCCGCCGGCATTTCCAGGGGATGTCCTCCTCGGCGGAGAGTGGCGTGTGGCCGAATGCAGCGCGGAAGGGCTTGGATGGCTTCTTCCGGCGCCTGCGGAGCCGGCCATGATCGATCACCACGTCGTGAGCGTAGATCTCGCCATCGATGCGTATGGAACCGAAGCTGAACCGATCTATGCGCATGGCCTCGCCGCCTGACGGGACACCCATATGGTGCACGAATCTCGCCGTTCCTTCCAGGTGGGCGGTCCCTTCTCAGAGATAGCCCTCGACTCGAAGGCGCCGAACGGCGTCTAGCGGGCCGCTGGCGCCCGGACGGTGGCACTGGCGCGGACCCTGATTCGCTCGGCCGCGACCAGGGCGTCTTCCACTTCCCGGTCGTCGGGGGGCCGCCTGGCGAAACGGGTTCGTTCGAAGGTTCGGACCACGACTTCCAGATCGTCACGTTCGGCACGGGCCAGCGGATCGGCGGTCATGAGGCTCTGGAAGTGCTCGCTCGGCGTCGCGGACGGCGCACGTGGGCGCCCCCGTGCTTCGAAGGAGCGACACACAGACTCGAACGCCGCGGCCGCCCCGACGAGTGGAGGGGCTCGCAGGCGCTTGCGTCGGCGTGCCTTCACCCATCCCCAGAGCCCGCCCCCGGCGATCGCCACCGCAGGAGCCACCGGCCACCGCCGGACGACCACCGCTGCAACCAATCCGACCCGGCGGCCTGCGGTCTCGAGAGGGTCCGGTATTGCCCAAGCCAGGAACCGTCCCATGGCGCGGAGTGTCTCCGGGCCAATGAACCACCCCGAGGGACCGGCAGGCGGGACCCCGAAGGTGGGGTCGTACTGCATCCAGGCCACGTTGGGGTAGTAGACCTCCACCCACGCGTGGGCGTCCGACTGGCGAACGTCGAAGTAACCAGTGAGCACGTTGCGCCCCCCAGGCCCGAAGCCCACGACGAAGCGGGTGGGAATACCCACCGAACGCAGCATCACGGCCATGGCGCTGGCGATGTGCTCGCACAGCCCAGTGCGTCGTTCGAACAGGAACCAGTCGACGGCGTCGACTGACTCAGGCTCGGGGGGAACGTCCAACCGGTAGCGCGTGTGCGTGTGCAGCCATCGCTCCACCGCCATGACCTTGTCGAACACGGTCGGCTGCGCGTCTGTGATGCGATGGGCAAGCTCGACGACCCGAGCCGGCAGATCCGCAGGCAGCTGTGTGTACCGGTCGACCAGGTCGGCAGGTGCTTGCCGGCCGGCCGATCGGAGCATGCTTGGCGTCGCCACCGGCAGCCGTGAGACCACGCTGTAGATCGTCTCCGGCTCGAGCAGGACCGGCGCGCGGACCGAGCCCTCGGAGTCGACGGCCAACGGCCCTTCCGGGAAGTACACCTGGGAGATCCGATACGCGCCGAAGACGATGTTGGGCTGCCGGCCGACCACGTAGAAGGTCTGGACAACCGGCTCCTCCGGAGCCAGCCCCGGTGGGCCAGCGGGGGGTATGAACGTGGGCGGTCCCCACCCCGTGGGGATCAGCGACTGTTTTTCGTCCGAGGCCGTCCAAGTCGTTCCGTCGAAGGTGTCGTACACCTGGCCTCGCCACAGGGCAGGCTGCGGAGCCCGTACCCGCATGACCAGGGCATCCGAGAGCTGGCCTCGCAGGCGCAGGTCCACGGCCGAACCGAACCCCGGGTACCCTGCGCCCCTCACGGCGCCCGGCTCCCCTTTGACGCCGGCGCCGGTCGGCAGAGCGGGGTTCACGACACCGCCGGCGAATCCCGGGATGGCTGCCCGGCTCACCAAGGAGAAGGGGGGCGCGAGGATCTGTCCACCCGGCAGCCTCGGAGTGGCGACGAATACCATCCCTGTGGCCAGGCCCACCACCGCCGCCGATAGCGCCACCGTCCGAGCGGCGCTCCGAGCCGTCAGGCGTCGGGACCGCGGGCCGGCCGGTCTGCGAAGGATCGTCGCCGGCGATGCATCAGCCTTCACCTCGGCCTGATCGGAGAAGAACAACCAGACGGCGGCCAGTCCGGCGAATGGAAGAAGGAACAGTGCAAAGCTCTCGTCCAGAGACAGGGAAGCTGCTTCGGCCATGAGAGCCATGGCGGCCACGACCGAGAAGGCCAGGTCGCGGCGGCGCGGGAGGTCGAAGCTGTGCAGGACCTGGACCCACGCGAAGAGCGACGCGAGAGGGATGCGTGCCTCGTCAGCCGAGGTGACGACCCGGACCCGCGCGAGGAAGTTGGCCAGAGCGAGGAACAGGGCAGCCGCCAGCAGTAGCTTCAGGCCGAAGTTCGAATCGCGACGGCGACGGTACGAGACCCATGACCCGACCGGGATCAGTAGAAGCGACCCAACCGCAGTGAAAGGGTCGAGCGCCGCCTGCGCGGCCACGGCCGACACGGCCAGCAGAGACATGCCGAGGACCAAGGACCGGAGCATTCGGGAGTCCTCGGGCGCGCTTCTCGACGCCAACGCCCTGGATCGCATCACCGCACCCTTCCCAGGGCGGCGGTTTCGAGTGCGGCCCCGGCGAGCCGTCCGAGGCGGGGCGCCACGTCGTCCGCTGACGCAACGCGGCGAACCTGAGCCCCAGTCGAAGCCAGGGCCCACTCGAGCTCGGCGACCTCCGCGGGGCCGAGCGTGGCCGCGCGTGGATCGAAGGTCGCAGCGTCGATCACTACCGCAACCACGGGTACCATGCCGCCGAGCCGCGCGATCGGTCGCCGCAGCTCCATCGCCGTGTTCGGTCGCCACGTGGGGAGGACGATCAGGGCGGCCGTCCGAGCCATCGCGGCCGCGGTCCGGTCGATGACGGCTGGCAGTGGCAGTCCGCCGGGAGCAGTCAGTCCGGCCAGCCATGTGAGCGCGTCGTGCCGACCCATGTGGGCGGGTGGCATTGCGTGCCCAGCTTGCGCAGCGGCCAGCAGCACATCGTGCCCCGTACCGAGGGCTTCCATCGCCACGGAAGCGGCGACCGTGCAGCACAGGTCTAGAGCGGTCTCACCGCTCCCGCCATCCGCCCACGTATCCACGATGATGATCAGGCTGCCTGGAAGTTCGAGCTCCATCTCCTTGACCACCAAGGCTCCCCGCCGCGCGGTGGATGGCCAATGGACGTTGCGCAGGCTGTCGCCGTGCCGGTAGTCGCGGACTCCCAGGAACTCATGCCCGTCTCCCCTTTGCGTACCCGGACCGAGCAGGCTGGAACGATCGGCCGCACCTTCCATGAACGGGAGGCCGTCGAGAGGTACCACGCGGGGGAAGATCACGGTCCTAACTGGAGAGCCGATGCGTCGCTTCGCTTCGGCCACCCCGAACGGCGCCGTCGAGGCAATCTCCACCGGCGCCGCCTCCACGATGCCGCGCCGCGTCGCCAGACGGACGGTCCGAATGGTGACCTGTTCGCCGGCGCGGATGGCAGGGACGAACGCGGCGGTGGGCGCGACATGAGGGTCCCTGATGACGACTGACAGTCGGGTTCCCCGGGCGCGGTTCTCGACGACCAGATCGACCGGCACCTGATCACCGACGAACGCTTCCGGCGGGGCGCGCCGATCCACGTGCAACCCTCGGACCATTGAGATCGGAAACAGCGCACCCCCGACCGTGGCACCGAGCAGCAGCGAGGACAGCACGAAGAGCCACCCCGACTGAATGTTGGTGGCCGCGAAGAAGAGCAGGAGGGCCCCACCGATGAGGCCCAGGGCGCGCCGGCGGATTCGGATCACGAGGCTTCAGCCGAACGCGCTTCCCCGAGAGGTATGGGCAGGCGCTCCAGAACCTCTCGGACGATGTCGGTTCCTGCGCCCGGGGCGCTTCTGGCATCCCTTCCGGTCAGCAGGCGATGAGCCAAGACGGAGGGCGCCAGTACCTTGACGTCATCGGGGAGAACGTATTCTCGGCTGCGCACGGCGGCCCGGGCCTGGGCGCAACGGGTAAGAGCCACTGCGGCGCGCGGTGAATCGCCCACCGAGGTCGCAGGGTGCGTGCGGGTAGCTGAGGCCACCGCCACCGCGTAGTCCACCACCGCAGGCGAGACATGGATGCGCCGAACCACCTGCTGATGGCGTACGACATCGGCGGGGCCGAGCACGGGCAGCAGGTCATCGATCGGATGACGGATGAGCTGCCTCGTGACGATTCCTCGCTCGTCCTCCGGAGATGGATAGCCGACAGAGACCGCCATGGTGAATCGGTCGAGCTGACTCTCGGGCAGCGGATAGGTCCCGTGGTGCTCGATGGGGTTCTGGGTGGCGACGAGGAAGAATGGTGACGGTAGCGATCGTGCCGCCCCTTCCACAGTGACTTGGCGTTCCTCCATGGGCTCCAGCAGCGCCGCCTGGGTGCGGGGCGACATCCGGTTGATCTCGTCCACCAGCACGACGTTGGCGAACACTGGGCCGGGAACGAAGACGAACTGCCTGCGCTCCTGGTCGTAGATGGAAACGCCGGTGAGGTCCGAGGGGAGCAGATCCGGGGCGCCCTGTACCCTGCGGCATGTGCCGCCAGTGGCCCGGGCCACCGCTCGGGCAAGCATCGTCTTGCCCACCCCCGGAACCCCCTCGAGCAGCAGGTTTCCCTGGGCGAGGAGGCAAACCACAGTCGACTCGACGACCGTGTTGTTGCCGGCGATGACCTGCTCGACGGCGGCGATCAGCTGCTGGGCCGCTGCAGTGGTCTCGGACAGCGAACGAGGATCCTCCATCGTCAACTTGAAGGTCGACGGCTCTCGATGTCAGCTTGAGCGACGTGGTAGTACTGGGGCATCAGTGAGACAGAACGCCCCTACGCGTTTCCTCGTCCGACGGGAATAAGGCGGCCCGAGGACTTCGAGGCCCTGTATGCGGGCACCCCGCGTTGGGAAATCGGACGCCCCCAGCCGGCTTTCCTCGAGCTGGCTCAGGCGGGTGCCCTCCGAGGCAGAGTCCTGGATGTGGGCTGCGGGACCGGCGAGCACGCCCTTCTGGCCGCCGGGCTCGAGGTGACTTCGGCCCCAGGAGAGTGAGCCAGGGCGAGATCAGGGCCAGCTTCAGCGACTGCTGGCAGGTGGTCTCGATCGATGCGGCCAAGATGGATGTCACGTTCGGGCCCCAGGGCGCATTCGCTTGCTGGCAACCATCACCCGAACCTGACCAGTGCCCGCACTGACTCGCGACCCGGTGTCGACTGATGAAAATTGCGGTTGATAGACTGCCGCTCGTCATGGACTGGCGTCTCGAACTGGTGCAGGTCCCTGTCTCAGACGTCGACCGCGCGAAGGCCTTTTACACCGAGAAGGCCGGCTTCAATGCCGACCATGACCACAGGGTCAGCGAAGAGATCCGGTTCGTCCAGCTGACGCCCCCCGGATCGGCCTGCTCGATCGCCCTGGGGACTGGGCTTGGCGACATGCGGCCGGGCTCAGTCCAGGGCTTACAGCTCGTCGTCTCGGATATCCACGCTGCACGTGCGGAGTTGGTCGAGCGCGGGGTCGAAGTCAGTGAGGTCCAAGAGTTCGCCTGGGGCTCCTTCGTGTTCTTCAGCGATCCGGACGGGAACGGCTGGGCGGTACAGCAGATACCCCCTCGCGACTAACGGCATGTCCCGGTGCGCTCTCGCTCGCTCATCACCCGACGACCGGAGGCTCGCATCGGCGTAGTCGCCCCGCAAGCTCGCGCATGACCCTGGTGGCCAGGACGGGCTCGCCGACCAGGATATCCATGAAGTCCTTGCCTCCCAGGGTCAGACATCGCAGAGACGACTCTGCGATCACGGTGGCGGTTCGAGGCCCTGGGTCGAGCAAGCCGATTTCGCCGAAGAAGTCTCCGGCCGAGAGGCGGGCAACCGTACGTCCGCGGCGAACGACCTTGGCCCGGCCATCGAGGAGTACGTGGAACCTGGATCCGGGGTCGCCCTCCCGGACTACGGCACCACCCTCCTCGTAGGCGGATACGCCAGTCAGCCTGGCGATCGAGCGGAGGTGTCGTTTCGGCAGATTCGCGAACAATGGTGCCTGAGCCAGGGCCTCCTCGCGTCGGGCTTGCTCTTCGGCCGAGATCCGACGGGCGCCGCGGGGTGCGGGGGTGTACGGCCACCCTTTCGTGAAATAGCTCTGCTCCATCCGTCCCGTCTTCTCTCGGCTCGTTCGGTTGACCCACGTATTCGTGCTCCCAAGGGGCGGGCCGGACCGCCGATCGTTCCTTGGCCGAGCCGAATTCATCCTAGTGGCCCGCACCGTCAACCGGAAGGCCGCCATGATCGCTGCGAGAGTGCATCAGATGGCTGAGTCGGCCCGGGCCACACGCCCGCCTGTATTCTCGGGCGATGGCGTGGCTATTCGCGGCTTTTGTCTCGGGAGGACAGCGATCACAGGGGGAAGCTCGTGGCAATCAGGATCGGATCGGTGGTCGTCGACTGTAATGACTTCGGCACGATGATGGCCTTCTGGCAGGAGGCGCTGCATTACGCCCTCAGAGAACCCGCCGAGGACGATTGGGTGGTGTTGCGGGATCCGGGGGGAAGCAACGTCAACGTGTCGCTGCAGCAAGTTCCGGAGAGGCGCATCGGAAAGAACCGATTGCACTTCGACCTCTACACGGATGATCAGGAAGCAGAGGTGGAGCGCTTACTCGAGCTCGGAGCGACCAGGCATCCCAGGACCCCCGAGCCAAACGAGGACTTCGTGGTCCTCGCGGATCCAGAGGGCAACCTCTTTTGTGTGGTCGACACGAGCAAGGTTGAGTCAGAGGTTTGAGTCGGAGCAACCAGCGGTGTTTTTCATCGGCGAATGCGATGCTCAGCCTCCCGGGATCACCACTGTGTACCCGCCGATCGTCTGCCCGCCTTGGCCGGCGCTGACCCTGTACACGTGAGCTTCGCCCGGCGCCGGCGGCGCGTCGGAGGTGGTCAGCGTGACCTGCCGGCCGTCACCGGCCACCCGCTGCTGTTCCGCGGGCGTGCCCGCGCCAGGCCCGCCGCCGATCACGCCGGGCGGTGAGAGCAGTGCCTCGCCGGTGGGCGGCGCGCCGGCCGGGAACTGACCACGCACCATCTCACCCAACTTGACGAATCGCGTGAGGGCGGCGTAATGTACCGTTTAGTTACTTAACGAGGAGGTTCAGTGACGGGGTCAACGGATCGCCTGGGCCGCACGTTCGCCGCTCTCGCGGATCCCACGCGGCGGGCGATCCTCGCGCGACTCGCGGCGGGGGAGGCCTCGGTCACCGAGCTGGCGGAGCCGTTCGACATGACTCTGCCCGCGGTCTCCAAGCACCTGAAGGTGCTCGAGCGGGCGGGATTGATCGCACGGAGCCGGCAGGCGCAGTGGCGGCCCGCCCGGCTCGAGGCGGCACCGCTGAAGGAGGTCGCCGAATGGACTCAAGCGTACCGCCGGTTCTGGGAGGAGACCTACGACCGGCTGGACGAGTACCTGGACGAGCTCAAGGGTCGAGGAAAGGAGAAGGGCGATGAGCGGAAGCGGTAGCAACCAGCTCACGGTGACGACGCCGTCGGACTGGGAGATCGTCATGACCCGGGTCTTCGACGCGCCGCGCGACCTGGTGTTCGAGGCGCACACCTCCTGCGAGCACATGTCGCAATGGTGGGGCCCGAGGAGATACGAGATCGCGAGCTGCGAAATGGACTTCCGGCCGGGTGGCGCGTGGCGGATCGTGCACCGGGGAGCCGACGGCGACGAGCACGGGTTCCGCGGCGAGTTCCGGGAGATCGTCCGTCCGGAGCGGATCGTGTGGACATTCGAGTACGAAAGGATGCCGGGTCACGTCTCGGTCCAGACGGCTACGTTCGAGGAGCACGACGGCAAGACCACGCTCACGAGCACTTCCGTGTTCGACACAGTGGAGGACCGCGACGGGATGCTCGAGTCTGGCATGGAGGAGGGCGCGGCCGAGACCATGGACCGGCTCCAGGAGTACCTCGAGGTACTCAAAGGGCGCGCTGCTGGGTAGCTGTAGTTCCCACGAAGGGTGCCAAAACCGGTCGGTGCATGGTCGGTGTTTGGTCGTATTCCGTATAGGTCTTCCGGTACCGCTCACGAACCCAGCTCCCGAACTGGGGCGACCACACCATTCGGCTTTTCTTGGTGCCCCCGATACGGGGTGATGGCTCGGGACATCGCGGACGATGCCTCATGCCAGGACGCACCGCCACCCTCCTCGCGCGCCGCCGTTACCGAACCGGCCCGCGCTGATAGCGCAGGTAAACGACTCCGGAGCCGAACGTGCGGGTTTCGGCGAGCCGCAGACTGATCGTGTTGTCCAACCCCGGGAAGAACGGCGTGCCGCCGCCCAGGACAACCGGATGAACGACGAGCCGGTATTCATCGATCAGGCCGAGCCGCATGAAGGTCGAGGCGAGCGTGGGGCCACCGACATCCATGTCCTTGCCGGGTTGCGCCTTGAGCTTCGTGACCTCTTCGGCGATGTTGTCCCTGACCAGCCTGCTATTCCAGTTGACCTTCTCCAGGGTCGTCGAGAACACGATCTTGGGCATGTCCCTCCAGATTCGGGCGAACTCGACCACGTGCTCTGGGGCCGAGGTGTTCGTATCCGCCGTTGGCCAGTAGTCGGCCATGAGCTCGTACAGCCGCCGTCCGTACAGGCAGGTACCCATTTCCCGCGCCTGATCATTCCAGAACCTGTGCAGCTCCTCGTCGGGGGTGGACCAGTCGAGCTCTCGATTCGGAGCCTCGATGAACCCATCGAGCGACACCCCCATCGAGTAGATGACCTTCCTCATCCCGTTCTCCTTCGGGTCGGCGACACCTCGTTGGTGCTGTCAACTGGACAGAAGTCGAAAACATGTCCGCATGCGGCGGGGCGCTCTATCGACGGCACCCTCGTTGGGCCGTAGACGACGAGCTGAAGTCACTGTCCTATGCTCGAGGCCCCCTCCTTCTCTTTCGGGAGGTCTCCTCGCCTGGGAGAGGCACTCCGGCTTGGCGAAGCGCTTCTTCGAGGGTCGCGGTGACTTGGAGGGCGGCCTGTTCTGTCACAGGGCGCTCCAATTCGGGCTCTCGCTGATAGGCGCGCCGGTAGGCGTTCTTCAGGCGATGGAGCCGGTTCCTATATTGCTTGGGGACACGATCTTCGCCGCCATCCATGTCCGCCATGTCCGCAACATTCTGGCCCACGCCGGTCACTGGCCGAAGACGGCCGTCAGCTCGTTCGAGGAGGCATTCCCCAGGGGCGGCGTTGGTCCCCCGAAGGCCTGTTGCCTCCTGGCAGGCGTTGGACGAGAATCGCGGCAACTAGGGAACGACACCCCAGGTGGCCACCGGCGGGGAGGGCATCCGCGCCGGGGCTGAAAAGGGAAGCCGGTGAGAGTCCGGCACGGTCGCGCCACTGTGATCGGGGAGCGAACCCGAGAGATGCCACTGGGACCGGCGGTCCTGGGAAGGCTCGGGGGGAGCGGTGATCCGGGAGTCAGGAGACCTGCCTCGGGAGTGAGGGAGCCGTCCCTCGCGTACAGGCGGGCGGCCCGAGGGCAGCCTCCGGCCGAGCGCCGGAGGCTTTTTCTCTAAACGCCTCCCGAGGGTCGGCCTGAGCGGCCGCGCGTTCGGCCGGGGAGGTGGAAAGCATGGCCTCAACCCTTCGCCGCGTTTTCGCGGCGCTCACTGCGAGGCGAACAGCTTCGGGCTGTTCGAGCCGGACGGCACGCAAGCGAGGAACAGGAGTCTCATCGGCGGGCAGGCGGCCAAGGGCCCTGGGCCCGATCCTCCTCGCGGTGTTCCTGGCCGGATCGGCGTGCGCAAGTGCCTCCAAGCCGGAGGCGTCTTCCGAACCGTCACGGACCGCGACCGCAGCCTTCCCCGTCACGGTGGCAGCCACCAACGGCCCTGTCTCGATCGAACATCGTCCCCTGCGGATCGTGTCGCTCTCGCCCACTGCCACCGAGATGCTGTTCGCCATCGACGCGGGGAGCCAGGTAGTCGCCGTCGACGACGACTCGACCTATCCACCGCAAGCTCCTATGACAAAGCTCTCGGGCTTCCAGCCGAACGTCGAGGCCACCGCCAAGTACACACCCGATCTGGTGGTGATCTCCAACGACACCGGCAACCTCACGAAGTCGCTGCAGGCCCTGAGCATTCCGGTCCTGCTGGAGCCCGCCGCCGCATCACTCGACGATACCTACTCCCAGATTGAGCAACTCGGGGTGGCCACGGGGCACGTGGCGGATGCGGCCCGGCTCGTCGCCTCGATCAAGTCCCAGATCCAGCAATTGGTGGCATCGGAGCCGACGTTCAGCCACCCCCTGACCTACTACCACGAGCTGGACCAGACCTACTACACGGCAACGTCCAAGACCTTCATCGGCCAGGTCTACAACCTGCTGGGGTTGAAGAACATCGCCGACCAGGCCAAGGGGGCCACCTCGGGATATCCCCAGCTCTCGGCCGAATACATCATCAAGGCGAACCCGGACGTCATCCTCCTGGCGGACACCAGGTGCTGCGGACAGTCGTTGAAGACCGTGTCCAAGCGGCCGGGCTGGGATGAGATCACCGCCGTGCGGGCGGGGGCTGTCGTGGCGCTCGACGACGACGTCGCCTCTCGGTGGGGTCCGCGCGTGGCCGACTTCGTCAGGACCGTTGTCCAGGCCCTCACCGCGCTCGAGCCGAGGCTCCAGTCGGCGAGCCCCTGATGGCGCTCACGAGGGTGGGGTTGGCCGCGGGGGACATCCGGGCGGCGCGGCTTCGGCCCCGCCTGCTGGTGGTCGCGGTGGCCTGCCTCGTGGGGGCCGGCCTCGCCGGCACCATGGTGGGCCCGGTCGGCCTGCCCCCCATCGCGGTGATCAGGGAGCTGATCGATCACCTGCCGCTCGTGCATCTCTCCTCGAATCTGTCACGGCAGGACGCAGCGATCCTTTGGCAGCTTCGGGTACCGCGGGTGGTCCTGGGGGGGCTGGTTGGCGCCATGCTCGCCATCGGCGGCGCCTCGTATCAGGGAGTGTTCCGGAATCCTCTCGCCGACCCCTACCTTCTTGGGGTAGCCGCCGGCGCCGGCCTGGGGGCCACTCTTGCCATCGCCTACCTCCCGCACCAGGCCGCGTGGCCGGTCAGTCCACTGCCACTCGCCGCGTTCGTTGGCGCGCTGCTGGCTGTGACCGCTACCTATGTTCTGGGCCGCTCGGCGCTTCGAACCAGGAGCACTGGGACCCTCATCCTGGCGGGCGTGGCCGTGGCGTCGTTCTTTACCGCGGTTCAGACCTACGTCCAGCAGCTCCACGCGGACGACCTGCGGCAGGTCTACTCCTGGATCCTGGGTGGGCTCAACACCGTGGGGTGGAGGGAGGCCGCCCTCATCCTGCCCTACGTGGCGGTGAGCGGCGCGGCGCTGGTCCTGCACCGCAGGCTCCTTGACGTCATGAGCCTCGGGGATGAGGAGGCCGAGAGCCTCGGGATCGATCCGACCCGGGTCCGACTCACGGTGGTGGTGGCGGCCACCCTGGGAACGGCCGCGGCGGTCGCCGTGAGCGGCCTTATCGGCTTTGTCGGCATCATCGTCCCCCATACGGTTCGGCTGGTGTTCGGGGCGAGCTACCGACGCGTCCTGCCGCTCTCGGTCGCCTTCGGGGCCGCCTTCCTCATCCTGGCCGACCTCCTGGCCAGGACGATCGTGGCCCCCGCGGAGCTGCCCATCGGCATCATCACCGCGTTCTTCGGGGCTCCCTTCTTCCTGCTCGTCCTGAGGAGCGCGAGGAGGAGCCCATGACCACTGTCGAGATGGTGGATGTCTCGGTTGCCTATGACGGCGTCCCCGTGCTCCAGGGCCTGCGCGTGGAGGTTCCCGCCGGTGCCTGGATCGGCCTGATCGGACCCAACGGGGCCGGCAAGACCACGCTGCTTCGGGCGATCGCCGGGCTCGTTCCGTATCTCGGCGACGCGCGGGTAGAAGGGGCGCCGGTCTCGGCGACCAGCAGGCGGAGCCTGTCTCGCCTCGTCGCCATCGTCCCTCAGCGTCCAGTGATCCCCGAGTCGATGTCCGTGACCGACTACGTGCTGACCGGCCGGACCCCGTACATCTCCTACCTCGGCACCGAGAGCCACAGGGACCTCGAGGTCGTGGCAGAGGTATTGGATCGGCTCGAGCTGGGGCCCCTGGCCGCGCGGCCGCTCGGCTCTCTCTCCGGCGGGGAGGCCCAGCGCGCCGTCCTCGGCCGGGCCCTGGCCCAGGAGGCTCGCGTGCTGCTGCTGGATGAGCCCACCGCGTCGCTGGACGTGGGCCATCAGCAACAGGTCCTGGAGCTCATCGACGAGCTCCGGACCGAGCGAGAGCTGACGGTGATCAGCGCCATGCACGACCTCACCCTGGCCGGACAGTTCGCGGACCGGATCCTCCTGCTCAGCGGGGGCCGGGCCGTGGCCGAGGGAGCCGCCAGGGACGTCCTCACGGAGGGCGCCATCCGCGAGCACTACGGCGCGTCGGTCCGGATCCTCGAGGAGCCCGGCGGCGGGGTGCTGGTCATCCCGACCCGGACCGGCGGCCAGCCGGCCGCGCCGGTAGCAGAGGCGCATCCGTGAGCGGGATTCGGCAGCCGCCCGAGGAGCGGCCGAGAGCTCAAAAAGCAGGCCCGGGCCTCCTTCCTGACTCGGAGGATAGGGACCGCTCGGTGGCACTGGCCAGGGTGTCCTGGGAGGCGGCCAGAGACGAGATCGGCTCGGGCAACTACGACCTCGTTGTCTTGGACGAGATCACCTATCCCATGAACTGGGGCTGGATCCCCGCCGAGGAGGTGGCGGAGGCGAGCCGGACCCGCCCGGGCCACGTGAACGTCGTCGCCACCGGCCGCGACGCCCCGGCGGAGCTCCTCGTGGTGGCCGACACCGTCACCGAGATGCACAAGGTCCGGCACGCCTACGACCGGGGCGTTCGGGCCCGGAGGGGGATCGACTTCTGATGCCCCTCATCCTCCTTCTCGGCGGCGTCCGGAGCGGGAAGTCGCGGATGGCGGTCCGCCTGGCTGCCGCCGGGGGGCGACGGGTGGTGGTAGTGGCCACGGGAGAGGCCCGGGACGAGGAGATGGCCGAGCGGATCCGCCGCCACCGCGCCGAGCGGCCGCGGGATTGGCAGACGGTGGAGGAGCCGCTGGACCTCGAGGGAGCCCTGGCTGGCGTCCCCGAGGAGGCCTGCGCACTGGTGGACTGCCTCACCCTGTGGGTCTCCAACCTCCTGGAGCGGAGCCTATCCGATCCAGCCATCGAGGACCGAGCGACGAAGGCCGCAGCCCTGGCCGCCTCCAGGGCGGCGGGTACCGTCGCGGTGACCAACGAGGTGGGATGGGGGGTGGTGCCGGACAACGCCCTGGCCCGACGTTTCTCCGATGTCCTCGGACGAGTCAACGCGATCTGGGCCGAGCATGCCGACAGGTCGGCCCTGGTGGTGGCGGGGCGGATTCTCCCCTTGATCGGACTGGAGGTGATGGCCGATGACCGAGCCAGTGAGTGACGAAGTCGAAGGGCTGCTCGCGGACATGCCTTCTCCCGATGAGACCGCGGCGGCGTCGGTCCGGGATCGTGCCAACCAAGTCCTCCGGCCCACCGGCGCACTGGCCCGCATGGACGAGGTCGCCGTGTGGCTGGCGGGGTGGCAGCGGACCGCCCGGCCCCATGCGGAGGCCCCGGCGGTCGCGCTGTTCGTGGCCGACCACGGTGTCGCGGCCGAGGGGGTCAGCGCCTATCCGGCCGAGGTCACCGAGGCCATGCTGCGGGCCCTTCGGGACGGGGTCGCCACGGCGAGCGTGATGGTGAGGACCATCGGCGCTTCCATCACCGTGCACGACGTGGGCGTCGGATCTCCCTCGGGGAACTTGTTGCGGGAGCCCGCCCTCGGCGAGGAGCGATTCCACCGATGCCTGGAGGCCGGGCGGCGCGCGGTGGCGGAGCTCGAGGCCGACCTCCTGGTTCTCGGGGAGATGGGTATCGCCAACACCACCGCGGCCGCGGCCGTCTGCACGGTCCTGTTCGGTGGTCCCGCCGAGGAGTGGACCGGGCTGGGAACGGGCATCGACGAGGCCACCTACACCCGCAAGGTAGCGGTGGTTGACGCGGCCCGCAGTCGGGTCGGCGATGCCTCCGGTCCGATCGAGGTCCTGCGTCAACTGGGGGGCCCGGAGTTCGTGGCCATGGCCGGCGCGACCATCGAGGCCAGACGACGTTCGATCCCCGTGCTCCTTGATGGCTTCGTGGTCACGGCGGCGGTGGCCCCGCTCGACATTGCTCGCCCCGGCGCCCTGGACCATTGCCTGGCCGGGCATTGCTCGGGGGAGCCCGGCCACCGCCTTCTCCTCGAGAAGCTGGGCAAGACTCCTCTCCTCGATCTGGGCCTGCGCCTGGGGGAGGGGAGCGGTGCCCTGGCCGCCGTCCCCTTGGTGAAGCTCGCTGCGGCCTGCGTCACGGACGTGGCCACCTTCGAGGAGTGGGGCCTCCAAAGGTGAGGGGGCTTCGAGCCGCGGTGGCATTCCTCACCAGGATCCCGGTTGGGGCCGCGGCTGTGGAGCGAGACGATCTCAAGAGGTCGGTTCCATTCTTCCCACTCGTCGGTGGACTTCTCGGGCTCGCAGTGGCGGGGGTCTACGCCGCTGCCCGGACGATCCTCCCCTCATTCGGGGCGGCTGTCCTGGCGATCGGAGTGGGCGTCGGGCTGACCGGCGGCCTCCACGAGGACGGCCTGGGGGACACCGCCGATGCCCTCGGGGGGCGCAGCCGGGAGGAGGCCTTGGGCATCCTGAAGGATCCCGCTCACGGCACGTACGGAGTGCTGGCCATCTCGATCGGCCTCCTCCTGCGAGTGGGTGCGCTGTCTGGGCTCGACGGGTGGTCGGCCCTGTCCGTGCTTCCCGCGGCCCACGCCCTCAGCCGGGGAGGGACGATGGTTCTTCTCGGAGTGATGAAGCCTGCGACGGAGGAGGGATTGGGGGCCTCCTACGCAGACGAGGTCTCCTCGAAGCGACTGGTCGCTGCGATCTTCCTCGCGGTGGCGATCGGGCTGACCGCTCTGGGGCTGTGGGTTGCCCCCGCGTGTCTGCTGGCCGCGGGGGCCGCTTGGGCGATGGGACGCTTTGCTCTCCGCAAGATCGGGGGGCTCACCGGCGACGTCCTGGGGGCGGCCCAGCAGGCGGCCGAGACCCTGATTCTGCTGCTCGGTGGGGCCGTCGTTACGAGAGGGTGGCCGGGGCTCCCCTGGTGGCGATAAGCGCGCGGTTGTGGCTGGTTCGGCACGGCGCTACCGATTGGAGCGACAAGGGTCGGTTGAACGGGTGGGCCGACGTGTTCCTCAACGAACGGGGACGCCTCCAGGCGGAACGCCTGGCAGCTTGGCTCGCCGGGAAGGCGTTCGCCGGCGTGTGGAGCTCGGACCTCAGCCGTTCCACCGAGACGGCTCGCCTCGCGGCGTCCGGAGCCGCCACCGATGAGCGGCTCCGAGAGCTCGACTTCGGCGAACTCGAGGGCAGGACGTGGGACGAGTGCCCTCCGGAGGTGAGGCAGGCCCTTGCTGCATTCGACGATTTCGAGGCGCCGGGCGGCGAGGCCGTGACCCAACTCAGGCGACGTGTCCATGAGTTCGCGATGGCGCTCGGGGACGGAGACCATCTCGTGTTCACCCACGGCGGGGTGATCAGGCTCCTCCTACGAGAGGCCGGTCGCGATGCTTCCGTCACTCCCGGCGAGATGGTCAGTCTTTCGGCGGCAGAGGTGGACCAACAAACTCTTGGTCGTAGCGACTGGCGATCTCTTTGAGCGCTTGTTTGTCGAGGAACTGCTCATCGGCGGGCGGCAGCCCCAGGGATCCGGCCGGCTTCCCGCCCTCCCGAAAGAACCCCTCGACACCCGCCGGCCCGAAGATCAAGAGCAGGCGGGCTTCCGGCGAATCCACATGGAAGGCGTGCGCGACGCCGCGAGGACCATAGACGACCGAGCCAGCGGCCGCTTCGATCACGGCCTCACTATGCTGGACACGAACCTCGCCGGAGAGGACCACGAAGAACTCGTCCTCCCTTCGGTGGATATGGAGTGGTGAGGCGAACCCCTTGGGCGCCAGCAGCTCCAGCACGGCGTAGCGCCCCTCCGTTTGCTCCCCGGTCGCCCTGAGAACGCCCAGCCCGCCGTTGAACCACAACGCCTCGCCCTGACCGGGCCCCAGCCCGGAGCCACCGCTCGTTTGCGGAAGCGACATCGATCACTCCTTCCAGCGCTCGGCCTCGTCGATCAGCATAACGGCGCGTGACCCTCCCGCCTAAGTTTGCTTCGCGCTCCGGCGACGTCGTCGGCACCGGCGCACCGCGCGATCGCGTCGGACCCGATCGAGGAGGACGTTGCGGTCATCGGGGCAGCACGCCTCTTAGGAATGCGTCGAGTCGGGTGGGGGTGGAGGTCTCGGCCGTGCGCTCGACGCCGTCCAGTACCCGGTCCTCGTTGATGGCAATCTGGCTCTCCACCAGGAGGGAGGCGAACTCTTCGGACATGCCATGTGCCAGGCCGCCCTGAGCGAGAGCACGTTGGCGTCCTCCAGCCCGAACAGGAGCTCCTCGAGCTCGTGGAGCCCGGCGACAGGGCCCACCCCTCGATCTCGACCCGCTCCGATGCTGCTGGCCAGCACGATATGGCCCACGTGATGGTCGCGGAGGGCCTGCGTGATTGCCCAGCTCATCTGAGAGCGGTTCGACACGAAGCGTGGGTCGGTCACGTCGTCGGGGAGCACGACCAGGGCTGCCCCGGCGTCCTTGAACGACATCTGAAGGTCGTCCACGTTGATCGCGTTGCCCTCCACGATCTCTGCGCCTCGTCGCCCGAACGCCAGGAGCCTGCCCGCCGATCGCCCGAACACGCGGAGGCCCTGCTCCTGATCAAGATGAAGGTCGGTCACCTTACTCCCCGACGTTTCCAGATGCTCCCATCACTGCGATCATCCCCACCTCCTTCGTTCGCTCCTGGCGTTTCGTCGCGGCCTTACCCCAGGATCGCGCAGGCCGAGCTCGGAGCCGCCTCGCTCGGGAATCCGGCCCCGCCCGACCATCAGCACCCTATCCCCTTGCGGACGACCGACATCGCACTGGGCAGGTGCACGGGTGGCCCCGATGCGATCGCCTCTCCTGGGCCGCTCCAGCCCCGGCAAGAGCGCCCGGCGAGACAGACGGTACCGTGTCCGTGTTCCACCTGGACCCCGATAGCCGAAGCTTCCCGCTTGCTACGCCATTTGTGGGTTGCCACCCTGTTGAATGAGCGCTAGAAGATCACCATGTGATGAGCCCGTCTCGCAGGACCTCGGCCTCCTCGCGGGACATCCAAACTCTCTCCGGCCGGGTCAGGAAAGGGGGAATCTTATGAAACGGGGACCCTTGATGGTGGGTCTGGCCGTCTTGTTCCTAGGGGTCATGGTAGGCACCGCGCAGGCAGCGAGGCCGATCACGCTGACCTTCCATGAGAAGAACGCCACCGAGACATTCCATGACGTCATTCCTTGCATCGGGGGCGAAGGAGGGGCTGGCGCCACCATCACCACCACGGAGAACGGGGTGTTCCACGTGACCGCGGCGGGCATCGACGACAAGGGGACACCAGATCCCGAGGACGACGAGTTCATCCCCCCGTACCACGTCACGGGGACTTTCACCGGGACCTTCGAGGCCGTGCCGGATGACCCGTCGCTCCCCACCTTCACCGGGCACTTCACACAGTGGTTCGGTGAGAACAGCAACACCAAGAACTTCGCTGCCACGTTCACCTTCACCGTCATCGGCACAGGCTCCGACGGCTCTACCATCAAGTTCCATGAGACCGCCCACTTCAGCGTGAGTGCGCAGGGCGCGACCGTCGAGTTCGACAAGCTCCGCTGTTTCTAGCCCGGCCAGCGAAGGCAAAAGGGGCCACCGTTTCCGGTGGCCCCTTCGCCTGTTCATCGAGCCGCTTTCCTGCTCCAGCGAGGGTGCGTTTCATACCGGGACTCCCAGCAATTCAGCGCAGCGGAGGATCGCCTCCGCTGAGCGGTCGATGTCCTCCTCGGTCGTGGACCAGTTGGAGACCGAGATCCGCATGGCCCCTCGACCCCGCCAGATCGTGCCGCCCGCCCAGCACGTACCGTCGCTCTGGATCGCGGCGATGACCGCCGCCGTTCGCTCATCCGCCCCGCGATCGTCGTCCCCAGGCGCAGCGAAGCGGACGAGGACCTGGTTGAGGACCACGTCGTTCAGGATCGTCACCCCGGGAGCGGCTTCGAGCCGGCGGGCGATGCGGCGGGCCAGCGTACAGCATCGGTCCACGAGCTGGGCGAGGCCGGATCGACCGAGGGAGCGAAGAGCGACGTAGACACTAAGTCCCCGGGCGCGGCGCGAAGACTCGGGCACGTAGTCGTACGCCTGGTATGCCTCGCCGGCTCCGCGCACCAGGTACGCGGCGGTCACGGTCATCGCCGCCCGGTGGGCGACCGGGTCGGCCACGAACACGATCCCGCAGTCATACGGAACGTTGAGCCACTTGTGGGCGTCGGTTGCCCACGACTGCGCCATCTCGACTCCGTCGAGGTGATGGCGCAGCGTCGGCGAGGCCGCCGCCCAGAGCCCGAAGGCGCCGTCCACGTGGAGCCACGCGCCGCGCTCGGCGGTAGCGGCCGCGATCTCGCGCAGCGGGTCGAAGGCCCCGGTGTTCACGTTGCCTGCCTGGGCACAGACGATCGTCGGCCCGGTGCTCGCCTCCAGGGCCCGTCGTAGGGCGTCGGCCCGCATCCTCCCCTGTCCGTCCGCGGGCACCTGGGTGACCCGCTCGCTCCCGAGGCCCAGCATCCTGAGCGCGACGAAGATCGTGGTGTGCGCTTCGCGGCCGACGATGACGTTGACCGGCGGCGCGTCGAACAAACCGTGCGCCTCCACGTCATAGCCCACGGCGTGAAGGACCCCATGGCGGGCCGCCGCGAGGCCCGTGAAGTTGGCCATCGTCCCGCCGGTGACGAATCCCACGCTCGCTGTGGCTGGCAACCCGAAGAGCGTCCTGAGCCACGAGCCGGCCACCTCCTCCAGAACGGACGCCGCCGGCGACGCGGGATAGTTCCCGGCGTTCTGGTCCCACGCCGCAGCCAACCACTCCGTCGCAACAGTCACCGGGAGGCTTCCACCGATGACGAACCCGAAGTAGCGTGGCCCGGCGGTGGCCACGAGCCCGGGGTCCGCGTCGCGCGCCAGGCGTGCCACGACCCGCTCCGAGTCCTCACCCCGATCAGGAAGGTCCCCGCCCAGCGCGGCGCGCAAGGCATCCGGCTCGATCGGGCGTCCAACCGGGCGCTCCGCAAGCTCGGTCAGGTAATCGATCGCCAGCTCGGCTGTCTCCCGAAGGAGGGCGAGGTCGGTCCGCTGGTGGTGCGTCATCACCGCGCGCCATCCTACGTCGCGGCCCTACCGGGACGTGACAGGGCAGGTCCGAGTCGGAGCGTGTGGCCGGCAGGCGCGCGGGGGCCCCGGCGACGGGGGTCTGGAAATGGAAGAGGTCAGGCTCCCGGCGCCCGCCAGTCAACGCTCTGCTTGGAGGCGGCGTCCATCTCCTCCGGCGTGATGAGCACGGTCGTGCTGACGCTCACTGTGCCGCTTGAGGAAGTCTGCGTGCTGAACGCCGCGGCTGCCGAGTTGTCCGGTAGGTCAGCCAGGACGTACACGTCCTTGTCTCCGAACCCGAAGTAGAAGGCTTCCAGGCTGCCCCTCAGGCCCTCTATAGCCTTGCGGACCACCTCGCGCCGAGCGGACCCACCCTCCTTGAGCACACCCCGAAGACCCTCAGCCGTGAGCGATGCCTGGAACAGATACTTCGCCATGCGCGCCACCTTCCTCGACTTGGAACCCACGCTGAGTATCCCCCACGGGCGAGAGATGCTGTCAAGTCGGCGTCCAGCATCATTCTTTCATCTGTGCCCCGGGGCGGCGGCCCCGGCCGATCGCATCCGGTTGCGGTGAGCATGAGATGCAACAACGGCCGGGTCGATCGCTGCGGATCGCTGCGGTGGAAGAGCGTCGCCAGCTTGCCGCCGCCGAGATCGTCGGGCAGTGCCTCCAGTCGCTCGAACCCTCCTGATTACCTGCCGAACTCCGCCGCCTGCACCGACGGCAGCCCCGATGGCGCCAAGGTCCAATTCCTACAGATCCACGTTGAACCCCCACGCCCTCAGCTCCCGAAGCGCGTGAGCAGCCGCTCCCGGTTGAAGAGGCCGGTCGCGAGGCGCCAGCAGCCGGCGGCCATCAGGCCCACGGCGCCGGCCGCAGCGGCGTAGAGCGCGGCACTGGGGCGGATGACCCGGAACGTGACCAGCGCGACGAGGCCG
>WNGE01001870.1_pt1 | contig 34122 bp, 30 predicted proteins | sample 5400651 | NCBI WGS metagenome assembly WNGE01 (sample SAMN13153370, study PRJNA577476) | soil metagenome | isolation source: 60 cm soil or saprolite under grassland replicate 2 | place: USA:California | collected 2016-06-15
AGAGCGGTGAGAGGCCTGCCGTCGACGTCGCCGACGAGATGCGGGGCGAGCTGTTCAAGGTGCTCGTCGCGATCAAAGATGACCGTGGTCTGACGCCGGCGCTGAGCGAGTTAGAGACGACGCTGCTCCGCTAGCGACTGCCAACCTCAAGCCGCCGCTTCCGCCCGGCTCGGCGGCGGGGCCGAAGGGTGTGGGGGCCGAACCTAGGGTTCCGCCTGCAAAATGGAGATCTCCCGGAGTGCGGACCGAATATTGGAACCTCTCACCTCCCGCCTCGTAACCGCCCCAGGTCGGGGGCCTTGCGACTAGCCGGTGAGTCGCAGCAGCGCCGGAGACGTCGCGTGGCAAATCGCGACCGCGAGCGCATCTGCGGCAGGGGTCGGGGTCGGCCTCGCGTCGAGTTTGAGGATCGCCTCTGCCATCTCCTGCACCTGCGCCTTCTCGGCCGCGCCGTAGCCACAGACGGCCTGCTTGAACCCGCGCTGCCGGATACTCGACGGGCTGCACGCCCGCCTGCGCGCAGGCGACGATCAGCGCGCCGCGCACCTGACCGATCGACAGCGCCGTCCGTGCTGTGGGGTGCCAAAATTCGGTGCGCACTGCTAGAAATCTGCGATTTGCAGGTAGGACGCTAATTTTCGCACCCCACACCTGCACACGCCGCCCTGGAGTAGCCGGAGTAGCCGATCTCGGCTACCTTTGGCAACGTGGGGGTCGGAGGCAAGGGGGGCCGCAGCCCCGAGCCTTACGGGAAGCTCGCCAAGCTCGCCCAGGCCCTCTCCAGCGGGGGCGGTCGTTCTCCAAATCTCCAGACCGCCCCCCGCGCTTCGACCGGCGGGAAGGTATCGCCGCTGGGTCGAGCGCAGCTGCGGGAGAGCGGCGAGCGACCGATTGCACGCTCACCCTGAGCCCTGAAGGGTGTCAGAACCTCGGTTCAGCGCCGAATCCGAGTTTTGACACCCTTCACGGGACGGAAGGCGTTCCCGCCGAGTTGTTCGACTAGCCCGTCGGCTGCGACGGCGCGATCTGCTACATGTCACCCCCGCTCATGCGCATGCGGCGCTGAGCCATCGGTGAACGGGGCCGCTTCGGACGCGGGCTCGAGCTCCCGCCGCCTCCAGCTCCGCTCAGCGCGCCAGCCGGTCCGCAAAGGTGCGGGTGGCGGCCGGCAACGGCGAGTCGGGTAGGACTGCCCGAGTTGCAAGATGAGCCGGATGGCCCATGGCAGGCCGAGTCGGCTGGGTCGATCCTAGGGCTGACGTGGATGAGACCGACCAGATCCAGGCGCCGGCCGAGCCCGAGCAGTCCGCCGAGCTGCAGCGAACCCGTGTCTGGCGCCTCGACCAGTTCGTCGGTCTTGGCTTCGACCTCGCGCGTGCCGCGATCATGGCGGACGACCCGCGCGTCGAGCTAGCGCAGGCACGCAGGCTCGTCGCCCTGGGCTGCCCGCTCGAGACGGCCTCCCGCATCCTCCTGTAACCGGGCTGACATGGGAGAGCGGCGACGCTCGCTCGCGCGCCACAGGTGAGCACGACCTCCGGCCCAACCGCGCACGCGAACGGGCTCGCAGAGCCGAACACCAGCTGACCCGCCGCGAACGCGTCGACCAAGCTAACCCGAAGCGAGCCCGCGGCGAACGCGACGAGGGCGCGGCGAGATTCAACCTCTGAGGGGACGGCCCTGGCGTGGAGGGGCTGCGGGGGTCCGGTGGCCGAGCGATGCGCCAGTGCGTGCGGCGAGCGCTGCCACCACCTTGGCACGGTGGCGTTCAAAGCGGACGATCAGCCCGGCGAGATGCCGATCCCCGCTCGCCTCCAGTTCCTCGAGCGCGGTTTCGTACATCTGCAGGAGGCCGGACAGGGTGTCGCTGTCGAGCCGCGCGAGTGGCGAGCGCATCAGCCGCCGTCGCGCAACGCGTGCGCCTCGGGCAGGGTCTTGAGCTTCTTGAGCGTGTTGTTCTCGATCTGGCGGATCCGTTCGCGCGTGACGCCGAAGGTTCGGCCGACCTGTTCAAGCGTATGGGGCTGTGTACCGTCCAATCCGTACCGGAGCTCGATCACCTGCCGCTCGCGCGCGGGTAACGAGTCGAGCAGCTGCCTCAGCGCGCGGCGGCGCACCGCCAGCGCCGCCAGCTCGAGCGGCGACTCGGCCGACTCGTCCTCGACGAAGTCGACCAGCCTTGCCCCCCCGTCCTCGCCGATCGGCCGCTCCAGTGAGGCCGGGACGCTCGCCATCCGCAGGATCTCGCGCACCTCCGCGGGCGTTATCTCCAGCTCCGCCGCGATCTCCTCCGCGTCTGGTTCCCGCGCAAGTTGCTGCACTAGTCGCCGCTCGCTGTGGACGACCTTGTTCAGCTTCTCGACCATGTGCACGGGGATCCGGATCGTGCGCGCCTTGTCCGCGATCGCGCGTGTCACGGCCTGCCGGATCCACCAGGTCGCGTACGTCGAGAACTTGTAGCCCTTGCGGTAGTCGAACTTCTCGACCGCACGGATGAGGCCGAGCGACCCTTCCTGGATCAGGTCGAGGAACGAGAGGCCGCGGCCGAGATAGGACTTCGCGATCGAGACGACCAGCCGGAGGTTCGCCTCGATCATCTGCGTCTTCGCGGACATGTCGCCGCGCTCGATCCGCTTCGCCAGGTAGACCTCCTGGTCAGCGGTCAAAAGCGGCACCTTGCCGATCTCGCGCAGGTAGAGCCGCAGCGAGTCGAGCGAGGGCTCGACGGTGAGGTCGAGCTTCGGGGTCTTCGTGTCCTCTTCGGGCTGCGGCTGCTCGTGCGGCGGGTGCTTGTGGGTCTCCCCTTCCACCAGCTCCACGCCGTGGTCGATCAAGTACGTATAGAAGTCCTCGACCTGGTCTTTCGTGAGCTCGACGTCGTCCAGGCCGGACGCGATCTCGTCGTAGTTGAGGAAACCCTTCTCGAGACCGTCCCGAACGAGCTTGTGCAGCTCCTCGACGTCAACCTGACCATCGGCCGCCTCAAAGCGGGCACCGATCGGGCCAACAAACGGCAGCCGCTCACGTTCGCGCTTCGCCGCCGCACGTCCGGGGTCCCGGGACTGCACCACCGAAAGCAACGTCTTCCTCCCAACGGTAGCGACCCAAACCTAGCTTTCCTCGTCGCGCGACTCGCCGTCCCCACCCTCGCGGGACGCAACCGCGGGTATCGCCGGAGTCGACTCATCCGCCGCCACCCCCGACGTCACCGTTTCATCTCCCGGCCCGGACTCCGGCATCCCTTCCTCCGCGTCGGCGGGCTCCCGGCCTGCGAACCGGGCAGCCGCCGCAGCGGCCACATCGACGAGGCCACTCGCCATCCCGCCGATGTCGTCGAGCAGCCGGCGGCGTTCGGCCCAGACCGCCTCGGTGTCAGCCTTAATCTCGCGCAGCCGCGTCTCCGCCTCGTCCCGCAGCCCCGCCAGCTCTTCCCGTAGGCGCTCGAGGCGCTCGTCCGCCTCGGCTTGGGAGCGTGCGAGCGTGTTCTGCGCCTCGGCGCTTGCCTCCGCGAGGATCCCGTCCGCCTCGGCCTTCGCCTTGGCGACGGCATCGTCCGCCTCCGCCCTCGCGTTGGCGACCAGCTCGTCCGCCTCAGCCCTCACGCGGTCCGCCTCGGCACTCGAGTTGACGACGAGCTCCGCCGCCTCCGCCTTCGCGCGGGCGGTGCTCTCCGCCGCCTCCTCCCGCGCGCTCGCCGTGATCTCCTCCGCAGCCGCCGCCTCCTCCCGCGCGCTCGCCGTGATCTCCTCCGCAGCCTCCCGCGCCGCCCGAAGGAGACCCCTGGACCTTCTCCCCGGCCTGATCAAGCGCGTGCCTAACCGCCGCCGGCGGCGACGCGCTCACCTTCAGCTCCGCGATCACGCGATTGACGCGTTTGACGTAGGCATCGACCGCCCGGCGGTCGTAGCCACGAACCGAGACCGGGAAGGAGACATCGAGGATGTCCGCGGGCACGTACGGTCGAAGCTCGCCGAAACCGTGCTCCTCCTCCGACGCGGCGGGCGAAAGCTTCTCCCCCTCGTCCGCCCTGGACGACTCGTCATCGACCACGGCCCCGAGTATGACCAATCCCCACTCCCGGCAGTTGCGCGCGAGCCCCACCGCCCGCCGTCCCCATTCGCTTCACGCGCGACCGCAGGCGCAGCCGCGGCCTCGGCCCCGCTTCCCCAACCGATTCAAACCTCCGCCCCTGCACATTCGGGCCTTTGCGCAGCCGGGCCGAATTTGTGCACCCCACGGGATCATGCGCCCAGGTACCAGGGATGTTCGTCCCTGAAGGGTTTCAAAACTCTGATCACGCCTAGGAATGCCTCGTTTTCCAGGCCAACCGTCGTTTTGAAACCCCCTCAGGCCGTCCATAGACCAACGGACACGTGGACGAGGCGGCGGCACCCTAGACCGCGCGACCAGCGCGCGTCAGTATTCGCAGGCGTGCCACCAATGTCTGGCGACCCCTCTTCACGTGGCGCTGGGTTGGACATCGACGAGCTCCTCGAGCGCTTGTGCGCCTTCACGTTTCGAGAGCCGTTTGACCCCGCGGGTAACCCCCGCGACGCCGCCGAACGGGCAATTAGCGACGTGTACTACCACCGCGGCTGGGAGATCAAGGAGCCTATGTTCATAAAGGGCGCCGAGGCAAGGCTCTACTTCGACGCAAGCTGCGCGCCCGCCATCGTTGACGCTGACGCGATCGATGCAATTAACGCCGACCTGAGTGCCGAAGAATGGGTGACGTCGGGGACTAAGAATTTTTTCAAGGGTCGTGACACCACAGGCTGGGTTAGGGCGGAGGACGACCGCGTTAGGCTTAGCTATACGGGCCCGTCGCAGTACTTCGCGAGCCAATTCATGCCCGCCGTCCTGCGTGCCGTCGCTTTTCAGCCGCCAGCGGAACTGCTCGCCAAGCGACAAGCAGAGGGACGTCGTGACCTCGCGCGCCTCACGAATCCACCTCTTTGGTTCAAGATCGTGGGGCGCCCCTCCCCGCGTGATCTTGAGCCTCCCGACAACCTACGCTCAACCGTTAGGGGTGTAAAGCTCCTCTTCGCCGTCCTTCGCGTGCTCAATCACTTCCACTAGGCAAAGGATCTACAGGGCCGGCCTCGGGGCCGGCCTCCGCGCCGTTGGCAGGGAGACGAGGGTGGCCCGTGTGGGGGGTCGCGTCCCGCTAGCCGGGGAAAATGAGGAGGGCGTGGCTTCCGCTCTGACTTGACGGTTCGAGCGAGGAGGTGCGCCCCGATGGCGAGCATAGTCCCGAGCGAGCGGTTCCGACGCGAGCTCGACGAAGCCCTGGCCGGTGTCGATCGCGATGACGACCCGGTGGAGATGATCGCGAGGTTGGGAGCGCGGCTGATTCTGCAGGTGGCGCTAGAGAGCGAGGTGGAGGGCTTCCTCGGTCGAGCGCGCTACGAGCGGGCCGCGGAGGGCGTCGGCTACCGAAACGGCTTCGGGCCGCGCACGGTGAAGGCGACGAGCGGGCCACTCGAGCTCGAGCGTGTGGGGTGCCAAAAACTACGTTCACACCTGCAGATCAGGCCGATTTCCAGGCCGGACCCGATTTTTGGCACCCGTGGGGCGCACCTATTCGATCTTCCTGCAAATCGCCTAGATTCGGCACGCGGCTGAGTTTGTGCACCCCACGCGCTTCCAACTGCCGCACTGCACGTCGAGCAACCCAAGCACCTGCTCGAGGTCACCATCGTGAACGACCGATGGCACCGAGCGGGCGGTCATCCCCGCGCGGGTGTGAGCCGGCGCGTGCGTACGCTTCTACCGTGGCTGGCGCGCGAGTACTGCTCAGAGGCGACACGCTTGAGGTGGAGGGGCACGGGTCGTTGTGGCCTGCCGATGCAGACGAGCTTGCGGCGCCGCTTGAGGTCGTCGCCCCTGCATCGTTGGCCTCGCTGCGCCAGGGGCTCCGTCGCTGGGCAGAGCGCCCTGACCGCGAGTATCTGAGCGGGTTCGCGACGGTCTGGTTCACCGAGTTGCCGGCGGCGAAATTCCACGACCCCGACCGTGTCGTCCGCGAGCCGATCGAGTTCCACTGGTGGCGTGACGAGTTCGGAATCCTGGCGACGACGGTCGTCGATCCCGAAGATGGGATGCCAGACATAACGGCGATTGAGAAGCTCATCGCTCCGGTGCTCCAGCGCCACGGTGCCTCAGTCTCGGTCAGCGTCGACACCGACGAGGCCGACTACGGCGGCTACTGGGGTCTCATCTTCAGCCTCGATATCCGTCGCCGCGGAACAACTGTCGGCGAGGCCTACAAGCTGGCGAAGGACATCCTTGAGCTCGTCGACTACGCCGACGACGGCGAGATCACTCGCGAGCGCGCCCTCGACCTGCTTCGCAGCGGCCGAGTTGATGTTCTTCTGGGCCGTCGCGAAGGCACCTGGCTCGATTGCAAACGGACGCCGTATCCGAAGACAGATGAGGGGCGCCTCGAGCTGGCCAAGGATGTCGCGGCCTTCGCCAACGGCGATGGCGGCGTCCTCGCACTCGGGATCGCGACGCGCAAGGCCAACGACATCGAGATCGCCTCAGCCGTGATCCCGTGTGCGCAAGGAGCGGTCAATGTTCTCTCGTACCGCCGAGCGATCCAGTACCGCGTCCACCCGTACCCCGGCCGTTTGGAGATCTTCCCGATTTCAGACAGCGGCGGCGAAGTCTGGATCATCTCCATCCCGCCGCAGCCCGAGGAACTGAAACCGTTCCTCGTTCACGGGGCGGCCGTCGGCGGGAAGCTAAACGACAATTACTTTTCCATCGTCACCCGCCGCGAGGACGAAGCCGTCCCGACAACGACCGCCGCCGTACACGGCCTATTGAGCGCAGGACGCGCAGCGTTGCATCGCAACCGAACGCGCAAACGCTCGAGCGGTCCTACGAAGCGGTAAGCCCCAACCCCCACGTCGCCGAGTGCAGCCTCCCTGCAAAGAGACTCGACGTGCCTTCGTGAGTGGCGGCGCGCCTGAGCGTGCTCGTGCCCGAACGCCGCGGCCAGGCGCGGTCGCTCAGCAAACCGCTTTCAACGCACCAGCAGCCCGCCTCTGTCCCGCCTCGCTTCGTTACTCAAGGATCGGCTCGGTGGCAATAGGAGCTTCATCGACCACGGCGATTGCGCCCATTTCGCGAAGCTGATCTGCAACCACATTCAGATCACCGGCGAACCGAAACTCGTCCGAGACTTCACCGGCCTTGAGCAGTACCAACATAAGCAGAAGTGCGGCGATCGGGTAAGGGTCGGGTAGAGGGTGCTGCGACTGCGGGGAAACGCGGAAGACCCTTCCTCCGGGCCTCTCGAGAAACTGCTCGACGGCCGTCGCGTTTGGGTGTGCCGCGCCTAGCGAGTCCCACCGATACGCGAGCCCGTAGAGACCCTGAAGTTGCGCTGCTTGCGCGCGCTGTTCGAAGCTCGGGAGACGGCCCCGTGCCTTCTCCGGCACACGCGCATCGATGTTCTCGAGCGTGTCGATCTTCTCGCGCCACCGATCCCTCGCGTCCACGTACATCTGTCGGATGCGGGGTTCGAGGATCGCGAACCCGGCTCTTGACGCCGCATCGTCCATCGCGATGATGCTCCTGAGATCGTCGATGCGCCAGATGAGGTCGTGCGCGTCGAAGTCGAGGAACAACCAGTGGAGCGTAATCAGGTACTCGGTGACGGAACGAAGGAGAATCGACGCCTCGAGCCCCTGTCCGGCATCAGCGAGCACCAGCGCCGCACGGACCAGCCGTCTAACGCGCATGACGAACAGTCCGGGCACCCAGCGGTTGCGAGCAGCCGCGTCTGCCTCGAAACCCTCGACATAGCTCGATCCGTCAAGGAGCATCTCGGCCACGTCCCGACCTGCCTGACTCGCGTCCGAGTATCGATGCGCCGTCATCCAAGATCCTCCGTTCGTGCGTCGGCGCCAGTAACGCGTGCCGCACGAGGCAGCGGGCCCGACTCGGGGGTGTCAACAAGGTGATAACAAGAGCCTCCGAAATAGGCCGAAATGAGATGGTTTCCACGTCAGGCAGAAAGCGGCCATTTGCGGGCGGTTTCTCAGTTGCGCCGAAACGCGCCGAAACCCAGGACCGGCGCTTTGAAGACCTTGGTCAGCTCGGAGACCTGAACGACCGAATCGGCCACAGGCGACCAGAACCTAGCGGGACTTCACCCCCGTCGGAAACCGCGATATCGTGACCGCGACTGGGCGTCAACAACAAGGGGAGAGGATGAGAAAGCTCTTGCAGGGGCTCGGCGGACCCCGCCTTCTGGCCGTGGCCATAGTGCTCGCTCTGGCCGCGATCGTCAGCGGCGCCGCCACGGGCTCGAACGACAACCGCGGCGGCAACGACCGCCTCCAGCGGATCAACCACATCGTGGTCATCTACGAGGAGAACCACAGCTTCGACAACCTGTACGGCGGCTGGGAGGGCGTGAACGGCCTCGCCAACGCCGATGCGGCGCACACGATCCAGCTCAAGCAGGACGGATCGCCGTACAACTGCCTGTACCAGGACGACGTCAACCTGCAGCCGGCCGCGGGGGCGCCGGCCTGCGACACGGCGATCAACGGGACGCCCTACGCGAGCCTGTTCGGCAACGCACCGTTCCGGATCGACGACTTCCTGCATCCCGAGGACACCACGTGTCCGCAGCCGTTCCAGGAGTTCAGCAGGCCGAACGGCTGGGCGAAGGGGACAGGGACTCCCGGCGGCTGCACGCGCGACATGGTGCACCGCTTCTACCAGGAGCAGTACGACCTCAACGGCGGCGCGCAGAACCTGTACGTGACCGGCGGCGACGGCGCCGGGCTCGCGATGGGTTACTACGACACGAAGCTCCTGCCCGTCTACAAGTACCTGCACGGGGACGGCCACCCGCACTACGCGATCCTGGACGACTTCTTCCAGTCGGCGTTCGGCGGGTCGTTCCTCAACCACCAGTGGCTGATCGCGGCCGCGAGCCCGATCGACTCGAGTCCGGCGCATGTCAACCTGCACTCGATCCTCGATCGGAACGGGTTCCCGCAGCTGCGGTACCCGCCCGCGTCGCAGAGCGGCAGCGTGATCCTCTACCAGTCGCCGGACACGGGCCTGCGGGACTCGAACCTGACGTCCCTCTGCCCAGCCCCCAAGGGCCTCGCCTGCGGCGACTTCGGCGTCAACACGATGCAGCCGTTCGCGCAGCCGTTCGGCGTCTTCAACCCGCAGCTTCCGCCGCAGGTCGAGGCGACCAGGCCGACGATCGGCGATCGGCTGAATGCGAACGGGATCGACTGGGCGTGGTACGGAGGCGGCTGGGACAACGCCGCCGGCAACAAGACGGGCCCGGGCTGGACGAACGGAAGCGGCCCGAACTGCTCGGATGCGAACGCCACCCCGAATCCGGCGTACCCGTACTGCCCGGACCGGCTGTTCCAGTTCCACCACCAGCCGTTCGCGTACTACGCCAACTACGGGCCGGACACGCCGGGGCGTACTCATCTCCAGGACGAGGTCGCGTTCGAGAACCTCGCGGCCGCGTCCTCGAGGGACTGCATGCTCAAGCCGGTCAGCTTCGTCAAGCCGATCGGCGAGGAGAACGAACATCCGGGCTATGCAAGTGAGCCGAATGGCAGCGACCACCTCGTCGATCTCCTCCAATCGATCGAGAACAGCCGCTGCGCGATGGACACGCTCGTCGTCGTGACCTACGACGAGTTCGGCGGCGCCTGGGATCACGTTCCGCCGCCCGGCCAGGGTGGCACCGCCGGCCCGCACGACCAGTGGGGCCCGGGGACGCGCGTTCCCGCGCTCGTGGTCTCGCCGTTCCTGAAGGGCGACTTCGTCGTCGACCACACGCAGTACGACACGACGTCGATCCTTGCGACGATCGAGGAGCGGTACGGCCTGGCGCCGCTGCAAACCCGCGACGCCGCCGTGAACAGCATCTCCAGCGTCTACGGCGCGAAGAGTCCGTTCGACGACTAGATAGGTGAGGAGGGAACACCGCCGCCGCGCCGGTGAGGCGCGGCGGCGGCGCCCACCGCCCGCGGTCGTGACAATGCGGGCGGTGCGGATCCTGCTCGTCTCACAGATGTACCCCGGTCCGGCAGCGCCGGATCTCGGCGTCTTCGTGCGCGCCGTCGAGGAACAACTCGCTGCGCGGGGGAACGAGATCGAGCATGCGGTCCTCGACCGTCGCTCCGGGGGGAAGGCGCGCTACCTCGGCCTGGGCCGCCGCGCCTTCGTTGCGGCCCGCCGCTTTCGTCCGGACGTCGTCTACGCCCACTTTCTCGTTCCCACCGGCCTCCTCGCCGCGCTCGCCTCGCGTGCGCCACTCGTCGTCACCGCCCACGGCCGCGACGTCCGCAACGTGGGCGCCATACCCGGAGTCGCCGCTGCCACGCGGCTCGTCGTGCGGCGCGCGGCCACGGTCGTCGCCGTCTCGGACTACGTCCGCCGTGAGCTCGAGGCGAAGGTGCCGGAGGCGCGCGGGAAGACTGAGGTGGTCAGCTCGGGCGTCGACCTCGAGCGCTTCCGCGTCGAGCCGGCACCCGACGGCGTTCCCCGCTTCCTTTGCGTCGGGTCGCTGACGGAGCGGAAGAACGTCCGCCGGCTCGCGCGCGCATTCGACCGGCTCGGCGAGGGGACGCTGACCTTCGTGGGCGATGGGCCGCTGCGCGGCGAGCTCGCGCGGATTCCCGGCGTCGAGCTGGTCGGCGCCGTCCCGTACGAGGAGGTGCCGCGTCGGATCGCCGCCGCCCGCGTCGTCTGCCAGCCGAGCCTGATCGAGCCGTTCGGACAGGCGCTGCTCGAGGCGATGGCGTGTGGCCGCCCGGTCGTGGCGACGCGGATCGGCGGCCCACCGGAGTTCGTCCCGCCCGATGCCGGTGTCCTGGTCGACCCGACCGACGACGAGGCGCTCACGCGGGCGTTACGGGAGGCCGCGGCTCTGCCGTGCCCGAACGCCGCGGCCCGCCTCGCGGCGGAGGTTCACGACGTCACGTCTCAGGCGGAGCGGATCGAGTCGATTCTTCAGAGAGCCGTTCTAGGTCGGCGAGCCTGAGCTCGACGAGGGGCCGGATCGAATCCTCCAGCCCGGCCTTCCGCGCCGCCGCCAGCGCCTGTTCGTAGCTCTCGCGCGCCTTGCTCGGATCGACGCCCTGCTTCAGCCGGTTGTCGCCGGTGACGAGCAGCTTCTGGACGCGCTCGCGGGCCTCGTCCCCCTTCACAAACGGAGCGTAACAAGGCAGGATCGTGTTCCAACCTCATGGGGGTCTGCCTGGACGCCGCCACGAATCTGCGGAAATCTATCCGCGTTCTGATCGCCGACGATCACCGGCTGTTCGCGCAGGCGCTCGAGGCGATCCTGGCCACCGACGACCGGATCGAGGTCGCGGGGCACGCCGGTGACGGGGCCGAGGCGGTCAAGCTGGCCAGGTCGCTCGAACCGGATGTGATCCTGATGGACATCGAGATGCCCGGGATGGACGGTTTCGAGGCGACGCGGCAGATCCGCAAGCGCAAAGGGGATGCGTGTGTCCTCATGCTCACGGGCTCGAACTCGCGCACCGACGTCGACCGCGCGCGAGAGGCGGGCGCGGCGGGCTACGTGACCAAGGATCGGATCGCAGCCGAGCTGATCGACGCGATCATCGAGGTCTCCCAGAAGTAGCTACCCTGAGCGCCGATGATCCAGGCGCTCGCGGTCATCCAGGTGATTCTCTCGATCGCGCTCTGCGGGCTCGTGCTGATGCATTCCGGACGCGACGCCGGGCTCGGCGGGATGGGCTTCACGCCCGCCTCACAGGGTGGCACCCACATCGTCGAGCGCAACCTGACGCGACTGACGGTCGTCGTCGCCATCCTGTTCGCGATCAACTGCGTGCTCCTCTTCCGCCAGCTCCGCTAGTAGGAGCCCTACTAGCGGGGACGCTCGCGCTGTTCGCAGCCGGCTGCCATTCCGGTGGCAAGACCTACAGCGTCGTCCTCGTGCCGCACGGGCCGCCGCGGACGATCCGCGTTGCGCTGACGGACTTCCGCTGGCCGCTGGATCCAGCGCTTGCGACGACCCGCGACGAGACGACGCTGGCCCGCGCGCTGTATGCGACGCCTCTCCGGACGGACGCCGCCGGTCATGTCGTGCCCGGCCTCTGCTCCGCGTGGAACGGGACGCGCGATTTCCGCACGTGGCGGTTCACGTGTCGAGCCGCGCCCGCGATCGCAGCGGCGCTCCGCCGGGTCGCGCGCATGGACGGCTCGCCGTCGCAATGGCTGTTCGGCGGCGCGCCGAAGATCACGGCGCCGGCGCCGACGGCGCTCGTCGTCCGGCTCGGCTCCGGCTGGCGTCGTTTCCCGTATGCGCTGACCGCGGTCGCCGCCGCGCCGCGCAGCGTGCCCGGTCCGTTTCGCCTGGTTCGCGGCTCGGCCGACCGCGTCGTCGTCAAGGGCGAGGGGACGACCGTCGTCTTCCGGCGGATGGCGCCTGCCGCCGCGGTCCTCGCCTTCCGCGACAACCGGCTCGACGAGGCTCCGGTCCCGATCGGCGACGTCGACACGCTGCGCGCGGAGTTCGACGTCCGCGTGCGCGAGCTCCTCGGCCTCGACGTGGTCGTGTTCCGCCGCGACGTCGATCCGCGTCTGCGCCGCGCGTACTGGCAGACCGCGAACCGCAGCGACTACCAGGCGCTCCTGGGCACGTCCCTGGCGCTCGGCGTCGTCGGGCCGGCCGGGAAGCCCGACCCGGCTGCGTTCCGGAGCGCCCTGAAAGCGATTCGCGCGTTGCCCCGGATCTCGGTCCGGGTCGCCCGTGAGCCGGCGCTGGACTACGGCGCCGACATCCTCTACGGGCAATGGCGCGAGGCGGGCCTCGGGCCCCTGCTCGTCCGCCCCGGCGACGCAGCCGACGCACGCTTCGAGCGGCTTCTCGCGGTCTATCCGCAGGCCGAGGCGCTGCCGGCGGCGCTCGTTCTGGGCAACGGGCTCGCTGGGCGCGAAAGGCTCCTGCATGCGCTCGCGCGCGTGGACCAGATGGGCGATCTCGTCGCCGTCGACCGGCAGCTGCGTGCGACCGCGCAGGCCATACCGATCGCATGGATCACGGACGCGCGCCTCGTCTCCTCGCGACTACTCGGCTGGCGCGAGGACCTGCTCGGCACCGTCGACTACGGCCGTGTCGAGGTCCGCTAGATCCCTGGGGCAGAGCCGACGCCGCTGATGTTGAAGCGGGCGGTCGCGAGCGCGGGCACGAGCGTCCCCCGGGGATACCGCTCCCCGTAGAAGTCGTTCGCGTTCACGAGCGAGACCGAGCGGGTGAGCCCGGGAACCTCCTTCAGCAGCTCCGGCACCGCGACGGTGAAGCGGAGGTTGACGAGCGGCTCCGCGATCTTGCCGTTGCGAATGCGGAAGGTGCCGTCGCGCGTCATCCCCGTGATCACGCCGTCGCGCGGGTGGACGACGCTCAGGTAGTGCAGGCGCGTCACGTAGATGCCGTCGCCGACGAGCTCGGCGAGCTCGTCGACCGACTCCGCCTCGCCGCCCTCGACGGAGAGCGCGTTCGGGAGCGGACCCCAGTCGCGCAGGGTGAGCGGCGGCGCGTGGCCGGTCGACTCGGCGCCGTCGCGGGCACGCGCGGCCGTCGTCCGGTCCCAGACGACACCGCAGGCCTCGCCGGCCGCGATCAACGGGACGCGCTGCTTCGGCGTGCCCTCGAAGTCGAAGGCCTTCGGCAGGCCGTGCGGATCGAGTGAGTCGTCGGCAATCGAGATCTTCGGATCGAAGACCGCCTCGCCGATCCGCCCCGCGAGGAACCCCCGTTCCTCGAGCAGTCCCAGTGCGCCGAAGGAGTCGTAGCCGAAGTTCTCCAGCAGGTCGGCGAACGCGTACGGCTCGAGGACGGCGCGGTAGTGCCCAGGCTCGATCTCCGCGGCGCCTTTCGTCCGAGCGGCCTTCTCGGTCGCTCGCCCCGCGACGGCGGCGGGATCGACGTCGTCGACGCGCCATCCCGTCTGCTCGGCGTAACCCGAGCGGCCCTCGTCGGCGGCAATCACCAGGGCCATCGCGTCCGTCATCCGCTGCTCCGCGGTGATGCCGGTCGACGAGACGACGGCGAGCTCCGAGTCGCCGCTCGTGAAGAAGCCGTAGACCGGGAAATCGCCGGCCGCGTCGATCGCGGCGGACGCGAAACGTGCCTGGTCGTCCGGCCCCAGCTTCGCGGTCGCCTCGTCGTAGCCCTCAACGGACGGAGTGTCCGCGGGCGCCGCGAGGCCAGGAAAATCAGGGTCGGCCGGCGCACTCTCGGCCGCCTCTCCAGCTCGGCGCGCCAGCTGCGCAAGCCCGTCGGCGTCGGTGCGATTCGTCGTGGCGACACCCGTCCGTCCGTCGCGAACGACTCGCAGCGTGACGACGACGTTGTCGATCAGCGTCGGCTGGTGCACCTCGGAGCCGGCGAACCGGGCGAGGCCCGACCGCTCGGCGAGGGCGACTGCCTCGCCCTCCTCGCCGCTCGCTTCGAGCGCGGCGCGCGCGACGTCCAGCGCGCGGCTCAGGACTTCACTCCGATCTGGACATCCCGGAACCGCGCGGGCGCCGCGCCGTGGGAGACGTGCGCGCTCTGGCCCGGCTGGCCCTTGCCGCAGTTCGTGAGCCCGTAGAGGCGCCACGCCTCCGGCCCGCCGACGGCGTCGAGCTTCCCCCAGAATTGCGGCGTGATCCCCGTGTAGGTCGCGTCTCGGAGCATCCGGCCGAGCTTCCCGTCCTTGAGCTCCCAGGCGATCTGCGTCCCGAACTGGAAGTTGAGGCGCTTGTCGTCGATCGACCAGCTCTTGTTCGTCTCCATGTAGACGCCGTCGGAGACGTCCGTGACGAGGTCGTCGAGCGTCCCCTCGCCGGGCTCGAGGTGGAGGTTGGTCATCCGGACGAGCGGCATCCGGTTCCAGCCTTCGGCGCGCATCGAGCCGCCGTCGCCCGCGCCAATGCGCGCAGCGGTCTCGCGGGAGGTGAGGAAGCCGGTGAGGACGCCCGCCTCGACGACCGGCCGCCGCTCGGCGGGGACGCCCTCGTCGTCGAAGCCGAAGGTGCCGAGGCCGCCGACCGTGGTCGGGTCGGCTGTGACGTTCATTCGCTCGGAGCCGTAGCGGAGCGAGCCGAGGTCGCCCGGCTTGAGGAAGCTCGTCCCGGCGTAGGACGCCTCAGTGCCGTAGATCCGGTCGAGCTCGGTCGGATGGCCGACGGACTCGTGCACCTGCAGCGCGACCTGGTCGGCGTCGAGGACGACCGTCGTCACCATGGAGGGGCAGACGTCCGCCGTCAGGAGCGCCTCCACCTGCTCGGCGACACGCGGCGCCTCGCGCTCGAGCTGCAGGCTGTCGACGTACTCCCAGCCTCCCTGGGCGCTCGAGCCCACGTGCGCGCTCGGGTAGCTGCGGGTCTGGAAGACGCCGTCGCGCGTGGCCGCGCAGTCGATCCCCCCGCCGCATTCGGTCAGCTCCTGCTCGACGTCCGTCCCTTCCGACGAGACGAGCACCTTGTGCTCGCGCTGCGCCCGCACCATCGCCTGGCGGACGACGAGATGCGGGCCCTGGAGGGCCGCCTCGGCACGCAGGCACTGGTCGACCTTGGCGCCGAGGGAAAGCTCGAACGGATCGCGCTCGACGGGCGTCTTGTACGAGCCCGTTCGCGCCTCTACGGGCGCGAGGCTGCGCGAGTGCCGGCCCCCCGCGGCCTTCGCGAACGTGCAGGCCCGCAGCGCGGCGTCGCGCGCGCCCTCCGCGGAGAGACGGCGGTCGCACGCGAATCCCCACGCGCCGCCGACCAGCACGCGGACCCCGATTCCCTCGCTCTCGCTGTCCGTCAACGCCTCGACGCGGCCGTTCTTCGTCGCGACCGACTGGGTCCGGCGGAGGACGGCCCGCGCGTCCGCGTACTCCGCGCCGGCACCCAGCGCTGCATCCACCGCCGCCCGACAAAGGTCCCGCACCGACCGCACTTTAGTGCCCGAGCACCGCGCAGGTTCGTAGCTACAATGCGCCGGCTCTCGCGCTGGTGGCGGAATTGGTAGACGCGCTAGGTTGAGGGCCTAGTGGCCTTAAAAGGCCGTGGAGGTTCAAGTCCTCTCCAGCGCATTAGACGCCCTCGGGTTCCGGGGGCGTTCGTGTTTCCGGGCTTGGAGTTCTTGACGTTGTCCGGAGGAGTCTCTACGCTCCTGTCGAACACACGTTCGATCAACCCACCCGACCCTGGAGGCGGAGACATGCTGACGGGACGACAGCAGGAGATCTGGGACTTCCTCGTCGACTACGTCGACCGGCACGGCTACCCGCCGACGGTGCGGGAGATCGGCGAAGCGGTCGGCTTGGCCTCTCCGTCGACGGTGCACGCGCACCTGGCCAACCTCGAGCGCGCCGGCCTGCTGAAGCGGGATCCGACGAAGCCGCGCGCACTGGAGCTCGTGGGACGGGAGCCTGTCGCGGCGCAGGCTGCCGAGCTGCCGAAGCTGCCGTTGGTCGGCCAGATCGCCGCGGGCGGGCCCCTGCTCGCCGACGAGAACATCGAGGATCACATTGCCGTCCCCGAGCGGCTGGGCGGCGACTTCCTCTTGCGCGTCAAGGGCGAGTCGATGGTGAACGCGGGCATCCTCGACGGCGACCTCCTCGTCGTGCAGCGGACGCAGGACGCGCGGAACGGTGAGATCGTCGTCGCGCTCGCCGGAGACGACGAATCGGCGGACGAGGCGACCGTGAAGCGGTTCTTCCGGGAGGACGGCCGGGTCAGGCTGCAGCCGGAGAACGACGCGATGGAGCCGATCTACGCAAACCACGTCCAGATCCTCGGCACGGTGAAGGCGGTCTTCCGGGAGCTCTGATGGAAGTCGCACCCCTCCACCGAACGCTCGAGCAGGAGCTGCAGGCGCTGCTGCGCGGGGTGAGCCTGGAGTGCCTCGTCTGCGGCGAGTTCGTCCTGCACGGGGGCGGGATGATCACGTGTCCCGAGTGCGGAACGAGCCTGCGGGGGGCCGTCGGTTCCGAACGCTCGCAGCTACAATTCGACACGCAGACCGGGTGACCGCGGGCGTTCGCGCTCGAGGAAAGTCCGGACACCGCAGGGCAGGACGCTGGGGCGACCCAGGCGGCGAAAGCCGACGGAAAGTGGCACAGAAAGGAGACCGCCAGCAGCGATTCTCCGGAGACGCTGAAGGTAAGGGTGAAAAGGTGGGGTAAGAGCCCACCAGCGTCGTGGCGACACGGCGGCTCGCCAAACCCCGTCCGGTGCAAGGCAAACAGGTTCCACTACGAGGCGGCCCGCCCAGGAACCGGGTTGCTGCCAAGAGGGATGGTCACCCAAGACAGAATCCGGCTTACAGGCCTGCTACGGAAAAAGCCCTGGTAACGGGGCTTTTTCTATGGACCCGATTCGCCGGCGACTCGTCAGGCTCGCCCCGGGGGCGGGCTCGACTGCGGTCTCCGTGGAACCGCCCGGCGCAGTCGCCCGGCGTGGCCTCCCAGGCCGTGCCGGCTACGAGCCGCTCCGCGCGGGTGACGCTACCACGAACTCCATAACTCGTTGCGCGCGGAGTCGGCGCAGCTGTGTCGTGAGCCTTCCTGCGTTCAGTCCCCCAGATTCGCGCGCTACCAGGCTGCGCCACAGCCCGGCCTGCAGCCGCTAACCAACGCAGATGGCCTTGCGGCTCACCTAACGGCACGTTGGCGCCCGGCGGGCGGCCGGCCCAACTCACTGGCGGCTGTTATTCGCGGCTGCGCTCGCCGGATGAGCTCGACGCGACCAATGTTCGAGCGCGGCGCTGCTGCCGCCCGCGCCGTCTTCGCCGACACCGTCGACGGCTACGTCTGTCCCCTGTGCCTGCGATCTTTCGATGACGTCGCGGAGCTCTCGCGCGAGCACGCGCCACCGGAGTCTGCCGGCGGCAGGGTTGTCGGCCTCACCTGCCGGCAGTGCAACAGCGAGGGCGGCCATCGCATTGACCACCACGTCGCGGCCGAGGCTGATCTTCGCCGCGCTCTCCGAGGTTCAACAGATCGTGAGTGGTCGGCGGTTGTCGACGTCAACGGGAGGCCGGCACGTGCCGCGATGCGTTTCAACGAGACGGGGCTCCAGTTCATTGGGCACCCACAGCGGAACGCGTCCGAGGACTGGGCGGCACACGACGCCGCGTGGGAGCAACTGCGCGACGGCGGCAACGTGCGGTTCCAGATCAACTTCCGCTTCCGACAAAGGTTCGTCGAGATCGGCTGGCTGCGTGCGGCGTACATCGTCGCCTTCGCCGCGCTCGGCTACCGCTATCACCCAGTCCGAGCTCGAAGTGGTGCGCCAGCAGATCGCGAATCCCGATGAACTCGTTCTCAACCGCTTCTACTCAGTGACGCGCGACGAGTGGGAAGGGAACGAGATGATCGTCGTCACGACGCCGGCGGAGATGCAGAGCCTGCTCGTGCGCTTCGAGCGTCGGCCCCTCTGGCTCCCGTCTCCAGACCGCGCCGGGACCTACGAGTTGCTCGCCGACCTGCCCGAGTGCCCGTCTGCCGCCGTGCATCTCGAGGGTCGCCGCGTCTCTTGGCCGCGCGGCCTCGACCTCGCCCTCGACGACGTTGCTGCCTGATAGCACGCATCGGGCCTGAATACGAGGCGCGCGAGCCGTGGTCTCCGTTCACCCTTCGTCCTTCACGCTGAGCCGAAAGCCGCATCACGGGCGCCGACTACGCGCACGATGTCGAACCGGCCGCCCCTCGGCACTCTATGCCCGCACGCGCTTCGCGACCCGGCCCGTGCGCGGTGCCAGGCGCCACCACGTCGACGATTTCCTGAAGGCCCTGCCAGCGCAGTAGCGCAAGCCCGAGTCGGCGAGACAAAGCTCTCAGGGGCGCTGCACGTTCAGCGAGAAGACGCGCAGGTAGACGCCATGCTGATCCTCGAGCTCGCGAGCGCGATCCTCGAGAGCATGCATCGTCTCGCTGCGGTCGCGACCACGGCAGCGCTCGCCCTCGAACCAGACGACGAGGTAGATGCCGTACCTGTTCCCCGTCCCGAGCAGGTAGTCGTCAATGAGCTGCGTCTCGAGCGCGGTCTCGACGTCGGGGTTCCAGCAGCCCTTCAACTCGATGATCGACGTCAGCGTCTCGGCGGCCGCGTCCCGGTGCGGAACGACCGCGTTGACGTGCACGTCGGTTCGCTGGCCGAGCGCGGCGCCGGCCGGATGCGTGACCTGAACCTCGCGGTGGAAGATGACTCCGCGCTCGCCGCTGAGTTTTTCCGTCAACCGCCTCTGAAGCCAGCTCGACACTTCGGGCTCGGAGACGGGTACCAAACCGTCCTCCCGTCGATGCCACAGTTCCGCCGCGCCGGAGAGCTCCGAATCAAGATCGCGCTGCACGAGTTCGAGCCCCTCGAAAACCGCCTCGAGCAGCTGATCGCCGGTAGCGACGTACCTGCGCGACCGCTCGGCCGCCAGCGCGACGATCTCGTCCGGCGACGGCGGTAGCCATGTCGCCGCGACGGTGCGCGCCTCCCCTTGTTCGATGACGCGGGCAAGCCATTCGAGGTCGGGTAGCTCGACGCGCACACGCTTGAGCTGCGTCTGGGCCTCTTCGGTTCCCGCATCGCGGAGGCGGGCGAGCAGCGAGTCGCGCCAGCTGCCGACGTCGTGGCCCGTCCAGCTATTGTCGTCCCAGTCGAATTCCCGCGCCGCGAACAGGAATAGATCGCCAGTCAGGTCTTCCGGGAGGTCCGGGATCCGTCGCCGCGTCGGCCCGCGGTCAGCCAGCCACTCGATTACCGCCCGCCCGAAGGTCGCTTCGCCGACGATCGCCTCGACAACCCTCTCGAGCGCGTCACGGTCGCTCGTCCGAACCAGCAGCAACGCCGCCGCTGCGACTGCGAGCGCGTTTTCGCCCTCGCCGCGGCGCTCGACCAGCTCGGCGGCGAGCGGCAGCGCGCCCGGCGCGCCGCGTTCGAGAACCGCCTCGAGGATGGCGACCAACGCGTGCGGTGGCAGTCTCGCCGCGCGCACGAGCTCGGAGAGTGCTTCGTCGACCGGGCCGACGGGAACCGCGGCGAGCCGACCGAGAAAGAAGACCGTGCCGTGCTGTGCCGCCTCGCTTTCGACAAGCGCCACCACTGCGGCAACGAAAGCGTCGGGCACCTCGGCCGCCGTGCCGGCGAGCAGCGCGGCGGCGTCAGCGCGATCGTCGTCGTCTGCGTGCGGGTAGACGAGCATGGCGGGCACGAGCCCGCCAAGGCGAATCGGGTCGACCTCGGCGCGGCCGCGTTCGGCGCGGACAAGACGGAGCGCGCGGTAGGCGGCGTGGCTGAGGACGCTGAACGCCTGACCATCGCACGGCCCCTCGGACAGGTAGCGCTCGGCGGCAGCGACGAGCCGCTCGCGCAACTGATCGTCGGACGCCTGCCAGTTCGGGAAAGCGCGGACATCGCCGCTCATGCGCTCGATTGCGTTGGCACCCGGCTTGTACAAGAGCTCGGCGTCAAGCGTCAGGTACGCCTCTATGTCCCCCGCCTCGACGAGCTGCAACGCGGCCTCGAGTCGCGCCGGCGAAGCCGCATCGCGTTCAGCATGTTGGCGCTCGCGTTCCGCTCGTTGCTCCTCGAGCTCACGCCAGCGTGCTCGCGTCTCGCGACCGGCGGCCGCCTCCGGCGTGTCGACGGCAACGTCTCCGTACACGCTGGGCATGGCCGCCCGGATCACCTCATCGTCGGCACAGGCTGCGAGCAGCGCCTCGGCGTCGGCGAATGACGTCGGCCTGCCGCAGCACCAGTCGGCAAGGCGGGCCCAAGCGCGCTTGGTGTCATCGTCGTCCGCGCTGATCGCCCGCTCGAGGAGCCAATGCAGATCTTCGGCGCGCACGAGCGGGGCCGCGGTGATCAGGTGGTAAGGCTCGAACGTGCCGCTCGCGAGCGCGGGTACGAGGCGCTCGACGAGAGCACGGCGGGTCGGCGTGTCCTCTCGCAGCAGGGTGCCAAGCTCGTCGCTGCGGTAGGAACCAGCGCCGAGCCGATGCTCGCGCGGCAGCAGGGCGACCACGACCTCGGTGAACGCGGCAGCAACGTCGTCGACGTCAAATCGCTTCCAGGCCACCGCGAGTACGTCGTCGACGAGTGCGCCGAAGCGGCGGTGCTGGCCAACCGTGCCGAGGTCGCGCGCCCACTCGAGCATGCGCACTAGGTCTGCATCGGTCAGGTGGGCGAGGAGGTCGTCGCTCAAAAACATCCCGTAGGCACCCAGGTGGTGGTCGCGCTTCGGCGGCGTCAATGCCGGCAGCAGATCCTCGACCGAGAGCGACCCCGGCCACAAGCAGAGCAAAGCGACGCCCTTGAGGTCGTCGCCGGTGTCCACCTCCTGCGGCTCGAGCGCGAGCGGCTTCAGCGGCAAGCAGACCTCACTCGGAGCCCCGCGGGATAGCGCCCAGCCGGCGTCGACGCGGATGCGCATCTCCTCGCCCTCGTCGAGCACGAGGCCGACGAACAGCGGGAAGAGATCGCGGACGTCGGCGGCGCCAGCGATCTCGATCGCGAGGCGACGCGCTTGGTCGTCGCCGTCACGGCGAAGGCAGCCCTCGAGCTGGTCGGCGAGGGTGGGATGGCCGAGCTTGCCGAGCGACGTGTAGCCGTAGTCGGTCAGGCGGTGCTCGGCCGCGCGCGCGAGCAGCGAGTTGACTAGAGCTTCCTTGCGCTCGTCGCTGAAACCGATGACGTCAGCGGTAAGAGCGATCTCCGGTTCGTTTGCGATCAGCCAGTCAAGGAACTCCGAATCCACGTCGGCCAGCCAGCCGGCCACGCCGGCGAGTTGCGGCACGATGCGCTGGTGACCCGACCGTTCCTGGGCGAGCAGGTTCAGGGCCCGGCCCACATCGAAGCGGTGCCGGTTGAGAAAGCGCGCGGCGAGGAACTCGCCATAGCTGTGGTGCGCGAAGCCGAGCAGGTTGTCACCGCGCGAGGTGAATAGGCCGGTCGCAAGAACCTCGCGCAGCCGCTGCTGGTCGACTTCGACATCGGTGGCGACGGCGACGACGTCGGCACTCGTGCGCTCGCTACCACCGTCGAGTTCCCGCAACTCGACCACCGCCGGGTCGCTGCCGTCGCCGCGGGCGCGCACGGCGAGGCTGCCGGCGAGGAGTGTCCCGGCGGCGATGCGTTCCGCTAGCGCCAGCCGCCGCTCCGCTGGCAGTGAGCCGACGCGGTCGGTTACGAGGCGACTCGGGTTCTGCTCCCGGCACAGCTGACGGCATCCCTCGCGGTAGAGCTCGGCGCGACGCGTCGGCAGCTGACCGTCGCGAGCGTAGCCGTCGATCAGGAAGCGCAACGTCAGCGGCACGCGGCCAAGGGGGCCGACGCCACGGTCGACGATGGCGGCGATGAACTCCTCGCCGTCCAACCCCGCGTCGTCGGCCGTGGCGACGACGTCTGCGCGCCGCAGCGGCTGCAACTCGTACACGCGCGGCTCCTCGTCGAGGAAGAGCAGCGCGAGCTCGTCCGTCAGCATTGCTGGCCACTCGGCGGTTCGGCAGGCGATCCGCAGACGCAGGCGCTCGCGGGGAAGCTGCCGCAGCTCCGCGAGGAGGACACGTACGAGTGGCCCACGTTCCTCGCGCGCCTCGTCGAACGCGTCGAGGAACATGACGAGCTCGCCGTCCCCCTCGCGCCACACCGTGACGGCCGGTGCTTCGATGACCTGCCGGCGCAGCCCTTCGGGATCCGCGACCGTGCCGAGATCGACGTGATGCGTGCGCTCACCGGCGTCCGCGACGGCCCGATCGACCTCGGTCGTCTTGCCGATGCCGGGCTCGCCGAGGAGCACCAGACAGCGGTGATGGTCGATCTCGTCGTACGTCGAGAGCGTCTGATCGATGCCGAACGGGTCGGCGGGATCGGCGAGGAATCCGCCGCCGTCGAGGGCTATGCGCCCGGTAGGTGGACACCAATAGCGCGGGCCGCCGTTCACGGTTCGAGGCTAGCGCGCAGCGCCGACCGCGATCGGGGGTCGCCCGAGATCAGACCAGGATCCGGGTCGACCCGCAGCAGCTTGACGAGCGGTACCGTCGGGCGGATTGGTTCCCCGCATCCCTCCTCCGCCGTCTTTCCGTCACGAACGCAACTTCGCCTTCGCGAAGGGCGATGCGGGCCGGCCCCTGCGGCTTGTCGTTGATACCGACACCGTGACCGAAGGCGAGGCCCTCGAGTGTCTGCGCCAGTTCGCCCACCACCCCGCCGTCGAGATCCTGATGCCGACCGGCGGCCCGCATCCGCTGATCATCGGCGACTACGACGCCGCACAAGGGATCATCCCGATCGAGTACACGATCGGCGAGCGCCGCACGCGTTCCGCCGTGTACGCGAGCGACTATCTGGCCATTGCTACCGACACGGCGGCGCCCGAGGAGGCCGGGGCCGCGCGCCGTGCGATCACGATCGCCGCCGCCGCCGAGCAGGTCGAGGCCGACGCCTTGGCCACGCGGAGCGCGTTCGTCCTCGAGCACGCGCCGCGCCCGCTTGTTCGCGAGGCGAACCCGGTCACACCTGAGGGGGCGGTCAGCCTCCTTGGGCTCTACCTCCGCCTGCGCGGCGACTTCACCGTCGACTTCGACAAGGGCTGGGGCGACGTGCTCGGCCGTCACTTCTCCTACTTCGTCCTCATGCGCGAACTGCTGCCGTCGGCGTGGCGATGGTTCTCAGGCTGCGTCGCCCAATCGCTCGCGACCAAGGAAGACGAGCTGATGATGATCGCGCAGTCGGCGATGGAGCGTGTCGACCGCGCTTTGCGCGCGCGTGACCGCATGCACGGGCAGCTGCAGCTGCCTCCGGGCCGCGAGGTTGCCGAGGAAGCGATCTTCTACTTCGACGTAACGCTGCTCATGCTGGGCGCCGCGTTTGACGCGACCGCGCGGGTTGCCCATGGCGTCCACGAGCTCCCGAGTTCACCCCGAAGCGCAAGTTGGGCGAACGAAGACTGGCGAACGCGCCTCAGCGCAAAGAACCCGGCGTTGGCCCAACTGATGGCGGCGGGGCAGCCGGCGCGCGACGCGCGCGAGCTGATCGCCGTGCTGCGCAACACGATCCACTCGCAAGCGCTGCGGACGATCACGTTCCGCCAGGACAGTGGTCGTCCGGAGGAGCTCGTAATCGTGCCCCCGTCGATCGAGTCAGAGCTCGAGACGCTCGTCCAACGGCAACCAGACGCACCCGCCTTCGCCATTGGCCGCACGCCCGGCGGGCATCTTCACCTCGACCCTGGCCTATACGTCGAAGCTCTGTTTCCCAAGGCAGTGGCTGCACTGAACGCGATCATGGACGCGACTCCGGTCGAGGAGCTCGACGGGGTCGACCCGGCGAAGCGATGCTCGGCCCTCCGCTGGAGGAGACGCACGACAACATCTTCCACCCGGCACTGCGGCGGCGGCTGCGAATGCTGGCGGGCTTCGCCGAGTCGACACCTTGAGCGCGACTGCCGCGCGGTTCGGCGCCAAAGCGCATCTCTCGAGGGTGCCCTCGCCGGCCGCAACCGACAGCACGGCGCGCCACGCAGCTCGAGGTCGTGGCGGGTCGTGTTCACGGGCGGGCATCGCCAGCTCGCTAAGACGAGCGCTTCATTGCGCGCCCAGGCGACGTAATCGGCCGCGTAGGTACACGCTGCCAGCGACGCGAGGAGCGCGTCGCGCGAACTTGACCTATCACGCCTTCTCGTCCATCTCGCAGCCAACACCGGGAGCCCTCACCTCTGCGCACTCGGCGCCTGAGTAGCAGGCGAGACACAGATGCACTCTTTCGAGTGCGGCACTCGCCACGGGCGTTAGGGCGACGACTCCCCGGCGACTCGTCAGGGTCACAGCACGCCATCTGATTGCGCATCGAAATGATGCATCTGTGTCTCCCCGGCTATCGAGGTAAGTAACGCCGCAGACGCAACGGCGACTCGACGAGGATCTACAGCGGCCGTACGGGTACTGGTATGTGCTTAGGGCCAGGCGCAATCGCAACGCGCCGTTCCGGCTCGAGACGGCGGTCTGCGGGGCGGCTCGCGGCGAGGTGGCGAGTTATTGGCGAGTGATTGGCAAGGTCGCCACGGCAGCATGTGAGCGTGGCAATGCGAGCGAACCGACCGTCCACGGGTGCGGATGCAGCCGGCCAGCTCGAGCTCTTCGACGGAGCACTTGCCGAGCCAGGGCGCGCCCGGGGCGAGCCGGTCGTCGCGAGGGACAGGCCGCGACGCTCGAACGCCAACCTGGAAGCCGTCCCGATCGAGTCGGCAGAGCCCAGCGAACCCGCGGGTGAGGGATCGCACGCTGGCGCCGATCGCGCCACGCTCGCCGCGCTCGAGGCAGCGCTCGTCGACGCCCGCTCCGCAGCGGACGACAGGCCGGCCCTCGTCGTCCTCGCCTCCCGCCTCCGTGACCTCGGCACGCCGCCCATTCGGCCGCCGGTAAGTCGTCTCTCGCTTCGGCAGGCGCGCGACGACTGGCTGCGTCGCCTCGAAGCCTCGCAGAAGAGCGAGAGCGCGCTCGTCGCGTACCGAGTCGCGATCGACGACTTGCTCGACTGGGCGGAGGCGAACGGGCGAAGCGTCCTCGAGGAGGCGACGATCGTCGACTACCTGCGCTCGTACCAGCAGCGGGCACGCCCTGCGCAGGCGACGTACTACCGGCGCTTTCTCCTCCTGCGCAAGTTCCTCCGGTGGGTCGGCCAACGCGAAGGCGTCCGCGACCCATTCGTCGACCTCGAGCCGCCGCCGAAGCCGCGGCAGGAGCGCGACTGGCTGACTTCCGAAGAGTTCCGACTTCTACTCGACGCCGCGCGCCGGCCCGAGCGGAACCTGCCCGGCCTCGCCGAGCGCGACCGGCTCGTGCTGCTCGCCCTCGTCACGACCGGCCTTCGTCGCTCCGAGCTGTGCTCGCTCGAGTGGCAGGACCTCGAGCTCAACGGACGCAAGCCCTCGCTGCTCGTCCGCCACGGGAAGGGCGGCAAGTCTCGACGTCAACCGCTGCCGGCTCGTCTCGCCCGTGAGCTGCTGAAGCTCCGCGACGCCCGCCAGCCCGAGCCGACCGACCCCGTCTTCTGCGGGCTTGCCGGTGGACGCCTGCAGGAGACGATCCTCGCCGACATCATCCGTCGCGCCGCTAAGCGCGCCGGGATCGAGAAGCACGTCACCGCGCACACGCTGCGCCACACCGCGGCGACCTGGCTCCGCCAAGAGCGCGGCGACACCCGCCTCGTTGCCGAAGAACCCGGGGCGCCGGCCGAGCTGGATCAGCCCTCCCCGACAGGCGACGCCTCTGACCATGCACCGCGCGACTCGGAGCGGCCGCGCCGTCGCGGTCGGCGTCGCCGGAGGCGCGGCCGCCGTTGAATGGCAGACGGGCGGCTGAGCGCCTGGAACCCGGCGACTCACTGATCGCGGCCGGCGCCCGCAGGGCCGCAGGACGGCTCTCAGCGACCCGAATTCGGGTGCCGAGCGTGCGAAGCGCCGAAATCGGCCGCTCCGGCACCGTCCACAGCCAGAATACGCACGACGCGGGAGCAGAGAGCGGCGCTCAGCGCCTCTCAGGCGAGCCGGAGCTGCTCGCTCGCAGGCGCGACCCGTGGCGCGATCACGACCGTCCCCTCGAACACCTCAGGGCCGAGGAAGGCCTTCATCAGCTTGTCGTGGGAGCGGTGGCGGAGCATCTGCCCCTCGATGCGGACGGCGGCGGCGTACTCGGCGGGGTCGCGGGGCCGCTCACCGGGGAGCCGCCGCTCGAGGATCCGTTCGGCCGCCCACCAGTAGACGGCGTTCGCCGCGACTTCGACCTCGAGCATGCGGTAGGGCACGTACTCGCGCACCCGGGACCGCGCCTGACCTGCCCGGCGCGCGGCGCGCTCGAGCGCCTTGAACTCGCGCCGGCCCTCGTAGACGGTGACGACGCCGGTCTCGGGCTCGAACTCGGCCTCGACGTGGGAGTCCTCGTCTTTGCGCGCGATCTCGCGCACCCAACCACTTGCGTGGTGGCGGACGACGAGGACGACGAGCTCGGCGTCATGCCCGCCGGCTTCGGCGAAGACGCTTAGCTGCGAACCGGGCTCCGCCGAGACGAGCGCGCGCAGCCTGCCGCTCACCCGCGACCAGCCGCGCGCCCCAGGCTCGGGCACCTCGCGGCGCCAGAGGGAGAGCGACAGTCCCGGGTCAGTCGCGATCTCGATCGGAGTCCCGGGTTCGACGTGCGCTGGGTCGAAGAGAAGCGATACGGTCCGCTGCTCTCCCGGGTGGACGCGGATCGGCGACTGCTTGAAGCGCATCGCCGTGTCGAGCGAGAGAGCCGACGGTGCCGGCACGGGCGGCTGCGGCGGGACAGTTTGCCGTTCCTGCTCCTCGACCGGCCGCTGCTCACCGGCGCCGCCGCGGGCGAACCCGGCCTGCCCGGGCGCGTCGAAGGCGGCCCGGAGCGCGTCGTTGAGCGCGCGCAGCCCGACCTCGTCGCGGGCGGCGATCTCCTTGCCTGCGCGCACGAGCCGCGCGCCTGCGCGCCGCTCCTCCGCCTCGACGATCGGGCGGACGATTCGCTCGAGCGCCGCGTACAGGCGGCGTACGAGCGGGTGCGCGTCGTTCAGGCCGCTGCGGTCGACGCGGACCACGACCTGCGGTCGCGGCGTGTCGAGGGCCTCCCGCTGCAGTCGCTCGATCGCTTCGCAGCGGACCTCGCCGTACAGGTGGCGAGCGCCGGGACGGGCTTCGAGACCGGCGAGCGTCGTCTCGTGCGCGGCCCGTCCGGACATGACGACGAGGCCGCCACGGCGGGCAGCTCGCGCGGGGCTGAGAGGGATCGGTTGGGCGGCGCGGCGGACAACGACCCGTGCGGTGACGCCGCGTTGGAGCTCGATCTCGTCGTCGAAGAGCACCGGCCGCTCGGGGTCGGGCTCGGGAGGCGTGTAGCGGACGAGTTGGAGCGGCTCGCCGGAGAGGTCGAGCAGCAGCTCGCGGCGCTCGTCGTCGAGAATCGGCCGCAGCTGGACGAGGTCGGACACAAGCCTGCGCAGGCGTGCATCCGGCGGAAGTCGTCCGTCGGCAAGGGGCACCGTCACGCGCGACCCCTCGTGCGCGATCCCGAGCTCGCGCCGGATCGCTCGCGTGGCGCGAGTGTCAAGCACGTGGGTGTAGACGTAGGGCTCGTCTCCGCCGGCGGGGAGGAACCATGACTCCACCGCTCGCTCGCCGCGCACGCCCTGGATCCGCCCGCCGCCCTGCGCGAGCCAGACGTCGCGCAGGCCGCGACCGAAGAGGCCGCGCTGCCCCTCGCGCTCCGGGACGACGCCGAGCGCGCCGAGGCGCTGGTCGACGACGTCGGCATCGACGCCTTCGCCGTCGTCGGAGCAGACGAGCTCGTAGCGCCAGCTCCGCAGAGCCGGCAACCGCAGACTGCGAAGCGCGGCCTTCCACGCGCGCAGGAACTCGGGGTCCGCGGGTCCGATCCCGAGCTGGATTCGGCCCCGCTCCCGTCCGGCGGCCGCGATCGCGGCGTCGGCGTTCGTCACCAGCTCGGGGATGATCTGCGAGAGGTCGATCCCCGCCTGCGCGAAGTTCTCGCGAAAGTAGCGCCCGCGGACGCGGCCGTGGCGCAGCTTCGATGCGTCGATCGCCACGAAGAGAGGATAAGCCCGTTGAGGCGACTTGAGAGTGGCCGCCGCCAGCAGCGAGAAAGTGGCGAGTAGATAACAACCACGAGGCCATAGGCGACTTCGACCGGTGATCGTCCCATCGAGCCAGGCGCGGACGACGGCCGGCTCCAAGACAAAGGGACCTGCCCGAGAAGCGCCAGGGCGATGAGAGACAAGGGCCGGAGCGCCACAAGAAGCGCGAGGCTCTTCCCGACGTGCTGACGATGGGCGAGCTCGAGCGACTGCTCGCCCAGCCCGAACGACACGAGCTCTGGGAGCGCCACTTCCCCGGCAAGCCGGAGCGTGACCGGCTGCTGCTCGCGCTGATGGCGTACGGCGGTCTACGCCGGAGCGAGCTGCTCGGGCTCGACTGGGACGACGTCGACCTCTCGCGACGACTGTTGCGGATCCGCAAGGCGAAAGGCGGCCGGCAGCGGACGATCCCGATCCACCCCGCGCTCACGCCGCTCTTCGCTGAGTACTACGCCACGCGCGTCCCGCTGACCGAGCAGGCCGTCTTCGTCGGCATCCAAGGCAAGCGCCTCCATTACACCCAGCTCGGGCAGACGTTCCGCCACTACGTCGATGCCGCCGGCGTCAACGAGCGCAAGCGCGTAACGCCGCATACGCTCCGGCACGTCTTCGCGTCGGAACTCCTGCGCGCTGGCGCAAATCTGCGCCAGATCCAAGAGCTGCTCGGTCACAAGCACCTCGACTCGACGCAGCGCTACACGCGCGTGAACGCGCACGAACTGCGCGGTGCGATCAAGCGGCTCCGCTGGGTCGGCTGAGTTGGTGACATCCAACGTCACCGACGTGCAACGTCACCAACACCGGCTGCTGAATTCGCCGCTCTGTGCAACTTTCCGGCTAGAGGCGTCCGAGCGGGTTTGTAAGAGTCCAGCCGTGGCGAAGAAGAAGCGACGGCAAGCTCGCGTCCCTGCGATGACGACTGCGCCGGTGATCCCCGTGCCCGACCCTCGCTCGATGGAGAGCGCGCTCGCTGCGATCGGGAGAGGAGCCGCACACTACGCCTCCGACGAGGCGCTGTTCCAGGCGCAGGACCTGATGTACGAGGCCTTCGAGGCTCAGGGCGCACGCCGCGTCGCGCTGGCACGTGAGGCGCTCGCGATCTCGCCCGATTGCGCCGACGCCTACCTGCTGCTCGCCGAGGAGACGGCGTCGAGCGCCGAGGAGGCGCGGGAGCTGCTCGAGCAGGGACTCGCCGCCGGCGAGCGGGCGCTCGGTCCCGAGCCGTTCGAGGAGGACGTCGGCCATTTCTGGGGCATCCTCGAGACGCGTCCGTACATGCGCGCCCGTGCCGCGCTCGCGGAGACGCTCTGGGCGCTCGACCGGCGAGAGGAGGCAGTCCAGCACCAGCGCGAGCTCCTGCGCCTGAACCCGAACGACAATCAAGGCATTCGGTACCGCCAGGCCGAGTGGCTGCTCTGGCAGGAGCGCTACGACGAACTCGACGAGCTCTTCGCCGCCTACGAGGACGATGCTGCGGCTGCGTTCGCCTTCACAAGGGCGCTCGCCACGTTCCGCAGAGAAGGCGATTCGGCCGACGCGAGGCGGCTTCTCAAGGAGGCGCGGAAGGTGAACCCCCACGTACCCGCGTATCTCTCGGGACACAAGAAGCTGCCGAAGCGACTCCCGGACTACGTCGGCTTTGGCGATGAGGGCGAAGCAGTCGACTACGCCTACGGCGCCGCGGCGTCGTGGGCAGTCGTCCCCGGTGCGCTCGCCTGGCTCGAATCCTGACCCATCGGCGCGCCGGCGCGTCGCGTGGCTGCGGGTGGGCTGCACACCCGCGTGAACGCGCACGAACTGCGGGCGCGATCAAGCGGCTCCGTTAGGTCGGCTGATCGACCTCTACGACGGTCCGCCCCAGAACCATTCGGCGAACGGCTGCCTGCCGGTCATGCGCACGCCGGTGTCCGCGTCTCGGTCGAAGACGGCGAGCTCCTCCTCGGTCGGCGAGGCGCCGGTGGCGGCGGAGCGGCAGGCGATCCCCGGCCTGCCGTCGTCGAAGGCGGCTCGTCCGACCGGCTGGCAGTCCACGTGCCGCACCGGCCGGCCGTTGGCGTGACGAGGGTACGTTGGCGGGAGTCCGACCGCTTCGCGGCCCGGGACGGTCAGGCAGTCGAGCCAGGCGCGCTCGGCGACCTCGACGCTGGCGAGATCGTGCTGCTCGGACTCGTCGAGATCCTCGACCCCGTAGGGGTGTCCGCGCAGCTTGTACTGCACCTGCAGGCGCGCCGTCCGCAGGTCGCGGTTGAGGTAGAGGACACCGAAGCTCCCGGGCGGGTTCCAGCGACCGCCGCGCTGCCTCGAGTAGCTCGTGTCGAGCGGGTCCGCCCACGATGGCTCGGCCAGCCGGTTGTAGGACCCGCCGCGGCGGATCGTGCGCCCGTAGGCCACGCGCTCAGGCGGCCGAGGACCAGTCGAAGCTGTCGCGCACGAGCTCCAACAGCTCGCGGTGCCGGTCGGCGGCGATCAGCTCGAGCATCGTCTTGCCGCCGTACGCGTCCGCAGGGCGACGCGCCACCCCGGCCAGCCGGCCCGGCTTCAGTTTGCGCTCCAACAGGTCGCAGATCGCAACCAGCGTCTGCACCTTCTCCTTCCGCTCTGAGGGGACGTCGCGCTCGAGCCACTGGTCGACCGCCTGCCGGCGCACCCCGAAGAGCGAGGCGAGCTCCGTCTTCGACAGGTCGAACGCGTCCATCAGGCGGCGGAGCGGATGTTCCTCATCCGGATGGTTGAGGTGGAAGCGCACCCGGCGCAGAAACCGCAGGGCGGTCAGATCGTCGACGTCGACGACCTCGCCGAGGCCTGGGTCGGCCGGCGCCGGGTCGAGAGCCCGCAGCCCAATCAGCTGGCGAACGCGGCTGGCAAGATCGAGCGCAACCGCCTCCTCGAGCGGAAAGCGGGCCGTCCACGGGCCGAACGGCGCCTCCGCCGAAGCCGTCTCGAGCGCCTCGACTGGCCCACGCTTGGGAGTGCCCTTCACGTCGATGAGCGCGAGGTGCCCGTCGGCCGTGCGAACCACCAGATCAGGGCGAGCCCGGTGAGCCTCGTCGAAGACTCGCAGCGTCAGCAGGTGGTAGCAGCGCACGTACTCGCGCGTCGCCTCGTCGGAGCCCTCGAGGGCGCGCTCGAGCTGCGCGCCGAGCGCCGGCAGAAGCTCGCCGCCGTCGAGCTCGCGCAGGGCGCGCCGGACCCGTTCCGGGTTCCGTGCAAACAGCGGTGATGCCGTGTTCGTGGGCGCCATGTTCCACCCCACGATAGCGCAAGTAAATCGCAAGCGCAAGCGAATCGCAAGCGGCTGGCGGCGCTCAAGTGCTTCTTCCGCTTCCTCGTCGAGGAGGAGCGGCTGATCCGGGACCCTTCGCTGCCGCTGCGGACGCCGACGGATCATCATCACGTCGGGAGGTTTGCGCTCCAGCCTGTAACAGGCGGAGTGCCAGGCGGAGTGCCAGAGCGATACCCAAGATGGTCTTGACCGCGACCTGACCGGGTTCATCGATGGAACCGGAAACCCGTCGCTGATCGACGCCGCCGCAGTTCACCGTGATCGGAGAGGGCGACACTGGCGCTGGCGGTACGCAGCTCCTGCTTCAAAAATGGACGCATGATGCAAATGCCTGGGAGGCGCTGTCGGAAGCCGATCAGGAGCGAGCAATGGGCCGCAGGAAAACCGACAGCGCCGAGCTCGACGACAAGCCCGCCGACTCGCACGTAGCGAGCGTCGACCAGGCACGGTTCGGGAGGATTTTGCGCCGACTTTTCGGACAATGGAGCTGTGACCGGCGCCACACGCATGGCCACCGCTGTCGTCGTCTTCGTGCTCACCGCGCTCGCGTCCGGCTGCGGCTCCCGCTCTGCCTCGCCTGTGGAGAAGACGGGCGCCTGGTCGCACGTGACGCCGGCACGCGAAGGCGTCGACCCGAAACGTCTCGCAGCTGCGGATCGGTGGGCTCGGAGCCGCGTTCCGGCATTGACCTCCCTGCTCGTCGCCCGTCACGGACGGCTCGTGTTCGAGCGCTACTACGACCTGGGTGCTCCGAACCAGCGGGTGCCGATCCTCTCTGTCACCAAGAGCATCGTCTCTACTCTGGTGGGAATCGCCCTCGGCGAGGGCAGGCTGAAGACGCTCGATGTGAAGCTCCGCGACGTCTTCGGCAGCGACATCCCCGTCGGCGCCGACCCGCGCGTGCGATCGATCACGCTGCGCGAGCTGCTGACGATGACGGCCGGCTTCGGCTCGACCGCGACCGACCCATTTGGCGACGGCGGTAGCGCCTACCGCACGACGCCCAACTGGGTGCACACGATTCTCGGCTCGCCGCTCGCGACCGACCCAGGCGCGGCGTTCGCCTACGACAACGGCGACGCGCACCTCGTCTCGGCGATCCTGCAGCACGTCACCGGTGAGACGACGGCGGCCTTCGCCCGCGCGAACCTGTTTCGCCCGCTGCGCATCAACGCTGGGAGATGGTGGTCCGACCGCCAGGGCGTGACGGACGGCGCGATGGGACTGGAGCTTTACCCACGCGACCTCGCGAAGCTCGGCGAGCTCTACCTCCGATTCGGCCGCTGGGGCGACCGCCAACTCGTTCCCGCCTCCTACGTTCGCGCCGCGACCAGCAGCCAGGTCTCGCCCGAAGCGGCCGTGACGGGACTCGGCTACGGCTACTTCTGGTGGACGTATCGCGGTCCCGGAATCCCGCGGCTCTTCCTTGCGCTGGGCTCCGGCGGGCAATTCGTGATCGTCGTGCCGAGTCGGGCCGCTGTCATCGTGCTGACGTCGAACTCGACCACGAGCACGCCGGGCGCGACCGAACTGACGTTGGTCCGCCATGTGCTGCAGGCGCTCGAGTGAGAGCAAGCCGCCGGAGAGGAGTCACAGACTCGCGGTCAGGGCAGACGGACGACACTACCGCTGACAGTCCGCTGGTTTGCGCACTGACAAGTTCCGCCCACTGAACCTGGCAGTGCGCGACCGCCGTTCTTCAGCGGGTGCGCGCTCGGCTTACACGCCAGGAGAGGCTCAAGGGCGGTTTGCCCAACCACCAGCGGTTGACGTCCGCACCCGGCCCAGAGGGGGACCGACGAGCAGCACTATGATTCGTTCGCGCAAGGACCGTTCGCCTGTCGCCGGGGCCGCCTTGCTTGCGGACGTGAGGTTCAACCACGGAAGGAAGGAGGCAACGGCATGAAAGGTCGGATAGCAGCACTCGCGGCCGCACTTGGGGTGTTCGCCCTTGTGGCCGCGCCTCTTGCGGGGGCGAAGAAGCCCCCGCCTGGCTCAAACCCAGGGAACTCGGGCGCTGCGCACAAGTGCCAAAAGGGCGGCTACCTCTCGCTCGTCGGCGCGGACGGCACGACCTTCCGGAACGTCGGCGCGTGCGTCAGCTTCGCGGCACACGGCGGTCAGTTTGCTACGGGTCTCGTCATCCCGGCGGGGAAGACGGCGACCCTATCTAACGCCCAGTT
>WNGE01007226.1_pt1 | contig 34105 bp, 38 predicted proteins | sample 5400651 | NCBI WGS metagenome assembly WNGE01 (sample SAMN13153370, study PRJNA577476) | soil metagenome | isolation source: 60 cm soil or saprolite under grassland replicate 2 | place: USA:California | collected 2016-06-15
ACGCCGAGACGCTCGAGTTCGTGGACATGATCCAGGCGGGCATCATCGACCCCACCAAGGTCGAGCGCGTGGCGCTTCAGAACGCGGCGTCGGTGGCGGCGCTGCTGCTGACGACGGAGGCGCTGGTCACCGACCTCCCGGAGGAAAAGCCGGCGGCGGGTCCCCCCATGCCGCACGGGGATATGTACTAGGCGATACACGCTCGCTCCCGACCCCCGGACACAGCCCCTGTCCCCACGGCAGGGGCTGTGTCGTTTTGTCCACGTCTTGACCACCCGGCGGCGGCCGATTAAGGTCGAGACGAAGAGGGGGCCCGTCGTGGTCGCGGCCCACGTCGCGGCCAGACGAGGCCCGAGGGGAGACCAGGAGGGGGCTTCGTCCTTCTTCCGACGTTTCCCCCGCACGCAGGTTGCCTTACAGCGTGCCCTCTGGTAACGTTAAGCGTTTTCAAAAACGATGGATGGTCCGACGGGAGGTGAGGAGTCTGTACCCTTATGAGATCCTCGTGATCTTCGATCCGCGGCCGAGCGACGAGGAGATCGCGGCCCTGCTCGTGAAGCTTCAGGATAACCTCAAGACCCTCGGCGCCGTGGTCGTCAAGGCCGAGAGCTGGGGCAAGCGCCGTCTGGCCTACGAGATCCGGAAGCAGCGCGAAGGCACCTACGCGGTCATCGAGTGCTCCGCCACGCCGGCCACGATCAAGGAGTTCGAGCGCCAGCTCGGGCTCAACGAGCAGGTGCTCCGCTTCCTCTCGACGCGCGTTCCGGCGCGCAAGCGAGTGCGGTCGGCGCCGAAACAGCAGCCAGCGGCGGTGGAGGAGGTCGTCTGATGGCAAGCCTGAACAAGGTGTTCCTCATCGGGAATCTGACCCGCGCCCCGGAGCTCCGTTACACTCCCAGCGGGACGGCGGTGGCGGACCTGCGGCTCGCGGTGAACCGCAACTACACGACGCAGAGCGGGGAGAAGCGGGAGGACACCTGCTTTCTCACCGTGATCGTGTGGGCCAAGCAAGCCGAGAGCTGCGGCGAATACCTGGACAAGGGCAGCCCCGTCATGGTCGAGGGGCGGCTCCAGACCCGGGACTGGGAGACGAAGGACGGCCAGAAGCGTAACGTGGTCGAGGTGGTCGCGGAGCGGGTGCAGTTCATGGGACGGCCGAAGACTGCGGGCGCGCCCGCGGTCTCCGAGGCCGTCGAGGTGCGGAGCGAGGGAGAGGACGAGGTCCCGTTTTAACACAGGGAGGGAATGAGCCATTCCGCCAGCAAGCAAGCCCGTCAAGCGACGCCGATTCGGGCGCCGCAAGGTCTGCAAGTTTTGCGTGGACAAGGTGAGTCTGATCGACTACAAGGACATCCGGAGGCTGAAGAGTTTCGTCTCGGAGCGCGGGAAGATCACGCCGCGGCGCATCTCGGGCAGCTGCGCTCGGCACCAGCGGCAGCTGACCCGCGCGATCCGGCGTGCGCGCACGATCGCGCTGCTGGCCCAGACGGGCGACTGAGCGGTCCAGAGCGCCGATGAAGATCATCCTGCTCGAAGACGTTCCGACGCTCGGTCGCCGCGGTGAGGTGCGGGACGTGGCGGATGGCTACGCCCGGAACTACCTCCTGCCCCACAAGCTCGCGCTGAACGCGACGACCGCGAACCTGAAGAACCTCGAGGGCATCAAGGCGCGCCAGGAAAGCCAGGCCGCCAAGAGCGTCGCGCAATCCCAGGCGCAAGCCCAGGTCATCGCGGGTCTCCACTTGGCCGTGTCGAGGCAGGCCTCGGATGAGGACCGCCTCTTCGGCTCGGTGGGGCGGAACGACATCGCGGCCTTCCTCACGCAGCACGGGGTCGAGGTCGAGCGCCGGCGCATCGAGCTCGACGAGCCCATCAAAACGCTGGGTGAGTTCAGCGTGCCGATTCGCCTGCACCCCGACGTCACCGCACAGCTCAAGGTGACGGTCACTCGCGAGTAGAGCCGGACCCGGTGCCTCCCGGATCGAGACGAAGCGCGTCGCCGCCGCGCCAGGCGGCTGCCCGAGAAGAGCTCGGGCGAGCATCGACGCGTTCGAGCGCCGGCTTTGCCGGCGCAACCTTTGGATTGCTCGCCTCGGACGCGTGGGGCCCAGCCCACGGCCGTCCTGCGGCTCGCCCTGCCGGATTGCTCGCCTCGGACGCGTGGGGCCCAGCCCACGGCCGTCCCGAGGCTCGCCCTGCGTCCTGGGGGGAGGCTTCGGAAGGGGAGCGAAGCCCCCCTCCGAGTTTGCTAGGAGGCTGTCGGAGAACCCGCGCATGAGGCACGGGCAAACCACCGACCGCTTGGTGTTCCGCTTCGAGCGCGGGCTTCGCCCGCGCAATCCGCTTCGGGGGGAGGTCCGGAAGGGGGGCGGAGCCCCCCTCCGGGTCAGCTAGACGTGGCGACGCTCAACGACCTGCTCACCTCCAAGATTCCCCCGCACAGTCTGGAGGCAGAGCGTGCCCTGCTGGGGGCCGTCCTGCTCGAGCGGGAGAGTCTGCCCAAGGCGATCGAGCTCCTGAAACCCTCCGACTTCTACAAGGAGGGCCATCGGAAGATCTTCGACGCCATGATCGGCCTCTTCGAGCGCAACGAGCCCGTGGATCTCCTCACCGTGTCCGAGGAGCTGCGGCGCCGTAGCGAGCTCGAGGAAGTGGGGGGGCCCGCCGCGCTGGCGGGGCTGGTCGAGGAGGCGGCGACGGCCGCCCATCTCCTGTCCTACGGCGGCATCGTCCGCGAGAAGGCGCTCCTGCGCGACCTGATCCGCATCGCGACCGACATCATCGGGCAGAGCTACGAGGCGCGCGAGGATGTCGACAAGCTCCTGGACGACGCCGAGCGGCTGATCTTCCAGATCTCCGAGCGACGCCTGCAGGGCTCGGCCATCCCGGTGCGCGCCATCCTCAAGGACACCTTCGAGCACATCGAGCGCCTCTACGACCGGAAGGAGCACATCACCGGGCTCGCCACGGGCTTCGATGACCTGGACCGGATGACCTCAGGTTTCCAGGCGAGCGACTTCATCATCATCGCCGGGCGGCCCTCCATGGGCAAGACGGCCTTCGCGCTCAACATCGCCAAGCACGCGGGCGTCGAGGACAGGAAGCGCGTGCTGGTGCTCAGCCTCGAGATGTCCAAGGAGCAGCTCGTCCAGCGCCTCCTGTGCGCGGAGGCCAAGGTCGATTCCCACAAGGTGCGCACCGGCTACCTCGACCCCCGCGACTGGACGCGCATGACCAACGCCGCCGGGCGCCTGGCGGAGGCGCCCATCTACATCGACGACTCGCCGGCGCTCAGCGTCCTCGAGGCGCGCGCCAAGGCGCGGCGCATGAAGGCCGAGCACGGGCTCGACCTCATCGTCATCGACTACCTGCAGCTCATGCGGGGGCGCAATCCCGACAACCGCCAGCAAGAGATCTCGGAGATCTCGCGCTCGCTCAAGGCGCTCGCCAAGGAGCTGGTCGTGCCCGTGGTCGCCCTGTCCCAGCTGTCGCGGGCGGTGGAGGCGCGGCAGAGCAAGGAGCCCCAGCTCTCCGATCTCCGCGAATCGGGCGCGCTCGAGCAGGACGCCGACGTCATTCTCTTCCTCTATCGGCCCGAGCGGTACGGGCTCCAGTCGGAGGACGGCGACCGGGTGGCCGACATCATCATCGGCAAGCAACGCAACGGGCCGACCGGCAAGGTGCAGGTGACCTTCATCCCCGAGTTCGCGTCCTTCGAGAGACTCGCCCGGCGCGAGCCCCAGCCGTTCTAGCCGGCGGCTGGGCGGGGTGCCTGGGGGCCGTCGCGCGCCATGACCAAGGTCGTGATCATCGGAGCCGGGAAGGGCGGCCGCGCCCTCCTCGAGATGTTCAACGGGGATTCGACCGTCTCCATCCTCGGGATCGCCGACGTGAACCCGTGGGCGCCCGGCCTCGAGCTGGCGCGCCGACTCAATATCCCGGTGGCCACCGACCTCCGGGCGCTGATCACCGACCCGCAGCTGGATCTCATCATCGACGTGACCGGGAACGTCGAGGTGGCGCGCGAGATCCAGCGGCTCAAGCCGCCGCATACCGAGGTCATGGGGGGCGCGAGCGCCAAGTTCGTCTGGGACCTGCTGGCCGAGCGTAAGCGGTCCGAGGAGCTGGAAGACCGCTACGCGCTCATGCTGCGCGAGCTGCAGGCGCAGGCGGAGGGCGACTTCATCCTCGGCCAGAATTCCAAGATGCGGGAGATCGCCGAGCAGATCGCGCGGGTCGCGCCGACCCCCACCACGGTATTGATCCGTGGCGAGTCGGGCACCGGGAAGGAGCTGGTGGCGCGCGCCATCCACCGGTCCTCGCACCTGCGCGACAAGCCGCTCATCACGGTGAACTGCACCGCGCTGACGCCCACCCTCATGGAGTCCGAGCTCTTCGGCCACAAGCGGGGCGCGTTCACGGGGGCGGTGATGGACAAGGCGGGGCTCTTCGAGAAGGCGGACGGGGGCACGATTTTCCTCGACGAGGTGGGAGACATGCCCCTCGAGATGCAGGGCAAGCTCCTCCGGGTCTTGCAGGCGGGCGAGACCAAGCCGGTCGGGGATGTCGTCACCCGCAAGGTTCGCGTCCGCGTGATCGCCGCGACGAACCGCCATCTCGAGAAGGCCCTCGAGGCCGGAGAGTTCCGCCAGGACCTCTTCTACCGCTTCAACACCTTCACCATCGACCTGCCGCCTCTGAGAGAGCGGACCGAAGATATCCCGGTGCTGGCCTACCACTTCTTGCGCAAGGCCGAGGCCAAGGTCAACAAGAAGGTGGATCGGGTTGCCCCCGAGGCGCTGGATGTGATGAAGCGCTACTCGTGGCCGGGTAACCTGCGGGAGCTAGAGAACAGCATCGAGCGCGCCGTGGTGCTCGCCTCGGGCCGCCAGGTCGAGGTCTCTCATCTGCCCTTTCACGTACAGGAGATCGGACCGATGGGGATCACCAGCGAGGGAAGCTTCGTTCAGGCGAAGGAGCGGCTCGTGGCGCACTTCGAGCGCGAAGCCGTGATCCGGTTCCTGACCGAGGCTCGGGGAAACATCTCGGCCGCAGCCAAACGGGCGGGAATCACCCGCAGGAACTTCCACCGGCTGATTCTCAAGCATTCGATAAGACGGTCTAATTACATATCTGAGAAGTAGATGTCACATATGTGAAGTTGGCGTCTCATGCATAAGCGCGGCATATAATTGCGTAACATCAAGTAGTTATGCCGTATTTGCCCCAGAAGGACCAGCCAAATAGTGAGACGTCAACGTCTCACTATGTCCAAGAACATTTTCCTGTCTGTAGCCATTATCTATTTATTTTCAGCTCGTTGAATGGTCTTGGCCCGATTCTTGCCATACCCATTGAGTAGCAGAGCCCAAGGAGGAGCGTCCATGGAGGCTAGCTGTCGCTGTGGCACCGAGGTTCAGTATACCTACGATCACCTGGGCTGCATCCAGTGCGGGGCGGCCTGCTGCCCTGCTTGCTCTTACGAGCTCGAGTCGGCCCACTACTGTTCGAGTTGCGCCGAGGCCCTGCTCGACCTGCCCTGGGCGGCGGCGCTGAATCCCGGCCGGCACGCGGCGGGAATCCTCTGAGCTCTAAGGAGCGAAGCCATGAGACCAACCTGCGAATGCGCGCTATTGCATAACGACCTGGCCGTTCTCCGAGGCTGCCGGGAGTGCGGAACCGCCTGCTGCCCGAGTTGCGCCGTCGAGATCGAATCGCACACCTACTGCCGCTGGTGCGCCATCGCGCTGACGCCGGCGGTCCCGGTTTAAGAGAGGAGGCGTCCTCCTATATGGAATCAATGGGCAAGAAGTTCCGCCAGCTCTTGCAGGATGAGCCGTATCTCTTCACGGGTGGCATCTACTCCCCGCTCGACGCCCAGATCGCCGAGCGCGCGGGGATGAAGTCCATTTACCTGAGCGGCTACTCCGTCGCCATGCTCAATGGCTGGCCCGACATGGGGCTCTTGACGATGACGGAGGTCGCCAAGACGGCCTCGATGGTGGCGAGCGCGGTGGAGATCCCGGTGATCGCCGACGCCGACGATGGCTACGGCAACGCCCTCTCGACCATGCGGACGGTGCAGGAGTTCGTCAAGACCGGCGCCGCCGGACTTCACCTGGAGGATCAGCGTTTCCCCAAGCGGTGCGGCCACATCGCGGGCAAGACCGTCGTGTCGCGGGAGGAGGCGCTCGGGAAGTACCGCGCCGCGCTGGCCGAACGCGACCGGCTCGACCGTGACTTCGTCATCATCGCCCGCACCGACGCCTACGGCGCGGTCGGGGGCAGCATGGAAGAGGCGATCTGGCGTGGGCGCGCGTACGCCGACGCGGGTGTGGACCTGGTCTGGTGCGAGCTGTCCAGCTCCGACCGCGGACCGGCCATCGAGTTCGCCCGAGCCATGAAGCAGACGCACCCGCGCCTGCCCCTGGCGTTCAACTACTCCTCGTCTTTCCGCTGGCACAAGGATCCCGACCCCCTGACCTTCCGGGAGCTGGGGGAGCTCGGCTACCGGTTCATCTTCATCACGCTCTACGGCGCCCACGCCGCGATGTACGCGGTCTGGAACGCCATGCACGAGCTGGCCAAGAACGAGGAACAGGCCCAGTGGAGCCTCGAGCGGACGAAGGTCGGCCACCCGACCGAAAGCCACCACATCATGGCCCGGGTCCCGCATTTCCAGGATCTGGAGCGGCGCTTCATCCCCGGTACCGAGGAGCGCCTGCACGCTTCGGCGGGATTCACCGAAGGCGATGAGCACTGACGATCGAGGGTCAGGACCATGTATTCGACCTGGCCCGCGACGCGGCGCATGCGCTCCACGTATTCCCCGAGTCCATAGCCGACGGCATAGCCGGCCCCGACCGCTACCGGCACGTAGACCAGCGCGCCGAGAACGTTCGCGGCGAGGAACGGCAGGAAGCGCAATCCGAGGCCGCCCGCCAGCGGTCCGGCCATGAAACGGATCCCGGGGATGAACCGGGCCACGAAGACCGCGAACGGACCGCGCCGGGCGACGAAGGCTTCCATGGACTGGAGCCGCTCCGGATGGCCCAGCACCCAGCGGGCATAGCGCGGCAGCGCCGTGCGCCCGTATCGACGGCCGAGCCAGTAGCCGAGGTTGTCCCCCGCCACCGCGCTCACCACACCGACGGCGAGGACCGGGGGCAGGCTCAGCTCGCCCCGCCACACGAGGTAGCCGGCCAGCGCGAGGACGGTCTCTTCGGGAAGTGGAAGCCCCACGTTCCCGAGAACGACCACGACGAAGATGGCGACGTATCCCCAGTGTCCGATCAGCTGCGGGAGGTCGGTCATCCGGATCGCCGTCGGCACGAGACGGCGGCGCCGATCACGGCCCCGCCGGGTGCCGGGGGATCACGCTCGGATCGCCGTCCTCCTCGACGATCACGTCGCGCGCGTCCCCCCCGGCGGCGCCGCTCCCCGCGAAGCTCCGGATAGCTCAGCCGCTCGCGATCGGGGTTCTCCCGGGGGACTCGGCCGCTGGCCGCGCTCAGCAGGAGCACGAGAGTCGCGCCGACCAGGCGGCCGCCGAGGGAGGTGGCGTCGCCGGCGAGGGCATTCGGCAGCGCCGTGACGAGCAGGACGACCGGATCGACCGCGGTCATCGTGCCGAGCTGGCGCTTGCCCACCACACGAGAAGCGACCAGCGGGAACGGGTGAACGACGACGGAGCGGACCCTGTTCTCGCTGACGGCATGCCGGTGACGAGTAACCTCATGAACGTCCCCCTGGATTCGACTCTCGTGCGCTCGCGCCAGGGTAGCAAGCCGGGGGCTCCGCCGACAAGAAAAGAGGCCGCTCGGCAACGGGCGACTGTGCTTCGCCCTGCGTTGTTCTCGCTCGTCTGGCCTGCAGCGTGACCCAGTGTCCCCCGCCAAACCGGCCCCGCGCCACCGCCCCCGGCATTGACAGGCCGCGGGCCATTGGCCAGACTCGGGCCAGTGCCCGCGGGGGCATCGCCTTTCACGACGACCATACGGGAGGACGAGATGAGCATCGGCACGAGCACGTTCTGGCGTCCGACTTCGCGCCGCGGGTTGTGGCCCGTCTTGCTGTCGATCCTGCTCGCCGGCGCGGGGGCGGCCGGGATCGCGCGGGCGGAAAGCCCGCGGGCGGCGCCCTGCGCGGAAACCCTGCCCGACATCTTCGACCGCGTGTCGCCGGCGGTCGTCTCCATCAGCGCCACCTCGATCAACCCCTATCGCCTCTCCGAACGCGTGTCTCACATCGCCGGCTCCGGCGTCCTCATCGACGCCTCCGGGCTGATCCTGACCAATGCCCACGTCGCGTTCGGGCGACAGTCGATCACCGTCACGCTGGACAACGGCACGCGGCTCCTCGCCACCCTCGTGGGCGCCGATCCGATCTTCGATCTGGCCGTCCTGCGGATTCCCAAGCCGTCGGGCACCGCGCTGCCGACGGTCGCGCTGGGCGACTCGGACCGGACCCGCGTCGGTGAGGAGGTCGTCGCCATCGGCAATCCTCTGGGCCTGGACCAGACCCTCACGCGTGGCATCGTGTCGGGCATGAACCGCGTCCTGCCGGAGACGCCGTTCTCGCTCCTGGAGCCGCTGATCCAGACCGACGCGCCCATCAACCCCGGCAACTCCGGGGGCCCGCTCCTCAACCGTTGCGGCGAGGTCATCGGCATCAACACGGCGGTGATCGCCGACGCTCAGAACATCGGCTTCGCGGTGCCGAGCAATCTGGTCAAGACCACGCTCGCCGCGCTCCTGTCTCAGGGGCGCGTGGTCCGGCCCTGGGTGGGGTTTCACGGCCAGCTCGTGGGGAGCGAGCTGAAGGACCTCCTGAAGGCTCCCCTCGTGGATGGGCTCCTGGTCGAAGTCATCGAGCCGGGAAGCCCGGCGGAGACGGCGGGCCTTCAGGGAGGCCGTCTGGAGCTCGAACTGGAAGGCCGCGCGTATCTGCTCGGTGGCGACATCATCACCACCCTGAACGGCCGCGCCCTCGACTCGCTCGAGGCGCTCACGGAGGCGATGCGCGCGCTCCGGGTGGGCGCCGACCTCACGCTGCGGGTGTTCCGCGCCGGGAGCTACCGCGAGGTGCGGTATACGCTGCCGGAGCGGCCCCTGCTCCCGGGCGACGTGCCGGGCGACCGCCCGCTCGCCGGGGTCGTCAGCGGCGGATCGCGCCGCGCCGCCCAGCGGTGAGGCCGAACATTCCGCGCGGCGAGCCGGAAGAGCAGTGCCGTCCTCGGGTGAAGCATGGCGAAGCAAATTGGCCCAGTACTCGGACCGGGTGCGGCTTGACACCCCGGCACCCGGGCATCTAGCGTAGTTTGGCCTCGGTACTGGGTCAAGCTGCGAGGCCACACGAGGCCCGAGGGAGCCAGCTTTGCCCAGCGTACTCTCCGTACGTTGCCCAGTACTTGGACCGTGTGCGGCTTGACACCCCGGCACCTGGGCATCTAGCGTAGGGGCTTCCGGAGCCTTCGGGTGAACATCAGCACGCTCAAGAAGGTGTTCGTCGGCCGCCCGCTTCCCACTGCGCAGGCGCGCCACGAGCGTCTCTCGAAGCGGACCGCGCTCGCGGTGTTCGCGTCGGATGCCCTCTCCTCGGTCGCGTACGCGACCGAGGAGATCCTCCTCATGCTGGTGACGGCCGGCGCCGCCGCCCTCGCCTTCTCCGTTCCCATCGGGGTCGCCATCAGCGTCCTCATCGCCGTGGTGGCGAGCTCGTATCGCCAGACCATCCTGGCCTACCCGCACGGCGGCGGTGCTTACATCGTGACCAAGGACAATCTCGGCACGCTGCCGAGCCTCGTCGCCGGCGCTGCCCTCCTCGTCGACTACGTGCTCACGGTCGCCGTGAGCGTGGCGGCTGGGGTCGCCGCCCTGACCTCGGCCTTCCCCGGGCTCTACGGCCACCGCGTGCTCCTCGGCGTGTCCTGCATCGCCCTCATCGCGACGGCCAACCTCCGGGGGATCCGCGAGTCGGGAGCGCTCTTCGCCCTGCCGACCTACCTGTTCATCGTGAGCTTCTTCGGCATGCTCGGCTACGGCTACGTCCGATGGACCTTCGGCTGGGAGACGCCGGCCCCGCCGGAGCACGCCGGCATGGCCACGCAGGCGGTGACGACCTTCTTTCTCCTCCGCGCGTTCTCTCAGGGCTGCACGGCGCTGACCGGCGTGGAAGCGGTATCGGACGGCGTGCCCGCCTTCAAGCCGTCGGAGGCCAAGAACGCCCGCATCGTGCTCGCATGGCTCGCCCTGGTACTCATCACGCTCTTCATGGGGGTCACCTTCCTCGCCCGCCATTACCACATCATCCCGCTCGCCGAGGAGACCGTGGTCTCCCAGCTCGCCCGTCAGATCTTCGGCGGCGGCCTCCTCTACTACGAGATCCAGGCAGTGACCGTGCTCATCCTGGTCCTCGCCGCCAACACCTCCTTCGCGGACTTCCCGCGCCTGTCCTACTTCCTCGCCCGGGACGGCTTCATCCCCCGCCAGTTCGGCACGCGGGGCGACCGGCTCGTGTTCTCCAACGGCATCCTCATCCTCGGGGGCACCGCCGCCCTCCTCATCATCGTGTTCGGCGGGGACACGCACGCCCTGATCCCGCTCTACGCCCTCGGCGTCTTCGTGTCGTTCACGCTCTCCCAGTCGAGCATGGTCCGCCGGTGGCTGACGCGCCGTGAGGAGGGGTGGTGGTGGCGTGCGTGGCTGAACGGCCTCGGCGCCGCCACCACGGGGCTCGTGATGGTCGTGATCGCCGTCACCAAGTTCGCCGCCGGCGCCTGGGTCGTCGTCCTGCTGATTCCGTTCCTCGTGATGGGGTTTGTCATGATCCACCGGCACTACGCCGACGTGGCCCGCCAGCTCTCGCTGGACGGGTACGCGGGGCCGCCTCCGATCCAGCACACCGTGCTCGTCCTGGTCGGCGACCTCCACAAGGGCGTGACGGCGGCCCTCCGCTACGCCCAGGCGCTCTCACCTTCGGTCAGGGCCGTCTACGTCGAGCTTGATCCAGACAAGACGCGCCGGCTGGAGGAGAAGTGGGGCAAGTGGGGGCTCGGCGTCCCGCTCGTGGTCCTGACCTCACCCTACCGCTCGCTGCTCACCCCCTTCCTCGAGTACATCAACCATCTACTCGCGCTCGGGGCGAACCACGTCGTCACCATCGTGATCCCCGAATTCGTCCCCGCGCGGTGGTGGCAGGATGTGGCGCGGACGCTGTCACGGTTTCACCTCTGGGGGGAGGATCCGGTCAATCGGTTGTCGGACGGCGTGTTCCGGCGGGCCGTCAGAGTGGATGGCCGGTGGCGCGGGTACGAGCTGACCTGGACGGGCGGCCCCGACCAGACACGTCTCCGGGTGTCGGTCCCGGGAGCGCGCAGCGCGAGCGTGCTGGGGGCAGCCCTGGCCGAGGTGGGACACATCTGCGGTCTCGAGCTGGACGTCCCGACGTTCTACCGGAGGGCCGCCGCCGATCCGGTGCTGGCCGAGCTGATCCCTCGGCTCTACGGTCTCCGTCCGACGCTGTCGCCGCATCCGTTCGAGATGCTGGTGGGTTCGGTGTGCGCCCAGCAGGTCAACCTCGGCTTCGCCTTCACGGTGCGCGCGCGCCTCGTGCGGCGCTTCGGGACCGCGGTGCGCGTGAATGGGGGGACGGTGTACGCTTTTCCTGAGCCGGCCGTTCTCGCCCGCGCGCGCGTCGGCGAGCTCAGGCGCATGCAGTTCACCATCCGGAAGGCGGAGTACATCGTTGGATTGGCCAGGCGGATCGTGTCAGGAGAGTTGGATCTGGCGGCGCTGGGGACCCGCTCCAATGAGGAGGTCATCGAGACCCTGACCGCCGTGCGCGGATTCGGCCGGTGGACGGCCGAATGGTTCCTGGCGCGGGGGCTGGGGCGGGGTGACGTTTGCCCGGCCGGCGATCTCGGCGTGCGCAAGGCCTTCGCGCACTTCTACAACCGGGGGCGCGAGCTTTCCGAGCGCGCCATCCGGCGGCGCGCGGCCGCGTGGGGCCCCCATCAGAACCTGGTGGTGCACTACCTGCTGGCCGGGCAGCGGATGGAGGCGAAGACCGCCGGAGGGGGCGCATGACCCCGATCAAGCTCAACCTGCCCATCCTGGGTCAGCCGAACCCGAGCGAGCCCAGGGACATCCACCTCGTCGGGCGCTATGCGCTGGGAGTGACCTGGGCGGACGATCACTCGAGCATCTACCCGTTCGATCGGCTCCGGCTCGACGATTCCGCGCTCGCGACAGCGCCGCCGCCCGAGCTGACCGAGGCGATGACCTGGCCGCGAGACATCAAGAAGCTTCCCGACGGCCTTCGCGTCACCTGGACCGACGGGCACGAGAGCCTCTACCCCTACGCCGAGCTGCGCGCCCGGTGTCGCTGTGCCGGTTGCACCGGCGGTCACTGAGCGCCTGGCCGCCATGGCGTCCACGGCGGTTGCCATCGCGATGCCCCGCATGGTCTCGAGCGACGGGGCGATCATGGCCGAGGTCATCAGCGTGGTCTTCGTGGTCGGGGTCGTCATCGCGGTCGGCGTGCTCGGCGTCGCCTCTCTCGGGCGGAGAGGGTGGGCACGCGATCCGGCCGCCGTGCAGGAGCCCGCGGCGCCCGCCCGCCGCTGAGGCGGTCGTCGGAGAAAACCTCGTGCAAAGTCATAGACGCTGTTCGAGCGCCGGCTTCGCCGGCGCAATCTTCTGGATGCTCGCCTCGGACGGCGGGGCCCCAGTCCCGCGACGTCCTGCGGCTCGGGTTTCCGGATGGCTCGCCTCGGACGGCGGGGCCCCAGCCCCGCGACGTCCTGCGGCTCGGGTTTCCGGATGGCTCGCCTCGGACGGCGGGGCCCCAGCCCCGCGACGTCCTGCGGCTCGCACTGCGTCCTGGGGGGAGGTTCGGAAGGGGAACGAAGCCCCCCTCCGAGTGTCCTGAGCCGGTTCGGTGGCCCCCGACGCGCCTTTCCTGGAGCGACTCGCGCAGCTGCCCGCGGTGCCCGTCGCCGAGCTCGTCGACTGGCTCGAGCGAATGCCGAATCTCGCCAAGGACCCGCTCCTCGCGGGCCTGGTCGGCGTGGACGAGGACGGTGAGCCCGCCCTGCATCCAATGCTTGCCGCCGTGGTCGAGCATCTCAAGCGGCGCCCCGACAGCACGTGCTACGGCGCGCTCATCGAGGCGCTGACGGGCATCTGGAACGCGGCGGTCCGGGGCGCCGTGGTCGCGCGCCTGCGAGCGGCCGGGCTGCCCCCGGACGATCTGCTCCTGCGGCTGCAGAAGCTCTCCCCGACCCTCGGCCTTCAGTCCGAGAGCCGGGAGTGGGCGCAGCAGTGGATGACCGATCCCACGGCCCAGGATGCCCGGCTCGTCCAGCAGTGCCTCGTTCGCCTCCTCCTGGCCCTGCGTGGGCTGGCGGAGGCCCGCGCCCGCGGCCTCACCGATCCGGGCGCGCAATCTCCCAAGGAGCGGCCATGATGCATCTGCACGAGAAGAACGTGGAACGGAAGCGGATGAACGGGCTCATCGCCAAGAGCCCCATGAAGGTGCCCGCCGCCTTCGGCGAGCTGGGCAAGCGCGTGTACGCCGACGGCGCGCTCTCGAAGAAACACAAGGAGCTGACCGCACTGGCGGTGGCGGTGTCGCAGAACTGCTTCGACTGAATCGAGCACCGCGTGGAGGAGGTCCTCCACCTGGACGCGACGGAGGCGGAGATCGCCGAGATCCTGGACATCGGCGCCCTCATGGGCGGCACCCTCGCCATGAAATCCGTGCGTCACGCCTTCGCCGTCATGGAAGCCATGAAGAGCCCAGCCGGGGGTTGACTTCCCCGACCGTCGGGCGCGGAGGCGCCCGACGGCGCATCCGAAAGGATCCACGTGATCGCCCTCGAGACCGTTTCCAAGGGCTACGGTGGCCAATCGCTCCTGCGTGATCTCTCCTGGCGCATCGGGCGCGGCGAGCGCATCGGCCTCGTCGGTCCCAATGGCGCCGGCAAGACCACCCTGTGCCGCATCCTGGCCGGCGTGGAAGATCCGGATGCCGGGCGCGTCCATCTGGACGGCGGGGTCACCGTGGGGTATCTGCCCCAGGACGTGGGCGCAGGGAAGGAGCTGACGGTGCTGGCCGAGACGCTTTCGGGCTTCGACCGGGTGTGGAAGCTCGAGGCCGAGCTGGAGGAGCTGGCGGCGCGGATGGCCGGCCCCGACGCCGATCCGGCGCTCACGGAGGCCTATGGCGAGGTCCAGCACCGCTTCGAGGCGCTGGGCGGCTATCGGCTCGAGTCCCAGGCCAAGGTGATCCTGGGCGGGTTGGGGTTCAAGCCCGAGGAGCTGCATCGCCCGCTCACCGAGTTCTCGGGCGGCTGGCGCATGCGCGCCGCGTTGGCCCGCCTGCTCCTGCTGCGGCCCGATCTCCTGCTGCTCGACGAGCCCACCAACCACTTGGACCTCGAGTCGCTCCGGTGGCTCGAGGACTTCCTGGCGTCGTACGAGGGGAGCGTCGTGCTCGTGTCCCACGATCGCTACTTCCTGAACCGCATGGTCACCGCCATCGCTGACCTCGTGGAGGGGACGGTGACGGTCTACCCGGGCGACTACGACCACTTCCTCCTCGAGCGCGAGGCGCGCGAGGCGCTGCGGGAAGCCCGGCAGAGGAACCAGGCGAAGCGGGTGGCGGAGATCGAGCGCTTCATCGAGCGCTTCCGCTACCAGGCCACCAAGGCGCGTCAGGTCCAGAGCCGGATCAAGCGGCTCGAACGGGAGGAGCGGATCGAGGTCGGACCCGCGGCCCGGCGGATCCGCTTCGCGTTCCCCCAGCCCCCGCGGACAGGGCGCGTGGTGGCCCGCCTCAGCGGAGTGCACAAGTCGTACGGGGACAACGTGGTCTACGCGGGCGTCGACTTCGCCGTGGAGCGCGGGGAACGCGTCGCGCTGGTGGGGGTGAACGGGGCGGGCAAGTCCACGCTCCTGAAGGTGCTGGCCGGGGTGCTGCCTTTCGAGCATGGCGAGCGGACGCTCGGCGCCCATGTCGAGGTCCACTACTACGCCCAGCACCAGCTCGACGCGCTGGATCCCGCGAAGACGGTGCTCGAGGAGCTGGAGCAGGCCGATCCGGACTCGCCGGTGGGGCGCCTGCGCACGATCCTCGGCTCCTTCCTCTTCAGCGGGGACGCGGTGGACAAGCGCGTCTCGGTGCTCTCCGGCGGCGAGAAGGCGCGCGCCGCCCTGGCCAAGATGCTGGTCCGGCCGGCCGCGCTCCTCTGCATGGATGAGCCCACCAACCATCTGGACCTCGCATCCAAGGAAGTGCTGGAAGAGGCGCTGGCGGCCTTCACCGGGACCATCGTGTTCATCTCCCACGACCGGTACTTCATCAATCGGATCGCGACTCAGGTGGTGGAGGTGGATGGCGGCCGGCTCACAGGCTACCTCGGCAACTACGATGACTATCTGTCGAGGAAGGCCGCCCCCTCCGGCGCCGAGGGGCCGGCGCGCGCGGTCGAGAGCCAGTCCAGGGAGCGAGACGCCGTCCCGACCGCGGGAGGAGACCGGCGCCGCTCACGGCGAAGGGATCTGGAGCGAGAGATCGAGGCCATTCGGGCGCGGCTCGGCGTCGTGGAAGCCCAGATCCACGAGCTGGAGGCCCGACTCGCCGAGATCGGCCTGTCCCTGGCCGATCCGGAGCTCTACCGCGACGGCGAGCGCGCCCGCGAGGCCGCTCAGGCGCGCAAGGACACCGAGGAGCGCGTGGCCTGGCTGATGAGGGAGTGGGAGGAGCTGTCGCTCCGGCTCACCGCGGTCAAAGAGGAGGCGTGATGGCGGCCCCGCGGTTCACGCCCGAGGTCACCGACGCTCATCTCCGGCGCGAGAAGGCGCGCGCCCGCGAGCTGCGCGGGAGCGCGTGGTGGAAGCGGCGCATCGCGGCGGGCGTCTGTCACTACTGCGAGCGGCAGGTGGGCGCCAACGCCCTCACGATGGACCATCTCGTGCCGATGATCCGCGGGGGGCGCTCCGTGCGCGGGAACATGGTCCCGGCCTGCAAGGACTGCAACTCGAAGAAGCGGTCGCTCCTGCCGTGGGAGTGGGAGGAGTATCTGCGGGCGGGCGGAGCCACCCGGGGCGACTGATTCGATACGCGCGATCCGGTCGGCCCGTCGTCTTGGCGATACACACCGGTGTGCCTGATCGTGGGCATTGATCATGGCCGCATCACGGTGAAGTGACGCCGGGGGCGACCGATTCCTCTGGGGGTCGGGACGGGGCGAAGCCCTTTCCGAGCGCGCTCATCCAACGCGGAACGTAGCCCCGCACGGCGGAAAAAACACTCTTTTCAGGCGGCCCGGGGTCATGTAGGATGAGAGAAATTCGGTCAGAGCGCACACAGGCTCTTTCAGCGTTCCCTGGGGCAATCCCGTCGCAGGCAACGTGACCGAGCCTCGGGCCGGGAGTCGGCGTCCGGGCCGAGGTGGTGGGTTCCTGGGCCCTATGCCGGGCCGCGCCGAGAAAGGGAGGTGATCCAGCCGATGTGTACCCCTACGGTGATCTGTGAGGTGGTCACCTCCTAAGGCCCGGATGTAAGCAGTAGCAGGTGGGCCTGGAGGACCCAGGAGCCACCGGCCCCGACGATCCCGCCCTTCACCAGCGGGGCGGCACGGCAAGCGTTGCCGCAGGTATCGTCGGGGCTTTTTTTTCACGACAACGCGTCCGGCGGGGTGACCAGGCGAAAGCGTTCAGGATGGGCTGGGGGCAAAAACAAACGGCCCGTCGGGATCCCGACGGGCCGTCAAGTGGTCAGCGGCGAACCTACGGGGTCTTGCGAACGTTGGACGCTTGCAGCCCCTTCGGCCCCTTCGTGACTTCGAACTCCACCTTGTCACCCTCGGCCAGACTCTTGAAGCCCTGCGCCTGGATGGCGCTGTAGTGGACGAAGACGTCTTCCCCGCCCTCTACCTGGATGAAGCCGTACCCCTTTGCGTCGTTGAACCACTTGACCGTGCCCTGTGCCATACGTCTGTTCCCTCTCTCCTTAGGACGGGTTCAGCCGCCCGCGTAATCCCCAAGCCACCATGGCCGGGGGCCCCCAGGGTCGGGGGGAATAAAAAAGCGCCGTCGAGGACTGGAGTCCTCCGGCGCCATGACGGCTTACACGAGGCTCTCTAGCACGTACGGGCCAAGCGACACTTCCACGTCACCCAATCCGGCCAGCAGATTAGCAAAGACCCGAAACGGCTGTCAAGGCTGTTTTAGCGGGTCTCGAGGCGTCGCGTCAAGCACTCTGAAGGCGGGAACGCCGTGGAGGGAGGGATCGACGAGCCGGAAAGAGCGCGCAGATTACGTGCGCGCGCATGCAGGAAGGAGGGTCGGGCCCCGGTTTGGCCGGGGCCCCCCTCCGCGAACTCCGGGCGCCCCTAGACCTTGCGGACGTTGGAGGCCTGGAGCCCCTTGGGCCCCTTGGTGACCTCGAACTCGACCTTGTCTCCCTCGACCAGGCTCTTGAAACCCTGAGCCTGGATGGCGCTGAAATGCACGAACACGTCCTCGCCGTCCTCCTGGGAGATGAAGCCGTACCCCTTCGCATCGTTGAACCACTTCACGTGACCCTGAGCCATCTGTCTGCTACCTCTTCTCTTGAGGCTTGCGCCTCGGTGATACCCCACCACTATGGCGGGGCCGTCCTCCAGAATTGAAGGACAAACAAGAAACGCCGCGGGACCTGAGGTCTCGCGGCGTTGATCTCGAACCCAGCGACCTGCCTTCCTGCCTGTTCGCTCTCTAGAATCCGCAACCGAGTACCTACGACCGAGCCCAGGTTACTGGATCTTGCGCTTCGTGTCAAGGAAATATCCACGACGCCGAGGTCACGCCGCGGTGGGTCCTCGCGATCATCACCGAGTTCGCCGCGCTCTCGGCCTCCTCCGGGTGTCGTTCCGGCTCACGGAGCGGGGTAGAATCGGGCCCGCTGATCCGCCGTGACGGCGTGCCGCGCGATCAGGGGGCGCAACGCCGTGCCCGACGAGGTGGCCGCCGCGCAGTGGTGAGTCCCGGAGAATAGCGCCGTGGACATCGGCCTGGTGCGGACATGGCTGGACGCCGAGAACGCGGTGACCGCCGCCGGGCGTTTTCTGTCGTGGGCGGAGTCTCCCGACCCTGGGGAACCCTTTAGCGCTCGTCGAGCCCGGCAAGGGTGAACGTGGCCCCGCGACCAGGGGCATCGGCCCGGGCGGGCTCGCCCCGTAGGCGCGGCGGGGCCGGCCTAACTGGTGGGAATGGTGCTGTTTTCCTGCCGGCCGTCAGCCACCCGCGGCGCCATCCCGCGTGTCGCTCCCGTGACGTCCATGTTCCCGAAAAGCCGAAGCTGTTCCCTTGGCTCTCTGGACATCGGATGCTACACTGGCGGAGCACGTTTTCCCGTCAACATGAACCACTGTCACAAGGCGGTTTCAGCATGCTGATCAGTCTCCTCGCCGGGCTCTTCTCCAACGACCTCGCCATCGACCTCGGCACGGCCAATACCCTCGTGTACGTCCGCGGCGAGGGCATCGTGATGAACGAGGCGTCCATCGTGGCCATTCACGTCGCCGACCATTCGGTGCTCGCCGTGGGCCACGACGCGAAGGCGATGCTCGGCCGGACGCCCGGCAACATCATGGCGATCCGGCCGCTCAAGGATGGCGTGATCGCCGACTTCGACATCACCGAGAAGATGCTGCACTACTTCATCAACAAGGTGCACCGGCGCCGGACGCTGGTGCACCCGCGCATCGTCATCGGCGTTCCGTCGGGGATCACCCAGGTGGAAAAGCGCGCGGTGCGGGACTCGGCCATGCAGGCCGGGGCGCGTGAGGTGTATCTGATCGAGGAGCCGATGGCCGCCGCCATCGGGGCCGGCTTGCCGATCCAGGAGCCCGGCGGCAACATGATCGTCGACGTGGGCGGCGGCACCACCGAGGTCGCGGTGGTCTCGCTGTCGGGGATCGTGTATTCCAAGTCCGTGCGGATCGCCGGCGACGAGATGGACGAGGCGATCGTCCAGTACATCCGGAAGCACTACAACCTGCTGGTGGGAGAGCGACGCGCGGAAGAGATCAAGATCAAGCTGGGATCGGCCTATCCCACGGGCGGCGAGCGCCTCACCATGGAGGTCAAGGGGCGCGACCTCATCGACGGCATCCCCAAGACCATCGTCGTGACCGACGAGGAGATCCGCGAGGCGCTCCGTGAGCCGGTCATCGCCATCGTCGACGCGGTGCGCACGTGTCTGGAGCGCACGCCGCCGGAACTGGCGGCGGACATCGTGGACAAGGGTATCGTGCTCACGGGTGGCGGCGCCTTGCTGCGGGGCCTGGATCAGCTCCTGCGCCAGGAGACCGATCTCCCCATCACGGTTGCCGACGATCCGCTCACCTGCGTGGTCCTCGGGACGGGCAAGGTACTGGATCATCTGGATCTCCTCAAGAAGGTAGCGCTCCCAGCTTGACTATCGGTCGCGGGCGGGGCCGCCGACGCGCATCGTCCCCGAGGGATCTGTCGGGGGAAATCTGCGGCGCCGTGGTCGACGCTGTTCGGGCGCGAGCTCCGGATGGCTTGCCTCGGACGCACGGGGCCCAGCCCGTGGCCGTTCTGCGGCTCGGGTTTCCGGATGGCTCGCCTCGGACGGCGAGGCTCCAGCCCCGCGACGTCCTGCGGCTCGGATTTCCGGATGGCTCGCCTCGGACGGCGGGGCCCCAGCCCCGCGACGTCCTGTGGCTCGCACTGCGTCCTGGGGGGAGGCTCGGAAGGGGGGCGAAGCCCCCCTCCGAGTTTCCGAGGGTGTTGCCGTGAGACTTCACAGGTACGGGCTTCTCCTCGGGGTGTTCCTGGTGTGCCTGCTGCTCCTCACCGTGCAGACGCGGGGCGGCGAAACGGGGCGGGCGGCCGACGTGGTCGCGCTCCTCGTCACTCCCATCCAGGGCCTCCTCGTGAAGGTTCATCGCGGGGCGCTCGGCCTCTGGACGACCTACGTCGACTGGAAATCGGTGCGGAGCGAGAACACGGTGCTCCGGGCGGAGGCCGAGCGCCTCAAGCTCCAGGCGCTGCAGGTGGAGGAGACCCGGCAGGAGAACGCGCGACTGCGACGGCTGCTCGCGCTGCGCGAGCGGTTGCCGCTGTCAGCGCTGGCCGGAGAAGTCGTCGGGCGCGAGGCCGGCGGGTGGGTGCGCACGCTCACGGTGAACCGCGGCCGCGGCAGTGGCGTCGCCCGCCAGGTCCCCGTGATCGTCCCCGAAGGTCTCGTGGGGCGCATCGTGCAGGTGAGCGCCAGAGCCTCGGTGGTCCAACTGCTCAATGATCCCGCCTCGACGGTGGGCGCCGTGGTCCAGCGCACCCGCACGCTCGGACTGGTCGAGGGAGACGCCGGCGGGGCCGTGCGCTTGAAGTTCATGGCGCGGGACGGCGCACAGGTCGCTCCGGGAGACATCGTCGTCACCTCCGGCCTGGGCAACCTCTTCCCGAAGGGCGTGCCGATCGGCCGGGTGGCCGCGATCCAGGACAAGGGCTCGGCGCTGTTCCACTTCGCCGTGCTGGCGCCCGCCGTCGACTTCGCGCGGGTCGAGGAGGTACTGCTGCTCACCGGCCAGACGCAGCAGGATATGGCCGGCCTCTTCACCCCGGACGGATAGACGCGTGCGTGCCCTGTTCCTGCTCATGACCTTCGGTGGCAGTCTCGCCCAGTGGAGCGTGGTGCCGGCACTGAGCCTGGGCGGCGTCACCCCCGACCTGCCGCTGATCGTGACGGTGTTCCTGGCGCTCCGGCGGGGCCCGGAAACCGGCTGCCTGGCCGGCTTTGTCGCCGGCTTCCTTCAAGACATGGCCGGGGGCGGGCTCATCGGCATCCAGGCGCTCACCAAGGCGCTCGCCGGATTCGGGATGGGGCTCCTCGTCGGCCGGCTCTGGGTTGCCAGCCCCTTGGTCCAGGTGCCCGGCCTCGTGCTGTTGACGCTCGCGGAAGGGCTCGTGCGTTACTTCCTGCTCCAGCTCTTCCACTTTCCGGCGTCTCTCGGGGCGCTGATGCTGCACGTGATCCTGCCCCAGGCCCTTTACAACGGCTTCCTCGGCTCTGCCTGCGTGTTGTGCACGATCGCCGCCGTGGCCATGAGGAGACGCATGTGGACCTAGGACCCCGGCCGGGAGGCCCGCGCGATGCGTGGACTCGGCGGGTGCTGGCGCTGGCGATGCTGACGGCGATCGGGTTCGTGGGGCTGCTGGTGCAGCTCTGGTATCTGCAGGCGCTGGAAGGCGGGCACCTTCAGGAGATGTCGGAGAAGAACCGGATCCGCCTCCGTCCGGTGGCGGCGCCGCGCGGCATCCTGTTCGACCGCCACGGGCACCCCCTGGTGGACAATCGCCCCGCCTTCACGCTCTCCCTCATCCCGCGCGAGATGGAGGATCGCGACACGGTGCTCGCCCGGCTATCGGTCCTGCTCAAGATCCCGCTCACCGAGCTCCGGGAGTCGCTCGATCGGGTTCCCGCGGATTCGTTCCGGCCCGTCCGGGTGCGCCGCGGGCTATCGCTCGCAGAGGTCACGCAGGTCGAGGAGCGGAAGCTCGAGTTGCCGGGCGTGATCGTCGAGGTCGAGCCCCAGCGCGTCTACCCCACCAGCGCCTTCGCCGCCCACCTGCTCGGATACGTCCGCGAGGTGAGCGAGGAGCAGATGAAGCAGGGGCGCTACCGGCGCGGCGACATGATCGGGCAGTCCGGTCTGGAGCGGCTGCTGGACGAGTACCTGCGCGGCCGGGATGGGGGCGAACGCATCGAGGTCGATGCCCTCGGGCGGCCGGTCCAGGTCATGAAGCGCGACGAGCCCGACCCCGGCGGCCAGGTGATCACCAGCATCGACCGGCGGATCCAGGAGGCGGCCGAACGGGCCATGACGGGACACGCGGGCGCCGTCGTGGTGATGGACCCGCGCAATGGCGATGTGCTGGCGATGACCTCCAGTCCGGCATTCGCCCTGGATCGGCTCACCGGGAACCTCGACCGCGAAGATTGGCGGCGACTCGTGAGCGATCCGATGACCCCCCTGATGAACCGGGCGCTTCAGAGCCAGTACGCGCCGGGCTCGGTGTTCAAGGTCGTCGTGGCGGCGGCCGGGCTTCAGGAGGGATCGCTCACCCCCATGGACCGTACCTACTGCACCGGCCAGTTCCATCTCGGGGCATGGACCTTCAAGGACTGGAAGGAAGGCGGGCACGGACACGTGGACCTGCGCTCGGCGCTGGTCCATTCGTGCAACATCTTCTTCTACCAGGCCGGCCTCAAGGTGGGGCCCGAGGCCATCGTCCGCTACGCCCGCGCCTTCGGTCTCGGCGCTACCCCCGGGACCGATCTGGGCAGCGAGAAGCCGGGTCTGATCCCGTTCGTCGACTGGAAGCGCCGGCGGGGCGGCCGCGCCTGGCAAGCGGGCGACACCGTCAATATCTCGATCGGGCAGGGGCCCGTGCTGGTGACGCCGATGCAGGTGGCGCGGATGATGGGCGCCGTCGCCAACGGCGGCATCCTGTGGAAGCCGCGACTGGTTCAGCGGGTGGAAGAGTCCGACGGCGCGCTCGCGTATTCGACGTCGAGCAAGATGAGGGGGCACGTGGACCTTTCTCCGGTGGTGTGGGCATTCCTGAGGAGCGCGCTCGTCGGCGTGGTGAACGAGGGCGGCACCGGCGGGGCAGCCCGCCTGCCCGGGGTGCTGATCGCGGGCAAGACGGGTACCGCCCAGAGCGTCGCCAAGAGCGATTCCGCCCGCGGCCAGGACCATGCCTGGTTCGCCTCCTACGCTCCCGCCGAGGACCCGCAGGTCGTCGTGGTGGTGCTGGTCGAGCGGGGCGGCAAGGGCGGCCAGGTGGCGGCGCCCATCGCGCGCCAGATCTACCAGGCGATCTTCTTGGAGAAGGTTGCCATGGTCGCCCTCGGGGGCGAGTCGTAATGCTCCGGGTCGACCGCCGGCTCCTGCAGAACGTCGACTGGGCCCTCCTGGCGACGGCGCTGTTCATCGTCGCCCTGAGCGTCCTGTCGATGTGGAATCTGGCGCCGGGGCGGGGCGGCACCGCGCTCGCCTGGCGGCAGCTCTCCTGGGTGGGGATCGGGCTCGTGGCCTTGCTCGTGGTGGCCAGCGTGGACTACCGGAGCCTGGTGCGAGTCGCCCCCGCCTTCTAGCGCCCGTCGGTGGATCCACCTGGGCCCGATCACCTTCCAGCCTTCCGAGTTGTTCAAGCTGATCTTCGTCCTGACGCTCGCGTGGGCGCTCGCATCCCGGGCGGGTGAGCCACTGGTCCGGGGCACCGTGATGGGAACGCTCGCCCTCCTGGGCGTGCCCTTCCTGCTCGTGGTGCGCCAGCCCGATCTGGGGACGGCGCTGGTCCTCATCCCCGTCGTGGCCGCCGTCCTCGTCGGCGTGGGGGTGAGGCTCCGCGTGCTCGGGGCGTTCGCGCTGGCGGGGCTGGCGGCCTTGCCGCTCGGCTGGCTCGCCCTCAAGCCCTATCAGCGGGACCGGTTGCTGGTGTACCTCGACCCGTTCCGGGATCCCCTCGGGACGGCCTACAATGTCATCCAGGCGAAGATCGCCATCGGTTCGGGTCAGCTTCTGGGCAAGGGGGTGAGCGGCGCCACGCAGAGCCGGCTCGCCTTTCTTCCGGAGCGCCACACTGACTTCATTTTTGCCGTGTTCGCCGAGATGTGGGGGTTCATCGGTTGCCTCGTGCTGATCGTGGCGTACGGCCTCCTGGTCCTGCGGGGGTTCGAGATCGCCGCCAGCACGCGGGATCCCCGAGGGCGCGTGCTCGCGCTCGGGGTGACCGCGGTCCTCGCCGCCCAAATCCTGATCAACCTGGGGATGGTGACGGGGCTGCTGCCCGTCGTGGGGATCCCGCTGCCGCTCATGAGCTACGGCGGGTCGTCCATGGTGGCCTCACTGATGGGGCTGGGACTCCTGCTCTCGATCCGAATGCGGCAGTTCCGTTAACGCGGGAATTGCCGACCGGGCCTCCCGGTCCTGGATCGAGGACTGACGTGGGAAAGCGGATCGTCGTCAATGCCGGTGTGATCGAGACCCGACTCGCCGTCCAGGACGGAAATCTCCTGACCGAACTCTACGTGGAGCGCGAAGGCCGCCGCTCCATCGTCGGGAGCATCTACAAGGGCGTGGTCACCAACGTCCTGCCCGGCATGCAGGCGGCCTTCGTGAACATCGGGCTCCAGAAGGACGCCTTCCTCTACGCCGGCGACTACACCGCCAACCTCGGCGAGGACGACCGCGACCTCGGGCGCGACGCCGATGAGGACGCCACCGACGTCGAGGTGGCGGAGGCCGAGTCCGAGCCGCGGCCGCCCGTGCCCTCGCCACCCATCGAGGAGCTGCTCCACAAGGGCCAAGAGATCCTGGTCCAGGTGTCCAAGGAATCGCTCGGGACCAAGGGGGCCCGCGTCACCTCCTTCGTCTCGCTGCCCGGTCGCTCCATCGTCTACCTGCCGCAGGCGCGCCACGTGGGGGTCTCCCGCCGCATCCACGATGAGCAGGAGCGCGAGCGCCTGCGCGAGATCGTGAAGGGGCTCCGCCCGCCGAGCGGCGGGTTCATCGTGAGGACGGTCGCGGAGGGGAAGGGCGAAGAGGATCTGGCGGCCGACATCCAGTTCCTGAGCCGGCTCTGGACCCAGATCCAGGGCCGCTTCGAGGCGGCCCGGGCGCCTTCGCTGCTGCACGAGGAGATGGATCTGACGTTCCGCGTGGTCCGGGACCTCTTCTCGCCGGAGGTGGACGAATTCCTGGTGGACAACCAGGACACCTTCGAGAAATGCGTGCAGTTCGCGTCCTCGCTGGTCCCGCAGCTCGCGTCCAGGGTGAAGCTCTGGGACAAGGACGCGCCCATCTTCGAGGCGACCGGGATCGAGAAGGAGATCGAGAAGGCCCTGCGCCGCCGCGTCTGGCTCAAGTCGGGCGGCTACATCGTGATCGACCACACCGAGGCCCTGGTGGCGATCGACGTCAACACGGGCAAGTACGTGGGCAAGCGGGACTTCGAGGAGACCGTGCTCAAGATCAACCTGGAAGCGGTGACCGAGGTCGTTCGCCAGATTCGCTTGCGGGACCTCGGCGGGATCATCATCATCGACTTCATCGACATGGAGCACCCGGATCACCGCGACCAGGTCTTCAAGGCGTTGACGCGCGTGCTCGCCGAGGACAAGGCCCGCACCAACGTGCTCGAGATCTCGGAGCTGGGCCTGGTCGAGATGACTCGCAAGCGCGTGCGCCAGAGCCTGCCCTCGCTCTTCTGCGCGCCGTGCCCCACCTGCAAGGGCAGCGGCGTCGTCAAGTCCGACGCGGCCCTGGCCGCGGAGATCTTCCGCAAGGTCCAGGCCGGCGCCCAGGAAGGGGCCGGCCAGGAGATCCTCGTCCGCGTCCATCCAGACACGGGGCACTACCTGGAGACGGAGCGGGCCGACGCCCTCGAGCGCCTGCGGGCCCTGGTCGGCCGGAAGATCGCCATCCAGCCGATGCCGTCCTATCATCGCGAGCAGTACGACGTGACCCTGAAATGACGGTTCCCGGCGCCGGGGCGCCGCTGATTCCGGCCACCGCCGACGGCAGCCGCGGGTTGCCGTCCGGGCCTCCCGTCCAGACGCCGCGCCGGGTCGGAGTCGCGGAGCGTCGGTCCAGGGCGGAGGCCGCCCTCGCGTCGCCACGCGACCGGGCGGGGTCGTGACGCGCGCCGTTCGGCCGAACCGCGCGGCCATCATCGGCCAGCTCAAGGTGGCCGCCAGGAAGGGTGACCGTGTGGCCCTCGCGCTCGCGACCGAACAGATGAAGACCTTGGCCTACTCGCCCCGCTACTGGACGAAGTACTTGCAGCTCCTCGCCCATCCGCTGGCCCGGCTGGTGGATCTCACGGTGATCAAGCAGGGTGAGAAGATCGCCCGCCAGAAGGGCTGGGTCAAGCCCGCGCGCCCGCCCTCGAAACGGACTCCCAAGCGCAGGCGAGCCGACGGGCGCCCCCCTCGCCCGCCGGCCGCGCGTGCCGCCACCCCGACCCAACCGTCGCTCTTCCCCGACCTCCCGGCCTGAAAGCTCGGAGGGGGTTCGCCCCCTTCGAGCGTGCTCGTGTGGTAGAGTACCCCTGTAGGGTATGTCGGGTGACACGACGCGCGCGACTCGGCCTCCTGTGGGCGCTCCTCGGCGCGGCCATCCTGGCCGCCGGCCTGGCTCCGCCCGTCCCCCAGGATCCCGCCTATCACCGGATGGCCGACGCGCGCGCGGTCTGGGGCATTCCCAGCGGGCTGAACGTCCTCTCCAACGCGCCCTTCGTGCTGGTCGGCGCAGTCGGATTGTGGAGCCTCTGGCGGGGCCGGGCCTGGGCCGGCGCCCGTTTCATCGAGGCGGGCGAACGCTGGCCGTACCTGGCCTTCTTCGCGGGGCTCGCCCTGACGGGCCTCGGCTCGGCGTTTTACCACCTGGCGACCGGCAACGAGAGGCTGGTCTGGGACCGGCTGCCGCTGGCGATCACGCTCATGGGGTTGTTCGCCGCCACGATCGTGGAGCGGATCAGCCCACAGGTGGGGCTGCTCCTGCTGGGGCCGCTCGTCGCGCTGGGGATCGTGAGCGTGCTCCAGTGGTACGCGGGCGAGCGGCGGGGCGAGGGCGATCTGCGGTTCTACGCGCTCGTGCAGTTCTACCCCATGCTGGCCATCCCGCTCACGGCCCTGCTGTTCCCGTCCCGTTACACGCGGAACTGGGATCTCGTCACCGTCGTCGCGCTCTACGGACTGGGCAAGCTGTTCGAGCTGCTCGACGCCCGCATCTTCTCCCTCGGTGGCGTCGTGAGCGGTCACACGCTCAAGCATCTGGCCGCCGCCCTGTCCGGCTACTGGGTCTGGCGGATGCTCCTGAAGCGGCAGCCGGCGTGAGACATCACCCACACACGAGGTGACCACCACGATGATGGACGCGGACACGAAGGGCAGGGCACTGGGTAGGCTCCGTCGCATCGAGGGGCAGGTGCAGGGTATCCAGCGCATGGTGGAAGAGGACAAGTATTGCGTGGACATCCTCCTCCAGCTGGCCGCCGTCCAGGGGGCCGTCGAGCAGGTGCAGAAGCTCGTGCTGGGGCAGCACATCGAAACCTGCGTGTCGGAGGCGATCCGCTCCGGCAATGCGCGCGAGCGTCAGAAGAAGGTGGGAGAGCTGATGGAGGTCTTCTCCCGGTTCTCCTAGGAGAGGGTATGGACCAACAGACCACGCGACTTGATTTGCCGGTGAAGGGGATGCACTGCGCCGCGTGCGTCAACAAGGTGGAGCGGGCGCTCCTGGGCGTCCCCGGCGTGCGCGGGGCCGTGGTGAACCTGGCCACCGAGCGAGCGACCGTGGAGCTGGCGAGCGACGGGCCCTCGCTGGCCGACCTGCGTCAGGCCGTGGCCGCCGCCGGGTACACGGTGCCCGTCGAGATCGCGGCCACGCCCGAATCGGAGGATCGCGAGCAGGCGCGGCGCCGGAGGGAGAACCGGCTCCTCCAGTGGAAGTTCCTCGTGGGAGCTGTCCTCTCGGTCCCGGTGCTGGTCGGCAGCATGCACGAGGTCTTCCCCTGGGCCCCTCGGTGGCTGCGCGATCCGTGGCTCCTCTGGGCCCTCACGACGCCGGTCCAGTTCTGGGTCGGCTGGCAGTTCCACCGGGGGTTCGTGAAGGAGCTGCTTCACCGATCCGCCAGCATGGACACCCTCGTGTCCATCGGCACCAGCGCGGCGTATTTCTTCAGCGTGGCGGTGACCCTCTGGCCTCATCGCTTCATGGCCACGGGGGCCATGCCGTATTACGAGGCGTCCGCGCTGCTCATGACCTTCCTCGTGCTCGGCCGGTGGCTCGAGGCCCGCGCGCGGGGCGGGACCTCGGAGGCCATCAGGGCGCTGGTGGCGCTTCGGCCCCGGACCGCTCGCGTCCTGCGGGGCAGGCAGGAAGAAGATGTGCCGATCGCCGACGTGGCGGTGGGCGATCTCCTCCGCGTGAGACCCGGGGAGCGCATCGCGGTGGACGGCGAGATCGTCGAGGGCGCCTCGAGCGTGGACGAATCCATGCTCACCGGCGAGAGTCTCCCGGTCGAGAAGGGGCCGGGAGCGACGGTCGTGGGTGGCTCCGTCAACCGGACGGGCAGCTTCACCTTCCGGGCCACGCGGGTAGGCAAGGAGACCGTCCTCGCCAGGATCATCAGGCTCGTGGAGGAAGCGCAGGGCTCCAAGGCCCCGATTCAGCGCCTGGCCGATCGAGTCGCATCGGTCTTCGTCCCGGTGATCCTCGTCGTCGCCGCGATCACCTTCGGTGCCTGGTGGCTCTGGGGGCCGGAGCCGGCCTTCTTCTACGCCCTGACCAATGCGGTGGGTGTCCTGGTCATCGCCTGTCCCTGCGCCATGGGGCTGGCGACGCCGACCGCGATCATGGTGGCAACGGGAAAGGGCGCGCAGCTGGGGGTCCTCATCAAGAGCGCCGAGGCGCTGGAATTGCTCCATCGAGTCGGCGTCGTCGTCCTCGACAAGACCGGCACCCTCACCGTCGGCCGCCCCGTGGTCACCGACGTGCTGCCAGCCGCCGGGGTCACTGTCGACGACTTGCTCGCGCTCGCCGCCGCCGCCGAGCAGGGCTCCGAGCACCCCCTGGGCGAGGCGATCGTCGCCGAGGCCAAGCGACGCGGGCTCGCGATCCCGCCGGTGACCGAGTTCCGGGCCGTGCCGGGGCTGGGAGTGGACGCCCTCGCCTCCGATGGCCGGGTCCTCCTGGGCAATGCCGAACTGATGGCGGCGCGAGGGATCGACATCTCGGCGCTGGAAGCGCGCGCCCGGGAGCTCGCCGAGGACGGCAAGAGCGCCGTCTACGTCGCCTTCGCAGGAGAGGCGCGGGGCATCGTGGCCGTCGCGGACATGCTCAAGCCCGAAGCCCGCACCGCCGTGCGGGCGTTGCATGAGCTCGGTCTGGAGGTCGTGATGCTGACCGGGGACACGCGGACGACCGCCGAGGCCATCGCCCGCCAGGCGGGCATCGAACGGGTGATCGCCGACATCCGGCCGGAGCAGAAGGCCGCCGAGATCAAGCGGCTCCAGCAAGGGGGGCGGCTGGTGACCATGGTGGGCGACGGCATCAACGATGCTCCGGCGCTCGCCCAGGCCGACGTCGGCATTGCCATGGGCTCGGGCACGGACGTCGCCATCGAGGCGGCCGACGTGACCCTGATGCGCGGCGACCTGCGCGGGGTCGTGGCGGCCATCGAGCTGTCTCACCGGACCATCCGGACCATCAAGGAGAACCTCGGCTGGGCGTTCGGCTACAATCTCGTCCTGGTGCCGGTGGCGGCGGGGGCGCTCTATCCGATCTGGGGAGTCCTCCTGTCTCCGGTTCTGGCGGGGCTGGCCATGGCGCTCTCGTCGGTGTCCGTGGTCGCCAACAGCCTCCGGCTGAAGCGCTTCAAGACCAAGACCGTGTGAGAAGGAGGACCCTGCGATGGCCAAGGATCCCGTGTGCAAGATGGAAGTCGACCCCACGAAGGCGGCCGCCCAGTCGCGCTACAAGGGGCAGATGATCTATTTCTGTGCGGTGGGTTGCAAGGTCAAGTTCGACGCCGCCCCCGAGAAATACCTTCCCAATGACGGATGAATCCTTACCGAGTTCACATGATGATCACGTCTGCATTCCTGGTCGGGCGGGACCGGTACGAGCGCGCGATGGAGGGGTGGGTGGACAACACCCACGACGACGCGTTCACGCACACGGTGGCGGTCTCCGACGATGATCGGTCCATCGAGCTGAGCGCGGTCTGCACCCCTTCGCCTGGTTATGAGCTCCGGGAGGCCAGAGCGCGGGTGGCCGGGTTCAGCAAGCGGTTGGCCGATCTGTGCGGGCTGCGGCCCGGCGCCGGGCTCTTCGTCGACGCCGGAATCGAGGTCGCGCGGCTGGCCCGGCAAGTCACCCGGCTGCCCGCCGAGGCGACGGCCGGGCTGGAGCCTGGTGATGCGCGGAGATGCTGGCAGCTCGACACCACGGGTTGGGTGGACCTGCCCAACTCCTGCTTCACCTACAGCGAGGCCGGGCGGGCCCTGCTCGGCACGCGCCCCGTCACCACTCCCATGACGCCGGCGCTCTACACCCCGCCGCCTGGGGCCCGGAAGATCTTCGTCAGGAAGAAGCGGTCGCGCCTGGTGCTGACCGCGCGCCGGCTCCACCTGTTTCACTCCATGCACGACAACGTCCACGGCTTCGATCTCCACTACGAGGTGGACCTCGACTCCGGGACCATCGTGGCCGCGGATTCGATCACCTCGCGGCTGCCATACCAGGGCATCTGCACGGAGCCCCAGAGGAAGGTCGCCGCCATGATCGGGCAGCCGGCGGACGCGTCGCTCCGGAAGCGGATGCAGACCCTGCTAGGCGGCGAAGCCGGCTGCGCCCAGATGTACGACCTGACAGCGGATCTCTTGAAGCTGATCACGTTTCCCCCGGAGACGGTCTGAGCGGATCTAACGAGAAGCCACGCCTGGTGTTCTCGTAACTAGAGGGCAGCAAAGGTATAAAGGCTCGGCTAATTGACAAGGAGGGTGGGGGCTGCAATAATCTGTACCGACTGGTTGGTACATCTATCGCCACGGGACATCGGAAATGACGACTGCGACCAAGAGCCAGAAGGGTGCTGCGACTCGAGACCAGATCCTCGACGCCGCGGCGCGGCTCATCCACCTGCAGGGCTACCACTGCACCTCGTTGGACGACGTCCTGAGAGAGAGCGGAGTCGGAAAGGGGAATTTCTACTACTACTTCAAGAGCAAGGAAGACCTGGGTTACGCGATCATCGACCGGGTGATGCGAGGGTTCATCGAACGCACGCTGGAGCCGGTCTTCAGTGACCCGTTGGGCGATCCGGTCGCGCAGATCCACATGTTTCTCGACCGCGTCCTGGAGAACCAGCGACAGCGTAACTGTGTCGGAGGCTGCCCGATAGGGAACCTGGCCTCCGAGCTGTCCGATGTGCACGAGGGATTTCGGCGACGGCTGGCCGGCATCTTCACCGAGTGGCGCGCGAAGCTCACGGAGGCGTTGAGCCGCGGCCAGGCGGGCGGCCGCGTCCGACCGGGCTTCGAGCCGTCCGCCGTCGCGCAGTTCCTCGTGGCGGCCCTCGAGGGGGCGATCCTCCTGACCAAGGTCACGAAGGACATCGGGATCATGGAACGGTGCGTGGAGCAGTTGAAGCATCACCTGACGCTGTACACGATGAATGCTGAGTCGATTCAGATACCGGGCGCGCCGGATCCACCGGCGCGCGGGAGAACCACATGAATCCCCCCACGCTTCAAGGGATGCTGGGACAGCCGCGGGGAAGTGCTGCCGCGGCCCCCAAGGCTGATCGGGACGCGGGGCTCGTGGAACAGCTGCGGCGCCAGGAGTCCGGCGCCGCCGAGGCCCTCGTCGCCGCATACGGCGACCGCGCGTATCGGCTCGCCATCCGCATCACCGGCAATGAGCAGGACGCGGAGGAGGTCGTGCAGGATGCCCTCTGGACGGCCGCGCGGAAGATCGACACCTTCAAGGGCGAGTCGGCGTTCGGGAGCTGGCTCTACCGGATCGCCGCCAACGCCGCGTATCAGAAGCTGCGGGCGCGGCAGAGCAAGCGCCACGAGGTCGCGTGGGCCGACCTTTCGCCCTCCTTCGACGACCAGGGCCATCACGCGGAGCCGGTCGGAGACTGGTCCGCGAGGGTGGAGGAGCCGGCCCTGCAGACCGAATTGCGGGCCGTGCTCACGACCGCGATCAACGATCTCCCGGGTGACTACCGGACGGCGTTCGTCCTGCACGATGTGGAGGGCCTGTCCAATCCCGAGATCGCCGAGACGCTGAACATCAGCCTTGCCGCGGTGAAGTCGCGGGTGCACCGTTCACGGTTGTTCCTGCGCCAGCGGCTCTCCAAGTACCTGACGGCGGCGTAGTGGGCTCGGCGCGGGTTGCGCTCCCCGGTGCGGCGATGGCGCCCGAACCCTTGGCGGTGCTTGTTGCGCCGGGAGACCTCGAGTGGAGAGGGGACGAGCCCCCCGCGAGCTCGCTAAAGGCCCGTCTCCCTTGACTTTCGTGACGCCGATATGGTCTGATGACTGCTCGTGCGGGTCTCGGACAGCCCGGCTTGGGGGCTGGCCGCCGCCGATCGAGGCGACATGCTCCGCATCACCAAAAGCGAGATCGAGAACATGGAAGCGGTGATCGCAACGGGTGGCAAGCAGTACCGGGTGGCTCCGGGACAGGTGATCAAGGTTGAGCGGCTCGGCAAGCCCAAGGGCAGCTCGGTGGAGTTCGACCAGGTCCTGCTGGTCAACCAGGACGGCCAGGTGACGGTTGAACCCAAGGCGCTGTCTTCGGCCAGGGTGACGGGCGAGGTGCTCTCCGAGCGAAAGGGGGGCAAGGTCATCGTGGTCAAGTTCAAGCGGCGGAAGAACTATCGGCGTCACCGCGGGCACCGGCAAACCCTGACGGCGGTGCGCATCACGAAGATCGAGGTGTAGCCTCATGGCCCACAAGAAAGGCGTCGGCAGCTCCAGAAACGGTCGCGACTCCAACCCGCAGATGCTCGGCGTCAAGCGCTTTGGCGGCCAGTTCGTCACCGCGGGAAGCATCCTGGTGCGCCAGCGTGGCACGCGCTTCAAGGCGGGGCTCAACGTCGGGGTCGGCGTCGACCACACCCTGTTCGCCAAGTCCGACGGATACGTGCGCTTCGAGCGACGGGGCGACGACAAGTTCGTCAGCGTCGCTCAGCCACCCGCCTGACACCCGGGCGCGCTGTCCGGCGCCTCTGGGAGCCGCGATGTTCATTGACGAGATCGATATCTTCGTCAAGGGCGGTGACGGAGGCGCGGGATGCGTGAGCTTCCGCCGGGAAAAGTTCGTCCCGCGGGGCGGCCCCGACGGCGGCGACGGGGGCGATGGCGGCGGCGTGTTCCTCGAAGCCGACCCCGCCATCACCACCCTCCTCGATTATCACTATCGGCGCCACTACACGGCAGAGCGAGGCCAGCACGGAAAGGGCGCCAACAAGCACGGCCGGAGCGGAGCGGACACCGTGCTCCGTGTGCCTCTCGGCACCGTGGTGTTCGAGCGTGACGGCGGGGGGCTGCTCGGGGATCTGACCATGCCGGGCCAGCGCCTGCTGGTCGCCCGGGGGGCGCGCGGCGGCCGGGGCAATGCCCGCTTCGCGAGCGCCACCAACCGGGCTCCCCGCCGGGCCGACCTCGGTCGCGCGGGTGAGGAACGGTGGATTCACCTGGAGCTCAAGCTCCTCGCCGACGTCGGCGTCATCGGGTTTCCGAACGCGGGCAAGTCCACGCTGGTGTCGCGCGTGTCCGCGGCCCGGCCCAAGATCGCCGATTACCCGTTCACGACGCTCGAGCCTACCCTCGGGATCGCGCGCGTGGACGAGGACCGGACCTTCGTGATCGCCGATGTGCCTGGCCTGATCGCCGGCGCGGCCGAGGGGAAGGGATTGGGCCAGCGCTTCTTGAGGCACATCGAGCGCACCCGCCTCCTGATTCATCTGGTCGACCTCGACCCCACCAACGGCCGCGATCCCGTGGAGGACTACCGGACGATCCACGATGAGCTCCAGGCCTACTCCAAGGAGCTGAGCCGGCGCCCCCAGATCGTGGCGGCCAACAAGGCGGAGCTGCCCGGAACCGAGGAGCGGCGCCGCGCGCTCGAGCAGTTCTGCGCGGCGGCGGGACTGCCGTTCCATGCCGTGTCCGCCATCACCGGCCTCGGCTTGTCGGCCCTGGTCCAAGACGCGGGCGACCGCCTCCTCAGCGGCCTGTCGGAGACAGCCTCGCTCGACGTGATCGGGTGTCGCGCGTCGGGTTTGCCCGCACCATCGTTTCCTGAGGCGAGGCTTCAGAAGGGGGGCGGAGAGCCCCGCGGAAGTTGCTGAGAGCCTGTCGGAGAAGACCTCGTGCGACGTGATGGACGCCGTACGAGCGCCGGCTTTGCCTGCGTGATCTCTAGATTGCTCGCCTCGGACGCACGGGGCCAAGCCCGTGGCCGTCCTGCGGCTCGCACTGCCGGATTGCTCGCCTCGGACGCACGGGG